>Ga0209542_10000412_pt1 | contig 104032 bp, 92 predicted proteins | sample RifCSPhighO2_01_FD_184028 | JGI IMG/M metagenome (GOLD analysis project Ga0209542, IMG submission 184028) | Soil microbial communities from Rifle, Colorado - Rifle CSP2_plank highO2_0.1 (SPAdes) (version 2) | ecosystem: Environmental > Terrestrial > Deep subsurface > Rock core/Sediment ...
AAAGAAAGGAGGACCTACCGAAGCATCCACCCTATAGTTATCCACAGCTGGCTTCAAATGGAACCAGCTCTAGCCCCTGGTCAATGTTCGACTGGCACTGCTGATCACGATTGCACTGGCACTAACAATCAATTACGCTAGTTGGCCAGATTGGATACTAAAAAGAGAGGGGCAACAGCGAACCGTCAGGCCTGCAGGTTCGCTGTCGGCCGACAACTCCGAGTCACTTTTGCAGGCAGCGATTGCCGGTGCGGGCATCATCCTCACACCTGACTGGCTGGCCAGTACTGCAGTGCGAGAAGGTGCACTGGTTCAGATACTGACGGAGTGGCAAGGATGGGGTGCAGGAGGGATCTACGCGGTGATGCCGCCAGGACGATTGATACCCGCTAAAACGCGCGTTTTCGTAGACGATATCACTGCAGCGATCCAAGCCGCGATGGGCTAGCATCGTCCTGATGGATGACCTGCCTCACACAGCTCACAACAGTACTGCAAAGCATTTTTGAGCCTTCTGGGGCGATTCAAAGTAGTCAAACTGGGCCATGCTAAGCGACGAAATCGTATCGGATAAAACGCGGATCTCTTTGCTATCCCTTGAGGACCTCAATCACTTTGTGAACTGCGACCGAGGTGTCATCGGCGTGATACAGCGCGCCCAGCGGTGGCAAGGGTATCTTGCACCGCAGGTTTACCTTAGAGAGAGCACCACTTTCTAACCAAGCGCCCACGATCGAATGAGGGATGGCAGCTAAAGTTTCAGCATCTGAAGTGATTGGCAGGATCAGGCTGGCTGCCATGCTTTGCAAGGCAGCGCGTTTGGGGACCAAGCCTGCGGATCGGCAGGCCTCTTCAAAGGCCTGCGTGGTCGCTAACGGCCCTGTCGGCAGCGACCAGGGGTAGGCGGCCAGATCGGCCAAGTCCACGACCTTGCGCCGTGCGGCAGGATGCTCAGGCGACGCGATAACCACAAGTTCATCAGCCAGCAGCTCGATGAATGTCAGCCGATGTTCGGGCACCAAGTGGGGGCGCCGCAGCAAAGCGAGCTGCGTCAGACCGCCTTGCAAAGACGCCAATACCTCCATCGGCTGGCCTTCATGAAACGAGATTTTCCAGCCGGCCAGTTGCTGGCGCAGGCGCGTCATGTGGGGCCTAACCAATGCGGTCAAAGCAGATGGCAGAGCTCCAATTTGCAACGGCTTTTCGTAGCCCAGCGCAACAGATGCCAAGGCTTCTGCGGTGTAGGCCACGCTACCCAACATTTGGCGTGATTGCTGCGCCAGGAAGCGGCCTGCATCGGTTGCTCGCAGGCCGCGCGCATGCCGCTCGAACAACTGCACCTCCAGCATTTCCTCCAGCTCGCGCAGCACCTGGCTGGCCGCGGGCTGCGTGATACCGACTTCTTGGGCCGCTTCGCGCAGCGTAGTGCTCCGCTCCAGCGACGCGAGCAGCCTTAAATGCCGCAAGCGCAACCTAGCCATCATGCGTTCGCCCAAAACGAGGGCTCTTGTTTCAGCATCGTTCTTTTGTCGAGACATAGGCAAAGCTTATCGCAAGATGATAAATCGATTAGAAATTTATCACTTTGCTTCCTAGACTGCGCTACAGATTCTTACGAATGACAGCTTCTCCATGACATCCCAATTTGATTGCTTTCCCCCGATTGAGCATTGCTCTGCGTATGGCACCCGAGTGCCAGGGGGGGGCATGAGAAAAGAGGCGCTGCTATGAGCCGTGCTCCTGTCGCGGTGCTGGTCTACGAGGCCCTGGTGGATGTGGGCCCCACTGTGTCCCTGGGTGGCGGGGCCTGTGGTGAGCGGCGGATAGTCAACATCACAGGCGGCGAATTCAACGGTCCACGCATCAGTGGAAAGGTGCTGCCAGGTGGTGCAGACCGCCAGCTAGTGAGAGTCGATGGCGTTCTGCTCTTGGATGCGCTGTACGAAATACAGGCGAATGACGGTACGGTTCTGACCGTGCACAACCGGGTGAAGGTCATCCACCGCCCCGGAACCGAGCGCCGCGCTTTCTCGCACATCGACATCAGCGCTCCTAGCGGAGTTCATGAATGGCTGAACGACGCAGTCCTTGTCGGGACGGCTGAGCCGCCATCGCCAGATCGGCCAGCGGTCCGTATCCGCGTTTTCGAGTTGACGTGATTTTCTCAGTTCAATTTTTGGAGCCCACCATGAATCGCCGCTCTCTTCTGCTCGCGTTGCCTTTGCTATCGCTGTCTTTGACAGGCTTGGCGCAGACGCCTTCTGACATTCTGACTTTGTATGTTCCATATCCTCCGGGCGGGCCCTCGGATGTCTTTGCTCGAACGCTCACGCCTGGCCTGTCCCGGCAATTGCACCGCACGGTGGTCGTGGAAAACCTAGCCGGTGCCAGTGGAAGTATCGCTGCGAGCAAGCTGCTCACGCGGGGAACTTCTGGCGACTCCGTGCTGTTTGGCTCACCCACCGAACTCGTGATGGCGCCCGCCACGCTGAAGGCTGTGAAGTACAAACCGAGTGATTTTCGCCTCGTCACTTTGATCAGCAAGCCGCCACTGGGGGTGTATGTCAGGGGCGATTTGCCTGCCAACAGCATTGACGAGCTCGTGGCCTACGCGAAATCGAACAAGGAGAGGCCTTTGAACTACGGCAGCGTAGGCATCGGCTCTGTCTACCATCTGGCGGGGGATGCACTTGTCAAGGGGATGGGCGTGGACATGACGCATGTCCCATATCGCGGCGCCACCCCGTTGCTGCAGGATCTGATGGGAGGGCAACTCGATCTGGCGTTCTTCCCCGTCGATGGAAACCTGGCGAAGATGACCTCGGGCGGGAAGATGCGGGTCATTGGCATTGCCGGGCCGGCCCGCTCGCCACTGTTTCCGAACGCGGGCACATTTGCAGAAAGCACCTCGCTGCCGAAATTCACCACGGTCGATGTTTGGGGGGGCATCTTTGTGTCTAAAACGACCTCCGAAAGTGCTGTTCAAACATTGCATCGAGCCGCACAGGCGGCCATGGTGGAGCCAGAAACACGCAAGGCACTTGAGCTGGCAGCCGGAGTGCCGCTGATGCCCGCGATGTCCCTCGACCAACTTGCTGCGTTCTACAGCACTGAAACGGCCAGGTACCAGGAAGCCGCGAAGCGGGCCAATCTTGAACCGAACTGAGTCCCAAATGAACGCCCCACTCCCGGCGCTCGATGCGATTCGCGCTCATGACGAAGAAATGGTGTCTATCCGACGCCAGATCCATTCCAACCCCGAACTCGGCTATGAAGAGCATGCGACCAGCGACCTTGTGGCTGAGCGCTTAGGGCGGTGGGGATGGACGGTGCACCGTGGTCTTGCAAGCACGGGTGTGGTGGGTACTCTGCGTGTCGGCGACAGCAACCGGCGGATTGGATTGCGCGCCGATATGGATGCTCTACCCATGGCGGAAACCTCAGGGAGACCTTGGGCCAGCAAAGTGTTCGGGAAGATGCATGCATGCGGCCATGATGGGCACACGGCCATGCTGCTGTCTGCAGCCCGCCATCTGGCGGCAACCCGGAACTTCGACGGCGTAGTGCACGCCGTGTTTCAACCGGCTGAGGAGGGCTTGGCCGGCGCGAAAAGAATGCTCGACGAAGGCTTCTTGGATTTGTTTCCCTGCGACGCAATGTTCGGGATGCACAACGCCCCAGGAATCCCAGAGGGCCAGTTCATGGCGATGCCCGGCTATGCGATGGCCAGTGGTGACTTGTGCACCATCGTTGTGAAAGGAGTTGGAGGTCATGGTGCCATTCCCCAATATGCGGTGGACCCAGTCGTTGCTGGTTCCGCTATCGTGCTGGCAATCCAGACCATTGTGTCGCGCAACGTTGCCCCGCTGCAAACAGGTGTGGTGACAGTTGGCGCGTTCTTGGCGGGCGATGCACCTAATGTCATACCTGGGACAGCCGAGTTGCGGCTAAGAATAAGCGCCATGCACCCCGATGTGAGGGACTTGCTTGAGCGACGCATCAAGGAAATTGCGAAAGCTCAGGCGGAGACTTTTGGTGCGACGGTGGAGGTTAACTATGTTCGCCGTTATCCCGTTCTCAACAACTCTGCCGATCACACTGATTTTTGTACGCAGGTTGTTCTCGACTGGTTGGGGAAGGATGGTCTGGTGGCTAAGCCTGAGCCCGTCACTGCCAGCGAAGACTTCGCCTTCTTTTTAGAGAAAGTGCCAGGTTGCTACATCAACATCGGCAACGGTGTGGGGGGCGATGGCGGGTGCATGGTTCACAACGGCAACTATGATTTTAATGACCGAGTGCTGTCTACGGGTGCAACCTACTGGGTCAAGCTCGTTGAGCGCTGGTTAGCTCATGTGGAGATAGCGTCCTGATTCCTTCCGCCGCGCTTTTTGGTTCGATGTCTACAGATCTGGGTTGATCGTGTAAACCAACTCTGGAACGTGAAAACTGAATCTCAGTTCTTCGTGGGAATCTGCAGGGTTCGTGCGTCACCACTCCTGGTGAAAGCCTAGAGGGACGCAGTCTTACTCCCACCCCAAATGGGGCAATCCGCAATTGCTGTTCTCGCTAAAGGCTGGAGTTTCTTCGCGCTTCATCTGCGGGCCGCTCCAGGCTGATTGCGGTCTTCCATCACCAACTAAGACAACAGCAGCTTCTATCCCAAAGGCGACAGTGGTGCTGCATTTGCGATTGCCGGCCTCAGTCCTAAGGATGCCTAGCATCGACAGGCAGATGTGGTCTTGCTATGGGGTAGGTCAGCCTTGAGCCAAGCATTCACATGAAGAGAATGTCGGCGGCGGCAGGCATGGCGAAATAGTACAAACCGGGCCACGGTTTCACGCGCGATGCAGGCCCCAGGCGTGCAAAATCTCTGGATTTACCGCCCGGAAAGAACACCGGTGGAAATTCGTAAGCGCAACAACGTGCATGTGATCGATGCAGTTCGCCCGGACGTCCCCGTGCACGTCTATGCGCACGGCTTTGGGTGTAGCCAGCATATGTGGCGACACATCACTCCGGCCTTTGAAGGTAAGTGCCGCCAGGTCTTGTTCGACTACGTCGGCTGCGGCCAGTCAGACTTGGCCGCCTTTGACCCCGTGAAGTACGCAAGTCTGGCATCGGTGGGCAAAGGCTTGCAGGATCACACTGGCCAAACCTATCGGAAGCTGAAAGATGGTGATCAGGCCAACGGTATCTGCCGCCGCAGCCTTCAACTTGCGCGCGGTCGCTTCGCAATGCTCGATGACGGCAAAGGGTTCAGTCTGGTGCCGTGGAAGCCCGTGATGGAAATGCGGTTAGGGAAGACGTTGACTGCCACGGTGCGGGGCGGCTCAGTGTCTTGGGATTTTGGAATGCGGCGCGGGCCTAGCATCGCATGAAGCGATTTCAAGTGCCGCGCTATTTCGTACGTGGAGGACGTTCATCTGCCGCTCTGGACGCATCGACAGGATGTAGAAAGGGCTCCAAAAATTCGCTGAGGTGTAGGGATATTTTTTCGGCGAATGTGGCCGCGGGATTCGCGGTGTGACTTCATACCAACATCCGCCCCCAGTTTTCAATTAGTTGCGGACCAGCAGAGTCGTTAGTGAGATTGAAGCTGGTGCTTGAATTTTCTCGTTGGTGCATTTGACGCAACTAATCTAGGACTTGCACCATCAGCGCTTCAGACAACGCGCCCTCATCTAGGAACCTCGATGGCATACATGCTCACTGCTGCTGGTACATCAGCTTCGCACCTCACCCGTTTTGCACTTCCAATGGGCCTCGCGGTGTTCATTGGCGCTCTGGCCGCTCCGTCCGCCGCAGAAGTCGATCCGTCCCGATTGGTCGATGCCATGGAAGGCGCCGGTGGCAAGTTTGCGGGGTATCGCCGTGCTGGCGCGAAGGGCGTTTGCGTCGAGGCAGAGTTCGCCGGCAGTGCCGAAGGACGTGCTTTGTCGGTGTCCAGCGCCTTCAGCGGCCAACGGATACCCGTGACGGCGCGCTTCTCTGTGGGCGGTGGCAATCCTATGGCGCCAGACAACACCCGCAGCCAGCGGAACATGGCCCTTCAATTCAATCTGCCAAACGGCGAAGTCTGGCAGATGGGCAACATCTCCTCACCGATCTTTGGCGCGTCTACTCCCGAGCAATTCTTGGGGAGGCTGGAGTCCTTTGCCCCCGATCCGTCGACAGGCAAGCCGGACCCTGCAAAAGTGAAGGCGTTTGCACGCGCCAATCCCGAGGTACTGCTGCAAGCAAAATACTTTGCCAGCCAACCCGTGCCAGCCAGCTATGTGGCGGTCAACTACTGGGGGGTTCATGCCTTTGCGTTTGTCGATGCCTGGGGGAAGAAGCAGTTCGGCAAATGGATTTTTGAACCTGTGGGAGGGACGCGGGGCCTGAGTGACGAGGAGGCCAAGGAAAAGGGTGCCAATTTCCTCATCGACGAGCTGCGCCAACGTGTGGCCTCCGGCTCCGCAGAGTTTGACTTCAATCTGCAACTTGCCGAGCAAGGGGATGCCATCAACAGCGCAATCACCCAGTTGCCTGAAGGACGCCCGAAGGTGACGCTCGGCCAACTCAGGCTCAAGTCGGTTTCGCCCGATTCAGGTGGGGGATGCTTGACCATTACATACAACCCCATGGTGTTGCCCAAGGGGGTTGAGGCCTCCGCTGACCCCATGTTGACTGCTCGCGCCGCGCCATATGCAGTATCGCTGGGGCGGCGCCTCGGGGAAGGCGCGAAGCAGTGAGTGACACCAGCGAGCGCGCTGACTCCACGCACTAAACCATGACAGCGCCGTAGTTCGATATGTGCGTGTGCCGTATGGGTTCTATGCGCGCCAACATATTCGTTGCTGGCGTGCTAGTCGTCTCTGGGGTTGCGCCCTATGACGGTGAAGCCTGCCGCGCTTCCGGTCAGTGCAACATCGGTCCAGTCAGCTTGCGTGAACAGATCGGTGAGCCCAGCCCTCGTCCCGCCTAATGGCGGGGTGAACGCGCAAAGGAACGGGGCTCCCATTCGCAGTACGCGGCGCAACTCACTCAGCCCAACTATGCTGTCGGGCCAGAAATGAAGATTGTCGATAGCCAGCGCTGCATCGAAGCTTGCGCGGGCGAAGGGAAGCGCACCGGCGAGCCCTTCGACCAGCGTGAGTCGGTGGATAGCTTTCGCATTGCGGACGCCTGCGCGCCGGTGCATCATTGCCGAAGGATCGACCCCGGTCAGGTGCCCCTGTGTCACGACGCGAGCGAGAGCCTCTAGCGCAAAGCCAGGACCGAAGCCGATCTCGATCACCTCGTCGTTAGCTTTCAGCCCGAGGCGGGCGATGGCTTCCAGGGCCATCGCGTGCCCATGGCGTTCCATGAGATCCGCCCCAAGTTCTCCGGGAGCGCCATCGGGTCGCACGAACATGCGGTCGATCTGGTCCATCAGCCGCGCTCTTGCATTTGCCTAGTCGGTACTCAACGCGCGGTCAGGGCGTCCTGATACATGCGCGCCCAACCCTCAACGGTCAACGGTGCGATCGGCAGGGCTTCTAAGGACTTCTGGTGATCGACGTTCGTCGTCATGATGGTCGGGTTCTCAAAGATCGAGCGGTAGTAGTCGATGATCGACTCCTCGTTACCGCCATAGGAAATTGCCTTGGCAAACTCTTCGGGCGGCATGGGGCGGAAGGTGATCTTGCGGCCCAACGCCTTGCCAAAACGCTCGGCGATCTGCGGGCCGTTAAGCTTCTCCGGACCGCTGATCTCGATGAGTAGATTGTCACGGCTCATGCTTCTGAAAGAAGCCACCACGTAGGCTGCAGCATCCTGGTGGCTGATCCATTGGCACTCCACGGCCTCGGGCATGGGGTAGGCCAGCACGCTCTTACCCGTCACTTCTTGCGCAATTGCGGGTATGAGGAAGTTCTCCATGTAGACGGTCGGCTGCAGTGCGACGAACGCGATGCCACTGGTCTCCAGCGAAGAGAGAATGCCGCGGCGCATATCGATGGAGGGGTTGCCTGTGTCGAACGGCAGGATCGGCCCGGTGGCGTTCCACACGATCTTCTGCACGCCGTTGGCAGCCGCTGCAGCCACCACCGCATTGGCTTGTTCGGATTTGCCCGCAAAAAACGAAATGAGCATGAAGACGCCATCTTGCCCCCGCATGGCGGCCGACACACTGGCGGGATCGCCAAGGTCCCCCTTGACGACTTCGACGCCTTTGGCCGCAAGGTCCTCGATCTTGGCCGGGTCCCGTACCATGGCTCGGACCTTGAAGCCTGCAGCAGTCAGTTGTTCGGCGACGGGACGACCCTGGGGGCCAGAGGCTCCAATGACAAGAATGTTTTTCACTTCAATTTCTCCAGTAAGAATGTTTGGCAACCCTGATAGTGCAAAATATGCACCGGTTACGTCAAACGCACTAATAGAGGAATTTCCGCGATGAGTCAAAAAAGGCCAGCCTGCTGCGGCGTCGCGCGCTTCTTGACGCTGCTGGATGGTCCTTGGGCAACTCTGATCGTGCGCGAATTGCTACCGGGCCCCAAGCGATTCACGCACCTGCGCGAGGCACTTCCGGGCATAAGCGCGCACACTCTAACCCACCGCTTGAAGGGGTTCGAGCGCGATGGCTTGGTCACGCGCACCGCCTATGCCGAGACGCCGCCGCGTGTGGTCTACGAGCTCACGCCATTGGGTGAAGGACTGCGTGAAGTGTTGGAAGCGATGCGTCAGTGGGGAGATGCCTTGCCCCCTGAGGTTGTTGTTGAAGACGTCGCTAAATCCCAGTCTGTGGCACCCGTGCAAGGCCTAAACGCAGCGTGTCCCTTCGGTGGCGTCAGCCCGGCAGCACGGTAGCGACCAACGGCCGCGTGCGGAACTCTGCGAGGGTGCAGTCGGCCTCGCGCCGGAAGAATTTTTCGAAGTTGATGGGCTCATTGAAGCCCAACTTGTCGGCGATGGACGCAACCGTCAGGTCCCTGTGCACCGGCAAGCGCCTAGCTTCCACGGCGATCCGCGCCGCGGTGAACGTCTTGGCAATGGTGCCGCTGCCGGTCGCGGTGGCGCGCGCCAGGCTTTTTTCGGTGCAGCCAAGCTATTGTGCGTAGCTGGCCACCTGGTGCCACTGCGAGAAGCGCTCCTCCACCAGTTGCTGGAAGCGCCGAAAACGCTGCACCGCTGGTGGACGAAGCGCCTTCTGCGCGGGGCGTGGGTCTTACAGGAGTCCGAGCCGCGTCAGCAGCGCATGAAGCTGGTGAAGCAGCAGCGTCTTGACCACTCCTAGGGGGCCATCGAGTTGCGAGTCCTCGCGCATTTGCGCCACCACACCGGTCACGGTGCGCAGTGTTCCGTTGCCAACCGGCATGCGTTCGGGCCGCCGCGCCAAGTCGCCCGCGAATGGGATCTCGCGCACCGGCGCCGGAGGGTGCAGCACGAACTCCGGGCGAAGCAGCATGATCCAGCCATCCCAGTTCTCGTGGGGCCCGAAGTCGTGGGTCTGGCCCTTGCGCACCACCAGCAGGGAGCCCGGTGCACAGACGATGACCTGAAATCGATCACCTAGTTGCAAACCCCTCCGTGACGCAAGCCAGCATGTGAAAACCGTAGCTGTGCGTGTTCCGCACTTTCTCCTTGCTGCCCCGCCGCCTGAGTTCGGCCATCGAGAAGGCCTCCACGACCAGCGCGTAGGCGCCTGGCGGCTGATAGCCGAGCCGTTCGATGCCGTGCGGGCGCGGCCTGATGGAATTTAACGGTGAATGTCAAAAAAATACCATTTTTTTTCCAGAAATGGGCCGTTTTCTGGGGGGTGGGACGTCTAATAATCACCTTTAGCAAGTTACTTGAAAAGCCACGCACGAAGGCGCGTCAGCCAGATGGCCGGGAGCCTCCTCGCGCCGGAAAGAGCAATGAATGAGCACTGGATTCTTGGAGGTACCGCCAGCGCGCCGCAGATGTGCTTCTAAGACATCACTTGTTTCCATTCACAACTGAGCAACTGCACCATTGAACTGCAGCACCCATCGACAGGCTCGCACCGTGAACAACATCGATATCGCCAAGACTTACATTCGTGCCGTGCAGACCGGCGACCAGGCCACGCTCGGCAGCCTAATTCGCCCGAGGTGGTCTGGCACCAGCCTGGCCGCAACCAGTTCTCCGGTAAGCACCGCGGCACGGCCAGCGTCGGCCCGATGCTGGGCAAGATGATGGAGGTAAAGCCCCACAGCCGCTTGAACGCTAAAGACAAGTTGATGCGTGCTTTGACCGGGCCACAGCCGCGTCGTTGATGCCCGCCCTCAGCCAAGGCGATCTCATACTTTTATTCTGACTGTTAACGGCTCAGATATTTGGTGGAGGCCACCAAACGTGCTTTCTCCTTCGTAAGAAAAAGCATAAATTGAACAACGGCGTTTTCAAAGCGCATCCGACCGTCCTGCTCACAGGCAAGTAACTGTCGCGCCTTTACCGTGCGCTCCACACTCGGATCTGGAAGGTCGCTTCATCTTGCAACCATGAACCCATCGAAGAACTCCGCCAGCAGATGGTGCGCCTCCAACGGCAATACATGGGCAATGTACTGGTCAGGCCGCACCACCACCAAGGCTCCCTGCGCTCTGTCGATGCCTCGCAGGTCGAAGATGTCGGGGCCGTACTTGACGGCCGAAGTGAATGTCTTTTCGTAGTCGATCAGCCCAAGGCGCCCTTTTCGCGGCAGCAAGAGCGCAGGCATCGATGCGAGGTCCAGTGCATGGTGCGCCTGCTGGAAAATGGCCCGCAGGTCGAAGACCGCGTCAACGTCCTGGTGCGCTGCGGTGTATCTGCGCAGCGGCGACAGCGAAGACGCTTCGAGAAACCTGCACAGCGCGCCCACACCGGTCTCAGCATTGCGCCCTTCATCGTGCGCTCCTGCGAACGCATAGAGCCGCCAGCGGCCATCCGCTTTGGCCACATGCCCGAGCTCCACGGGCTTTGCGTCGGAGAGCCTGAGCACCGATGCGGAGTGGAATCGCCTGCCCACCACGAGCCCGGTGGAGAGTTGCTGGTGCGTTGCCTCGCCGCAAATCGAAGAGGGGCGGTAGTGGGTCCCCATGCCCGCCGTGAAGCGGCCGTGTCTTTCGAAGTACATCTGAAACTCCTTTGGATCCACGCCCCTCGAACCGCCATCCGCATCTTGCTGCGGCCGATCGCTGAACATCTTGGCCCACTCCCGGTCGAAGTCGATCAGTTCCTGGGCCACCACCTGGCGTTCTTCGGAATAGGTGTTCAGCAGTTCCGGTCGGCATTGCTTGGACAGCACTGCGGCGAGCTTCCACCCCAGGTTGAAGGCGTCCTGCATGGAGAAGTTCATGCCCTGTCCCGCCTTCGGGCTATGGGTGTGGCACGCGTCGCCCGCAATGAAAACGCGTGGCAACCGTGTGCCCACCTCTTCTGCAGGGGCGTCGTCGTACTTGTCGCAGATGCGCTGGCCGATCTCGTAGACCGACCACCAAGGCACCTCCTTCACATCAAGCGTGTAGGGGTGAAGAATGCGCCGCGCTGCCGCGATGAGCTTGTCCAGCGTGATCCCCCGATTGGCAACCCGCTCCTCCTCGCCCAGCTTGTCCATCTCCACGTACAGGCGCACCAGATAGCCGCCCTCGCGCGGGATCACCAGAAGGTTGCCTTGGGTGGACTGGACAGCGGCCTTGTAGCGGATATCCGGAAAGTCGGTCACGGCAAGAACGTCCATTACGCCCCAGGCATGGTTGGCCGAGTCGCCAACGAGCTGCCGGCCTATCGACTTTCTGACGCCACTTCGCGCACCGTCGCAGCCGACCACATAGCGTGTCCTGAGCGTTTCGACTGTCCCGGCATGGGCGGCACCGGTTCGCTGGAGCCGCACGGTCACCGGGTAATCGTCCGCACTGCGGTCCACTGCCAGGTCAAGGAACTGCCGCGCGTAGTGGGGTTCCAGCCGGCTCGGGGCGTTACGCATGAACTCCAGGTAGAAGTCGTGCACGCGCGCCTGGTTCAGCACGACATGCGGGAACTCCGACAGCCCATCCTCCGTGTCCTGAACGCGCCCATGCCGAACGATGCTGGCGTTTTCGGCGGCATCGGGCTTCCAGAAGGTCACCTCGTTGATCCAGCAGGCCTCTTTCAGCACCCGCTCGCTGAAGCTGAAGGCTTCGAACATCTCCATGGTCCGGCAGGCGATGCCGTCGGCCTGGCCCAGCTCCAGCGGACCGTCTTTCTGGTCCACGATGCAGGTCCGGATACCGGGAAACACGGCCAGCTGAGAAGCCAGCGTCAGGCCCGCCGGTCCGCAGCCGACAATGAGAACGTCCACTTCCTCGGGCAGGGCATCCGTTCGCGGGGTGGCATTGGCTGACGCTTCCAGGACAGAAGGGTCGCCTGGCTTGAAGCCGTTCAGATGAAATTGCATCTCTATTACTCCGGTGGGTCTTCGACGGCCATGGATAAGCTTCGAGTTCGGCTGGCTGGCAGGGTCGTTTGACCTCCGTGCGCCCGTTGTCAGATGTTGCGCCCCAGGCCGTGGTCGTCCATTGGCCAGGAAGGAACTGGATACCTTTACGGTGCAGAGCAGGTGAAGCTTGCGGCATCCTTTGAATCCCCCGTGCCTCTGTACTTTGCGACCAGGGGATACGCGCAGACCGGCATGGTGCGCTCTACGACGTTGCCTACCCGGCGAGTAGCGGTCACAGAGGCCGGTGCGACACCCTTTTCAACCCACTCGACCATCGATGCGAGCAGCGCCATCTGGTCGAGTTGCGGGCCATCGCTTCCGCCGCAGTGACCGACATTCGGAGCAAAGAATGCGCGCATGAAGTTGTTCGTGCCAGTGCCATGGCGACTCGTCACCTGGTCCACATAGTCGCGCGTGTGGTACGCCGAGACGGCGAAGTCGTCATAGCCGTGCCAGATCATGAGCTTGCCCTGCCTCGCGTTGAAGGCCGTCAGATCGGTGTTGACAGCGTCGTAGTGGGCAGCCAACTTTGCCTTGGCAAAGTTGTAGTCAACATCGCTATCGACGTTGAGGCTGGCAACGATGCTGTATGCTGGATTCTCGTAAACGACATGGGGCCAGAATCCTGCCCAGTTGCCGAGCGGCGAGGTCGAGCCCAGCCACGCAGAGCCGCCCTCCGATCCCGGAGGATAGGCCGCGTAGATCTGTCGTCCATCCGGCCGCGTCACCGGGGAGTAGTAGCGCTGCATCGATGCGACTTGACCAGGTGTCAGGCACGCGTTGCTGTCTGTTCCGGGCGCGCATGCCAGCACCGCCGGATTGAACTCGCAGCGCTCAGGCCGCTGGATCACACCGTCTGCCAAACCGTCCTTGCCGTCGCACGCTGCCATAGCCGCTTTGCGAACCACCGGAAGCTTTGCCTTGGGAACGAACGCGGCGGGGTCACGCATTCCCTTCACAGCAACCCAGGACGCGGCGAACTGGCTCCCCACCCAGTCAAACACGGGAGACCCGGCAACAATTCCATCGAAGTTGTCAGGGTAACGTTGCGACTGCATCATGCCCTTGCCGCCCCCCTGCGAGCAGCCAAGCCAATAGGACTTTTTGGCACTCTCTTCGTAGAACGCCTTGGTCAAGGCCTTGCCGCTGACCGCAGTCACTGCCTGCGCCCGGTGTCCGAAGTCGATGACTTTCTCCGGATGCCCTATGGCAAATGTCTGCTCATTTCCCTTGTGCCCGTTGTCGGTGGAGAGGACTGCATATCCCGCCGCAAGGCCATCGCCCATCGCCGCATACTGGATCGACCCTGAGTTGCCACTTCCGCCAACAGCGAGGAAGCGGCCATTCCATGCCGTCACGGCGGGCATCCAGACCTCGGATTTGATGTCCGAGTCAGCAGACGGCCTGGAGGTCACTTCCAGACGGCAGAAGGGTTGGTTGATAGCCCCTGTTGATCCGGGCGGTACGAACCCGGAGGCTACATATGTCGCAGCATCGACGGTGGTACCACTCATCTTGAACGTTGTCGAAATGCCCTGGCAAGCCGTTGCAGGATCGGTTACCACGAGCCGTGAACCGGGATTGTTTCCACCGTTGCTGCCACACGAGCTCAGCATGGGAAGGGTTGCACACACAGCCAACCACACAGTCGCTATTGTTTTCATATTTGGCTCCTGGTTTCAATTGAATTGCCGCATTGCGCGACCGTACATTTGCGTCGCCGGCACCGACGAAGTTCCTCAAGCGCTCACTAGCCCTTAGCCCAGGTAGGCGCCTTGCGCAGCGAGACGACGTTGGAGTTCCGCCCGGTCGATTTCATGGACTGATGTGCCGGTAGACAGCGCGATTGCAGCGGCCGTACCGGCGGCTTGCCCCATCACAAAACAAGCGCCTGTGACGCGTGCAGCGGATTGCCCGTCGTGCGTCATCGATGCACATCGCCCAGCGACGAGAAGGTTGTCGACGCCATGGACGGTGGACCGCTTGGGCAACAGCATCCGATAGGGAAGCTGGTTGTAGCCGCGCGATTCGGGGATCGGCGGCCATTCCCACTTCACATCGCCGGCCACATGCTTTTCTAATGGCCAGCCATTGACGCCAATGCTGTCTTCAAAGTCCGCGCAGGTCAGCACGTCCTCGGCCGTCAGCATGTACTCTCCGATCAGCCGCCGCGTCTCGCGAATGCCGATCTGTGGCGCGATGTCCAGGACGTAAGCGTTGTTGAATCCGGGGACCTTTTCCCTCAGGAAGAGCAGGTAGTCAACGATCTGGCGACGTCCCAGGACTTCACCACTGCTGAGGGACGCGGCATCTGTGCCATCGGTTGCAGATCCATCTTCGTTCGTCAACTGGGTCACGTTGACGCGCCATTCATAGGCGCGCTTTTGCGGACGAACCACGGCTCCACGGCGTGGAAAGCTGTATTCGCCGGCGGCCTGCGCATCGTCCATCAAGGTGGGAATCGTTCGCCAGGCTTCACCGGCCGCGGCTGCGTCGACTTCGCCCACGCGGAACATGAGCGTCGGGTACAGCATCTGTCCCGACTCGTCGCCTTTTTCGCTGGGAACTCCTGCCCAGTGCACCAAGTCGGCATCTCCGCTGCAATCGATAAAGCACCGGCCGCGCACCGCCACCCGTCCCGACTTTGTTTCCAGCAGTACCGCATCCAGCTTCCCATCCTCCGACTTGACCACGCCAGCGGCCAGCGCATGGAACAGCAACTGCACGCCATCTGCCAGCAGGAGGCTGTCCGCAGCGCACTTGAAGGCCGACATGTCATACGCTTGCGCAAAAGTCTTTCCCAGGACCAGATGGGGTTCGTTGAGCCCGTCGAGTGCCCGCATGCGGTCGAGGAGGTCGTCCGCGACGCCGTGGACGACCTGTTGGATTTCGCCGTGGATATTGGCATGTAGCCCGCAGAAGTTGGTCACGCCCGCGGCAGTGCCCATGCCTCCCAGAAAACCGTAGCGCTCCACCAGCAGCACACGGGAGCCATTGCGCGCTGCCGCACTGGCTGCGGCTATGCCGGCCGGTCCGCCACCGAGAACGACGACGTCAAAGGCGCCAAAGAGCGGTATGTTGCGTGCAGGCTCCGCGACCTGGAATGTGCTGAAAGGGGATGTCATGTGTATTCCCCTTTCAGTCCAACGTGATCCTGTTGGCTTGAATGATGGGTTTCCATCGAGCGGCGTCTGCTGCGAGCAGGGCCTTGAACTCGGCTGGCGAGTTTCCTACCGGGTCCATGTACTGGCCGCGGAGCATTTCCCGGACTCCTGGTTCGGCGAGGATTTGCAATATGTGGCCCCGCAGTTTGTCTACGATGGCGGCGGGCGTTTTTGCGGGGGCGATGAAGCCAATCCATGCATCGGCCTGGATGTCAGGAAGGCCGCTCTCCGCAAAGGTTGGAAGGTCCGGCAAGGATGGTGAACGTTTGCCCGAGGCGACGGCCAGAGCGCGGATCTTGCCGGCCTTGATGTGCGGCATCACGGCGGCAGCTGGCAACAAAGCCATGTCCACCTCGCCGCTGAGCAAGGCGGTGACGGCGACTCCAGAACCGCGGTAGGGAGCATGCACAAAGTCGTTGCCCGTCTGCGCCGCTACGGTCTGCATGGCCAGATGGGAGATGGAGCCCGCTCCGATGGAGGCATAGCTCATCTTGGCTCTGCCACCCTTGAGCGCATGGGCGAACTCCTTGGCATTGGTGGCTGCGTGCTTGGAGGAAACCACCAGAACCGAGGCCTGCGAAACCGCAACGGTGATCGGCTCCAGGTCCGTCGCCGGGTCATAGGGCATCTTCTTGTAGAGGAGCGGGTTGACTGCAAGCGGGCCCGCGATGCTCACGCCGATGATCTGTCCATCGGGGGCCGCCTTAGCGACCGCGTCGGTGCCGATGTTGCCGCCTGCACCGGCCTTGTTGTCCACCACCATCGGCTGGCCCAGGCGAGCCACGAGCTTCTCCGAAACCAGGCGGGCAATGTAGTCGGGAGTGGATCCTGCGTTAAAGGGAACGATGAGGTGAACCGGGCCTTTGGGCCATTCCTGGGCGGTGCTGATGTTTGCAGTGGCCGCGAGCGCTGTTGCGATAAACAGGGAAAAGACGCGCTTGTTCATGGATGTCTCCTTGTCGGTGGTCGTTGATGGGTGCTGTCCCCATTGCCCAAAGATTACGCACCGGTCATCATTACGTCGATTCAACCCACCCAATACGTCTCAGCGGGAATCGTAATAATGGACATGAAATTGTTGGCCGTCTTCGATGAGATCTACAAGACGAGAAGCGTGTCGCGTGCGGGAGAGAATCTGGGCCTTGCACAGACATCGGTCAGCCTGGCGCTCGGGCGGCTGCGGCGGCAGTTCAACGACCAACTGTTCGTGCGCACCGCCGATGGAATGCTGCCCACCCCGCACGCGCTGAGCCTTGTCCAGCCCCTTCGCCAAGCGCTGGACCTTCTGAGAGTGGCGACGCAGCAGCAGGTCGTGTTCGACCCGTTATCGTCGTCTCGCACTTTTCACATGGCGATGACCGACATCAGCCACCTGGAGTTTCTGCCGTCGCTGATCAACGTGATCAGCAAGCGCGCCCCCGGAGTGTGCGTCAAGATACTGCGCATCACCGCTGAAACGCCAAGACTTTTGGAGTCGGGTGAGGCAGACCTGGCGGTAGGCTTCATGCCGGAGCTCGAAGCGGGGTTCTACCAGCAAAAGCTGTTCGATCAGGGCTTTGCATGCGTCATGCGCCGCGACCACCCGCGTGTCCGCCAGCGCCTGACCGAGAACTTGTTTCGCACGGAGAAGCATGTCGATATCACCGCGCCGGGCACCGGGAATGCACTGGTGGAACAGGCGCTGGTGCGGCATGGAGTCAACAGGCATGTGGCCCTCACCTTGCCGACGCTGCCGGGGGTCGGGAACTTGCTGGCCCATACGGAGTTGATCGCTACCGTGCCTGAGCGCATTGCCCAGATGCTGGTGCGCATCGCGCATGTGAAGGCTTTGCCACCGCCCTTCGAAATCGCTGAATTCTCCATCAAGCAGCATTGGCACGAGCGCTTTGTGCAAGACCAGGCCAATCGCTGGTTGAGGTCCACGGTGGCCGACCTCTTCCTTGAAAACTGAGCCGACAGGCTTTGGCCAGTGCCGGAGCCGGGCCTACCGTTGGGCCAGGGGCATGGCGTTCATCACGACAACGCTCATGGCCTGGACGGCGGACTTGATGGACGGCTCGGGCAGCGGCGCGAAGTAGGGAGAGTGATTCCCAATCGCTCCCCGGCCGCCGGGCTTGGATGCCGCTGCGATGGCCTGCGGGTCCAGACCGCCCACAAAGAAGTACATCGAGGGAATGCCAGCGCCGGAGAATTCCGAGAAGTCCTCGCTCGCTCCGATCGCTGGAATCTGTACCACCCTGTTGTCACCAAAAGCGCTCCTCAAGGCGGCTACCGCGCTGTGGACCATGGGCTCGCTGTTTATGACTGACGCCGTTCCGGTGCCCATATCGATCACGGGTTCGGGAGCGGCAGACGAAGTCGCGGCCGCAAGCGCAGTGCGGCGCACGCCCGACAGGAGTCTTTCGCGGACCGCAGGCTGGTACGAGCGGATGGTTCCCCGCAGGATCGCGCGGTCGGGAATGATGTTGCCCGCGCTGCCGCTCTCGAAGGCGCCCACCGTGACCACCCCGAACTCGGCCGGCTCTTTTTCGCGGCTGATCACGGTCTGCACATCATTCACGAACCGAGAACCCATTACGATCGGATCAATGGTGCGGTGAGGGGCCGAGCCGTGACCACCCACGCCTTTGAACGTGATCTCGAAGCTGTCCGAACTGGAGGTGATCGGGCCGGCCCGGTAGCCGATCTGCCCTGCAGGAGCGCCAGATACGTGCAAGGCGAAGGCCATGTCGGGCTTGGGGAAGCGTTTGAACAGCCCGTCGTCCACCATCGCCCTGGCGCCCGCGCCCAGTTCCTCGGCGGGCTGCGCGACAAACATCAACGTACCCTTCCACTGGTCCTTGAGGTCGACCAGTATGCGCGCGGCACCGACCCAGGCCGCCATGTGCACATCGTGGCCGCAGGAGTGCGCGACGTTGGTCTGCTTTCCGGTCCATTCAGCCTTGACTTTGCTGGCATACGGCAGGCCTGTCTTCTCCTCCATCGGGAGCGCGTCCATGTCGGTGCGCACCATCACGGTCGGACCGGCGCCATTCCTGTACAGAGCGACCAGGCCTGTGCGGCCAACCTTCTCGGTGACTTCGAACCCCGCGCGGCGCATTTCAGCGGCCAGCTTGGAGGCGGTGCGAACCTCGTTGAAGCCCAGCTCGGGGTTCTCGTGCAAGTCCTTGTACAGCAGCTCAAGCGACGGATAATGAGAATTCAAGAGGGTAACGACATTGTCTGTGGACGCTGCCGTCTGGGCAAAGAGATGAACCGGGCTGCCGAGGAGGTAGAGCGCTGCCCCCAGGCAGATCGTTCGCCAGAGAGTCGGTTGACGTGTGTTCAAAGGTGCATGCATGGTGGTTCAGAGCGTGGTGGAGGGAAGGTGGCGCACGGGAGGAGGGTCCTTGCGCAAGCCACATTACCGAATACATCAGCATCGTGAAATCGTGCATCCGCTATAGGCGCTAGCGGGAATTTGCATAGAGGAACCTCTGATGTTGATTCAACCTAGAACCACGCGAGCTTGTCCGCCGAATGAAGGCTTTCCTCGACAAGCATTGCACTTCTTCGTGGCCGAGCTGCTCTCCAACGTTAGGCAACTGACACGCGAGATAGAACTGCACTATCCATCACTGCCGCGGAGGCTGCGGACCCGCGATCTGGCGAATGGCGGGTAATAGCCAACGGTGGCAAATGGCTCAACATCAGAGTGATGCCTGCCCCTTGGGATGCGTCGAGATCCCGCACAGAAGACACAGGAGTTTGGTTCCCACGAAACCCAGCAGCAAAGAACCTTTGAGAGACCGTTATTCGTTACCGTTTTCGACCGTAGCCCCCTGGGTCGAGGTCACAGTCTTCGAGTCGTCTGCGATCACCACGCGGTTGCGGCCCGCCTGCTTGCCGCGGTAGAGAGCCGCGTCGGCGCGCGCCACGCAGTGCTCGACCGTTTCTCCCGGCTGGCGGGCAGCGCAGCCGATCGTCAGGCTGACCGTGAGCGGCCGGCCATGATCGACGATCCGCAATGCCTCGACCGCGGCGCGGATGCGTTCGGCGATGTTGGCGGTCTGCTGGGCGTCTCCGGCGACGCAGATCAGGAACTCCTCTCCGCCCCAGCGCGCAACTCGGTCCTCAGGTCGCACACTGGCGGTGATCGCATGCACCACCTGCACCAGTACGCGATCACCAGCCTCGTGACCGAAGCAGTCGTTGATGCGCTTGAAGAGGTCGATGTCGGCCAGCAACAGCGTTGACGGCACGCCACCAGCTGGGGCGGCGTCTACCTCATAGACCATCGCGCGGCGGTTCAGCGCGCCAGTCAGCGGGTCGATCGATGCGATCGTGCGCAACCGTCGTTCCGATGCCAGTACCGCCCTGTAATAGACGTTCGAGAGCAAGCCCAATACAAGGAAGCCGGCGCCGACGTTGGACCAACGCAACAGCGTCAACACATCGTGCGACAGCGTCACTTGGGGAGCGTGGGCATGGGAATACCCATCGAGCGTGAGATAGATGGCGAACAGCACAACGCCATGCAGAAGCTTGCGCCGCATATGCGCGCCGGGGCTGACGAAGATCAGTGGCAGCAACACCATCAGGTAGTAGTGGAAGCCGCTATCCCACCCGATTAGTGCCACGGCCAGCACCGCGTGCAGGACGAGTTCAATCCAAATCAGTGCAATTGCTACGCTGTTGCAGTGGCGCTTCAGCGCTATATAGGCGGCGACATACGCCAGCATGCTGACGCCATTGACCCAGACCATCACCGGCACGCCGATCATGTAGAAGAGCAACGCGAAAAGCGCGTGCGCCACCAGCGCGATCTGGCAACTTGTCGACAGAACGTGCCAAAACGTGCGTCCGGTATGGCGCTGCAGCAAGAGGCCAGCATCGTGCCGCTCGGCATGGTTTAGATTCATCCTGGACTCCTCAGTTAACCACTGGCTGACTTCGAGAAGTCAATCATGACATTGAGTTTTTGCCAGAACTGTCCGCTGGAGGCACCGAAGCGGGGGGGCGGACCTGGCGCAGCAACTGCACTTACCTCTTGTCCACGAGCAGCTGGAGCATAGCCACTTCAGCGTCACGCGCCCTCGATGACCCGCAGCAGCGAGTCGACAGTGTGGGGCGCGTGGGCGGTTTTGGGCACGCCCTCTACTATGCCCTCGGATCAGACAGTCCTTGACTGAGCCGGAAGCCTCCGCAAGTTGCGTGCGTGATCGTAGGCTCAAGCCGCGAGGACGGGCTGATCCGTGCGCATCGACATGCGCCCTCTATGCTCTCCCGCATCATGGACAGCTGTGATGGTGTGAACGGGACTTGCCGCCTTCCACTTGCGGCCAGACCAATCGCCGGCGCTCCAGCCGCTTGACCAACAGCAGCAGTTCCTGACCATCGAACCACAGCTCTTTGAGCATGTCGCCGCACCGGCCGCGGAATACGTGACTGCAGAAGCGGGGTAGCCTGCGATTTACTCGTCATGCGTTCACTAGTTCAACGAACTTATAAATCACTGCACTACTTCTTGGTGGTCCAATTTTTCGTCCGCCCCCCCTGTGGGTCAGGTTTGCATGGAAATTACACATGTGGCAGAGATCGCCAGATGGTTTGCCGGCTACACGGTCCCCGTGCCGCCAAAGCCAAAATGCGCCCGGTTCGCCTGCGGATGGGCTGGTTGATCGGATCCGCCTGCCGCGTAACACGCCAAGCTTCATCAGCATCTCCCCTCTGCCTCGGACCGTTCGATGTACTTTCACTGTTCCTGATCCGGAAATGCTGGTGTGGACACCGCATGGTCAATGACACGCGCCTCCGTCGAGTTCGCAGGCGATAGCTTCGAAGGTCTTAGCTTCTCCAGCGCTTCCTGAAAGCACTCGATCCAATACGCTCCTGACACTATCGAAGTCGGTGAAGCCCCGAGCCACTTCTATCAGTCCACTTTCACCTGCAAGCAGCAGCGCCGGAAAGCCACGCACGCCGATGCGTTGGACCCATGCGTGCTCCGCTTCAACAGCCGCGATGGTGGCCGGGTCCTTGAATGCCTGTTCGAATGAATGAACATCCATGTTTAGAACCGCCGCCACATGCTCGTATGTGGAACTTTGGTTTAGATCAAGACCGTCACGATAGTAAGCATGCTGGATCTCGGTCGCGATCCGCAATTCATGTATGTTCCCAAGCGCCTTGAAGGCATGCATGGCTCGAGCGGGAATCAATGAGTTCACAACTCTTTCCGAGCGCCGCAACGTGCGTAGGTGGTCTAGATAGGCTTCCCCAAACACTTGGCCGGACAGCGCCGAGACGCGAGCATGAAGAGCCAACGGATCGGAAAACGCCGCAAAAAGGCTCTGCAATGGCAAGTCGTGCGGCACCATCCCGCCGTTCACGATTCGGATGTCAAGGCGATCGCCAAAATCATCCGCGATGCGACGGATTGTGCTGCTGAAGCCATAGCACCAGCAGCAGTAGATATCCGTGATGTACAGAAGGGTAGTTTTCATAAGCGCGAGGCAGGGCAAAAGCCGGCAGATTCGGCAAGCTACGTGATTTAGGAGCCTTCACTTGCCGTCCTCTGCGGGGTGAAAAGAATTAGCTGGCTTCCAGCACCAGGGTCGGAATCATCTTGATCGGACTTGCGAAGTTGGAGAAGTTTGGCGACGTGCGCATTACCAACTGGTGCAACTCCTCGACCTTGGCTCGGGGTGCATTGGTGCGGAGGTTCACGGTGTAACGAACTTCTTCGTAGCCCGGCTTCACACCGGAGTCCAGACCGAGAAAGCCACGGAGATCGAGTTCGCCTTCGGTGGTGATTTCCAGCTTTTCGATTTCAATGCCCATGGCGGCCGCGTTCGCGACATAGCCAACTGACATGCATGCATTGAGCGCCGCCATCAATAGTTCCTGAGGATTGGGAGCGGAGTTCTTGCCCAGCAACTCGCCCGGCTCATCAGCAGATATCTCAAAGTGACGCTGGTGCTTCTGGCCACCTAGAACGAATTCCGACGCCGTCGCAACCGTGCGCGTCTGGCCTTCCCATCTTGTTGTCACGTTGAAATGCACTGCTCCCTTTTGGGGTTCTTCTCTGACAGCCGCTACAAAAGACTGCAGACCGGCGACATCGATTCCATTTAAGTTTTTGCTCATGGTGTAGATGGATAGATTCAGATAGTTCATGAAATGCCACATGGCACGTCTTTACAGCGCAAGAGGTGTGCCATGAAGAAAATTCAATAAAATCAACGGCTTATGTTTTTTCTGTGCAAAAATTAGTACAGATCCATCGTGTTGATCGGCGGTGTGTACATTTTTTTTGCCGGGCGTCTATGAAAATTGAAGTGACAAGCGATGGTCGAACAGGCCTGAGACCGCAAGTGCTTTTTGTGCTGGAACGCCGGCATTTGTCATTGCGGAGCATTGAGGTCGCGGCAAACCGAACCTATCTTGATGTTGAGGCAACTAGCACGGCCGGATTTGTTGGCTTGATCGATGACCTAATGGCGCTCAATGGCGTACAGGCGGCTCGGCAAATCGAGTTGTTGCCTCATGAATGCCAGCGTATGCAATTCGAGGTGTTGCTGAATGCGATTTCGTACCCTCTGATTGCAGTCGACATGTCGGCGAACATAATTCATGCGAATGCCTCAGCCATGGAAGTGTTTGCGTTGCAGGCCGATAGCTTGTTGGCTCGGCCCCCCCTGAAAGCGTTGGTGGATGCTGAGCTTGGTGATTGCCTGGTCGCTAGGCTCCGGTCCTGTGCAGGTGGCGAGGTTTCAGTCAGCGGGAAACCCTTTCTCGTGGATGTCCTGCCAGTCGTAGAGCAGGCAGACGACTCCCCTGAAAACGCGCACGGAGCGGTGTTCATTTTTCGGGCAGTCGCGACATTGGGACAGGACATCTATGCGATAGAGAAGAGGGAATCGCTTGGTGGCAATGGACTGATTGGCAGGTCGGAGGCCATGCTCGAAATTTGTCGACTCATCAGTCGATTTGCGCCCCTTCGAGCGCCGGTGCTGATCACCGGTGAGACGGGTACGGGTAAAGAACTGGTGGCTCGTGCCTGTCACCGACTGTCACCGCGTGCAGGGCGCCCTTTCCTCGCACTCAATTGCGCAGCGCTTCCCGAGAGCTTGGCGGAAAGCGAACTGTTTGGGTACGCTGCGGGCGCTTTTAGCGGCGCCCAGCGCACTGGCAAGCCTGGACTGTTTGAACTCGCTGATGGTGGCACGGTATTTTTGGACGAGATTGGCGAGATGTCTGCCTATCTGCAGGCCAAACTGTTGCGCTTTCTGCAAGACGGCTCGTTCATGCGCATCGGAGGCACGAAGGAGACCCTGGTGAACGTACGCGTTCTCGCAGCGACACATCGCGAGCTGCCTGAGTTGGTGAAATCCGGATCGTTCCGGGAGGACTTGTACTATCGTTTGAATGTGCTCACGATCCGACTTCCAGCGGTTCGCGACCGCAGGGCAGACATTCCTGAGTTGGTGAGCCATTTCATTGCCAGGGCCGCCTTGCAGATTGGTACTCGGTGCAGTGGAGTCACGGCTGAGGCGATGGCTTGTTTATGCGCCTACGACTGGCCTGGCAACGCGCGTGAGATGGAAAATTTGCTTTTCCGGGCTGTGACGTTGGCTGAATCTGAAACTCTTCAATTCGCGGACTTGCCTTCCGAAATTCGCCGGGCGAGGTCTAATGCAGGCCAACTTGCAAGGTCATCCGAGGAAATAGCGACTTCGCCCGAGCCATCCGTTGGTGAGGTCTACACCGCCCGGATGGAAAAGATGGAGCGAGAGCTTCTTTCCGAGCTGTATGCCAAGTACCCCAGCACCCGCAAGCTGGCAACGCAATTGGGTCTTTCGCATAGTTCGGTTGCCGGAAAATTGCGTAGGCTCGGCATCGCCAAGTAGATGCGTCCGGTGCGCCTCACTCGTCGCACTGGGCTACCAGCGGTTCGCCCAATTTTTTGGCTCCTTACCAGTTAGCACATCGGCAACTGCCTGAGCTGACTGTTTTTGCAGATCTTGCATGGCTTCTTCCGAGTAAAACCCCAAATGCGGTGTGACTATCAGGTTGTCCAATTTGTGGGCAAGCTGTTCCCGGGGAGGGGGCTCGTGATCCAGCACGTCGAGACCAGCGCCGCCCAAATGGCCTTGCTGGAGTGAATCGATCACCGCTGCCATGTCCACTAGGCCACCTCGGGCCGTGTTCACGAGAAGTGCGCCCTTTTTCATTCGAAGTAGGGCATGGCCATTGACCATCTGGCGGTTCGCCGTGGTCAGCGGCACATGCAGCGACAGTACGTCCGAGGACGTAAGAACTTCATCCATTGTTGCGGGCGTCGCCCCGTGCGCTGGAAGCGTGAAGTGCGGATCGTGCGCGATTACCTGAAAGCCGAAGGCATTGGCCCGTGACGCCACTGCGCGTCCGATACGTCCAAAGCCCATCAGGCCGAGCGTTTGCCCCCGCAGGCGGCGGAGACGACCTCCCGCCTGCCCGTTCCATTCGCCGGCTCTGGTAGCTGCCGAAGCTCGGCAAATACCTCGCTGCAACGCAAGTATCAGCGCTAGTGTGTGGTCTGCAACCTCGTCGACACAATAGTCGGGGACGTTCGTGACCTTGATACGTTTCTCCGTGGCCAAGTCGATTGGTATCGTGTCTAAGCCAATCCCCGTTCGAGAGATCACACGGCACTTGTGCATTTCAGACAGATGCGCGGGACCGAGCGGCTTATAGCAGTTGATAACGCCTACCGCCTCACGCAACTGAGGCAGCAAGGCTTCGTCATTCATGTCTCGGGCGACTACCAGTTCGCATAGCGGCGACAGAATGTCCCGGGTAATCTGCAAATCTGGAAAGACGGTGTCAGTGATGACCACTAGTGGGTGTTTCATGTCAGGGGGATTCTAAAAGATGGGTTGGGGCGGCTGCCAGCGTGGGCTCATACCAGCGCTTTAGCAGCTGAAATAACCAAAGCGTTGGTTAGACTTTCAAGGACGTCAGACTCAATATTCCAGCAATGCCAATAGAGTCGCACCCGAAAATCTTCGCCTGGAGTCAAGTCCACGAGCGACCCCTTTTTCAATGACTCGCGAGCCAAGAGTTCGGGAATGACGCCTACGCCCCAGCCAGCCAATACGGCACGCAATTTGCCTTCTGAGCTTGGGACGTAAATTTGATTCAGGGAAACCTGTTTGAGACTGAAGGACCGGTTAACGAACTCGCTTTGAACGTCGTCCCTGCGGTTGAATGCCACGAAAGGGACATCACGAAAGTTGTGTTGTGTCAGTCCATCTGGTAGACACTGAGCGATCATGTCGGGGTGGGCAACGGCGACATAACGCATGGCGCCCAGAGGAGTGATCCTGCAGCCGTTCAATGGCTGTTGGCCAGTCGTCACGCATCCCACCACATGGCCCGATCTCAGCCATTCGTCTGTGAAGTCCTGATCGTCTGGAATGATCTCTAAGGGAATCCCCGATCGAATCAACCCCGTCAGCGGCGGCAAAGCCCAACTTGCGATGCTGTCGACGTTGATGGCGACAGAGATGCGCTCGGCTTCATGGCTGCGTCTACTGCCGCATGATGCGAGTTCACGAAGCTCGTTTGCAAACTCTGCATGGAGCAAACGCCGCTGCTTGGCATGTTTGACCAGCAGTTGGCCGGCTTCGGTTGCCTTAGGTGGGCGACTGCGCACGATGAGCACAGCGCCTACCTGTGCTTCAAGGCTGCATAGACGTTGCGATACCGCCGACTGGGTGATGTTCAGCCTGCGAGCAGCGCGCTCAAAGCCGCCTTCTTCAAGAATAACCGCTAGGCATTCAAGTGCTTGTGACTCCAAGGTGCTCATGGATTTGTCCGCTCCGCAGCTCTGGCCTTGTGTTGATCACCCGACGTCACTAAGTCTTGCAAACGCCTTCTCCAGATCTGCGATCAGATCGGCTGCATCTTCTAGTCCAATGTGTAGGCGCACCAGATGGCCTACTTCGTCCCACTTGGAGGCACTTCGCATCTTTCGTGGATCAACGGTCATCGCCAAGCTCTCGAATCCACCCCAAGAGTATCCAAGCGAGAAGAATGAAAGACTATCGAGCATCGCCTCGACAGCTTCGAGAGGCACCGGTTTGGTCACAAATGAGAACAAGCCGCTGGCACCAGTGAAATCACGGCGCCACAGTGCATGGTTGGGATGTGAAGGCAGGGCTGGGTATATGACACGCGCCACCTCGTCGCGGCCCTCCAACCAGCTCGCGACCTTGAGAGCACTCTCCTGGTGGCGCGCAAGCCTTGTTCCCAACGTGCGCAGGCCGCGCAAGGCCAGATTCACGTCATCCGGCCCGACATAAACACCTGCCTGAAACTGGTACGCTTTCAGTTGCCCCCAGGCGCGTGGCCCTGCCGCCACAGTGCCGATGAGCGCGTCCGAATGGCCCACCACGTACTTGGTGGCAGCCATCACACTCAGATCGACGCCCATGGCCAGCGGTTTGAAAAACAGCGGCGTGGCCCAGGTGTTGTCCATGATGACCAGGGCGCCGCGGCGGTGCGCGATCTCCGAGATAGCCGGTATGTCCTGAATCTCGAAAGTGTGTGACCCGGGCGACTCGGTAAACACCGCTTTCGTATTCGGGCGAAACAGCGCTTCGATGCCCGCGCCGATGCATGGGTCGTAGTAGGTCGTTTCGAAGCCGAAGCGCCTGCCGGCTGTGTCGCAGAAATGGCGAGTGGCCCCGTAAACACTATCAGGCACCAATAGGTGATCACCCGCCCCCACCACAGCCAGGATGGCAGTGACACAGGCAGCTAGTCCGCAGGAGCAAAGCACGCTTCCTTGTGCACCTTCGAGCACGTTGATCGCCTCGGTGAGCGCTTCTGTAGAGGGGTTGTTCCAACGACCGTACTGGTAGCGCTGACTACCTGACTTCATCGTCGCTGCGTTGGGAAAGACCACTGTGGAGCCGCGGTAGATAGGCGGGTTGACGAAGCCGTGGTGGTCTTCGGGATGCGAGCCGGCGTGAGCCAGGGCCGTGTTGAGTCCAAGTTGTTCGAAATCAGTGTGCATAACGTTGTCCTCTCTCGGAGCAAGAACTCATCGGCTGTCGATCTGGAAATTCTGTTCCTATCCTCGAGAAATATGATTTCTAATAGCTCCTAGAGTGCGATCATTTGGTTAATTTTATTAACTGACAGCTAGCCTTGAAGACACCGCCACATCTCAGGCCGCGGATATCGGCTTATGTGGCTGCAGGGGAGCAACGAGCTAGACATTTCAGTGGTCAACCCTTGCGGTTTGGCCTGCCTATGTGTGTACCGAGGAAGAATGGAATGGCGGAGTTAGACAATACCGATCGAGCGATCTTGCAGCTTCTGCAGACCGACGGCCGACTGGCGAATACAGAGATAGCGTCGCGTGTGGCACTGTCCCCCCCAGCATGTTGGAAGCGGCTCAAGCGGCTTGAGGAGAATGTAATTCGGGGTTATCACGCCTCGCTAGAGCCCAGGGAGTTGGGTTTGGGCCTGTTCGCGTTCATCAGCATCATGCTTGACAACCATTCCGAGAAAGCGATGAACCGCTTTGAGAGCGGCGTAATGGCGCTTCCTAACGTCATCGCCTGCCACAATGTCTCAGGCAAATACGACTACTTGCTGCAGGTTGTCGTGAGCGACATGAATGCTTTCCACGAACTTGCCATGCACAAGATTCGCACGCTTGGCAATGTCAAGGAGATGTACACGGGTTTCTCGCTCAAGGAAATCAAGCGCTCAACGAGCCTGCCGTTGTGAATTCAATGTTGTGGCTGATGCCGGCGCTTCAGAACTCTATGGTTCCGGCACCCCCGCACGCCGCCACACCGTCCGGTTAGATTTCATAACGCCCAGCAAATGTAGTGCTGCGCGTTCCCTGGACAGCGGCAGGCCTAGCATGGAACAATTTATGGCGATTGCCAAACTATGTGTGGCGCCGGCTTGTGCTCTTCGAGCTTGGTGGAACCTGAGGAGCGTGCTCTAGCCGGTCAGGAGGTTGCCCCAGTTCGAGACCTCGAGAGTCAGAAACGGGGGGCGCCTCTCGAGCGTGGCCTCTTGTATGGATGGTTCCCTCAAAGTCAAAAACTCCTGCATGCAATGGTTACGAACCTAACCTCGACGGCAAAATTTGGTCGGCTCAGCCGACTAAGAACCTGTTCAAAATCTTCTGAGCAGCAGAGCCACCAATACCAAGTGGATGAACTGCAAGCTGGTGTTCAGTAGCCTCTCGCAGTTCTTCCACACCGCCTGTGCTTCTCCTACCACGCAAAGCTGCACACCACCATCCAGCGCTGGGGTATCACCTTGAACGAGTGAAGTCCAATGCTTGGCGTTGTGCTGTTCGCCATCTATCTCGCGCTCGATGGGTATTCGCATGCCCACGCTCCCCACGTGACGCTGGCGCATGATGTATTGACGCTGTTATGGTCGTTCAACGCTAGCGCTGGCTTGCTGGTATTGGGCTTATTCTCGAACGTCTACTACAAGGCGGACTTGCATCGGAACAACGGTTACGAACAATCGCCTCCACCGACCCGCTGACCGGAGCCCTGAACCGTCGCGGGATGAGGTTTGGACGTAGACGCCGCCCCACCACGGGGTGTCTCGATGACGCTGCTGCTCGCCGACATCGATTTCTTCAAGCGCATCAACGACTGTTTCGAGGCTGGTGATCGCGTATTGGTAGTTGCGCAGAAGCGCTGCCTCCCGCCTCATGACGAACGTAGCACTGAAGGTCACTGGTACCTCGCAGGTGAGGTACAGGAACAAGTTGGGCCCGGGGCCTGCGGATGAAGCGGCCGGCGGCGCATCAACACCACCAGGAAATCCCGCATCGACGTCACCAGCCTTTCTAAGCTAGGTATCCTCGTCCGCCCAAGGATACGGCGGCAGACATCCCCGAAACGAGGATGCTTCAGACATCAAGGCGTGAGTTCCCCGATTCCAGCCGTCTAAGTGCTCGGTAGCGTGTGCCAATCGGCACAAGATCCGATCAGTTGCCCGCGTACGGCAGTGACGAGTGGTGCACGACGATGCGCAGCTTGCCCGCATCATCCTTGACGAAGGCCCAGCTCTTGTCCACGGTGGTCACCTTGCCGTCCTTGCCCGTGAACATCACGTTGCCGATGGTATTGGCAGAGTCGCCGGAGATGAAGACTGCAGCATTGGCAATCTCGCACTTCGTCCAGCCCTTCAGAGCGAACCCGGTATCCTTGGGGTATGCAGGGTTGCCCCCCACGAAATAGGAGAGTGCGCCCTCTCGGGTGGTGCGAAAGGTCTGGGGCACTTCAGTCAGGGTCGGCTTGAACAGCACGGTCCCCATCTGGTAGCCGTACGCGCTGTCGATCACCTTCTCGGCCAAGGCCTTGGCTGCCGGCTGGCCGCTGGTGGTGTTCACCGTCGAGATATCGACCAGCGCCTTGCACCAGGCTTGCTGGGCCGCCAGCACTTCCGTTTCGGATATGGCGTGGTTGACCACAGGGCCCTTAGCGGCGGCGGGCAGGATGGCTCCGCCGATCAGGAAGCTGGCAACGGCGATACAGGTGAGTTTTTTCATGGTTTTCATTGGTTGAACTGGTTGGTTCCCGCCCGTTTTCCCAAGGGCTGCAGCGGGACCTACAGTTCACCAAAGCGGCATGAACCGGTTCTGAAAGCCGGGTTACAGCCATGTGAGCAGCACATGAACAACGGATGAACGCCAGGTCGCCTGCCCCCCCGGCAAGCGGGCCCCAGGACATACTCCCCCACGATTCAATCCGCCGTGGCGTCCAATCGGTAGCCAAAGCCACGCACGGTCTTGATCAGCGCGAGGGCATGGCCTTCGTCGATCTTGGTGCGCAGCCGGCGCACGTACACATCGACCACGTTGGTCAGTGGGTCCTCGTTGGTGCCCCAGACGTTGGAGAGGATGCGCTCGCGGCTATACACGCGGCCGGGGGCGCTCATGAGCAGCTCCAGAAACGCCAGCTCGCGCGCAGTCAGCACGATGGGCTGGCCGCCCCGGCTGGCCTGCATGCGCTCGAGGTCCAGCACCAGATCAGCCACTTGCAAGGTGCTGGAGCGCGAGCGCTGCTCGCGGCCGCGGCGCAGCAGCGCTTCGATGCGGGCCAGCAGTTCTTCAAACGCAAAGGGCTTGGTGAGGTAGTCGTCCGCGCCCAGGCGCAGGCCTGTGACCTTGTCTTCGGTATTGCTCAGCGCGCTGAGCATCAGCACCGGCAAATGGTGGCCTTCGGCGCGCAGCGTCTGGCACAGCTCCAGCCCACTTAGGCCAGGCAGCATCAGGTCGAGCAACAGCAGCACGCCGGGCTCGGCGCTCCGCGCCAGGGCCAGGCCTTCGGGGCCGGTGCGCGCCAGCTCCACGCGGTAGCCCTCAGCCTTGAGGCCGCGCACCAGGAAGTCGGCCACGCGCGCATCGTCTTCCACGACCAGGATGTGGGTCATACGGAGCGCTCCGGTGGTGCGGCTTTGGCGTTGAGGGTGGGGGTTGTGGTGGTGCCGTCCATCAACGGCAGCGCGATACGGGCCACGGTGCCCTGTTGCGCCACGCTGGTGATGACAATGTGCCCGCCGTGTGCCTGCACGATGGACTGCGCGATGGACAGCCCGATGCCCGTGCCATCGGCCCGGTGGGCCCGCGCCCTGCGCCCGCGCACAAAGCGGTCGAACACGTGCGGCAATTCGTCCGCGTCGATGCCGATGCCCGCATCGCGCACCACCACCTCGACCCCTGCCGGCGCAGCCTGGAGCCACAAGCTCACGGTGCTGCCGCTGGCCGAGTAGCGCACTGCGTTGTCCAGCACGATCACCAGGGCCTGGCGCAGCCGGTCGGCGTCGGCATGCACGACAACCGCCGGGCCGGGCGGCAGCGCATCACCGCCCTCCTGGGGGCTGGGCGGGCTTGGCAGCAGTTGCACCTGCACGCCATGGGGCGCGCCCAGGGCGGCCGCCTGCTCGGCAGCGTCGCCCAGTAGTGCATGGACGTCCACCGGTGCGGGGTGCATCACCAGTTGGTCGGCGTCGGCTTTGGCAATGAGCATCAGGTCATGGATCACGCGGGTGAGCTGGTCTACGCCCCCCACGATGCGCGCCAACGTCTGGCGGTATTCGTCCACGGGTTTGTCGCCGCCGCGCAGGGCGATCTCGGCCTCGCCGCGGATAGACGTGGCGGGGGTACGCAGTTCGTGCCCCAGGTCTGCAAACAACTGGCGGCGGCGCTGGTCCAGGCGCTGCAGGGTGTCGTGGGCAGCGCTCAGCTCTTGTGTGCGTGCCTGCACCGCGTCTTCCAGGCCGCGGCGGGCGGCGTCGGCCTGGGCGCGGTGTTGCTGCAGCTCGGCCGCCATGGCGTTGAAGTGCTGGGCCACGCGGTCGAATTCGTCGTTGGAGCCGGTGGCCACCCGGTGGTCGAGTGCGCCGGCTTGTAGTGCCTGCGTGCCCGCCAGCAGCCGGTCCAGTGGGCGCTGCAACCGTTGCTTGAGGTGCAGGGCCAGTACCACCGCCACGGCCAGGGTGATCAGGGCCATGCCAATGGCTTGTGCGCGCAGCAGATCGAGTCCTCGCTCGGTGGCGGCGCGCGCCACGGGCACGGCCGCGCGCTGGTGCGCAATCGCGCCGTTGATCAGTTCGCGCAGGTCGCGCCCACGCGCCATGTCGAACACCTGCGTGAGTTCAGCCCACAGGGCCGGAAAGTCCGCTCCTTGCTCCAGAGGCACCAGTTGCGCCAATCGCGCCTCCACAGCTTGGATGTTGTCGCGCATCAGCTCCGTCACGCCCACGAGCTGGGGCACCTCGGCCGGCATACTCACTCCTTCACGGCGCGCCATCTCGTTCCACAGCGCCAGATCGCGCTGCACCAGGTCATCCAGGTTGGCGGCGCTGGCGACCATCGCGGCCACCAGGCGCTCGCGCTGCTCGGGCTGGGCATCGGTGTTCATCAGCCGCTGCAGGGCCCACACCCGCAGCCGCTGCTTGTTGGCCGACAGGTCGAGCAACTCCGACTGGATGTCGCTGGCCAGCCGGCTGTGCTGCGCATAGTCGTTGACGCGGTTGGCGCCCCAGTACACAAAAGCGGCCTGGATGCACACCAGGGCCACCAGGGCGGCGAATGCGAAGGAGAGGCGTGCGCGGTACATCAGCATTGGGTTTCGTGAACGATCCTCTGGATCGCCTGAAGCAGTAGGACGGACGATAACCCAGCTTGTTTTTTCTTCGATCCACATAGCTGTGCATCCGAATCAATAAATGCATCTACAACCGAGAGCGCTACACGGCCGGTAAGACGACGTCGTTCGACTGCCTAGGTTTTGCTGGCCTGGATGCCAATGGGCGAATGATGCTGCAGACTTACGTGTGTCAATCTCTGCGCATGGCCGCTTTGCACAATTGAGCGGTCGGTCACGATGCAAGCATGACAGACTGCAACCGCTGCGTCGCGGTCGCACGACTGTCCGAGCGCGTAAATAAATGAGACCGCCGATGACATGAAAGGCATTGTCAAGGTGCCCAAGCGTCGACGGTTGGATGCTGAAGAACGCGCCCTGATGATTGCCGCTCCTGTCGAGAACCACTGATCTGGTGAGCTGGCGCTCAGGAGGAGCAGCGGAACTCCAGCTCAATCTTCCCCGGCCGTTGCCGGACCGTTTTGGTCACCAGGATCGTCACATCGTGGCCGAGCATCGAAACAGGAGTAGCCGTCTCCCTTTCTTCACCGTGCCCGCAGGGGCGCTTGATTGCCAACACGGAAAAGAAGCTGCGGAGCTAGGAGCTAGGAGCTAGAAGTAACGGATGTACTGAAGATCTGCGAGTTTCATGGGGCGTAGAGGGGTCAATAGCCCTCAGCACCCGCCACTTCAATTGCACGGGCCAGATGACCCTGCTCTATCGCCTGACGCGGTGTCCGGCCGCCCAAAGCGCCCGATGGTGTCTCCAAGAAGGAGAGTAGCGCCCAGCCCTCAGTCGTTCCCAAGGCTTTTGAAAGTTTGGGCACTGCATCCCATAGGGCAGGTTCAAACTGCCAACTGGGCAACTTGAAAGCATGCCGAGTTTGAGTCAATCCGATAGCCCGCCCTCTGGCGATCCACGCATTGATTGTCGCTGGGGTGGTACCGACCAGATCCGCAGCCATGTCTGTGCTGAGCATGTCATTGGCTTCCAAGCGAACCATCCGGGCGGCCAGGCTGCCAGCCAGAAAGGCCTTGGTCTCAGCAGCAGACGCGTAGGGCGACGGATTTCCAACTGCGCTTGGGGTGTTGTTTGTTCGGTGGCGAGTCGTTGAGGTTGATGTTGTCGAGGCTTTTTTCATGGGGACTTCATCACTGGCGCCCTATGGCGCGTTGCGGCCGCCGACCTTGCTGCTGAAAAAGGAAGTGCGGGGCAAGTTCAAGGCAAAAGCCTGCTTGAGCATGGCCACCGGACGTGAGAGCAAGGCGAAGACCTCGGCGCTGTGGCGAACTGGCGCTTCGAGAACCAACGGGCCGATATCCAAATCCATGAGGTCGATACTGGCTGTCCGACGGCTGACCAAATTGGCCAAGATCGGGAGTGCGTGGCGACGCTTCACGATGCCAGCGACAGATTGCAAGACCGCGAGGATGTCTGAGTGGCGTCGCATCATCGGTTAGTTGTTTTCAGAAACTACGAGAGTTGGGCGGACAACCCCGCATGGCAGCCGCGCAGTTTTTCCCTCAGCTCGTGTTGAACTACAGGGTTGGACAAGCCGGTAGTTCCTTCGCACGCGACCAAATTTTCCCGACACGAGTCGGGCCACCCCTCCAAATCGTCATCGAGAGCTATCCACTGCCGGGGCTTTCGGCGTTGCGCGTCTTCTTGAATTTGCCTACCCCGGGGTGTGGTGCGAAACATGGACAGGTTCCAGGGGTCCACGCCATGGACACGCTTGTGGTACGTCCCTCCAATGAACCGAGCACGCAGGGAGGCCGGAAGCCGTTTGAGGGTTGCGCTGTATCCGGGGCGGATGCACCAGGTGCTACTTAGCACCAGGGCAACTGCCGGGTACGGTTCAAGCACCGATTCCAAGATAGGAATCCATTCGAAAAGAGTGTGCCCTGCAGCCTCATACGGGCTCATGTAGATGCCCCTAGTTGGATGCCAGAGCACTTTTTCATGGTGGACAACACCATCGAGGTCGAGGTACAGCACCACGTCCGCGCTCCGGGGAGTAGACGCAGGGAGATACGGAGAGTTCTGGCTACAGGGCATAGCCATAGGTATTCTGCATGGTGTCAATTGGTCAGTGGGGATGGCGACCGGTCCTGATCAGACACGTGACTAGCCAACTCCCTGCCTTTGCTCACGAGTACGCACCAGATTGGGCTCGCGAGAGCAAGCTCTTCACTACCTCCAGGCCATCGGGCTCGTTGAGCACATCGATGGGTCTCCGATTTCCCAATGCTGGGACCATACCAGTAAGCCAACGGTCCAGCCACGCCCTTGCATCAAAACCGGCTTTCTCTCCTGACTCAGCGAGCATGCCCTGTACGAGCACGGTGAGAGTGGCGATGTCGTCTTCAAGGGCCATGGCTTGCTCCGTGGAAATGGATGGGGATCAGTACGCAACACTGATAGTGCAATTCTTGTGATCGAGCGTCAAATTTCGGCCTCTGCCAAAGGCTTGTCCGAACGGTACTTGTCATTGACGAGACCTACCGGCGATTTCAAGAACGACGCCTTCCTTCAGTTCACGGACTTCTTGGAGGATGCGTTTTCGGACCTCTGGTGGCAGAACAGCGGTCATTGGGGACGCTTGCCTCAGTTCCTGCGCTCGGTGGGTTCTCCCCAGTGCCTTACGCCACTTGCGATGCTCCAGGATGTCTTTCCACTCAAGCCACAGGCTTGCCGAACGTAGGTCTCCAGCATCCAACCACTTTTGAAGAACTGCCTGGGCCTGCTGCAACAACGCAGGCTCAGCGCGAACGCGTCGCACCGCTTCTTCATGGAGGGCGAGACTTTGCAGATCCTGGATCCGGTGACGGGAGGTGTCGGCGGAAACGACGATTCGAGCCAACGGCGCTTCAAGGCTTACGCCAGCCGCCCGATTGTTTGGCGTGACCGGTTGTGTCACTTCATCCACCAGCAACGCCAAGTCACCCAAGATGCCTAACGCGGACATGACTATTAAGTAGGTGCCGATGGACGGCGTGGGATCTCCCGCTTCGACCGCTCTCAGTGTTGCCCGCGAGATTCCCAGGCGGCTCGCCGTCTCCACCGTGCTCAGGCCTTGGGACTCTCGGAGGCGCCGGAACCTGTCGCCCAATTGGAGGAGCAAGTGGAGCTGTATCACGGAGGAATTGCTTGAGACGAGCATCTGTTCGGTTTACTTGGCAACACGAGTATTAATAAAGCAAGCTGAACATGGAATGACATTTCGTCAGATTGAGTACTTTGCCGCACTTAAGGATGTCCTGCCACTTCCCTCAGAAGCCGGTCGATCGCTCAAATGACCACCTTTCGGCCGTCACGCTTCTGTTTCATCCTGCGTACGCGCACTGAGAGCATTCGCCTCCTATACAAATGCAAGGGGCGCTCCCTAAATACACACTGCCCTTCCTTCTCATCTCGAACCGAGAAGTACGCGCGTTTTTCGCCCTTCTAAGAATTGGGAACCTGAAGGGATCATCTATCACGATGTCTGCGGAACAAAGGGCTCCGCAATCGAGGTTCCTGGGTTCAATGGCACGGCGAGTACCTTCCAAATTGGTCACAGCAAACTATATGGCGGCGGAATCTGAACTCCATGCCTCCCAAAGTAGGACATAGCGCTAGCGAAACCCGCTCCGGCGGCAGAAGTACGCATCTCGCGATCACCCCTGAAACGCCCATGGGCCATACTCACATAACCGCTTCCGGCAACCGATCTCAACAGCCCCAGAACCAAATGCTGCAAGCATTTCACACATCCAGAGAATTGACGTGTGAGCCCGATCCCCAGGAGGCAATGAAAGCCTTTCGCCGAATTCAGTAAAAGCGACGAAATTGAACAAAGCAAGCCTCCTGTGCGACCTCTGCGCAAGCATGCTCCGGGGCAACGTTTTGGCGCATGCTCTGGCGTATGTGCCGACGCAACTGATTTACTAGGAATGTGGTCGACAGCAAACCTTGATATCGCATGGAAGAACTTTCTTCATTGCGTCATACACAACGATTTTTTTCCATGTGGCAGAGGAGTTGTATCTGTCCTTAACGACTAAGCCAAGAACTTCGGGCACCGAGATGGCCCAACCCCAAGCGCTCCCAATCGACTCAGCAAACGGCAACTCCCAATCCTTGCACAGTTGCTTCTCAATAGCATCGATTGCTCTGGCTTCCGATCCAAAACAGCCAACAAATTCCAAGACGAATCGGGTCCAATTTTCGTGGATGAAAGTCGATGGTTGCTCATGAAAAGCTTCCGCGCATAGTTTCACAAATCGGCGGTAGGCGTTTCCTGTAGGGACTGCCAGCTCGACTGGTTCAATTTTGTGGCAGGTATGACATCTCTCGCCTGGAAGTCGCAGCTTGATAGGGTCGCGGTCATAGCATTGACATAGGCCGTCTACGGTGACGAGCGGAGTGCAATGTGTGGGGCACATCAACACGAACGGGAGCTGATGAAACACATGCCATGAGGCAAACCCAAGCTCACCGGACTCCGCATCAGCGCAAATTGGGCACCAACGTAGCACAGCACCTCGCACGTGTACTTGAGTGCTTGCTTGAAGCTCACCGCAAAGTCGGCGCCCCCCTATAAGGCTACTACTTGCCCTTTCGGCATCCAAGCTAGACAACCCCAATCTGGCGAAGCCAAAGACAGTGTGCTTGACCAGAACGTCTTGCGGCGTGACTTTGCCAGCAAAGTAGTTTCTACTCACCCAACCAGCCCCGACTCCAAAGGCGTTAATTGAGTGTGCGTTAAACCCGTAGAACTCACGTCTTGTGTAAACCCTTGTCCTCGCAGCTTGCGTTCGAAGAGTTAGTACAAACGCCGTGTGAAGGCTAGCTCCTACCGGTAGACAGGTTCCTGAGCTTCTCAGATTATTTCGCAACTCTATTCCCTTGGCACTGCATACTCGCTAAGCTCAAATTCCAGTTTTTGCAAACTTTGCATGGCTTTCTGAAACCCTGTTCACAACGGCCTGCACAGGTAAAAATGACAACTCCAATTCAAAACTCTATTCAGGCACACCAGGGACAGCAGAGAAGACAACATGGGGTCGGCGGCGTGGGACATAAGGCAGAAAGACGGAAGAGGAAAAAGTTGCCCAAGTTTAAGGAACCGATGAAGCCTTCTTCCTCCCGCCCACCCTGCACTCAGCGCAAGCTCAGCGTCTGCCGCTTCCACGCAGGGTCTTGCCAGCGCTGGAACAAAGGCAGCGCCGCCACATCCCCTGTGACCCGCTCAGTGGTCAGGCCGTCCAACCGCACCACCTCAAAGCTCTTGCGGTAGCGCCCCTGGCCCCGCGCCTCGCGTGCCACCAGCATCTGCTGTCCGCCGGGCACCCATCCGGCCCATTCGGCAACACCGGTTTCTGGCGTGGTGGCCGCTGGCGGCAGCACATCGGCGAGCCAGCCGCCTTCGGTCTTGCGCAGCACCCACAGCTCGCGCCAGCCTTCCAGGGGTTGCACGGCCAGGGCCACCGCCGTGCCTTCGCGGTTGGTGCTGGCCGACGCAGACCAGACCACGCCATAGGTGCAGCGGCGCAGCAGCGGGGCCTGGGCCGTGTGCTGGGCATCCACCAGCAGCACACAGGTTTCACCGGGAGCGCCGGGCTCGGTCACCAGGGTCGGGCGGGCTGCTTTGGACGGGGCCGCTGGCGCGGTAGTGGGCACCAGTGCCCAGCGCACCGCACTCACCCGCATGGCCGCATCGTTGTAGGCGCTTTGATCCTCGTCGGGCAGGTCGGCCTTGCTCACGCCGGCGAACTCGGTCAGCGCGCGCGCAGCAGCGGCAGCCACCGCTGGATCTGCAACATTCTTGCGCGCCTGCTCGAAAGCCGTGGCGCCCCACACGCTGGCGCGGCGCATCTGCACGCGGTTGCGCAGGTAGGGCGGCAAGCCGGCAACGTCCACACGCTCCAGCACATCGACCTGCCAGGCGTGCACCTTGGCGCGTTCGTGGGCTGGCAGGTCGGGGTTGATGCACTCTGGCCGCGTCAGCGCCAGGGCGGCGCGGGCGCGCTGGGCGGCATCGGCCACCGGCATGGCCAGCACGCGGCGAAAGGCTTCGCCTTCATAGCAAACCTGCATGCGGCCCTCCACCTCATAGGTGGCAAAACGCACGCCGTAGGCATTGGCCACATCCAGGTGCGCGGACAGCGTGGCCCCCGAAGCCTTGCCCGGCACGGCCACCGAGGCGCGACGTGCAAGCCGGTCGGCGAACGTGCCCAGCGCATCAAAAGCCTGCGCGCCCTCGACACCCGCCAGCAGCTGGCCGGGAGCCGCCTGCAGGTACGCGGCGGTGAGGCCAATCCCCAGAGCCTCAGCACCCGGCGTGTCTTGCATGAAACGCAGCACAGCCAGCAACGCGGGGCCTTCGGCCTCGGTCAGTGCCATGCGGCGCACATCGCTGGCGCGGATGAAGCCGCCGCGCTCACGCTTGTGGTCCCACACCTGCAGGTAATCCAGGCGCTCGCCGCGCACCTCCAGCACCTCGCCCTGCCACAGGCTGGCCTGCTGCTGGGCGCCATCGCGCGGCGCGGCACGCAGGCTGGCCTGGTCCTGCACCACGATGGCACTGCCCAGGGTATTGACCGAAGCAGGAGGCACGGCGGCAGAGGCCACCGTGACTGCAGCGCTGGCGACCGCTGCAATGAAGGTCAAGGTCGTGAGATTCATGTTCACTGCTCCACAGCCTGGACGGTGGAGGTGTCGTCGGCCACGCCCGCAGCCTGCACGACACCGGCTTGCGCATTGCGGTTGCCGCCCAGCAGCGCCGCGCCGATGAAATCACCGTTGGTCGGAGGCGGCGCGATGATGACCTGGATCTTGTCGGAGAGCTTGTCGGCCAGCGTCTTCTGGATGAGCAGCGGATGCTTGGTGACCAGCGCTCCTTCGCGCGCCATCTGCTCGGCGTTCACCTTGCCAATGCGGTCCATGCGGTAGGCCTCGGCCTCAGCCAGCTTCTGGCGGGCATCCGCCTCGCCGTTGGCTTCGATGCGGCGGGCCTGGGCGCTGCCCTCGGCGGCCTTGATGCGCGATACCTTTTCGGCCTCGGCCTCCAGCTGGCGCTGCTCGATCTGGCGCTGCTTGAAGGGCAGAACATGTTTCATCGCCTCTTCCTGGGCGCGGGCGGCGATCACCTGCTCGCGGGCCGCAGCTTCAGCAGCCACCTCGCGGCGCACCTTGTCTGCATTGGCGTCGAGTTCGGTCTCCTTCACACGCTTGTCCTTCAGCTCCAGCGTGTAGCGCATCTTCTCGGAAGCCAGTTCCTCGGCCAGCAGGCTGTCCATGCCGCGGCGGTACTCGGCGGGCAGGTCCACCTTGCCGATCTGCACGTGGCGCAGCAGCACGCCATCGGCGGCCAGGCGCGTGCGCAGCTCGGTCTCGATGATTTGTGCGATCTCGGCACGCTTGGACGAGAAAATTTCACGCACGGTGTAGCGGGCAAACACCTTGTAGACCAACCCCTGCACGGCAGGTGCCACGATGTCGGCGTCCACATCATCGGGCAGGCGGCCAGCCTTGACGGTTTCGGAGGACGGATCGAGTGCGTAGCGCACACTCAGGTCAAGCCCGAACGACAGGCCTTCCACCGATTGCAAGGGTGCGCTGCCATTGGCCTGGCGCATGGCTTCAGGGCGGTAGCTCTGGTCCCGCAGAGAGAAGATGCGCACGCTGTGCAGGCCCGGAACCACCCACATGCTGCCGTCACGCCACTGGCTCACCGAACCGGTGAACTGGTTCATGCGGACCGCCAGCTCACCCTGGCCCAGCTGCTGCACCGGCGGGTGGCGAAGCACAAGGCCCCCTGCACCGACCACCACGGCACCGGCCACCATCCAGCGCACCGTGCTGGCCGTGGGCAGCAGGTACGCCCAGTGGATGCGCCCTGCGTCCACGTCTGCGGATGCTGGCATGGCAGCTTCCGTCTGCGAAGGTGCCGCGTCTTGCGGCCATTCGCCGCTGGCGTCCAGCGGGCGGGGGGCGGCATTGCGGCCACGCAGGGCTTGTACGATGCGGTTCCAGGCGGTTTTCATGGTGGTTCTCTCTCTCGGTAGGGTGAAGTTGTTGTCTGCTTCTGAGCCGTCCGATCGGGCTGCTCATTGGGGACTGATTCTTCGGATTCACCCCGGAAGCAACAACGCAGCGCGCACCCCAAAGCCCTCACACCCACCGCACAAACCCTCCGGACCCGGAAGAAACCTTCACACCGGGCAAGCAAGGCGCCCCGGATAATCGACGCACCCTTACTCCGCGCCCCGCCCATGACCCGCATCGCCGTGATCGAAGACGACCTGCCCACCAGCAACCAGCTGGCGGGCTGGATTGCCAGTGCGAAGAGCGGCATCGTGATTGACCAGTGGTTCACGCGCGACGACGCCGAAGCCGCCCTGGCGCGCGAGCACTACGACGCCGTGGTCCTTGACATCGAACTGGGCCGTGAGCGCCATGCGGGCGTGGCGCTCATCAACGCCATCAACAAGCGCCGCCAGGGCACACCGGTGCTGGTGGTGTCGGCCATGCCTGCGGCCATCTACCGCAGCATCATGAAGGCGCTGGACGCGTGGGACTACCTGCAAAAGACCACGTTCGAGGAGGCCGACTTCATCGAGACCTTTCTCGACATCCTGCGCACCACGCAGACCCAGACTCCGACCCGCACAGCACCCGCCCCGGTGGGCGATGCGCTGGTGCTGGACCCGCTGTGGCAGCGCTCCCCCACCTGGCGCGGCGAGCGCATCAACCTGCCGCTGACGGCCCAGCGCATCCTGGCCACGCTGCACCAGCGCAGTGGCGAGGTGGTGTCATACGACGAACTTTTTGAGGTGGTGAAAAGCGGGCGCAACCGCGACAACGTGCGCAAGCACGTCAGCACCATCCGCGAGGCCCTGCGCGAGGTGGACCCCGCCTTCGAAGGCATTGAGAACGTGCCCATGCGCGGCTTTCGCTGGACTGGCAAGTGAAGCGTCTGCTCCGCCACCCCGCGCTGGAGATGCCCCGCCTGGGGCTGCCCGCCTTTCGGTTGCGGATTCTGGTGCGCGGTGTGTTTGTGCTGCTGGCGCTAGCCACCGTCGCGCTGAGCGTGGTGCTGCTCAAGGAAGAAAAGGAGCGTGGCTGGCAAAGCTACCAGCATGGCTTCGCGCGCAGCCAGTCCGAGGTCATGGCCCGTCTGCGCCACCCCTCTGGGCAGTTGGCTTTGCTCAATGCTGGCAACCGTGGCGCCGCCCCCGCGCCGCTGGCGCCCCTGCTGCTGCCCTATGCGGCACTAGATTTCGACGACCAAAACAAGGCCCAACAGGCCGTGGAAATGGCGGGCTGCGCGGTGCAGTACCCCGACGGTTCGTCGGTCTGCGCGGCCATCGGCAACAACCCCTATGCCGGGGGCTTCATTTACCTGGTGGGTAGCTTCTACGCGGGCGAGCTGGTGCCGCGCGAACGTGGCGCTCTGGATCTACAGGCCGTGCACCGCGCCCGCATCACGCTGGACATGCGCGGCGCTACCTACCGCTGGGTGGCGCCTTTTGAAGCACTGCCACCCCAGGGCACGATCAGCACCCGGGGCCGCCTGACAGGATTCGTGGACAGCGGAGAAGAGTCCCTGGATGCCCGGGCGCGGCCAGTGCGGGATTTTCGCGGCTGGCTCTGGCAGAACGGCCAGTGCCGGGATCTGGCGGGCGCCGTGCCCGATTGCCTGCGCCGCACCTTCTACTCCATCCGCCTGCCGGTGGAGCTGTTCCGCGAAGCGCTGTTTGACAAGCAGCGCCTGGTCTGGCCGCCACAGGATCTTGGCAACATGCGCGTGCGGGTGGAAATGCTGGCGCCTGGCACGGGCGCGGCGCTGTTCGACAGCAATGCCCCCGGTGCCCAGGCTGCGGCTTCGCTGGCGGAGGTGGCGCGCACCCTGCTGCCCGGCGAACAGGTGCAGATCCGCAAGCTGGGCACGAGCGACAGCGAAGCGATCACGCTCAAGGGTTCCGAAGTGCAGGCAGACCCTTCGGCGCCCTGGCTGCTGCGCCTTATCAGCTGGCTGCCGCTGGAGTGGCAAGCCGCTGGCGATCATCAGGCGCAGCCGGTACCGGCCGGCCTCGACATTCTGGACACCCCGGCGGGCAACTATGCCGTCACCTTTACCGGCAACCTGCGCGGCGTGGAGCAGGGCCTTGCCGCCGTGGCCACCCGCATGTCGTGGTACCTGGGCGCCATGCTTGCGGCCATCGCGCTGGCCTGGCTGGTGGTGGAGGTGGGCCTCATCCGCCGCGTGACCGCCCTCACCCGCCGCGCGGCAGCGGTTTCGTACAACGTGCAGGACGGGCACATCGGCCCCCGCCTGGGCGACCTGGACGTGTCGGACCTGCGCGGGTCGGACGAGCTGGGCATTCTGGCTGGCGGCCTGGCCGACCTGCTCCAGCGTGTGAAGGACGATATCCAGCGCGAACAGTTGCGCGCCCAGCAGGAGCGCGACATGTGGCATGCCGTGGGGCACGAGATCATGTCCCCTTTGCAATCGCTCATGGTGCTGCACGGCAGCGCCGACGACCCGGGCCACCGCTACATCCAGCGCATGCAGCAGGCCGTGCATGTGCTGTATGGCACGGCCTCACCCGCAGAGGCCTTGCAGGCGGCCGACGTGCCGCAGGGTCGACTGGACCTGGATGCCTTCCTGCGCCACGTGGCCAACAACGCGCACTTTGCAGGCATCGACAACGTGGTCTATGAAGGAGGGGCGGGCCCGGTCATCGTTCGGGCGGACGAATTTGCATTGGAAGACGTGGTGACCCACATCCTGCGCAATGCCGACCGCTACCGCCCGCCGAGCACGGCCATCACGCTGACGCTGGCGGCCTCCGAATCGACTGCCAGCGCCACGCTGCGCAACCAGGGTGTCACCATTGCCGAGGATCTGCTGGGGCGCATCTTTGAGCTGGGGGTGTCCGACCCCAACCTTCCCATGCCCGACGGCGAGAGCGGGCACCGGGGCCAGGGCCTGTTCGTGGCCAAGACCTACATGGCCAAGATGGGCGGCACAATCAACGCGCGCAATACGGCCGACGGCGTGGCCTTCGTCCTGACTTTTCAGCGCCTGGGCTGACCATGCCCGAAACACGCGCCCCGCGCACGGCAGGGGGCGGCACTGTCCGACAGGGAAGCGCAGCAGGAGGGCCTACCCTGCAGGCATACGTTCAGACCACCGTCTGCGATTGCCCCAGGAGCCCTTTCATGAACCGCATTCCCTTTGCCACCCCCCTCTTCACCGCCGCCTTGTTGCTGGCATGCGCGGGTGTATCCGCACAAACGCCGCCTCAGGATGCGCGGGCACGCTATGAGCAGGAGCGGGAAAAGTGCATGACCAATAATACCCAGGACAGTCTGGCCACCTGCCTGCGCGAGGCCAACAACGCGCTGGATGCTTCGCGCAAGGGCGATCTGAGCAACCCTGGAGCCGCCGCAAACGACAACGCCACACAGCGTTGTGCTGCGTTCCAGACGGCTGCCGACCAGGCTGATTGCATGCGCCGTGTGCAAAGCAGCCCGGCGAGTGGCTCGGTGTCCGGCGGCGGCGTGTTGCGTGAATCGACCACCACGACGATCACCGTCCCTGCACAACAATAACCAAGCTCCAGGAAGGCGTGGTCTGTGAAAACGGCCACCGCGCAAAGTCTGCGCAGCGGCTCAGGAGATCACCCCAGTTCTGCGCGCATCGCGTCGATGACGCCTTGGTAGTCCGGCTTGCCAAAGATGGCGCTGCCCGCGACAAAGGTGTCAGCACCCGCATCGGCCACGCGGCGGATGTTGTCGGTCTTGATGCCGCCATCCACTTCCAGGCGGATGTCCTTGCCCGAGGCGTCGATGCGCTTGCGCACAGCTTCGATCTTGCGCAGGGCCGAGTCGATGAAGCTCTGGCCGCCAAAGCCGGGGTTCACGCTCATGATGAGGATGAGGTCGATGTCGTCGATTACCCAGTCGAGAACGTCCAGCGGCTCCGCCGGATTGAACACCAGGCCGGGCTTGACGCCCTTGGAACGGATGGCCTGGATGCTGCGGTGCACATGGCCCGAGGCGTCGGGGTGAAAGCTGATGTAGTCCGCACCCGCGTCGGCAAACGCGGCGGCCAGAGCGTCCACCGGCTGGATCATCAGGTGCACATCGATCGGTACGGCCACACCGGCGGCGGTCTTGGCATGGGGCTTGAGCGCCTGGCACACCATGGGGCCGAAGGTGAGGTTGGGCACGTAATGGTTGTCCATCACGTCGAAGTGGATCCAGTCTGCGCCAGCGGCAATGACATTGCGCACCTCTTCACCCAGGCGGGCGAAGTCGGCGGAGAGGATGGAGGGGGCGATTCGGAATGTGCGGCTCATCCCCCGATTGTCGCAAAGCGCAGAAGGTCTGGGGTTTTACCCCATGGACATGCACTTTTTAGGAATCTCCACGGTTACCATTCGCCCCATGCCAAAGTACCAGTTTGACGTGGAAGTGCTGCCCGAATACCTGCCCGAGCAGTCTGCGCCGGACACGGGGGTGTTCAGCTTCGCTTACACCATCACCATCACCAATTCCGGGGAAACGCCTGCGCAGCTGATTTCGCGCCACTGGATCATCAGTGACTCCCGGGGCCACACCGAAGAGGTCAAGGGCCTGGGCGTGGTGGGCCACCAGCCGCTGCTCAAGCCGGGCGAATCGTTCCAGTACACCAGCGGTTGCCGGCTTCGCACCTCCAGCGGGACCATGCACGGCACCTTTCACTGCGTGGCCGAAGATGGCGAGCCCTTCAACAGCCCGGTGCCGTTGTTCGTGCTAGAGGCGATCAGCCACGGCCCTTCGGGCGAACCTTTGAGCGGCCGGGTGCTGCATTGAAGCGCTATTACCCCCACACTCCCCACTCCGTGTGGTCGCTGCCCCCCAAGGGGGCCGCTTTTCATCTTGGGGCGGCCCGGCGATGAAAAACACCCCGCATTCCGACCTGGCCAGCATTCTGGCGGCTCTCGACCCGGCCGCTGACCTGGCCCATCGCCACCTGTGGCTCATCCACCTGCTGGACTGGGTGCGCGGCAAGCGCGATTCGGTGCCTGCCGCTGTGGGCCGGGTGCAGCTTTTCATCGATGCGGTCACGGCACGACCCGATCTCCAGCAGCGGCTGCAAGCCTGGTGGGCCACCTTGGTGGGCCAGGTCGATATCACCACCTTGCTGGCCGATTTTGGCTTTGCGCCCCGCACTGCGCTGGTCAGCGAGATGGCGGAACGTCTGCGCACCAAGCTGCTGCCAGGCAGCCCAGAGACCATCGACGCGTCCGAGCTTTTCATGCTGGCGCTGCCCAGCGCTTTTGACGCCCAGTGGCTCGCTGCGCTCGACGAAGCCCAGCTGAACCGGCTGGTGGAGTTGCTGGCTTCCCCGGGTGGCAACAACAGCCCCGGTGGCGCCACGCGCTGGCACCGCGCCCTGCTCGACGCCATCACCTACTGCGCGGGGCAGATTCTCTCGACCGGCTTTGCCCCCGAGTTGCGGCTGCGCATGAGCGAATCCGCGCGCGAGGCGCAGCCTTTTCATGCACTGATCCGCGATGTGGAGAGCCTGCGCGTGGAGGTGCTGCATGCGCTGCGCACGCCTGACCGGCTCAACGAGTCGGCCCAGCGCCTGCGCGAGCGCCTGGAGGCCTGCCGCGCGGCGGCGGCCACCGTTTACACGCATTTCGAAGACAACGGCATTTCAGTGGGCCTGGTCTTTCGCCTGCGGCAGCTGCGCGAGCGCATCCTGCGCGTGCGCGAATTGCTCGACTGCCTGCTGTCGGCCCAACCAGCCGTCACGGCGGCGCAGCTCATGGCGCACCTGGTGATGGTGGGACAGGAGCGGCGCAGCCTGCGCGCGTTGCTGGCGTCCAACTCCTCGCTGCTGGCGGCCAAGGTGGCCGAGCGCAGCGCCGAGACGGGCGAGTACTACATCACCCGCACGGGCACCGAATACCGCGCCATGCTGCGCAAGGCGGCGGGCGGCGGCGCCCTGATGGCGTTCACCACACTGACCAAGTTCGGCCTCCATGCGCTGGCGCTGTCGGCGTTCTGGGGCGGGTTCATGGCGGGGGTCAACTACGCCGTGAGCTTTGTGCTGATCCAGCTGTTGCACTTCACAGTGGCCACCAAACAACCGGCCATGACGGCGCCGGCCATGGCGGCCAAGCTCAAGGAACTGGGCTCGGGCGGCGCGATCGAGGCGTTTGTGGATGAGATCACGCACCTGGTGCGCTCCCAGGTGGCTGCCGTGCTGGGCAATGTGCTGGTGGTCTTCCCCGCCGTGCTGGCGCTGGCCACGCTGATTGCCCTGGCCACGGGCGGGCCCGCCATCAGCGTGAAGGAGGCAGAGCATGTGCTCGCATCCTTGCACCTACTCGGGCCTTCGCTGTTTTTTGCGGCCTTTACCGGGGTGCTGCTGTTTGCATCCAGCATCATTGCGGGCTGGACGGAGAACTGGTTTGTGCTGCACCGCATGGACTCGGCTTTGCACTACAACCCGCGCATCACGGCGCTGCTGGGCGTCGAGCGCGCCGCGCGCTGGGCCCGCTTCCTGCGCGAAAACCTCTCGGGCCTTGCGGCCAATGTCTCGCTGGGTTTCATGCTCGGCCTGGTGCCCGCGTTTGCCGCGTTTTTTGGGCTGGGGCTGGATGTGCGCCACGTCACGCTGTCCACCGGCCAGGTGGCTGCCGCCAGCGCCGCACTGGGCCTGCAGGTGCTGCATTTGCCAGCGTTCTGGTGGGCTGTGGCCTCGCTGCCGTTTCTGGGCGCGCTGAATGTGTCGGTCAGTTTTTACTTGGCCTTCAGCCTCGCGCTGCGCGCGCAAAACGTGAGCGGTGTAGACCGTTCGCGCATCTACGCCGCCATTCGCGTCCGCCTGCGCAGCGCGCCCCTGAGTTTTTTTGTGCCAGCGCGGCAAGCCTGCGTTGGTGTATCGTCGCAGGCCTGACGGCGGGCAACCGCCGCATCTGTCCTACATGGCCGGAATGTTTCCGCCTGTAAATTCGGGGCACCAACGCCCAAGCGCACCCCCTCCCATCTGCGGAGGGCCTGTGCGCGGGCCCTTTCACACCAACGGGCACCGCCCGTCTGACGCAGAGGTTCCATGACATGAACGAAATCCTGACCTTCTGGGCGCAGTGGCTGCGCCCCTCGGCCGGGTTGCCCACGGTGCAATGGTCGCTGCTGCTGGCCGTGGCCGCCATGGCGGGCTATCTCACGCAGCGCCACACCGGACTGCCCAAGGTGCTCGGCTATTCGCTGGTAGGCACCGCCGCCGGGCTGGCAGGCTTCAGCGGTGCAGTGTGGCCGCTGCAGGGCATTGGCCTGTTCCTGCTGGAGCTGGGCATTGCCCTGGTGCTCTTTGAATGTGGTGGCCGCATTCCGCTGCGCTGGTTCCGCCACAACCCGATGGTGCTGGTGCAGAGCATTGCCGAATCGGTGCTGACCTATTTCGCCGTGTACTGGGTGCTGGTGTGGCTGAACCTGCCCACCCAGGTGGCCGGCCCGCTGGCCCTGGTGGCGCTCGCGGCTTCACCCGCCGTGCTCACGCGCGTGGTGGCCGACACCCGCGCCGCCGGGCCCGTGACGGAACGCGCCATCGTGCTCACCACGCTGTCCACGCTGTACGCGCTCACCCTCGGCAGCGCCAAGGCGGAGCTGCTCAACCGGCAGAGCGTGACCGTGCTCGAAACGATCTCGCCCGTGGTGGTGGTGCTGGGGGTTTCGATCATCGTGGCGGCTGTGCTGGCGCTGGTGCTGCGCATGGCGCTGCGGGTGATGAGCCCCACGAGCGAAAACACTTCCATGCTCTTCCTGGCCCTGGTAGCCGCAGGCACGGCCGTGGCCGCACATATGGGCGGCTCTGCGCCGCTGGCGGCGCTGCTCGGCGGCATGCTGCTGAAGCAACTCAACCCGCGCCCCTGGGCCTGGCCCCGCCAGCTGGGCAATGCGTCGTCACTGCTCACCATGCTGATGTTTGTGCTGGTCTCTACGGTGGCGGCGCAGGCCGACTGGAGCGCCCCGGTGGCCGGCGTGGTGCTGGCCCTGATTGCCGTGCGCCTGGTGGCCAAGGCCACCGGCGTGGCACTGGGCAACGTGGGCAGCGGTGCGAGCTGGAAGCAGGCGCTGTGGGTGGGCTGCGCGATGACACCGATGTCGTCCATCGCACTCTTGATCGCCTCGCAGTTCGTGCTGGCCTCGCCTTCCACCGGCCATGTGATTGCCGGTGTGGCGCTGCCGGCCATCTTGCTGATGGAGGTGCTGGGCGCCGTGATCGCCACCGTGGCCATTTACCGTGCGGGCGAAAGCTCCAAACCCTGGGCGCCATTGACCCGCAGCAACAACGGAGAAAACAGCCGTGAGTCTTGAAGCCTTCAACCATTCCGAACCGCTGACGCTGGGTGTTGAGCTGGAGCTACAGCTCGTCAACACCAACGACTATGACCTGGCCCCCTATGCCGAGGACATGCTGCGCCTCATGAAGAAAACCCCGCTGCCCGGCAGCGTGGTGCCCGAGATGACGAACAGCATGATCGAGATATCGACCGGGATCTGCCACTCGGCCAGCGAGGTGCTGGGCCAGCTCACGCCCATCCGCGATGCGCTGGTCAAAAGCGCTGACAAGCTCAACATCGCCGTGGTGGGCGGCGGCACGCACCCCTTCCAGCAGTGGCACGAGCGGCGCATCTACGACAAGCCGCGTTTTCGTGAGCTGTCCGAGCTGTATGGCTACCTGTCCAAGCAGTTCACCATCTTCGGCCAGCACGTGCACATCGGCTGCCCCGACGCGAACGCCGCGCTGCTCATGCTGCACCGCATGTCGCGCTACATCCCTCACTTCATCGCACTGTCGGCATCGAGCCCCTATGTGCAGGGCCAGGATACGGCCTTCGACTCGGCACGCCTGAACTCGGTGTTTGCGTTTCCGCTGTCAGGCCGCGCCCCCATGGCCCTGACCTGGGATGACTTCACGGTTTACTTCGACAAGATGACGCGCACCGGCGTGGTCAAGAGCATGAAGGACTTCTACTGGGACATTCGCCCCAAACCCGAGTTCGGCACCATCGAGATCCGCGTGTTCGACACGCCACTGACCATTGAGCGCGCTGCCGCACTCGCGGGCTACGTGCAGTCGCTGGGCGCATGGTTTCTGGCCGACCAGCCCTTCATGCCCGCCGAAGACGACTACCTTGTGTACACCTACAACCGCTTCCAGGCCTGCCGTTTTGGCATGGATGCGGTGTATGTAGACCCGGCTACGGGCGACCACATGCCGCTGCGCGAGCACATCCTCAAGACCATGGACAAGATCGCCGGACACGCCGCCGTGCAAGGCGCATCAAGCGCCATGCACATGCTGCGCACTGAGGCGGAGGCGGGCCAGAACGACGCGCGCTGGCTGCGCGAGCGCCAACGCGAAGAGCAATTGCTGGCCGAGGTCAGCCGCCAGGCAGCGCAGCGCTTTCGCGGCGCACCAGCCTGAGCGCGCCTCGCACCCGCACCTTCACGCCGCCAGCGCCAGCTTGCGCGCCTGCTGCGTGCGCCCGCCATAGCCCCAGTCGCTGGCGGGCAGCTCCCGCACCACCACGTAGCTGGCCGTGGCCAGCGCGCCGTCACCGGCCAGCTGGCGCTGCAGTTCAGCAAATGCGGCCTGGATGAAGGCGGCCTTCTCTTCCCGTGTGTTCGTACCCTCTGTGATGCTGATCTCCAGCAGTGCCGTGGGCTGCGCGATGGGCGCACCGCCGATGTGCCAACGCGCGGCGGGCAAGTCGTCGATGACCACAGCCGTCACCTCGCGGCGCTTGCCCAGCAGGTCCACGGTCAGGTCGGTCAGCGCGCTGGCCAGCTGCCGGTAGCGCTCGGGGTTTTGTAGCGGGGCGAGTTTCAGGACAAGGGTTGGCATGGTGTTTTCAGCTCCGGGGTGGAAGGATTCATGGGCTCAGCTTCAGTACGCGCGAGGTGGAAAGCCCGGCGGACCATGCGCAGGAACCCACGCGCCACCCAGGTGTGGGCTTCGCGAATCGCGTCCTGCCGCAGCTGCAGCGCGTGGCGCTTGGCCTCGTCGCGCAGTCGCTGGTAGTCATCGGGGTGCAGGTGCTGTGGGTACATGCTCATTTCCTTTCAGGGTGAAGCCACTGTAGGCAGCACCGGGCACGGCGGAAACCGCCTGCGCTGCAAGGCCGTTTTGCACAGATTGCAAGGGGCCTGTGCGCGCATCGAGCGCGACGATTCGTGCAGAGGCTCCCCGGCCCCCCGCCGTTACCATTGCCCGATGCGCGATATCCGCTTTGAAGACATGCACCTGTTCGTGCGCGTGACCGATCTGGGCTCGCTCTCGGCGGTAGCGCGCGAGCGCGATGCGCCGGTGAGCCAGGTCTCGCGCACGCTGGCGCGCATCGAGAAAGCCTGCGGCGCACGGCTGCTGCACCGCACCACCCACGGCCTCACACCCACGCCCGAGGGGCTGACCTTTCTGGACTACTGCCGCCGCATCACCGGCACGCTCGACGAGCTGGAGGGCGAGTTCGCCCAGCAAAGTGGCCAGCCCAGCGGCTGGGTGCGCGTGGCGTCCAGCTCGGTGGTGGCGGAACACCTGCTGATCCCCAGCTTCGACAGCCTGCAGCACAAGCACCCGCAACTGCGTGTGGAACTGGTAGTGGACGACCGCATGGCCGACATGGCGCGCGATGGCATCGACATCGCCATCCGCACCGGCCCGCCGCTGACCGACACCGTGGTGGCGCGCCCGCTGGGCACGCTGGCACGCGCGCTGTACGCCACACCCGGCTACCTGCAGACACACGGCGTACCCCAGCGCCCCGACGATCTGCGCCAGCACCGGCTCATCACCAACAGCGCGGTGGCGTTTCTGAACCACTGGCCTTTCCAGATCAATGGCGAACCGCATGTGCTGGTGGCCGAGGGCCACTGGCGCTCGGGCAGCACGGCGATCACGGCGCGTTTGGCGCTGCAGGGCCTGGGCATTGCGCGCCTGGCCACGGTGGTGGCGGAGCCCCTGGTGCGCCAGGGCCTGCTGGCACCGGTGCTGGCCGACTGCGTGGACCTGCAGCCCAGCCCCATCCATGCCATCACACTCACCCGCAGGCACCGGCTGCCCAAGATCCAGGCCTGCATCGACCATTGGGCGCAGTGGTTTTCCGCCGCAGAGCCGAGCGACTGAGCGGGTTCGCGCCGTTTTCTTCTCCCGATTCTTTAGGACCGCACCGTGGGTGAATTCGACCTGATTGCACGTTACTTCACGCGCCCCGCACGCCCCGGCGGTGCCGTGGCCCTGGGCGTGGGAGACGACTGCGCGCTGCTCGCGCCCACACCCGGCATGCAGCTGGCCATCTCCAGCGACATGCTGGTGGCGGGCCGCCACTTCTTTGCGGACGTGAACCCCGAAGCCCTGGGCCACAAGGCGCTGGCCGTGAACCTGTCGGACCTGGCGGCCTGTGGCGCGCGCCCGCTGGCGTTCACATTGGCCTTGTCCTTGCCCCGGGTGGATGAGGCCTGGCTGGAAGGCTTCTCGCGCGGGATGTGGGCGCTGGCCGATGCCCACGGCTGCGAGCTGGTGGGGGGCGACACCACGCAGGGCCCGCTCAACATCTGCATCACCGTGTTTGGCGAGGTGCCCGCCGGCATGGCCCTGCTGCGCAGCGGCGCGCGGCCCGGCGACGACATCTACGTGAGCGGCACCTTGGGCGACGCCCGCCTGGCGCTGGAGGCACTGCTGGGCCACACCCCCCTGCCCGCCGACGTGCTGGCCCGCGCGCGTCAGCGGCTGGAGCGCCCCACGCCGCGCGTCGCCCTGGGCCTGGCCCTGCGCGGCGTGGCCAGCAGCGCCATGGATGTGAGCGACGGGCTGCTGGGCGACCTGTCGCACATCCTCAAGGCCTCAGGCGTAGGGGCCCGGATCGACACGCACATCACTTCAAAAATGATAGCTGCTAGCGCTTATCCATCCGGTGCTGGAGCCATATTTGACGCTGAATTGATTCGCCAATGCACGTTGGCAGGCGGCGACGACTACGAGCTGGCCTTCACCGCCCCGCCCGCGCAGCGTGACGCAGTGGCCGCCGCGTCGCAGGCAAGCAGCACGCCCGTCACCCGCATCGGCACGGTGCTGGCCACACCTGGCCTGCAACTGGTGGATGCACGGGGCCAACCGGTAGACAAGCGCTACGCCTCGTTTGACCATTTCCGGTAACGGGCAGCCGTGACCAACAAAAAATTTTTCGCAACCCATGAATCCTTTTGCGAAACCCGCGGCTCTTGGTGGTGGAGGCGCCCTGTGTTGGCACCTCCTTCAACCGACCAAGGAGCCCATTCCCATGCTGTACCGCAAGAACATCACCCGCCCCGAAAGCCTGCTTCGCGTTGTCGGGGGCGTCGCCCTCATCGCTGCGGGCCTGTGGTGGCTGGCCGCATCGCCCCTGGGACTTGCGCTGGCCGCCTCGGGCGTGGGCAGCATCCTGAGCGGCGCATTTGGCTACTGCCCCGCCTGCGCCATGGTGGGCCGCAAGCCTGTCGAATGACATGAAACAACACCCCCTGAGTCGCTTCGCGCCTTCACCCCCGCTCTCACGCTATGCGTGGGCAGGGGGACGCAGCCAGCGCGGCGGGGCGGCCCTTGCGCGGCTGCCCACGCAGGGGTCGCGCCGGTTTCACAGGCTGCGGGTGGCGCAATGCGCTGTGGAGGACTAAAACCATGACCGCACCCACACTCGCCCAGCTGCTTCCCGCCGCGCGCAGCGGCGACGCCGTGGCGATGGAGCAGCTGCTGCGCCTCACCCGCCCCGACATCCGCCGCTATGCGCTGCGCCATTGCGCAGCCACCACGGCCACCGACGACGTGGTGCAGGAGGCGCTCATCATCGTGTACCGCCGAGTGGGCGCGCTGCGCGAGGTGGCGGCGTTTGGTGGCTGGGTGGTGCGCATCGTGCAGCGCCTGTGCATGCGGCCGATGCTGGCGTGGCTCAAGACCGAGCCGCTGGCGCAGGTGGAGGACAACCTCGCATGGTCGCACCGCCCCGACCACGAGCTGCGCCACGACCTGGCCCTGGCCATCGACTCGCTGCCGCCCCTGTACCGCGATGCGCTCCTGCTGCGCGACTTCGAGGAGCTCACGATCGAGGAGATGGCCGGGCGCCTGGGCACCACGCGCGAGGCCGCCAAAAGCCGACTGCACCGGGCAAGGGCCCTGGTGCGCGAGTACCTGGTGCCATCGGCGCCTGCGGCTCGCTGAGCCCCGCTGTGCACGCAATCTAACGGGCTGCGCAATAGTTCACGCAGCACGCTGCAGGCTTGTGCGTGGCCCGTGCAACAAGGTGCAACATCGCGCTCCATGGCTTATACCTACCTGTTCTTTCAGCCCGCACGGTTGCCGCTGTCCACCGACGAGCTCTCACCCGATACGGTGCTGGTGCTGCGCGACATCCATCACATCAAAACATCGCTCGCGCAGATGGTGCCGGGCCTGGAGTGGGCCCTGCCCACCTGGGGCCACGCCACGGTGCTCGGGCATGGCGTGGAATTTCATCTGCCCGACAACGCGTCCGAAGGCCCGCTCGCCATGCACTGTTCGCTGCGCACCGACTACACCGCCTGGGTGCAGGCGCTGTGCGACGCGCTGGGCTGGCTGGCCTTCGATGAACGGCCCATGTGCCTGCAGCCCCACGGCCCATCGTTTCCCGCCTGAGAGTCCGCCCTGCGGGGCAGGTGCCGAAGACCCCGGCTACTTCGCAATGATGGTCAGCAACGCTTCACGCGTAGACGGCGCGCCCGCATCGGCAAAGGCCATGCGGTTCTGGGCCGAAAGCTTGCCCCACGGGGCGGTGCAAACCAGATGGAGGCCTACCGCAGCACGCATGTGGGCGATGTGCACGACACCTCGCCCTACCCGGCCGACAACCCACCGGACATCGAGCCCTGTGTGAAGAGAGACAAGTCCCAGTTCATCTTCACCGCGGACTGGATACGGCGCATGGGCAGGCTGATCGCGTTCGTAGCGCCAGGGGCATGAGCACCTCATGGCCAACATTACGGGCACCATTTGCTACATTTTCAATAGCTATTTGCGTTTACCTGTAAAGCGCTGAGTGGCAATTGGACCCATTTTTCCTCAGCCCCACCCGGAGCGCCGGGGAAAAAACCCCGCTTCAGCGCATCTGGAACAGCTCTTGGTGAAAACATGCAGGCGAGCGCCCCAGCTGCTGCATGCCCAGGCGCACCGCCTCGGCAAAACCTTGCGGCCCACAGAACCACACGCTCGCCGCCGGGCTGGTGCCCGCCAGCAGCGCTGTGGGTGTCACGGGCCCAGCATCGTCGCTGTAGTGGATCTCCAGCGTCACGCTGGGCAGGCGCGCGCACAGCGCGGCCATGCGCTCGGCAAACACCGCCTCGCCCGCATGGCGCACGCAGTAGTGCAGGTGCACCCGGGGCGCCAGCGCGGGCGTGGACTGCATCGACTCGAGCCAGGCCATGAACGGCGTGGCGCCAATGCCTGCGGCCACCCACACCTGCTCAGTGGCGCTGTCGCCGCGAAAGTCAAAGCAGCCATACGGCCCCTCGATGCTCACCGTCTGGCCCGGCTGCACCTGCAGGGGCAGCTGCCCCGTGTGGTCGCCCAGCGCCTTGATGGCAAACCGCAGCACGCCGTTGCCCTGGTCAGCATTGAGCAGGGTGAAGGGGTGCGCCCCTTCGGCACGGCCAAAGGTGACAAACGCAAACTGACCGGCCGCATGCTTCCAGCGACTGGCGGGGCTGACCTGGCAGGTCACTTCCAGCACCCCAGCCCCTTGGGGCGACACGCTCACCACACGGGCCGCATGGCGGCGGCTGCGCCCGATGGCCCCGGCCAGCGAGCGCACGGCGCACAGCACCCCCACCAGCGTGCACAGGCCCACCAGCACACCCGCAAGCTGCTGCCACCAAGCAGGCGGCGTGAGCACCACGGCATGGAAGGCCAGCACCAGGTACACCACGGCCAGCAGCTTGTGCAGGTAGCGCCACACGTGGTACGGAAACCGCTGCCACAGCGTGATGACCAGCATGGCCGCGAGGAACCACACAGCCCATTCCCCCATCTCCTCGGCCAGGTGGCGGAAGGTGTTCAGCCACCAATCCGCGCGCGGCGTGCGCACCGGGCGGCCTACCCAGTCAGCCAGCAGGCTGCGCGACAGCTGCAGCCCGTAGTGCAGCAGCGCCAGCACAATCGCGCCGATGCCCGCCCACTTGTGCAGGCGGTAGCTCTTGTCCAGGCCACCCAGCGATTTTTCCAGCCACGCGGGCCGCACGGCCAGCACCATGATCAGCGACATCAGCGCCCAGGCTGCCACCCCGGTGAGCAGGATCAGCTGGTTGCGCCACCACCAGACATCGCCCCACGCGGGCGGTGCAGGCTGGGGCACGATCAAAGCCAACATCCACACGCCGATGGCCACCGCCAGAGTGCCCCCCAAAACCTTCTTCCACATCACCAGCCCCACCAATTGTTGCAATGCAGCAACTGTAGAAACCCGCGATGAACGCCGCCTGAACGGTGTGTGAAGCAGCGGCAAAGCGCGCCAGCTTGTGGCCGGAGGTTGATCTGCATCAGCCCTTTGCGCAGGTGCTGCCCTCCTCGGAATCAAGCCTGCACAAAACGCGCAAGCGGCCTGCGCGGCGTGGCAGGCACCTCGCCCTGCGGGTAGCCAATGCGGCAGAACATCTGCACGGTGGGCTCCTGGGGTGTGCGCGGCGCTGGACGCCCCAGCACCAGCTGGTGCACGCGCTCGAAGTGCGGGGCCATCTCGGCAAATTCCTGCACCGCCTGGCTCATGGGGTGCATGCCCACACCCAGCGCCGTGGCCTGCAACTGCTGGCGCACATACAGCCGCCCGGTGTGGATCTGGTCGCTGCGGGTGTTGGGGCCGGTGATCCACACAAAACCCATGGCCGTGCGGCTGTGGCCTTCAAAGCGGCCCATGGCATTTTTGTACGCCGCGCTGCCTTCCGCGGGTGGCGCGGAGCGGTCGAACAGACCAAGGGCCGACACCGCGCGCACAAAGGGCGAGTTGATCGAGATGCCATCGCGGTGCTGCAGGATCTCGGCCGGGCCCACGCGGGTGAGCTGGATGCTTTCCATCATGGTGCGCGGCGTGAGCAGCTCTACCCGGGCGGACTCCCAGCACAGCGTGCGCAGCGCGGGCAACTGGTCTGCACTGACGGTACCGCCAACGCTGAGCGGGGCTTGAGCCGGGGCGCTGCCCAGCAACCGGGCCAGCAACTCGGGCGCCACGGGGCGGGTGGTGTCGAAATCGGTCTTGGGCGTGTGGCGCAGCAGCACCTGGGCAAACAGCGGGTCGGGCTGGCCACCGGGTTTCAAGGTGATGCGCGCCACGGGACGGTCGTCCCAGTCCTTCAGGGCCGCAGGCAGCTCGCCCTGCGGCCACAGCAGCACCTCGCTGGCCACGCCTTGCTGGGCCAGCGCCATCACCAGCAGCTCCAGAAAGGCGCCATGGCCGATGAGTATCTGGCGCCCCCCTGGGTCGGTCTGTGGCAACACCCGTGCAGGGTCGGTGCGCAGGGTGATGACACCGCTCTCGCGCAAGTCCACCAGCCAGGGCTGCAGGTTGTGCGAATTGGGCGCGGTGATGGCGTAGGCCACCGCCCGGCGGCGCACATCGGTCTCGCCCACGGGGCCCTGCCAGGCCTCGACCGCCTCGGCGGGATAGTGCGAGCCCACGGCGCCGCAGGCGACCAGCGTGCCGGTGGTGGCGGCGGCGATGGTGCCCCCCCCTGCCAAACGAATGAAGTTGCGACGGTTCATGAGAAGACTCCGGTGGTTCAAAGGTTGTGCCGTCAGGCCAGCGCAGCGCGGGTCGAACGCAAGGCTACGAGCCCCAAATCTGCCAGCGCCTGGCGCACGGCCTGATCGAAGGGGGTGTGGGGCTCGTCGCCGATGAGCGCGCGCAGGCGGGTGTTGTCCAGACGGTGGGGCGTGCGCCACAGATAGCGCATGTCCGCCAGCGCAGCGAACGTGGGGGCCACCAGCCCCATCACGCGCAGCAGCAGCCACGGCAACCGCCCCACCCGCAGCGCGCCCGCATCGGGCAGCCAGCCCTGCTCTGCAGCAATGGCCGTGAAGCTGTGCAGCCACTGCTGCGCCGTGACGTGATGGCCAGCGAAATGCAGGCACTCGAAGGGGGCCAGCCGGTCCCGCTCTTGCGCAACGCGCACGAAGGTGCGGGCGAGGTCGGGCAGATAGGCCCAGGGCGTGGCTACGTCCAGCGGGCCGGGCCAGGTGATGCGGCCCCGGGGCAGGTCCTTGGCAATGGCCTGGTCCAGCCAGCTGCCGGTGCCACTGCCAAAGAAGTCCCCGGCGCGCAGCACCACGGCGCGCATGTCGCCCCCTTGCGTGGCAGCCTGCAGGCGCAGCTCCAGTTGCACCCGCATGCGGCCCTTGAAGCCCGTGGCGGCCTGGGGTGTGTCTTCGTGCAGCACGGGCGGCATGCCTTCGCCAAAGTTGTAGACGTTGCCCGGCAGCATCAGCGTGGCGCGCAGCTGGCGGGTGACGGCAATGGCAGCTTCCATCAACGCGGGCGCCTCTTCGCGCCAGGCCTTGTGCGTGTAGGCGGGGTTGAGCGCATGCACCACCACCTGCGCGCCTTGCGCCTGGGCCGCCAGTGCGGCGGTGTCCTCCACCGCCACGGGCATCCACCATACACCGGCGATAGCGGGCAGCGCAGGCCCGCGCGCACCGGGCCGCACCTGGGCCAGCACCTGCCAGCCGGCCTGGGCAAAGGCCCGGGCCGCCGCCAGTCCCAGCCGGCCCCGGGCGCCCAGGATCAACACGGTGGAAGGGTTGTCCGTGCAGGGCGGAAAACGGGGGTGGGTGGTCATGTCAGGGCTCCATTCACAAGGGATGTATCGATTGTGGAAACGCAGAGCCCGTTACACAATTGGCTAAGCATCCATAACAGCAATGCAAATTTGAATACCTCCAACCACCCTGCTGTTACCCCGTTGCAGGCACGCTATCGCCATGAACCAAACCTTTGACTGGAGCCTGGTGCAGTCCTTTCTGGCCGCGCTGGACCAGGGCAGCCTGCTGGGCGCAGCCCGGGTGCTCAACGCCAGCCAGCCCACCATTGGTCGCCACATTGCCGAGCTCGAATCGCAGCTGGGCGTGGTGCTGTTTGAGCGCACCGGGCGCGGCCTACTGCCCACGGCCACGGCGCTGCGGCTGGCCGAATCGGCCCGCGCCATGGAGATGGGCGCCCACCAGCTGGCACGCAGCGTGTCGGGCGCGGAGGAAGGCGTGACGGGCACCGTGCGCATCACCGCCAGCCAACCCGTGGCCTGCGTGCTGCTGCCGCCCGTGCTGGCGCGCATGCGCCAGGCGCTCCCCGAGGTGCAGGTGGAGCTGGTGGCCAGCAACCAGGTCACCAACCTGCTGCGCCGCGAGGCCGACATCGCCCTGCGCATGGTGCGCCCCGACCAGGCCAGCCTGGTGGCCAAACGCATCGGCGCGGTGACGCTGGGCGCCTACGCCCACCGCGACTACCTGCGCCGCAAGGGCACACCCCGCCAACCGCCCGACCTGCTGCAGCACGAGCTGGTGGGCAACGACCGGCACGAAGACATACTGCAAGGCTTTGCCGCCATGGGCTACCCGGTGGAGCGCCAGCACTTCGCGTTTCGCACCGACGACCTCATGGCGTATTGGGAAGCCGTGCGCGCAGGATTGGGCATCGGCTTTGTGGGCAACTACATGGCCCGCACCGACCCGAACGTGGTGGCGGTGCTGCCCCAGCTTGCGTTGCCCGAGCTGCCTATCTGGCTCACGGTGCACCGCGAGATCCGCACCAGCCGCAGGATTCGGGCGGTGTATGACTATTTGGCGGCGGAGGTGCCTGGGGCGTTGTAGCCCCGTGGCTGCGCTGCACACCTACGCTCTGTCGGGGCGCTACAGCATGCCGGGTTCACCCGATGGTTTTGCAAACGACGCAAAGCAGGTCTGCAAATAGTCCATGGTGGCCAGCACTTTGGGCGCGCGGTGCCGGGTGCTCAGAATCACCGCAAATATGGGATGGCTCCCGCGTTCCACGGCCTGTGGCAAGACCGGCAAGAGCTTGCCCTGGTCCACCAGCGCCTGGCCAATCACGTCGTTCATGCGTGCAATGCCCGCGCCACCCAGGGCGAGGGAGATCACCGCTGCGCTGCTGTTGACCTGCACTTTGCCCTTCACCATCAGCATGGTGGGCTCGCCGTTCACCCGAAAATCCCATTGGTTGTGCGACGGGGTGGAGGCGTTGGATATGAGCCGATGCGCAGCCAAATCCTGCACGGATATCGGAGCTCCGTACGTTTGCACATACCCAGGTGATGCATAGAGTGCACGGCCATGGCTGCCCAGCGACCGCGCCACGGATGCCTGTGCCGGGTCGACGCCAGCGCGAATCGCAATATCAATCGACTCATCGGCCATGTCCACCACACGGTCTTCCACCTGAAGTTCGACCGTCAGCCCCGGATACTGGGCCCCCAGAAGGTGCAGCTTGGGAATCAAGACATATTCAGCGAGCAGCTGGCTGACACTGATGCGCACCGTGCCGCCAATGTGCAGCGAACGCCCACCAAATCCGTCTCGCAACTGGGCATATTCGCCCAGGATCCGCCGCGCGTGCTCCAGGAACATTTCGCCCTCTTCCGTGAGCGACAGGCTGTGGGTGGTGCGGTGGGCCAGACGCAAGCCGCAGGCCGCCTCGATGCGGGCCATGCCGCGCGAGACGTGGCTTGCAGCCACGTTGCGCTCGCGTGCCACGGTTGAAAACGAGTGTGCCGAGGCAATTTGCACAAACAAGGCGAAGTCATCCAGCGTGAGGTTGTCCATGGTTGTGCATTTTCTGCACAAGCGCTGTGTCCGGCCAGCTGTTTCCGAAGTCTTTGCGATTCGCGACAGTCCGGGTGTGCGGATGGTCCGCACCAAGCCATCAACTTTCTGAAGCTGCTATGCCCCTCACACTCATCATCACCGAAGGCATCCTGCCCAAAAACCGCCAGCAAAGCACCATGGCACGCCTGTCGGAGGCCTTTCTCAAGCTGCACGGCTTGGCTGGCAACAAGTTCTTCACACCCAACGTCATTGGGCATATTTCAGAGCTCCCTGAGGGCAGCACCTACGCGGGAACAAGCCCGACCAACGTCGCCATCGTGGAATGGCTCACGCCCTCATTTGCATTTGCCACACGGGAAGTGCAAACCGCCTATGTCGCCGAGGCCACCGATATCCTCTTTGAAGCCTGCGGCGGCAAGCAGCCCCGCGAAAACATCTGGGTCAACCTGAAATACGCGGTGGACGGCATGTGGGGCATTGGCGGCAAGGCCTACACCAACCAGGAGCTGGGCGAAGCAGCAGCCCGCGGGTAAATCCAGCACGCCTCAACACGGTGTGTGCGACTGTATCGCCCCACATTGCCACACCGTGTGTCCAAACCACCCCAAGGCCCACCATGACGACTTTTGACGATGAAGGACTGAGCCCCCAGCCCACCCGATTGCTGCATACCATGTTGCGGGTGGCAGATCTGGAGCGGTCCATCGAGTTCTACACCAACAAGCTGGGGATGCGCCTGCACCGCCAGGAGCGCTTCCCCCAAGGCCGCTTCACCTTGGCTTTTGTCGGCTATGGCCACGAGTCCACCGACGCCAGCATTGAACTGACCTACAACTGGGACCAGTCTGCCTATCAACGTGGGACGGCCTACGGACACATCGCGTTGGCCGTTCACAGTGTGGCCAAAAGCTGCGCCAGCCTGCAAGCCGCCGGGGTTTCGGTAGTTCGCGCGGCGGGGCCCATGCAGTCCCTCTCTCCGGACCGGACTTCACCAGAAAACATTGCCTTCATTGAAGACCCTGACGGCTATCAGATAGAGCTGATTGAGCGGCGGTAGCGCGATCCCCCCACGAATCGCCGGAGGCACTCCACGCGGGGGCACGGCATCCGCAGCGCGGGCTGCTAGCATCCTTCGCTGTCCATCCACGCCCAAGGAGTCTCGTGATTCATTGCCCCAATATCCCGCGCCTGCACCGTACCTTGGGCCTTTTGAGCGCAGCACTGCTCTCCATCGCGGCCTCGTCGGCCCACGCCCAGGACACCTCCCGCATCGCCCGCGTCACCGTCTACCCCGGCAGCGCCACGGTGGAGCGTGTGGCCAAGGTGCCTGCGGGCGCGCGCAGCCTCACGCTGGCCTGCCTGCCCGCGTCGCTGGATGCGCAAAGCCTGCAGATCAACGCCGACCCTGCCGTGCGTGTGGGCGAGTTCAACGTGCTCACCGAGGACCGCGATGTGGCGGCAGGCTGCGCGAGCCCGCTGGACGGCCGCATCCGCGAGCTGGAAGACCAGATCGCGGGAGTGAAGGCCGAAGCCTCCGCCCTGCAACTGGTGGATGGTTACCTGCGCAGCGTGGCACAAACCGGCAATGGCCAGGAGGCGGCAGCGCCTGCTACAAGCGCCCCCCGTGTCGCCACCCCGACGCCCGCACAGATCACGGCTACCGCCGATGTGCTGCGCAAGTCTGGCCAAGACAGCTTTGCACGCGCGCACCAACTGCAACGCAAGCAGGAGGCGCTGGAGCTGGCCCTCAAGCCCCTGGTGGCCGAGCGCGACCGTGTGGCCAGCCAGCGTGCGCGGGTGGTGTCCGTCACCATCAACCTGGCCGCCGAGCGCGAGGCCGAGCTGCGCCTGTCTTACCAGGTACGCGGCCCTGGCTGGCAACCCACCTACCGTGCCACGCTGGATGCCACCAAATCCACCGTGCTGATCGAGCGCCAGGCGCTGGTGGCGCAAAACAGTGGCGAAGACTGGAGCAACGTTCAACTGACCCTGTCCACCGGCCAACCAGGCCGCGCCACGCAGGGCCGCTTGCCGCGCGAATGGACGCTGGATGTGGCCCCGCCGCCGCGCCCCGTGGCCGCAGCCGCCCCCGTGATGGCAATGGCGGCAGCGCCTTCGCCCGTGGCACGCTCGCGCAACGCGGTCGAGGAGGCCATGCCCACCTTCGACGTCAGCACCCTCGACAAGGGTTTTGCCACCGAGTTCGCCGTGCCGCAGCGCATCACCGTGCCATCGAGCGGCCAGCGCGTGACGCTGGCGCTGGGCAACCACACGGCCCCCGCCACGCTGATCACCCGCACAGCCCCCGCCGTGGAAGAAGCCGCCTACCTGGTGGCCCACATGGCCCAGCCGCCGGGCGTGTGGCCCGCAGGGCCTGCAGGCCTGTACCGCGACGGCGCGTTTGTGGGCAACGGGCGCATCGACTTCTCCACCCCCAGCGCGGGCGCCCCGGCGGGCAGCACCAGCCTGTCGTTTGGCCGCGATGAACTCGTCACCGTGCGCGCCGAGCCTGTGCAGGACCTGACGGGCAGCACCGGCTTTACCGGCTCGCGCACCGAGCGCAAGACCCGCCGCGCCTACAGCGTGGAGAACCGCCACAAGACCGGCATCACGCTGCAGGTGCTGCATGCCGCGCCGGTGTCGCGCAACGAGAAGATCGAGGTTGAATCGCGCTACCAGCCCCAGCCCACCGACACGGCCTGGAACCGCACACCCGGCACCGTGGCCTGGCAGCAGCCGCTCGCCGCAGGCGCCACGGCGCAGTTCAGCGCCGAGCACACCATCCGCTACCCCAAGGATGTGGAGCTGCAAGAACGCCAGTGAACCGGCAATTGCAGCCCGCACCCACCCACAACAGTCGTTCACAATCGACAGCAGCGCCCCACGAAAAAGCCCGAGGAGCCAGCCCCACCATGAGTTACCAACACATCCTCGTTGCCGTTGACGGCAGCCCCACCTCGGACCACGCCGTGGCCCAGGCCACCAGCCTCGCGCAATCCACGGGCGGCCGCATCCGGCTGCTGAATGTGATGGACCCGGTGGCCCACATCAGCGGCTTTGAGCAGCCCGAGGTCTACAGCCAGGAGGTGCTGCCCCGCCTGCGCAAGGCCGGCGAAGCCCTGCTGCACCAGGCCCAGGAGCGCGTGGCGCAACGCGGTGTACCGGTAGACACTGTGCTGATTGAAAACCTGGACGCCCGCGTGGCGCAGCTGGTGGTGGAGCATGCCCAGGCCTGGGGGGCCGACCTGATCGTGCTGGGCACGCACGGGCGCCGTGGCCTGGTCCGCGTGCTGCTGGGCAGCGATGCCGAGCAGATTGCACGCACCGCGCCCGTGCCCGTGTTGCTGGTGCGCCTGCCCGCAGGGGCAGACGTGGCCGCCAGCGCCTGACAGCCCCTCCCTCGTGCCATGACCGTTTCCGAGCCCCCGCAGCCCCTGCCCTCCCGCCGCCCTACCGTGGCGTTCATGTTTTCCCACCCGGCCCACTTCATCGCACTGGGTTTTGGCGCCGGGCTGTCGCGCGTGGCGCCGGGCACCGTGGGCACGCTGTGGGCCTGGCTCAGCTACCTTGCACTGCAGCAATGGCTGTCACCCCAACACATGGGCCTGCTGATTGCCGCCAGCACGGTAGTGGGCTGGTGGGCCTGCACCACCACCGCGCGCAACATGGCCGTGGCCGACCCCGGCAGCATCGTGTGGGACGAGGTGGTGGCCTTCTGGCTGGTGCTGTGGCTGGCCATGCCCATGGGCTGGTGGGGGCAGCTGGTGGCGTTTGGGCTGTTCCGATTCTTTGACGCGGCCAAACCCGGCCCGGTGGGCTGGGCCGACAGCCTGTTCAAGGGCTTTGGCTGGCGCGGCGGCTGGGGTATCTTGTGGGACGACTTTGTGGCAGCCTTCTGTACCCTGCTGGTCATTGCAGTGTGGAGGTTCGCATGACAACCGCATCGCTATCAAATAAAGAGCTGCTAGCGCTTGATACATCAGCGCTAGAGGCCAATTTGACCCAAATTTCTCTGGAATTGATCAAACACAGCCACCTGCTGGCCACGGCCGAAAGCTGCTCGGGCGGCATGATCGCAGCGGCCTGCACCGACCTGGCGGGCTCCAGCCAGTGGTTTGAGCGCGGCTTTGTCACCTACTCCAACGCCGCCAAGGTCGAGATGCTGGGCGTGCCCGCCGCACTCATTGAACAGGAAGGCGCCGTGAGCGAGGCCGTGGCCCGCGCCATGGCCGATGGGGCGCTGGCCCATTCCCAGGCGCATGTGAGCCTTGCTGTGACCGGCGTGGCCGGCCCTACAGGCGGCAGCGAGGCCAAGCCCGTGGGCACCGTGTGGTTTGCCTGGTGCGTGGGTGGCGAAACCCACAGCGAGATGCAGCACTTTGCCGGCGACCGCGCCGCCATCCGTGCCGCCACGGTGCGGTATGCACTTCAGCGGCTGCTGGGCTTTTTGCTGGCCTGACCCCTGGGTGGGCGCCTGACTGGGCGCACACGCCAATTCAGCCTGTCGCTCCAACGCAATCAACCATCGCCGCATCCCGCATGACCTCACCTACCTGGTTTGAAGGCTTCACCACCCAGCGCATCACCACCGCTGGCGCCGAGATTTTTGTCCGCACCGGCGGCACTGTGGGTGCACCGCCCCTGCTGTTGCTGCACGGCTTTCCGCAAACGCATGCGCTGTGGCACCGCGTGGCGCAGCAACTGGCGCGCGACTACTTTCTGGTGATGCCCGATTTACGCGGCTATGGCGACTCGTCCCACGCACCCGGCCAACCCGACCACGGCAACTACAGCAAACGCGCCATGGCGCAGGACATGGCCGAGGTGATGACCGCGCTGGGTCACGACGCGTTCTTTCTGTGCGGCCACGACCGGGGCGGCCGCGTGGCCCACCGCCTGGCGCTGGACCACGCAGCGCGCGTGAAGAGGCTGTGCATGATCGACATCGCCCCCACGCTCGACATGTACGCGCGTACCGACATGGACTTTGCGCGCGCCTACTACCACTGGTTCCACCTGATCCAGCCCGCGCCGCTGCCCGAGACCATGATTGGCGGCAACGCCCCCGCCTACCTGCACGCCAAGCTGGGCGGCTGGGGCAGCGCGGGCCTGGCCCACATCGAGCCCCAGGCCCTGGCCGACTACGAGCGCTGCTTTTGCACGCCCGAGGCCATCCACACCGCATGCGAGGACTACCGCGCCAGCGCAGGCATCGACCTGGAGCATGACCGCGAAAGCCGCGCGCGCGGCGAGAAGATCGCGTGCGACACGCTGGTGATCTGGGGTGAACACGGCGTGGTGCACCGCCTGTTCGACCCGCTGGCGCTGTGGCAGGCGCAATGCGCGGGCGGGGTGACGGGCCAGGCCTTGCCTGCAGGGCACTTCATCCCCGAGCAATTGCCCGTGGCCACGGCCAACGCGCTGAGCGCCTTCATGCGCTGACGACCGGTTCCGCATCGGCACGGAAGGGCAATCGCAAGGGCCCGCCGTGCATTTGTTCACGCGCTGCCCGGCCACCATGCCTTGCACAGTGCGCACAGGTGCCCTTGCGTTCCTAGAATCCGCCGCTTCGCACGCTGCGGAACCCATCGCAAACACGACGTGTTGGCGAGCCCCCGCTTTCCGCAGCGCCCCACCGAGCCTTGCCGACTGCGTGACCATGCCCCCTTTTACCGCCACCCAGAACCAACTGCTCACCGAGCACCTGCACAGCTTTTTGCCAGGCATCGAGCCCGAAGCGCTGGAGCTGCTGCGCGCCCAGCTGGAGTGGGTGGAGGTGCCCGGCGGCAGCACGCTGATGGCGCAGGGCGAGCCCGGCGAGTCGATGTACCTCACCGTGAGCGGCCGCCTGCGTGCCTATGTGCGCAGCGATGACGGTAGCAGCGGCCCGCAGCGCCGTGTGGCCGATATGGGCCGGGGCCAGGTGATTGGCGAGATCAGCTTGTTCACCGACGCGCCGCGCGCCGCCACCGTGGTCGCCGTGCGCGACTCGGTGCTGGTGCGCCTGACCAAGGATGTGTTCAAGACCCTGCTGGCCAGCAGCGCCCAGGTGTCGATTGCACTCACGCGCCAGATCATCCAGCGCCTGCAAACGGGCACTGCCGCCCACACGGCCGCACAGGAGCGGCCCGTGGCCATGGGCCTGCTGCCCGTGAGCAGCGGCGTGGACCTGCAGGGCTTTGGCCAGAGCCTGGCGCGCCAGCTGGGCACCATCGGCCGCGTGCGTGTGGTCGACTCCGCCACCGTGGATGCAGAGCTGCACGAGCCCGGCATTGCCCAGCGCGAAGGCGCCGATGCCACGGCCAACCGGCGCATCGCCATGCTGCTCGACGAGATCGAGGCCCGCAACGACTTCGTGCTGCTGCTGGCAGACCCCGAGCCCACGCCCTGGACACGGCGCGTGAGCCGCCACTGCGACGAGTTGCTGCTGCTGGCCGACGCTCAGGCCGAGCCCGCCATCCACCCCATCGAAGAAAACTGCCTGCTGCGCCGCGCGCCCCTGGCCGAGGCCGCCGAGATCCTGGTGCTGCTGCACCCGGAAGGCACGCAGTGCCCGCGTGGCACCCAGCAATGGCTGGACCGCCGCCCCGTGGCCGACCACGTGCATGTGCGCCCCACCCTCGACCGCGACATGGCGCGCCTGGCCCGCATCCAGAGCCGCACGGCCGTGGGCCTCGTGCTGGCGGGCGGCGGCGCGCGCGGCTTTGCGCACCTGGGCATCTACCGCGCGCTGCAGGAGGAAGGCGTGGAGATCGACTGCGTGGGCGGCACCAGCATCGGCTCGGTGATGGCCGCGTATGTGGCGTCCGACCGGCCGCTGGCGACGGTGATGGCCAATGCGCGCGAGGCATTCCGCACCAACCCCACGGGCGACTGGAGCCTGCTGCCGCTGATGTCGCTCATCAAGGGCCGCCGACTGCGCCACATCCTGCACGAGGCCGTGGGGAGCCTGGTGGGCTTCCCGGCCCAGGTGGAAGACCTGTGGAAGAACTATTACTGCGTGGCCACCAACTACTCGCGCGCCAGCGAACAGGTGGTGCGCCGTGGCAGCCTGGTGAAGTCGCTGCTGGCCAGCATCTCCATCCCCGGAGCATTGCCGCCCGTGGTGCACGAAGGCGACCTGCTGTGCGACGGTGGCACGTTCAACAACTTTCCCGTGGACGTGATGCGCAGCAGCATGCGCGGCGTGGGCACGGTGATCGGCGTGGACCTGAACTTCCGCAAGCCGCGCCGCATCGAGCTGGACGACATCCCCACCAGCTGGGCCCTGCTGCGCGACAAGCTGCGCCCGCGCGCCCAGCGCCGCTACAAGCTGCCCTCGCTGGCCAGCTACCTCATGCAGGTCACCATCCTGTACAGCATGTCGCGCCAGCGCCAGTCGCAGCAGCTCACCGACCTGTACTTCAACCCGCCTATGGACCGCGTCGGCATGCTGCAGTGGAACCGCTTCGAGCAGATCGTGCAGCAGGGGTATGCACATGGCATCCAGGTGCTGGACGGGCTGGATGACATCAAGCGCCGGCGCATCGGCGGGCTGCGCACCCGTTGAGAACGCACCGCACCGCACGGGACGGGACGGTCGCCCAAGCGGCAAGCAACAGGCAGGCACCGGTGTAGCATGGGCGCCCTTGAGGAGGAGACCCCATGCACCCCAACGCCCAGACCCTGCAGCGCTTCTACACCGCGTTTGCGCAGCTTGACCACGCCACCATGGCCGCCTGCTATGCGCCCAACGCCACGTTCGACGACGAGGCCTTTTCCCTGAAGGGCCGCGACCAGATCGGCGGCATGTGGCGCATGCTGTGCACCGCCACCAAAAAGCCCGGCGCGGCCGAGCACTGGAAGCTCACGTTCAGCGGTATCGAAGCCGACGCGGCCGGCGCCAAGGCGCACTGGGAGGCGCACTACCTCTTCAGCGCCACGGGGCGCAAGGTGCACAACATCATCGACGGCACCTTCACCTTCACACCCGACGGGCTGATCGCCACCCACCGCGACCGCTTCAACTTCTGGCGCTGGGCACGGCAGGCGCTGGGGGCGCCAGGGCTGCTGCTGGGCTGGTCGCCATCGCTCAAGCGCAAGGTGCGGAGTACGGCGGCGGGGAATTTGAAGAAATTTTTGGCGCAGGGGTGAGGGGTGGTGTTGCGGTGACGCAGATCGCTCAATGCATTGGGAACTGCGGCTCTCGGCAAAAAGCAGTCTCTAGCAAATGTGCCCATGGTTCACTTGGCGGGAAGTCTGCTAGAACTGGTGCCTTGCGGCTTGAAATCGTAAGTCGCCCCCACGTCTAGTCATTGCAATGAAGCTCACAAAAATCAAAGGGCTCCAACGCTGCTGCAGGGCGGCGCTAGTGGTTGCAACGGTGTGCTTTCTGTCGCTTGGGATTCAACCTCTTCTTTTCCCCAACTCGTTGAGCAACGTGGCACTGGTAGGTGCCCTTGCGAGCTTCTTCACGGCACTTTTCTTACTCGGTGCCATTGCTTCTGTTAAATGTCCCTCCTGCACAAAGCCTTTTATTGGCTCCACGGTCGAAGATGGTGTCCCGACTGCGTCGCTATTCACTAGAGAATGCAAGTATTGTGGTTTTCCGACTCAGTGCCTGCCATCTTCGGAGAAGTGATTGAGGCTTAGCAACGCGGCCAAAACGGATGGGGTTCAGCGACCGGTTCGACCGCAGCCGAGCTCTGCCCTCGAAAGTCTGTGCGGAGGGCAATTGGTGCAACCGTGCCAGCGCTTGGCAACACACCCGCTATCGGCCATGAGCAGCCGGTCACCGCAAATGAAATCGGACGCTCAACGGCCAAGGCAAGCCGCCCGCCGTAGGCGGGTCGGCTTGACCGCCTAGTTAGAACGAGACTGCCTCTTGCGCACCAGATATGGCTCAAGCCACACGGTGTGTTGGATCGGTTTGCCCCGAATGACAAAGGAAAGCTCCACCATTCCAAATTCATTAAAACCACAAATCGACTTGTACTTGCCTACGAGGTGCTCGAACACCGGACGTGACTCATGTTGAGCATGGGTGGACATGCCAGACAGATCTGGAACACCGATCACACGCACAATTTCTCCCACCTGCAAAGGCGCACCAGCAACGTCGTTCGGGAGGTGAGGCTTCATGGCTAACGAACAAAAGTAAGCCGCCCGCCGAAGGCGGGCCGGCTTGACTGACCGGTTAGGAACCCGACGGTTTCGGTTTTTGGTGCTTGGCAACGATTGCACGTATTTCAGCGTTCAACGCTGCTTGCGCATGTGCTACTCGAACTCCCTGCTGGGCCCGATTCTTTGCGCCTTCGGGGTCATATTGATGACCGACATAGTTGGCAGGATTTTCTTCTGGAAAATCTTCGAAGTATTCTGACCATTCACCCATTTGATTGCTCCTAACGAAATGTATGCCGCAAAATCTGCGGGATAAACTGGGCCATGCGGGATATTCTGGACACTGACTCCTCATAGGAGTGGCTTACAGCATAGGTTAGCAAGGGATGACCTGTTCAAACGTCCAGGTATAAAAATTCGGTGGAACCCGGCATGTGTCAACTCGGCAAACTATAGCTTGCCGTAGGCAGGCAACGAAATTTCCAACAGCCGCTTGCAGCAAGTCAATGGCAGCTTCCGGGCTGCGCTTCTGAACGGCGGCTCAGGGCCCGAAGCAGCCAGTCGCTCTGAACAAATCATGTGGCCAGGAAATGAGCGCGGTAGATAGAGGCTCTCTCCGCTTGGTTCAATGCTTTTGCTGCGCGCTCCATATTTCGCCAAAACCCACCTCGTGGGGACTCACTGAGGCCACATGTCGCAAGCAGGTCCATGCAGGCAATGAGCTTTTCTTCGGACAGTATCTGCTCAATCTCGGAAAGGTCGACAGTGTCATGGGGCACGTTCCACGGCGGAAACGAGGAGAGATGTGGTCTGGCAAATCGCAAATAAGCGTGTGCAGACGCCATCTGTATTGCTCGCGACGGATAGCTCATTATTCATTCCGGTTGAACTTGAACGACAGCTTCTGGCCGAATTCTGCCCGACGGCGAGGGACGCAATCGGCCCCATTGGAGCCACTGCTACGACGACGGCCACCGGCCCAAAGCGCCCTATCACTGTGCTCGATCAGCGACAGGCAGCCACCCACCTTGAACCCCGCCCTCGCATCTGCAACGGGCAGCAGTGGAAAAATCAAGTCCAATTGGCCCCTAGCGCTTATTCAACAAGCGCCAGCAGCTATCAAATCAGTAGCTTCTACGAAAAACCCGTAGCACTCTTGTACTTCTTGCCACTGCCGCAACGGCACGGAGCATTGCGACAGGACATGTGGCGATGCCGTGCACGGCGACAAAAGGGCCGGCAGCCAAGCGCTGGGCCTGCTGGGTGTGCTGCGGGGCTGGTCGCCTTCGCTAAAACGCCAGCGGCATCCTCCCCGCTCAACCGCCCACCCCTCCTTTCGCACTGGCCGGAGCGACATCGCTTCCCATCCGATCAATCAGCACCGCGCTGGCCTCATTGAGCCCCAGCACCTGCACCGTGCAGCCATGGTGGCGCAAGCGCTCCACCACCTTGTCGAGCGCTGCGACGGCGGTGATGTCCCAGAAGTGGGCGTGCGTCACGTCGATGACCACCGCGCGGCCCTCGGCGCCCAGCACGTCGAACGCCTCGATGAACGCATCGGCCGAGGCAAAAAACACCTGGCCGGACACGCGCCAGGTGCGCTGGCCCAAGGCCGTGGCGCCAGCGCCATCTGTGTGATCGGCGCCATCCGCATCGTCGTGCACGCGCACCTCGAGCATGTGCGAGACCTTGAACGCAAAGAACACCCCGCTGAGCACCACGCCCACGGCCACGCCAGCCGCCAGGTTGTGGGTGGCGATGGTGACGGCCACGGTGGCCAGCATGGCGGCGCTGGACAGGCGCGGGTGGCGCACCAGGGCACCCAGCGATTTCCAGTCGAACGTTTCGGCCGACACCATGACCATGATGGCCACCAGCGCAATGACTGGCACCTTGGATACCCAGTCTTTCAGTGCCACCATGAGGATCAGCAGGAACACGCCTGCGAACAGGGTGGACAAGCGGCCGCGCCCGCCGTACTTCACGTTGCCCACGGCCTGGCCGATCATTCCGCAGCCCGCAATGCCGCCGAACAGGCTGGCCGCGATGTTGGCCACGCCCAGCCCCGCACATTCGCGGTTCTTGTCGCTGGGGGTGTCGGTCAGCTCATCGACCACGGCGGCGGTGAGCACTGATTCAAGCAGGCCCACCATGGCGATCGCCAGCGCGGGCAGGAGGATGATGCGCAGGGTGTCGAGCGACACAGGCACCTGCGGCAGCGCAAACACAGGCAACGCGTCGGGCAGTTTGCCCAGGTCACCCACCGTGGGCAGGTGCAGCCCCAGCGCCGATGCCAGCACCGTGAGCACCACCACGCAGATCAGCGGTGACGGAATGGCGGTGAGCGCAGGCCATGCCAGCCGCTGGCCCAGCCACGGCAGGCCGTAGATGAGCGCCAGCCCCAACGCCAGCGCCCCCCAGGTGGCCGTGCTGGCGCCGTGCAGGTGCGGCAGTTGCGCGGCAAAGATCAGGATGGCCAGCGCATTGACGAAGCCCGTGCGCACCGAGCTGGACACGAAGCGCATCAACACGCCCAGCTTCATCAGCCCAAACGCCACTTGCACCGCGCCTGCCAGCAGCCCCGCCGCCAGCAGGTAGCCCAGCCCGTGCGACTGCACCAGCGGCGCAGCCACCAGCGCCACCGAGCCTGCCGCCGCCGACACCATCGCAGGCCGCCCGCCGGTGAAGGCGATGACCAGGCTGATGACAAACGAGGCGAAGAGCCCCACCGAAGGGTCCACGCCCGCCACGAAGGAGAAGGCGATGACTTCGGGGATGAGCGCAAACGTGGCCACAGCCCCGGCCAGCAGCTCGCGCGGAATGCTGGGCGCCCATTCGGCGCGCAGACGGTTCAGGGTGGAAGGGTTCATGCGGTGTGCCCTGCAAAAAACAAAGCGCGCCCGAAGGCGCGCTGCGAGGAATTTCAGATCAAAACAGGCTCTAGCGCTTATCCATCAAGCGCTAATAGCTACAAATATAATAGCATTCGAATACGTAGGATCTTAACGAGGCTGGGAGCCACGCGCTCGCACCGATTCCGCTCTTTTCAGTGCGCGCAGCCCTAACAGCGGCCACCGCGCAAGGGCCGCCCCGCCGCGCTGGTGGCGTCCCCCTTCCCGAATCGCATAGCGATTCGAGAGAAGGGGGAAGGCGCGTAGCGCCTCAGGGGGTTGTACTCATCCTCCGTGGCACTTCTTGTACTTCTTGCCGCTGCCGCAGTGGCACGGGTCATTGCGGCCGGGCTCGGGCGCCTTGCGCACGGTCTCCACGCGCGGGCCCATGCTCTTCCACAGCTGGCGCAGGTCATACACGGCCCAGATGGCTTCGCCGAAGGCCTCGACGCGCGCCTGGCTGGTGCTGGGTGGGCCGTCTTCGTCGTACATGCAGACTTCGGGCTTGCCGGTGTCGTCTTCGGTCAGGGCAACGATGCGGTCCAGCGCGTCATCCAGCCACTTGGCGGCTTCCTTGTCGCGCGGGGCGGCCCAGTCTTCGGGCCAATTTTCCACGGCAAACATGAAGCCCAGGGCCCACACCTGGCCGAAGGACGGGATCTCATGGTCGTCGCCCATTTCGGCGCGCTGCTCGTCGGTCAGGCTGGCCACGGCGCCGCGCATGTCCATGGCTTCGGGCTGGAAGGTGCGGTCGTCGTCCAGCGTCTTCACGTCGGTGTCGAGCTGGGTCACGATTTCGGCCCAGCGGCGGCTCCACAGCTCTGAAAAGCGCGCCTGCTGGGCGGCGTCAGCAAAGGCTGGCAACTGCGGCAGCGGGTCGCCTTCGGCAATATCCAGCTCGGCGCCGTCGCCCAGCAGCATGGGCAGGTACTCGGCCGGGGCGATGGGGCGGCGGCTGCAGATCAGCGCGGTCATGAAACCGTCGCAGAACTCCCACTGCGGGATTTCCTCGCCGCGCGAGCGCAGGTCGTCGAGGATGTTGTCGATCTCTTCCAGCTCTTCAGGGCCCAGTGCGGCGGCCGGGGCGCCCGCGGGGTCATCAAGATCGTCGGTGGAGGGCGTGGGCGATGTGGGTTCGGTCATGGGGGGCTCCGGTCGTCAAGCGAGAAAGCGGGGGCGGTAAAACATTGTTTTACTTTTATGATGCGCAGGCCTTGTGCCGTGGCGCTGGTGTAGCGGCGGAGGTACGGCGACCCGGGGTGGTGCCGGGCCTCAAAAGCGCCTTGCGCAACATGGCAACCCGATAAAAAGGCGGCCAGTGTAGCCCCCTCTCGCACCGCCACCAGAACCAGGACCCCCATGCTCCACCAACTGAACTCCCTGTACCCGGTGCGCTACACGGCCTTTGCGCTGTGCGTTTTCGGGCTGCTGCTGTCGCTGTTTGCGCTGGTGGCTTTTCACGTGGGGTTGCCCGTGGTGCTGGTGTTTGCTGCCCTGGTAGCAGTGGGCGTGTACGACCTGCAGCAGTCGCGCCACGCCATTTTGCGCAACTACCCGGTCATCGGGCACATCCGCTTCATGCTCGAATATGTGCGGCCCGAGGTGCGCCAGTATTTCATCGAGAGCGACAGCGAGGCCGCGCCGTTTTCGCGCGCCCAGCGCTCGCTGGTGTACCAGCGCGCCAAGGGCGACCCGGACAACCGCCCCTTCGGCACGCACCTGGACGTGGGCGCGCAGGGTTATGAATGGGTGAACCACTCGCTCGCACCCACACAGCTGCCGTCGCATGACTTTCGCGTGTGGATCGGTGGCAACCCCGATGCGCCGTCGCAGTCCGTGGCGCCTTGCACCCAGCCCTACCACGCGAGCGTGTTCAACATCTCGGCCATGAGCTTTGGTGCGCTGTCGGCCAATGCGATCCTGGCTTTGAACCAGGGTGCAAAAAAAGGCGGCTTCGCGCACGACACGGGCGAGGGCAGCATCAGCCAGCACCACCGGGTGCATGACGGTGACTTGATCTGGGAAATCGGCTCGGGCTACTTTGGCTGCCGCAACCCCGACGGCACCTTCAGCGAAGAACGTTTTGCAGCCAGCGCCACCGACCCACAGGTGAAGATGATCGAGCTGAAACTCAGCCAGGGCGCCAAGCCCGGCCATGGCGGCGTGCTGCCGGGCGCCAAGGTGACGGCCGAGATCGCCGCTGCGCGCGGGGTGAAGGAGGGCGAGGCCTGCATCTCGCCCGCCAGCCACAGTGCGTTCAGCAACCCGGTGGAGATGATGCAGTTCATCGCCAGGCTGCGCACGCTATCGGGCGGCAAGCCCACGGGCTTCAAGTTCTGCCTGGGCCACCCGTGGGAGTGGTTTGCCATCGTCAAGGCCATGCTGGTCACGGGCATCACGCCCGATTTCATCGTGGTCGATGGCGCCGAGGGCGGCACGGGCGCGGCACCGGTGGAATTCACCGACCACGTGGGTGCACCGCTGCAAGAAGGCCTGCTGCTGGTGCACAACACCCTGGTGGGCGTGAACCTGCGCGACCGCGTGCGCATTGGCTGCGCGGGCAAGGTGATCAGCGCCTTCGACATCGCTCGCATGATGGCGCTGGGCGCCGACTGGTGCAACGCGGGGCGCGGCTTCATGATGGCGCTCGGCTGTATCCAGGCGCAAAACTGCCACACCGGGCACTGCCCCACGGGCGTGACCACCCAGGACCCGCTGCGCCAGCAGGCCCTGGTGGTGCCCGACAAGGCCACGCGCGTGGCGCAGTTTCACCGCAGCACGCTGCACGCGCTGCAGGAGCTGGTGCAGGCCGCCGGGCTGCGTCACCCCAAGGACATCACGGCCCACCACATCGTGCGCCGCATCAGCGACACCGAGGTGCGCCTGCTGTCCAACCTGATCACGCGCATGCAACCAGGCGCGCTGCTCGGCCCGCTCGACGCGCAGCACAACGTGTTCCGCCTGTACTGGCCCTTGGCCAGCGCGCACAGCTTTCAGGCCAGCGAGCCTGCACTGGAACCCTCCATCCCCCACCATGTCGAGCTGGTGCACGCAGCAGCCGTCGGCACCGCTGCTGCGGTGGCAGGGGATGCCGCTGTATGAACTTGACGATGGACGCATCCGCCCCCACCCACACCACCGCCCCGGACTACGCCGCCTTTTTGCAGCAGCAACTGGCCACCCAGCCCCACAACGTGATGGCCCATGTGCTGGGCCACGAACAGATCTGGATCAAGCGCGCCGGCGCGCCCCACGGCACGGGCCGCTACCGCGCCATGGCCGTGCTGGCCGCCCTGCTGCGGCTGGACGCCCTGCGCCCCGTGCCCAACCCCGGCGGCCCTGCGGCCATTGCCACCGAAGTGCAGCGCCTGCGCGACCTGGCCGCACGCGGCATCCGCGTTCCCGTGGTGCTGGCCGCCTTGCCCCATGGTTTTGCCATGCGCCACTTGGGCCACACGGGGGAAGAGATTCATTCGCTGGGCAACGAGATCGACCATGCCGTGCAGGCGGGTGACACGGCCACCGTTCTGGCGCTGTGGCAGCAGGGGCTGGACACGCTGGCCCAGGTGCACCGCCAAGGCACGTGCCTGAGCCAGGCCTTTGCTCGCAACATGGTGCGCTGCCCCGATGGCGAAGTGGCCTGCATCGACTTTGAGGACGACCCCGCCGCCGTGCTGCCCCTGGCGGTGTGCCATGTGCGCGATGCGCTGTGTTACGCGCACTCCACCGCGATCTACCTGCACACCAGCGGCACGCTGACCGAGGGGCGCGAGCGCTGGGTGGCCTGGGTGGCGCAGGAGAGCGCGGAGATGCGGGCGGTGCTGGCGACCAGTGTCCGGCGGATGGGGTGGATGGGGCTTCTGCCGGCAAGCCGCAGGCTGGGGCGGGATTTGCAGCGGGTGCGGGCGGCGTACGAGTTGCTCAGCAGATGAAACGCGGCCGCTCCTATCAAGCTGTGGTTGTCCGCTGACAGCGCCAAGCGCGCTGATCGCCTATCGTTCAGGTGGAGCTTCCTCCAGCCCTCACTTCTTTCCATGCCACTGCCCGCCGCTGCCAGCCCAGCCGCCCCTGAGCCCACGCCCTTGCCCCCCACCACCGACAAGCCCCGCCGCAGCCGACCGCCCACCCTGTCGCGGGCTGCCTGGAAGCAGTTCATGGGCGTGGCCCGGCCCTACTGGGCAGGCGACAAGAAGCGCACCGCCTGGGGCCTGATGGCACTGCTGATCGCCCTGATGGTGTGCGAGACCCAGCTGGCCGTCATGTTGATCGACAAGACGGGGGAGATGACATCGGCCCTGGCGGCCAAGCAGGCCGACCGCTTCTGGATCGCGGTGCGCACCAGCCTTGTTGTACTGGCATTCGCGGTGCCCGTGTACGCCTTCTATTACTACATGCGCGATGCGTTTTCCAACCACTGGCGGCGCTGGCTCACCCACCGATTCCTGGATGGCTATCTGAGCGAACGCAAGTACTACGAGATCGGCGCGGGCGGCGACATCGACAACCCCGACCAGCGCATCAGCGAAGACATCAACACCTTCACCAGTCGGTCCACGCACTTCCTGCTGATTTTCATCGGTTCGCTGATGCAGCTGGTGGCGTTCAGCGCGGTGTTGTGGTCCATCTCCAAGACGCTGGTGGCTTTTTTGGCGGTGTATGCCCTGCTGGGTACCTTCGGGGCGCTGTACCTTTTTGGCGCGCCGCTGATCCGGCTGAACTTCTGGCAGATCCGCCGCGAGGCAGACTTCCGGTTCGGCCTGATGCGGCTGCGCGAAAACGCCGAATCCATCGCCTTCTACCGGGGCGAACCCCAGGAGCGCGTGCAGATCGACCACCGGTTCGAGGCAGCATTTACCAACTTCGCCCGGCTCATCAAAAAGCAGCTCTCGCTCAACCTGTACCAGCGCTCTTTCAGCCAGCTCACCTTGATCCTGCCCAGCATCCTCCTGGCCAATGCGGTGCTGTCGGGCGAGCTGGAGGTGGGCCGGGCCATCCAGGCGGCAGGCGCATTTGCCGCCGTGCTGGGCGCCATCTCGCTGATCGTGGACAACTTCGAGAGCCTGAGCCGGTTTGTGGCGGGCATCGACCGGCTCCATACCCTGTCGCAGGTCGTGCTCAAAACCCCTGCCGCGCCCACCCCCTGGGCCGAGCCCGCCCCAGCAGGCCAGCCTGCGGACGATGCGACGCCCGCGATCAACGCCCACGACCCCTCCGAGCCCCCACCGCAAATCACCACCCGCATCGGCGACACGCTGACCATCGAAGGGCTCTCGCTTTACACCCCCCACTTCGGCCGCCTGCTCGTGGCCGACCTCTCGCTGCAGTTGCAGCCCGGCGACGCGCTGCTCATCACCGGCCCGAGCGGCTGCGGCAAAAGCTCGCTCTTGCGTGCCATTGCCGGCCTGTGGCACACGGGCAGCGGCACCGTGCAGCACCCGCCCCTGGAAGACATGTTCTTCCTGCCCCAGCGCCCCTACATGCAGATTGACACGCTGCGCAGCCAGATCATCTACCCGAGCAAGCAGACGGCGCTGAGCGACGAACGCCTGCTGGAGCTGCTGCAGGAGGTGCACCTCGAATCACTGTCCGAGCGTGTGGGTGGGCTCAACGCGTCCTACGACTGGGAGAAACTGCTGTCCGTTGGCGAGCAGCAGCGCCTGGCCTTTGCCCGCGTGCTGGCGCGCCAGCCCAGCATCGTCATCCTGGATGAAGCCACCAGCGCGCTGGACAGCGCCAACGAAACCGCCCTCTACGAACGCCTGCGCGCCAGCGGCACCACCCTCATCAGCATCGCCCACCGCCCCGCCGTGCTCAAACACCACACGCACGTGCTGGAGTTCAAGGGCGAAGGGGCTTGGGAGTTGCACGCGGCAGCGGACTTCAGATTTGATAGCTGAGCGCGGCGGCTCAAGCGACGGCGGGGCAGCTTCGCCCGATGAGAGCAGGTCGGGTTACGCTTCGCCAACGCGACCTACATGACTTCCGCAATGACCGACTTTGAGATCTACACACCCACAGCAGAAGAAGTTCACTCCGGCGTCTTAGGCCGTCGGATGCGGCAATTCAACTACGGGTTCGTCGGTGAGTACGGCCAGTCCCAGCCGGTGTGGGTGAGCGCGCGTGACGCGCAGGGAGAATTGGTAGGCGGGCTGCGCGGATTCGTGTTTTTGGAGTGGCTGAACGTGGAACTGCTGTTTGTGGACGAAGCCGCCCGGCACCATGGAGTGGGCCGGAACCTGCTGGCCACGGCAGAACAGAAAGCCCGCAACCTGGGCGCGCACAGCGTGACGCTGAACACCTTTGAGTGGCAGGCGCGCGAGTTCTATCTTAAACAGGGCTATGAGGAGTTTGGGCACATCGACAACTACATCCAGGGATTTCAGCTGGTGTATTTGAAGAAGGTTTTGACGTCCTGATTTCCAGGGCTTGGATTGCCAACGTGGCAGGTCCGACTGCGCCCACCCATCCCACCAAACTTACGATCAACTTCCCAGCAGCATTTCGTACCTTGGCGTGTCTGACAACGGATCTGCAGACAGCACCAGCCCCTCAAAAAAATGGTGATCCTGGTCAGCCAGCAGGTGCGCGGCCTCCTGGTGCAAAAGGAACAGCACCTCTGCATAGGTTGGGTTGTGGTCCCTGCGAATCTGAACCGTAGCGCTCAATTCGGTCCAAACGCCACCGTTATCCCGAACCCAGTACGCATAGGTCACGTCCAACGTCCTGCCCGGAAACTGCCTCTGGAGCTCCTGCTCATCCAGGCTGTGTCCAATGCTCCTGCTGTACTCACGCAGGGCTGAGAGCAAAGTCTCCACATCCTGGCAAGACGGCTCAGAAAAAGACCAGGGGAGATCACGAAGGATTGACGACGGAAGACTTTGAGCCAAAGACGGCCTCGCAAAAAATGAGACAGCGCCAGCGGTATGCCAGAGGAAGTGCCGCCTTGAACTCATGTGCGGTGACAAACGATCATCGGAGGGTAACAGTCCCCACGATCTTGTCGAAGACTTGGCAGGACTATCAAACCGCAAGTGCTGCTACCCCCGCCTCCAGCACCAGCGCAGTCGCCACATCCGCCCCGAAATTCATCAAGCGCTTGCGCATACAGATCACCGCCTTGTCCTTGCTCAGCAAAATCGCCCGGTGTGCCGCCGCCAGGTCGATGAACTTCTGGTCGTCCGCGTCCTTGCAGACATAGGGCACCTTGGGCGCGATCTCCACCAGCCGCGCCTGCGCATCAAATGCAGCGAGTACCTGCGCTGCATCCACGCGGTAGTAGTCCATGCGCCCAACGATGTGCGGATAGGCCAGCACGCGCTCCAGTTCGTCGCGCATGACCTGGGTCGCTATCCAGGCCAGGCGCCCTTGAGCCAGCAGTGCGCGCAGGGGGGCGGTGCGCGGGTCGCTGAAGATCAGCAGGTCGAGCGCGACGTTGGTGTCCACCACCACAGGGCGGGCGGGTTCGCCCGGTGCGGCCTCGGCGGGCAGGCGCAGTTCAACCTGCATTGCGCGGGTCGTTGTCAGGGGCGGGTTTTGCAGCACGGTCGCGCACCGCGCCCTTGATCATGTCGAAGCGGAAGAGGCGGCATTCGATGGGGCCGTTCCACATCGGCACGCGGCGCGATTCTTTCAGGCGCATCTTGCCGGGCAGCTTGAGGTCGGGTGTGAGCATCCAGGCCTGCCAACCAGCGTAGTTCTTCTTCCAGTGCGAGGCCAGCTGGCTGAAGAATTCGCCGCCATCCTCGGTCTGCGCCTCTTCGCGGCCCACGGCCATGCCCTGGGCGCGGTCGGCGGCGCGCTCGCTGGCGTTGCGGCCTGCGCTACCTGCGGCAGCGATGCGCTCGCCATAGGGCGGGTTGAGCAGCATCACGCCGGGCTGATCGCACGGCGGCATGCGCTGCAGGGCATCGCCGCCGCGCAGTTGCACCGCGTCGGCTACGCCCGCGCGCTCGGCGTTGCGCTGGGCAAAGTCGACCATGCGGAAAGCCACATCACTGCCAAACAGGGGCACAGCGCTTGCCTGTATTGCGCCTTCAGCTTCGTTTTTGATAGCACCCCAGACATGGGCCTGGAACGGCAGCAGTTTCTCGAACGCAAAGCGCCGCAGCATGCCCGCCGGGATGCGGCAGGCGATCTGCGCGGCCTCGATGGCGATGGTGCCGCTGCCGCAGCAGGGGTCGTACAGCGGCTGGGGGTTGTCGCCGTGCGGGTCCCAGCCGCTGGCAGCAATCATGGCGGCGGCCAGGGTTTCTTTCAGTGGCGCATCGCCCTTGTCCTCGCGCCAGCCGCGTTTGAACAGCGGCTCGCCCGAGGTGTCGATGTAGATCGTGGCCTCGTCGGTGGTCAGGTGCAGGTGGATGCGCACATCGGGCCACTGGGTGTTCACGTCGGGCCGCACGCCGCTTTTGGCGCGGAAGCGGTCGGCCACGGCGTCCTTGACCTTGAGACCTGCGAAGTTGAGGCTCTGCAACGGGCTGTGCTGGGCCGTCACCTCGACCTTGAAGGTCTGGCGCGTGGTGAACCAGATTTCCCAGGCCACGTCGCTGGCCATGGCATAGAGATCGTTCTCGGAGCGGTACGGGCGGTGCGCCAACTGCACCAGTACGCGCTGGGCCAGTCGGCTGTGCAGGTTGAGCAGCAGCGCCTCGCGCCACGAGGCGCGCAGCAGCACGCCGCCGCGGCCGACCAGCAGGTCTTGCCCCGTGAGGCCGGTGATGCCATGCACCTCATCGGCCAGAAAGCCCTCCACACCAGCGGCGCAGGGGAGAAAAAGTTGGAGTTGGTTCATGTCGATGGGGAGGATACGCGCTCAGACAATGCGTGGGAATCCGGCGTTCCCGCGCGGGCCAGCAGCAATTGGCGGATGGATTCAGGGATCGGCGCCACCTTGCGGTCGGCCTTGCCGATGAAGACGATGCCGATCTTGCCTCGCGCCACCTCGCGGCCTGAGGTCTTTTCGGTCATGCAAAAGACCAGGTCAAACCCATAGCGGTTGAAGTCCGCTGGGGCCATCTCCACGCGCATGGTCTCGCCATGGAAACCTTCGGACTTGTACTGCGCCACGATGTCGCCGACCACGATGGACAGCCCGCCCACGTCGGCCTCTGGGTAACCCAGCGACTGGAAGAAGCGCACCCGCGCTTCAGAGACGAGGCTCAGCAGTTGCGCGTTGTCCAGGTGCCCGCCTTGGTTGACGTGGCTGATGTAGATCTGCAGCTCGGTGGCAAAGCCGAAGTGCGGGGGGAGGTCGAAGACGATGCGGGCCATGGTGGGGTGGCGGATAGAAAAACGAAAAATTCAAACAGGGCGAGCCAAGCGCCCCAACCGGGGCACCTACAACGCCTTGCGCAAGTTGGCCGGCGCGATCTTGAGCGCCTCGCGGTACTTGGCCACGGTGCGGCGTGCGCACTCGATGCCCTGTTCCTTGAGCATCTCGGCGATCTGGCTGTCGGACAGCGGCTTGGCGGGGCTTTCTGCGGCCACAAACTGCTTGATAAGGGCGCGCACGGCGGTGCTGGACGCGTTGCCGCCGGTCTCGGTACCCAGGCCCGAGCCAAAGAAGTACTTCAGCTCATACGTGCCAATTGGCGTGGCCATGTATTTGGCGGTGGTCACGCGGCTGATGGTGGATTCGTGCAGGCCCAGTTCGTCGGCGATGTCGCGCAGCACCAGCGGGCGCATGGCCAACTCGCCGTGGGTGAAGAAGCTTTTTTGCCGCTCCACGATGGCGCGCGAGACGCGCAGGATGGTGTCAAAGCGCTGCTGGATGTTCTTGATGAACCAGCGCGCCTCCTGCAGGCGCTGCTGCATGCCCTGGTGGCCCTCGCCGCCCTTGTGGCCGCGCAGGGCGCCAGCATAGATGTCGTGCACGCGCAAGCGCGGCATCACATCGGGGTTGAGGCTGACGATGAAGTTGTGCTGGCCGTCGCGGCCGTTAGCGCGCCCGGCTTTGCGCACGATGACGTCGGGAATGATGATGTTGCGCTCCACGTCGGCAAAGCGACGGCCGGGGCGAGGCTCCAGGCGAGCGATCAGCGCCATGGCGGCGCGGGTGCGCTCTTCGCCGTCGCCACACAGCTGCGTCAGGCGGCGGATGTCGCGGCGGGCCAGCATCTCCAGCGGCTGCTGACAAATGCGCAGCGCGGTCTGCACCGTGTCGGGGTCAGCATCGCTGTCCTCGTCGGCAGCCAGCGCCGTGAGCTGCAGCGTCAGGCATTCGGCCAGGTTGCGCGCACCCACGCCGGTGGGCTCCAGGCTTTGCAGCAGGCGCTGGGCCACGGTGAAGCGGTGCACCAGCTCTTCAATCTGCTCCAGGTCGTCCGGCCCGGCTAGGCTGATGGCCAGCTCTTCCAGCGGCTCTTCGAGGTAGCCGTCGTCGTTGAGCGATTCAATGAGAAAACGCAGCGCTGCGCGGTCAATCTCTGACAAGCGCAGCGCCAGTGCCTGACGGTGCAAAAAGGCGGTCAGCGATTCATGCGAACGGGCCAGCTCGGTGGCGTCGGCCTCGTCGCCTTCGGAGTCGTTGCGGTTGCGGGCGGGCGCATCCCCGCCCCACTCCGCGTCGTTGGGCGCCATTTCTACCGTGCCGTCACCGCTCCAGTCAGGCTCGTCAGCGCCAGCACTCGGTGTTTCAGCATCATTTTGGCCTTCAGCGCTTGTGCTGCTCGCGCTGTTAGCTCCTGAAAATATAGCATCATCGGCGCTGTACTCATCGGGCTGCGCGGGCGTGTCGGCGGCTTCGAGCCCAAACTCCTCGCGCGGAGCTTCGTCGGCATTGCGTTCGAGGAACGGGTTTTCGTCGAGCATCTGCTCGACTTCCTGCGAGAGTTCGAGCGTGGACAACTGCAGCAGCCGGATGGACTGCTGAAGCTGGGGGGTCAATGCAAGATGCTGCGAGACGCGCAGCGAGAGTCCAGGCTTCATCACATCCTGAAGTGTTCGCCAAGGTAAACACGTCGTACCTCGGCGTTGTCCACGATCTCGGACGGCGTGCCCTGCGCGAGCACGCGGCCATCGCTGATGATGAAGGCGTGGTCGCAGATGCCCAGGGTTTCGCGCACATTGTGGTCGGTGATGAGCACGCCGATGCCCCGCGCCTTCAGGAAGCCGATGATGCGCTGGATCTCGATCACGGCAATGGGGTCGATGCCGGCAAAGGGCTCGTCCAGCAGGATGAAACGCGGTTGAGTGGCCAGGGCCCGGGCAATCTCGACGCGGCGGCGCTCGCCACCGGACAGGGCCATGGCGGGCGAGGCGCGCAGGTGGTCCACGCGCAGCTCCTGCAGCAGGGCCGTCAGGCGCTCCTCGATGGCGTCGCGCGAGAGCGGCTGGCCGTCATCACCACGCTGCAGTTCCAGCACGGCGCGCACGTTCTCTTCGACCGTGAGTTTGCGAAAGATCGAGGCTTCCTGAGGCAGGTACGACAGGCCCAGGCGCGAGCGCCGGTGGATGGGCATGTGGGCCACCGATTGGCCGTCGATGCGGATGTCTCCCTCGTCGCTGCGCACCAGGCCCACGATCATGTAGAACGAGGTGGTCTTGCCCGCGCCGTTGGGGCCGAGCAGCCCCACGACCTCACCTTTTTGTACGACCAGCGAAACGTCCTTGACGACCTTGCGGCTGCCATAAGATTTGGCCAGGTGCTGCACCTCCAGGCGGCTGCCCGCCTGGGAATCAGGCCCCAGGCGGCTACCCGCCTGAGTGTCAGGACCGGTACTCACAGCGGGCCCACTCACTTGGCGCCGCCGCCAAGGCTGTTGCTGGGGCGCAGCGCCGGGGCTGAGGCCGGGGACGCCGCCTCGGGGGCCGCCGCAGCGGGCGGTGGATCTTTGGGGGCCAGCACGGCGCGCACGCGGCTGCCCGGTGCGGGGGCATCGCCCGCAGCGTTGGTGGCGGTGCGCTTGCCGTCCACGGAGAACACGTCGGTCAGGTTGTTGTAGACAATCACGGCGCCGGTGATCTCGTCGCTGAGCACAGCGCCCCGGTAGCGGCGCAGCTCGGCACGGGTGATGAAGCGCACGTTGTCGGCCTTGCCGTCGTACTCGATGACTTCGCTCTCGCCTTCGATGAACTCGTCGGGTGCTCCCGGCAGGGTGTCGCGCTTTTGCCGGAAGAAGGCGCGCTTGCCGGGCTCTGCCGTGACCACGCCGTACTGGTAGCCATCGGCATCCTGGCGCACATCCAGCCGCGCGCCGCGCAGCACGATGGAGCCCTTGGTCATGACCACGCGGCCAGAGAACACGCTGGTTTGCTTGAGTTCATCGTGGCGCAAAGCGTCCGCCTCGATGTTCATGGGCTTGGCGCGGTCGGCCTTTTCGGCATGGGCCACACCGAAGGTGCAGGCCAGGGCCGCGAGCAGGAGGATCGGAAGGAGGCGATGGTTCATAGGGCACGAATCTTGCAATCATTGTAGCCACCCCGTCGCGTTCCTCCATGAAAAAAGCCCGCATGTGCGGGCTTTTGCCAATGGGAACCGGCGGCCGGGCGAAAACCGTCAGCCTTTGCGGGCCACTGCCGCCAGATGTTCCACCACCTGCAGCACGTTTTGCATGCTGCCCGCCATGGTGCCATCGGTGTAGAACTTGCCCGCCACACCCATCGAGGGCACGCCCTCCACACCGTAGGCGTCCTGCAATTGCGAAGCACGGCGAACTTGGTTGGACACGCTGAACGAGGTGTAGATTTCCTTGAACTTGGTGGCGTCCACACCCTGTTGGGCCACCCAGGCAAAAATTTCGTCGTCCTTGGCCAGCTTCTGCTTTTCCACATGGATGGCGCGGAACACCTTGGCGTGCAGGGCTTCGAGCTTGCCCATGCCTTCCAGGGCGTAGTACAACTTTTGCTGGGGCACAAAGCTCGCGTTGAAGGCCACGGGCATGCGACGGACGGAGAGGTCCTTGGGGGCGGCCTTGACCCAGGCGTCGAGCGCGGGTTCAAAGGCGTTGCAGTGGGGGCAGCTGTACCAGAAGAACTCGATCACATCGACCTTGCCCGCAGGCGCGTCGGGCGCTACCGGCTTGTCCAGCCGCCGGAAGTCCTTGCCCTCCTTGAACTGGCGGGCCTGAGCCAGCGCGGGGGTGGCCACTGGCAACGTCAGGGCGGAAGCGGCAACCGCCGAGGCGGCGGACAAAGAAAACTCACGGCGTTTCATGACAAAGACTCTCCTGTTACAGGTCTGGGGGATGTGAGCCATGCCCCCGCAAAAAGTTCAGCCCCCCGAAGCCTGGCGCATCAGCGCTGCACGCGCACCAACGCCGACTCCAGCCCGGCACCATCGAGCTTCTCCTTGAGCTGCTCGGCGTCGTCGCGTTTGGTGAACGGGCCCACACGCACGCGGAACACCGCCCGGCCATTTTGCTCACGCTCGCTCACGCGGGCCTCCCAGCCCAGCATGGCCAGCTTGGCGCGCTGCGCATCGGCGTCCGCCTGGGTGCGGAAAGCCCCGGCCTGGACAAAGTAGTCGAACGGGTCCAGATTGCCCTTGGCAGCAGCCTTGGCCACGGCCAGATCGCCCAGCGGGTCGGCGCCAGGCTTGGTTTCAGCCTTGGCCTCGGGCTTGCTGGCAGCGGGCTTGGGTGCGGGCGCCGATGCCACAGCCCGCGCATCCGGCGCGGCTGGGGTGGGCGCCGAGGCAGCCACAGCGGGCGGGGCTGCCGGGCGAGCCGGGTTCTTGCCATACAAAGGCGAATTGGGATCCCAGTTCTTGTTCTTCTGGGTCTCGGCGGCGTCCATGTCCACGCCCCGGCCATTGCCCTTGTTAAGGAAGGGCACCGGCACCTTGGTCACGTACACCGCCACAGCCAAGGCAGCGCCCAGGCCCACGATGACCCCAACGATAAAGCCGACGATGGTCCCGCCCGTCTGTTGTTTCTTCATAGTGACTGCTTACATTCTGGCTGGAGCCGACACGCCCAGCACGGCCAGGCCATTGTGCAATACCTGCGCGGTGGCGGCGACCAGCGCCAGGCGGGCCTTCTTCACGGCCTCGTCGTCCACCAGGATGCGCTCGGCGTCGTAGTAGCTGTGGTAGCTGGCGGCAAGGTCGCGCAGGTAGAAGGTCACATCGTGCGGGGCTTCGCCGTCGGCCGCAGCCGTGAGCATTTCGGGGTACTTGGCCAGCTGCAGCATCAGCGCCTGGGCCTGTGGGCCTTCGAGAGCCGACAGATCAACGTCGTGCAGCGAAGCCATGTTGCCACCGCCAGCCTCTTGCCACGCGCGCAGCACCGACTGGATGCGGGCATGCGCGTACTGCACGTAGTACACGGGGTTGTCGTTGTTCTGCGCCACGGCCAGATCCACGTCGAAGGTGTACTCGGTATCGGGCTTGCGGGAGAGCAAGAAGAAACGCACGGCGTCCTTGCTGGTCCATTCGATCAGGTCGCGCAGCGTGACATAGCTGCCTGCGCGCTTGCTGATCTTGACCTCTTCACCGCCCTTGACCACACGCACCATGGTGTGCAGCACATAGTCGGGGTAGCCCTGCGGAATGCCCACGTCGGCCGCTTGCAAGCCCGCGCGCACGCGGGCGATGGTGCCGTGGTGGTCTGTGCCCTGGATATTGACGACCTTCGTGAAGCCGCGCTCCCACTTGGCGATGTGGTACGCCACATCGGGCACGAAGTAGGTGTACGTGCCGTCCTGCTTGCGCATGACGCGGTCCTTGTCGTCGCCGTAGTCCGTGCTTTTCAGCCACAGCGCGCCGTCTTGCTCGTAGGTCTTGCCATTGGCGACGAGCTTGTTCACCGTAGCATCGACGCGGCCGCTGGTGTACAGGCTGGACTCCAGGTAGTACTCGTCAAAGTGCAGGTTGAACGCCTGCAGATCCTTGTCCTGCTCATTGCGCAGGTAGGCCACGGCGAACTGGCGGATGTTGTCGTAGTCCTCCACGTCACCATTGGCCGTGAACTCGCGGTCGTCGGCCTTGACGGTGGCCTTGGCCTTGAAGGCCTCGGCAATATCTGCGATGTAGTCGCCGTTGTAGAAGTTCTTGGACAGCGGGTTGTCGCTGTCGGTGGGCCAGCAGTCGTCGCCGGGCTTGAAGCCCTTGGCGCGCAGCTGCGTGCTCTTGGTCAGCGTGTCGATCTGCACGCCCGCGTCGTTGTAATAGAACTCGCGGTGCACCTTCCAGCCCTGAGTGCTGAACAGGTTGCAGATGGCATCGCCTAAAGCAGCTTGGCGGCCGTGGCCCACGTGCAGCGGGCCGGTGGGGTTGGCCGAGACAAACTCGACCAGCACGCGCTGGCCGTTGTCGGGTTGATAGCCGAAACGCTCGCCAGCGGCCAGCACCTCGCGCACGACTTCCTGCTTGGCGGCTGGCTTCAAGCGGATGTTCAGAAAGCCCGGTCCGGCGATTTCAATGGCATCCACCCAGCGGGTGAAGGCAGGCGTGGCCTCCAGTGCGGCCTTGAGCTGTTCACCCAAGGCGCGGGGATTGAGCTTGAGCGGCTTGGCCAGTTGCATGGCGGCGGTGCAGGCGAAGTCGCCATGGGCCGCCACCTTGGGGGATTCAAACGCCGCCTTGGCGCCAGCGCCAGGGGACAGGACTTCCAGCTCGGCTGCAAGCGCAGCGAGCAATTCATTTTTGGCTGTGAGCATCGGCGGATTTTACGGGGCCGGGCCGGGGCGCTCACCGAGCATGCCGCCAGCACCGCCAAAGCAGCCCTGCGCAGCCAGTACGCAACAGATCGTAAAGAATCATGGCCTGGCCTGCTGCGTGTCAGCCCCGTCTCCAGGGCATACGTTGTAATCGGGCAATCCGACGCAGGTTGCGTCAGATGCCACACTCTACTGGAGCCCCTATGAACAAGCTTCTCTCCCTGACAGCCCTGAGCCTGGTCCTTTCGTTCGGCGCAGCCCACGCTGCCGACGCCCCGGCCGCCGGAGCCAAGGCCGCCGCCCCGGCCACGGCAGCAACCCCCGCCACGCCGGCAGCGCCTGCGGCATCGGCCGCCGCGCCCACCAAGCAGCAGACCCGCATGGCCACCTGCAATGCGGAAGCGGCGGACAAGAAGGGCGACGAGCGCAAGGCTTTCATGAAGACCTGCCTGAGCAACAAGCCAGAAACCCAGCAAAACAAGATGAAGGCCTGCAACGCCGACGAAAAAGCCAAGACGCTCAAGGGCGACGAGCGCAAGGCCTTCATGAGCGAATGCTTGAAGAACAAATAAGCCCTGCCATAACAAAGAAAGCCGCTGCCCGTGAGGGTCAGCGGCTTTTTTCTGGGCGGAACGTCTTTCTTGCGACGCCTACCAGCCCCGCGCCCAGAACACCGCGATCACCGCCACCACGGGCAACACGTGGGACTGGATCATCACGAGGCGGCGTACCTTGGCCACCTCCTGCGCCGCTGGCAGTGCCCCCGTGCTGCGCAGGGCATGGCGCCAGCGGCGAAACACCAGCGAAGGCCAGAAGGACAGGAGAATCATGACCAGAATGATGGTGATTTTGATGTGAAACAGCGGCTGCGAGAGATACCACGAAGCCCCCTTGATGCCCCAGAGGACACGGGCCACGCCGCTGGCGATCATCAGCGCCCCCGCCACACCGTAGATCACATCCAGCCGCGCCAGACGCTCGACCACAGCAGCGTTCATCCACTCCATGCGGCACAGCGCCGCCTGGCTCGATAAAAAGACCACAAAGGTCAGGATGGCCACCAGGTGCAGGGCGGCGAGGACGGCTTCGAGGGTCATGGGGGTTTCCTTTGCAAAACCCAGGACCTCAGTGCGCGCTGCTTTTCTGGAGCCCGGGTGGCCGCCATTTTGCTTGAGGAATTTCGCTGCCGCCGCGCAACGCGGCATCCCGGTATGCGTGCCACCGCATTGCGCCCCCCAAAAAAAGGCGGCGCAGACCCGAGGGCCTGCGCCGCTTTGACCGAACACCGGAGCGGACGCGATCAGGCCACCGTGCGGGCCATCGCGCCTGCGGGCACATCCGCAGGCACCACCGGGGCCATGGCAGTGGCCGGGGCGGGCAGGGGATGACCGTTCAGCGCGGCATCCAGGCGCTCATGGTCCAGCGCGTTTTCCCAACGGGATACCACCACGGTGGCCACGGCGTTACCAATAAAGTTGGTCAGCGAGCGGCATTCGCTCATGAAGCGGTCCACACCCAGAATCAGCGCCATGCCGGCCACCGGCACTTCAGGCACCACGGCCAGGGTGGCGGCCAGAGTGATGAAGCCTGCACCGGTCACGCCTGCTGCGCCTTTGGAGCTGAGCATCGCCACCAGCAGCAACGCCACCTGGTGACCCAGCGTCAGTTCGGTGTTCGTGGCCTGGGCGATGAACAGCGCGGCCAGCGTCATGTAGATGTTGGTGCCGTCCAGGTTGAAGGAATAGCCCGTGGGCACCACCAGACCCACCACCGACTTGCTGCAACCGGCCTTTTCCATCTTTTCCATCAGCGAGGGCAAGGCGGATTCAGACGACGAGGTGCCCAGCACCAGCATCAGCTCGGCCTTCAGGTAGCGGCACAGCTTGAACACCGAGAATCCACACAGCCGCGCCACAAAGCCCAGGATCACCACCACGAACAGCAACGAGGTGATGTAGAACGAGCCCACCAGCCAGGCCAGATTGACCAGCGAACCCAGGCCAAACTTGCCGATGGTGAACGCCATGGCACCGAACGCACCGATGGGCGCGGCCTTCATCACAATGCCCACCACCTTGAACACGGGGGTGGTCAGCGCTTCCAGAAAATGCTGCACCGGACGGCCCGCCTCACCCACCAGTGCCAGGCCCACGCCAAACAGCACGGCCACGAGCAGCACCTGCAGGATGTTGTCGCCCACGAAGGGGCTGACCAGCGTCTTGGGGATGATGTCCATCGCAAACCCGGTCAGGCTCATCTCATGCGACTTGGCCACGTAGCTCTTCACGGCCGTCTGGTCCAGATCGGCGACGTTGATGTTCATGCCCGCGCCGGGCTGCACCACGTTGGCCACCACCAGACCCACCACCAGGGCCAGCGTGGAGAAGAACAAAAAGTACGCCATGGCCTTGCCAAACACGCGGCCCACGCTGCTCAGCTGCGACATGCCCGCAATGCCGGTCACGATGGTCAGGAAGATCACCGGCGCGATGATCATCTTGACCAGCTTGATGAAGGCATCACCCAGCGGCTTGAGCGCCTCGCCATAGGCGGGTTCAAAATGCCCGAGCAAGACACCCAGGACGATGGCGAGCACCACCTGGAAATACAGCTGCCGGTAAAAAGGCAGCCGCACGGGGTGGGCTGTGGGGGCGGAAATGGCGTGCATGGAGGTCTCCTGAAATCACGAAAGACTGCACCACCGGGGTGCGTCGAGGGTGCCGTTTGTACCGCCGCACGCTGTTTGAGCCGATAACCTATTGGTATTAGTCAGGGGCACCGCCATAGGGCGCCGCTTGCCCCAATATAGGGAAAACACCTAGCACCTGGCCGGGATGCGGCACACTCGCTCCCCGCAACATCCCAGCCTACGGACCGCGCCAGGAACAAATTTTCCCCATGACGATGACGCCCCGCCTCCGAAAATTCTGGACCCTGCTGATCCTGCTTGGGGGCATGGTGGGCAGCATGTTCATCGCCGGCCAATGGGCCTGGCAGCGTTCACTGCAGGAAGAAAACCGCAGCGTGCAGGGCCAACTGGCGCTCTACGGCCAGGCCCTGGCCCAGCGCATCGACCGCTACCGCACCCTGCCCGAAGTGCTGGCGCTGGATGCACAGCTGCGCAACGCGCTGCCCCACCCACTGAGTGCGGCCGATGGGGAGCAGCTCAACCGCAAGCTGGAGCAGGCCAACGGTGCCAGCCAATCCTCCACCCTTACCCTGCTCAACCGCGACGGCCTGGCCGTGGCCGCCAGCAACTGGCGCACGGCCACCAGCAATGTGGGGGTGGACTACAGCTTTCGCCCCTACGTGCAGCAGGCGCTGGCCCAGGGGCGCGGCAGCTTCTATGGCATTGGCGTGACCACGGGTGAGCCGGGCTACTTTCTGTCTCAGGCCATCCACGACGACCAGGGCCAGACGCTGGGGCTGGTGGCCATCAAGATCGCGCTGCAGGAGCTGGAACGCGAGTGGCTGCAGACCACCGACATCGTGCTGGCGTCGGACGCGCATGGCGTGGTTTTTTTGGCCAGCCAGGATGCGTGGCGCTACCGCCTGCTGGAGCCACTGGACGATGAGGAACGCCGCGAGCTGAACGCCACCCGGCAGTACGCCGACCAGCCGCTGCGCCCGCTGGAAGTCCGCGTGGTGGAAGCCCTGGACACTGGCGGTCGGCTGGTCAGCGTGCAGGCCCCTGCCCTGCCCGGCCGCGTGCTGTGGCGGACCCAGCCCCTGCCCGGCACCCCGTGGCAGCTGCACCTGCTGCACGAGACACACAGCAGCTTCGCGGACAGCCGGTGGGCCGCTGCGGCAGGCGCGGGCGGCTGGCTGGCGCTGGGCCTGCTCGTGCTGTTTGTGCGCCAGCGCCAGCGCCTGTCAAGCCTGCGCCAGCGCAGCCGCCAGGAGCTGGAGACCGTGCTGCGCCAGCACGCCCAGGAGCTTCGCACCGCGCAGGACGGCATCGTGCAGGCGGCGCAGCAGGCCGCCCAGCAGACCGACACGGGCCTCTCGCGCAGCCTGGAACATCTGCCGCAGGGCGTGGTCATCATCGACGCCGACCTGAACCTGGTGGCCTGGAACTCGCGCTATGTGCAGTTGTTTCGCTTCCCGGCAGACCTGATGCGCGTGGGCCAGCCCATTGCCGACCTGATGCGCCACAACGCGCGCCGGGGCCTGCTGGGGCCCGGCCCGGTGGATGAGGCCATCGAACGGCGGCTGGCCCACCTGCGCAGCGGCACGCCACACCTGCACGAAAGCGCCAAGGACGACGGGACGGTGCTGGAGATCCGGGGTAATCCGCTGCCCGAAGGCGGTTTTGTGACCAGCTACGCCGACATCACCAGCTACAAGAACGCCGCACGCGAGCTGCGATCGCTGGCCGATGCGCTGGAGCAGCGCGTGGCCGACCGCACCCGCGACCTGGACGCCGCGCGGCGCGAGGCCGAGCAGGCCAACCGCTCCAAGACCCGCTTTGTGGCCGCCGCCGTGCACGACCTGCTGCAGCCCCTGAACGCCGCGCGCATGTTCACCTCGCTGCTGCGCAGCCATCTGCCAGACGACGCCGAACGGCACGCCGTGGACAGCATCGACGGCGCCCTGGCCGCGCAGGACGCCATCCTCAACAGCCTGCTCGACATCTCGCGCATGGAATCGGGCCAGTTCGATGTGCACATCCACGACGTGGCCCTAGGGCCTCTCTTGCAGGTGCTGGGCCACAACTTTGGCGTGCTGGCCGAAAGCCAGGGCCTGCAACTGCGCTGCGTGCCCACGCGCGCCGTGGTGCGCACCGACGACAACCTGCTGCGCCGCATCCTGCAGAACTTTGTCTCCAACGCCATCCGCTACAGCCGGCGGGGGCGCATCGTGGTGGGCTGCCGCAGGGTGGGCAATGACCACCTGCGCATCGAAGTGCATGACCAGGGCCCCGGCATCCCCGAGGCTCTGCAGCGTGAAATTTTCGAAGAATTCCGCCGCCTGGACGAAGGCCGCGCCGACGACCGGGGCGCAGGCCTGGGCCTCGCCATCGTCGAACGCCTGGGCCGCCTGCTGGGGCACGACATTGGCCTGCGCTCGCAACTGGGGCGCGGCAGCGTGTTCTGGGTGTGTGTGCCGCTGGGCAACCCCGCCGCCGCGCAGCAGGCTGCGCCCCCCGCCACCACGCAGCAACCCGCCGACGACGCCCCCCTGCAAGGCAGCAGTGCCTGGGTGATTGAGGACGACGGCCCTACCTGCGCCGCCACGCAGGCCCTACTGCAGCGCTGGGGGTGCACGGTGCCGCTAGCCGCTGGCGCGCCCGAGGCCCTGGCCGCAGCCCAGCCCGGCCAGGCACCGCAGCTGGTGCTGCTGGACGTGCACCTGGGCGCCGGCCTCCACGGCCCTGAAGTGTTCGCGCAGCTGTGCCAGCGCTGGGGCCAGACGCCTGCCGTGATCCTGGTCACCGCCGAGCGCGATGCCACCCTGCGCCGCCAGGCCGCCGAGCGCGGCTGGGGCTTTCTGGCCAAGCCCGTGCGCGCCCCCGCGCTGCGGGCGCTGGTGAGCCAGACGCTGCTGAGACAGGGAGCATCCCCCTGAGCCGCTGCGCGGCGGGGCGGCCCTTGCACGGCGCCTCGCGCAGGGTGCTGCGCCCGGTTGGATAGGCTGCGCTCGTCGCTACGCTTTTAGTAGCTGCCAGGGCTTTTTGAATAAGCGACAGCGGCCGTTTTGATGCAGATCTCCACCTCAGGAAGACACGCCGTCTTCCGTCTCCAGGCTTTTGACCAGCACCGCCGCCTGCGTGCGGCTGTAGCACGCGAGCTTTTTCAGGATGGCGGTGACGTGCACCTTCACCGTGTTCTCCGCCAACCCCAGCGCGGCGGCGATCTGCTTGTTGAGCAGCCCGTCGGCCAGGCACAGCAGCACGCGGAACTGCTGGGGCGTGAGCTGCGCGAGCCGCGCGGCCAACTCGGCGTCGGCCTCGGAGCGCTCGGCAGCCATGGGCGGGAACCCGCTGCCGCCGTCCAGCACGGCCTGAATGGCGTCGCCCATGGCGTCGGCAGGCGCGGACTTTGGGATGAAGCCTGCCGCGCCAAACTGCTGGGCGCGGCGGATGACGCGGGGGTGGTCGTTGGACGAAATGATGACCACGGGCAGCTCGGGGTATTCGCCGCGCACATGCAAGAGGGCCGAGAAGCCGCGCGTGCCGGGCATGCTCAGGTCCAGCAGCACGAGTTCGATCTCCGGGTGCTCCTGCAACGCCTGGCCCAGCGTGGTGGCGCTGGCCGCCTCCAGCGTGCGGTACTGGGGCAGGCGCTCGCGCAGCACGTGCAGCACGGCCGCGCGGAACAGCGGGTGGTCGTCAGCGACGAGGAGCGTGGGCGCGGAGGACATGGAATGTGCAGTCTGCCAAGGGGCCATCAGCCGCCCTGGGGGCCTTTCCAGAACGCGGGCTGCGCGTACTGGTGCTTGAGGTGCTCGATCCACAGCCGCACGCGCAGAGGCAGGTGCTTGCGCTGGGGGAAGACCACGTAGATGCCATTGGGCGGGGCGGCAAAGTCCTCCAGTACCGCGACCAGTCGGCCTGCGGCGATCTCGGCCTCGACCTCCCAGGTGCTGCGCCAGGCAATGCCCCAGCCACCCAGGCACCAGTCGTGCAGCACCTGGCCGTCGGAGCAGTCGAGCGGCCCGCCGGGCTTGAGGTGCATGACCTCCGTGGCGCCATCCGCAAGGGGCACCCGGAACGCCCAGCCGCGCGTCTGCGATGCGTCGCTGGAGAGCGTGAGGCAGTCGTGCTGCACCAGCTCGGCCGGGGCGCGCGGGGTGCCGCGCCGCGCCAGATACTCGGGCGTGGCCACGCACAGGCGGCGGTTGTCGGCGATGCGCACGCTCACGAGCGACGAGTCGGGCAGGTCGCCCACACGCACCGCGCAGTCAAAACCTTCGCCAGCCAGATCGACCACGCGGTCGCTGAGGTTGAGCGAGATGGTCACGTCCGGGTGCGCCGAGCGAAAACGCGGCACCAGAGGCGCGACATGGCGCCGGCCAAAGCCGGCGGGCGCGGTGATGCGAAGGTGGCCCGTGGCCTTGACCCCGCCTTCGGACACGCTGGCCTCGGCATTCGCCACGTCGGACAGCAGGCGCTGGCAGTCTTCCAGGAACGCGCTGCCCTCGTGCGTGAGGCTGATGCGGCGCGTGGTGCGCACGAGCAGCTTGACGCCCAGGTGCTCTTCGAGCGCATCGAGCCGCCGCCCCATGATGGCCGGTGCCACGCCCTCGGCCTTGGCGGCGGCCGTGAGGCTGCCGCGCGTGGCCACCGACACAAAGGATTCGAAGGCCTTGAGTTTGTCCATGGGCGGTGATTATGGAGACATCCACGCGGGGGCCTGCACACGGCCGCTGCAGCGCGGCGGCACCCGGTGGCTGGAAAACTTGAAGCAAAAACAGGCCCTTGCGCTCAACCACATTGCCTTGGTAGCTATTATTAATATAGCAATCAGGTCAATCGGGACTTGAGAAACCCCACGGTGCCGTAGCGCTTGACCTCCGCGTAGTGGTCGCGCGTGAGGCCCTGCACCATGGCGGTGTAGGCATCCGCCAGGTCGGGCGCGATGGTGAAGTGGTCGTAGTTCACGATCACGCCCACGCGCTCGCCCTGTGCAGCGAGCGGGGCGAGCAGGCCGCGCACCTCCTGCTCGATGGCGTCGATGGTGCTGGCGGTGTTGATCTGCAGGCCCGAGAAGTCGATGTGCAGCAGTTGGCGTGCGGCGTCCAGCTCAAAGCGCTGCACCAGCGGGCGGTTGAGCAACTGCTCGCGCAAGCCCAGCGGGCCGGGCTCGAACAGGCGCATATCCATGGTCTGCAAACCAGGGCTGATGCGCGGCGTGAAGGACATGTGGGCGAGCACGTCGCGGTACAGGTCGATGCCGGGCGCCAGCTCGATCAGCTCCAGCGCGCCGCCGCCCTCCGGCTCGCCCGAGGGCACCAGGCGGAACACGCAGCGCTCCGTCACATACAGCACGCGCTGGCCGCGCCGCAGGGCCTCGGCGCCGCTGAAGGTGCGATGCTCCACCTCGCGCACCAGCTTGCGCGCGCCGCCTTCGTGCAGGATGTGCAGGTGGCCGTCCACCGCCTCGACCTGCAGCGCACCCGCCGTGAAGGTGCCGACAAACACCACGGTCTTGGCGTTCTGGCTGATGTTGATGAAGCCGCCCGCACCCGCCAAGCGCGGGCCAAACTTGCTCACGTTGAGGTTGCCGTGCTGGTCGGCCTGCGCGAGGCCCAGGATCGCAATGTCCAGGCCACCGCCGTCGTAGAAGTCGAACTGGTTGGGCTGGTCGATGATGGCCTGCGGGTTCACGGCCGCGCCAAAGTTCAGGCCACCCGCGGGAATGCCGCCAATCACGCCGGGCTCGGCCGTGAGCGTGACCAGGTCGATGATGCGCTCCTCAGCCGCTACGTTGGCCACGCCCTCGGGCATGCCTATCCCTAAATTCACTACTTGGTGCGGGCGCAGCTCCAGCGCTGCGCGGCGGGCGATGATCTTGCGCTCGGTGAGTGGCATCGCCTCCAGGGTGTCCACGGGCACACGCAGCTCACCGGCAAAGGCGGCGCTGTAGGGCTCGGCAAAGGTCTGGTGGTGGTGCGCGGGCTCGGTGGCCAGCACCACGGCGTCGACCAGCACGCCCGGCACCTTGACCTGGCGGGGGTTGAGCGACCCACGCTCGGCGATGCGCTCGACCTGCGCAATGACCACGCCGCCCGAGTTGCGCGCGGCCATGGCAATCGCCAGCGCTTCGAGCGTGAGCGCCTCGCGCTCCATCGTGAGGTTGCCGTCCGCGTCGGCTGTGGTCGCGCGGATGATGCCCACATGGATCGGGAAGGCCTTGTAGAACAGGTAGTCCTGCCCGTCGATGGGCAGCACGCGCACCAGGTCTTCGGTGGTGCGCGCGTTGAGCTTGCCGCCGCCGTGGCGCGGGTCCACAAAGGTATCAAGCCCCACGCGCGTGAGCGTGCCGGGCTTGCCCGCGGCGATGTCGCGGAACAGGTGCGTGATCACGCCCTGCGGCAGGTTCCAGGCCTCGATCTGGTTGTCCACCGCCAGCTTCTGGATGCGCGGCACCAGGCCCCAGTGCCCACCGATCACGCGCTTGAGCAGACCCGCGTGGCCCAGGTGGTTGAGGCCACGCTGCTTGCCATCGCCCTGCCCTGCGGCGTAGACCAGCGTGAGGTCGCGCGGGGTTTGCGTGGACTCCCAGCGCTGGGCCAGCGCCACGGCAATGCTCTCGGCAAAGCCGATGCCCACAAAGCCGCCGGTGGCCACGGTATCGCCGTCGTGGATGAGCTGCACCGCATCGGCGGCGCTGACGATCTTGTTCTTGTAGGCAGCATTCAGCGCGCCAGCGGCCAGGGGTGCCTGCATGGATTTGTCTCCCGGTGGGGTTATTTTTATGAGCCAGATCACGGCCTCGCAATAGGTTGCGGGGCCGCCCTGGCTCTTCGCGCAGCGTAGTGCTTTACCAGCCGGTGCGCCATTCCGTGCAACTACGGACTGTCACCAGTTTTGCGTAAAAGTCACTGGTTTCGAGCTTTTCAGCGTATTTATGTGGGCAAACATTTGCAATACAGTCTGTCCATGGCCTTCTCGCCAAGGTCCGACATTTCTTTGATCCACGTTTCAACAACTCAACTCTTTAGGCACCCTCATGACCGACCGCACCGCAATCCACGGCCTGCAAGTGGCCACCTCCCTGTACCGCTTTGTCGAAGACAAGGTGCTGCCCGGCACGGGTGTCGATGCCGCCGCCTTCTGGAAGGGCTTTGACGCCATCGTGTCGGACCTGGCCCCGCGCAACATCGCCCTGCTGGCCGAGCGCGACCGCCTGCAGACCGAGCTGGACACCTGGCACAAGGCCAACCCCGGCCCCATCAAGGACATGGTGGCCTACCGCAGCTTCCTCGAAAAGATCGGCTACCTGGTGCCCCAGCCCGCCGATGTGAAGGCGACCACCGCCAACGTGGACGACGAGCTGGCCACGCAGGCCGGCCCGCAGCTGGTGGTGCCCATCCTGAACGCACGTTATGCACTCAACGCCGCCAACGCGCGCTGGGGCAGCCTGTATGACGCGCTGTATGGCACGGACGCCATCAGCGAAGAAGGCGGCGCCGAAAAAGGCAAGGGCTACAACCCCGTGCGCGGCGCCAAGGTGATTGCGTTTGCGCGCCAGGTGCTGGACGACACGGCGCCTTTGGCCTCGGGCTCGCACAAGGATTCGACCGGCTACAAGGTGGAAGGCGGCCAGCTGGTCGTGTCACTGGCCAATGGCAGCACCACGGGCCTCAAGGACGCATCGCAGTTCAAGGGCTACCAGGGGAGTGCAGCAGCGCCTTCATCGGTGCTGCTGCAGCACAACGGCCTGCACCTGGATATCCAGATCGACCGGTCTACCCCCATCGGCCAGAGCGACGCTGCGGGCGTGAGCGACCTGGTGCTGGAAGCGGCCCTCTCCACCATCCTGGACCTGGAAGACTCCGTGGCCGCCGTGGACGCCGAAGACAAGGTGCTGGGCTACAGCAACTGGCTGGGCATCATCCAGGCCACGCTGACCGAGCAGGTCGCCAAGGGCGGCAAGACCTTCACGCGCGGACTGAACCCTGACCGTGTTTACACGGCCCCCCAAGGCGGAGAAGTGCGCCTGCATGGCCGCTCGCTCATGTTCCTGCGCAATGTGGGCCACCTGATGACCAACCCGGCCATCCTGTGGACCGACGCGCAGTGCACACAGCGCGAGATCCCCGAAGGCATCATGGATGCAGTGGTCACAACGGCTATCGCATTGCACGACCTACAAGGCCATGGCGCCAACGGAATCCGCAACTCCCGCAAGGGCAGCGTCTACATCGTCAAGCCCAAGATGCACGGCCCGGCCGAAGTCGGCTTTGCGGCCGAGCTGTTCGGCCGCGTCGAGAAGCTGCTGGGCCTGCCCGACAGCACCGTGAAGCTCGGCATCATGGACGAAGAGCGCCGCACGTCCGTCAACCTCAAGGCCTGCATCGCCGCCGCATCGAGCCGCGTGGCTTTCATCAACACCGGCTTCCTGGACCGCACGGGCGACGAAATGCACACCGCTATGCATGCGGGCCCCATGGTGCGCAAGGGCGACATGAAGACCAGCGCCTGGATCCAGTCGTACGAGAAGAACAACGTGCTCGTGGGCCTGAGCTGTGGCCTGCGCGGCAAGGCGCAGATCGGCAAGGGCATGTGGGCCATGCCCGACCTGATGGCCGAGATGCTCAAGCAGAAGATCGCCCACCCCAAGGCCGGTGCCAACACCGCCTGGGTGCCCAGCCCCACGGGCGCCACGCTGCACGCGCTGCATTACCACCAGGTGAAGGTGAGCGACATTCAGATCGAGCTGGAAAAGACCGACGTGAATGCCGAGCGCGACAACCTGCTGACCGGCCTGCTGACCATCCCCGTCACCGCCAACCCGAACTGGACAGACGCTGAAAAGCAGCAGGAGCTGGACAACAACGCACAGGGCATCCTGGGCTACGTGGTTCGCTGGGTGGATCAGGGCGTGGGCTGCTCCAAGGTGCCCGACATCCACAACGTGGGCCTGATGGAAGACCGCGCCACGCTGCGCATCAGCAGCCAGCATCTTGCCAACTGGCTGCTGCACGGCGTGGTAACGCATGCCCAGGTGAAGGAGACCTTCGAGCGCATGGCCGCCGTGGTCGATGGCCAAAACGCGGGCGACCCGCTGTACCAGCCGATGGCGGGCCACTTTGACACCAGCTACGCCTACCGTGCAGCGCTGGACCTGGTGCTCAAGGGCGAAGAGCAGCCGAGCGGCTACACCGAGCCGCTGCTGCACGCCTGGCGCCTGAGGCTGAAGGCGGCGCAGGCCGCCTGAGCAGCAGGCGGTGGCGCGTGCGTGGGCATCGCGCGCGCTTCAATGGGGCGATTGCTCCGTTTTTGATAGCTGCTTGCGCTTGATAGTAAAGCGCTAGCAGCTATTTTTGTTTAAAGTCTTCTTTCAACCCATCTCTACCTCGCTGCGCACAACCCAAAGTTGGTTTACGAACGTGCGACAGGTCGAGGGAATCGGCCCATGGCAGAGCGTTCAACCAGTTTCGCTCCGCAGCGGGGTATGTGCTTGCGCCGTACACTGCACATCGGCACGCCCGTCCCCGTGGCGGGCCACCCGAGTGCAAGCCGAATCCGCCATGACTTCCCCTTCGCCCAGCGCTAGTAGCGCTACCGATGCGCCCACCGCATCCGTCTGCCCCCTGTGCGGGCAGCCAAACCTCTGCGCGATTGCCGCCGGACAGCCAGCCGAGAGTTGCTGGTGCATGGCCCCCGGGTCCGTTGCCCCCGAGGCGCTGGTCGCGCTGCGGCCCGAACAACGGGGCAAGACCTGTATCTGCCCGGCCTGCGGATCACGCGGGAGGCCGCGCTCTCCGTCGTCGCCGCCGCTTGCACCGTCGTAGCAGCCCGCGTCGATATGATTTCGCCTTTGTTTTTTGTTTGTGCAACCACCCCTACTGCAAGGAAGCTGAAATGCCCACGTACCACGTCGAAATGATGGAAGGCCGCACGGTCGAACAAAAGAAGAAGCTGGTGGAGGAAATCACCCGCGTTTCCGTTGAAATCCTGGGCGGCTCGCCCGAGTCGGTGGACATTCTCATCACCGATATCAAGCGCGAAAACTGGGCCACGGGCGGCAAGCTCTGGTCCGAGCGCACCTGAGCGGCTCTTAGCGTTTTCGCCCTCGCACCGTTTCAGAAATTTAACGCACGCGACGCCATGACCCAGGCAGGCTCGCTGGCCGTTTTGCGGGAGCGCTACGGAGAGCGCTACCGCTGGTTGGTGCTGCTGTCGGTCATGGTGGGAACGATGGCGTCGATCATGTCGTCTACCATCGTGAACGTGGCCATCCCCGACATGAGCCACTATTTCACATTGGGCCAGGAGCGCGCGCAGTGGGTCACCTCGGGCTTCATGGTGGCCACCACGGTGTCGATGCTCACCACGCCCTGGCTGCTGTCGCGCTACGGGTACCGCGCCACCTACGTGGGCGCCATGTTGCTGCTGCTGGCGGGTGGCATTGGCGGCGGACTCGCCCAGGACTTCGGCCTGGTGCTAGTCGCCCGGGTGGCGGAGGGCCTGGCGGCAGGCGTTGTTCAGCCCATCCCGGCCGTCATCATTCTTTACGCCTTCAAACCCCATGAGCAGGGCCGCGCCAGCGGCATCTTCGGCATGGGCGTTGTACTGGCACCCGCCATCGGGCCCAGCATCGGAGGCTTGCTGGTGGACTGGTTTGGCTGGCGCTCGATTTTTTTCATGGTGGTGCCGCTTTGCCTGGCGTCCATCTGGTTGGCTTACAAGTTTGTGCCCGTCACCGCCCCCGGCGGCGTGGAGGCCAACCGCCAAGGTGAGGCGCTGGACTGGCGCGGGCTCCTGCTGGGCACTGTGGGTACGCTGTGCTTGCTCAATGGCTTGGTGTCGCTGCATGGCGGCTCCGTGGCCGAAGCACTCGGCCTGCTGTCGGGCGCGGTGGTAGCCGTCGCGTGTTTCATCACCTGGCAGCGCAAGTTGCTGCGCATGGGCCGCAAGCCGCTGATGGATCTGCGTCTGTTTCAGTACCGCCAGTTCGCCATGGGCAGCGTGGTGGCATTCATTTACGGTACGGCCTTGTTCGGGTCCACCTATCTGCTGCCAGTGTTCATGCAGTTGGGGCTGGACTTGTCGGCATCACATGTGGGTACGCTCATGCTGCCAGCAGGATTTGTCCTTGCCATCACCATCGCGGTCGTGGGCCGGCTTGCCGACCGCCAGCCCACCCATTTTCTGGTCAGCATCGGACTGGGCTTGCTGGCGCTTTCGTTTGGACTCATGGTGTTTGTAGGCTTGGGCTCTTCATTGTCGATGCTGGTGGCGTTTGCAATTTTGGGCCGCATTGGTCTAGGCTTCATCCTGCCCTCGTTGAACCTCGGGGCCATGCGGCCTCTGGACAAATCACTTATCTCGCAGGGCTCCAGCACCATCGGCTTCTTGCGCATGCTGGGCGGGGCAGCCGGCGTCAGCCTGTGTGGCATCGTCCTGGAGTGGCGATTGAGCGCCCATGGCGCCTCGCTGGTCGCGGGCGCCAGCGGCCCGGCCCGTATCACTGCGTTCGGCGAAACCTTTTTGATGCTGACCTTGTTGTGCCTGCTGGCCTTGGTAGCCGCCTGGCAACTGCGGGAAGCCAAGCCCCGTTAAACGGGCCACCTATCGCCATCGCCTTCGCTGGACCGCATCGGGCATGATCTGGCTGCACCGCCAAGACTTCAGAGAAACGGAATCTCCCCATGTGCCAACTGCTCGGCATGAATTGCAATGTTCCCACCGACGTGACCTTCAGCTTCACGGGATTTGCGCAACGGGGAGGAAAAACGGATCACCACAGCGATGGATGGGGCATCGCCTTTTTTGAAGACAAAGGCCTACGACATTTTGTAGATCATCAGGCAGCGGTGGAGTCACCGGTGGCAGAGCTGATCAGCCGATACCCGATCAAAAGCAAAAACGTCATCGCCCACATCCGCAAGGCGACCCAGGGCGTTGTCAGCCTTCAAAACTGCCACCCCTTCGTGCGTGAACTCTGGGGACGCTATTGGGTTTTTGCCCACAACGGCGATTTGAAGGATTTCCGCCCCCGCCTCCACTCGCATTTCCGCCCGGTGGGCGACACCGACAGCGAACATGCTTTTTGCTGGATCATGCAGGAGTTGGCAAAGTCCCATGCCAGTGTGCCGTCCGTCCCGGAACTGACCTTGACGCTGAAAGAGCTGGCCGCACGGATCAGCCCCCACGGCACCTTCAATTTCTTGCTCTCGAATGGTCAGGCGCTATGGTCCCATGCAACTACCAGCTTGTACTACTTGGAGCGGCGGTATCCGTTTGGACAGGCGCAACTGAGTGATGAAGACGTCAGCCTCGACTTTTCGCGAGAAACCAATGAAAAAGACGAAGTGGCCGTGATTGTGACGAGCCCGCTGACGACCAATGAAACCTGGACAGCGTTTGGTAAAAGCGAATTGCTGGTGTTTTGCGAAGGCAGAAGACTGGACGTCTAAGGCCTGGCGCTGTGCGCGCGATGCGGTCAAGAGGGCTTGCTCTCGGGCGGGAGCCTTTGGCCGTGTAGCTTCAGTGTCCGGAGAGTCGGCACGCAACGCTCTCGAAGCCATCCTGCACTGCATTAGCGTCATGCCCAAAGCAAAAAACCCCAGTCATATCTGACTGGGGTTTTCTGGGCTGTAAGAGCCTGACGATGACCTACTTTCACACGGGAACCCGCACTATCATCGGCGCAAAGTCGTTTCACTGTCCTGTTCGGGATGGGAAGGAGTGGTACCAACTTGCTATGGTCATCAGGCATAACTGGGTGCTGGGCTGTTCGAGAAACAGCCTAGCGAATTCATAGAGTTTGGAATCAGATTTTTGTGTCTTTTGACTGCGTCAACTTGGCATAACAATCTTTGAGCTTTTCACGCATCCCTTGCGGTTTGCATATTGGCTATCAAAGTTATAGGGTCAAGCCGCACGAGCAATTAGTATCAGTTAGCTTAACGCATTACTGCGCTTCCACACCTGACCTATCAACGTCCTGGTCTTGAACGACTCTTTAGGGGGCTCAAGGCCCCGGCAGATCTCATCTTGAAACGAGTTTCCCGCTTAGATGCTTTCAGCGGTTATCTCTTCCACACTTAGCTACTCGGCAATGCCACTGGCGTGACAACCGATACACCAGAGGTGTGTCCACTCCGGTCCTCTCGTACTAGGAGCAGG
>Ga0209542_10000414_pt1 | contig 103781 bp, 110 predicted proteins | sample RifCSPhighO2_01_FD_184028 | JGI IMG/M metagenome (GOLD analysis project Ga0209542, IMG submission 184028) | Soil microbial communities from Rifle, Colorado - Rifle CSP2_plank highO2_0.1 (SPAdes) (version 2) | ecosystem: Environmental > Terrestrial > Deep subsurface > Rock core/Sediment ...
TGCAGGGCTATCAACATGGCTTCACTCCCTGGGTGGATTGCAAGGACTCTATCAACTCCTTTAGAACCGCTCGCGCCATGAAGAGTGGATAGCGTTTGGAGTCTATGCAATCGTCCGGGATGTGACAGATAGGAACTACGACAGGCATACTTATATGGAAGAGAAGCGGCAAGCACTTGTCAAATGGCAAGTAGCATTGGAGAACGTTCGTAAGATCAACCAACACACCCTCAACTAACTAGAGCACAGACGTCTATGTACAACCTGAATCGAATAAAGGCATTAGTGGCATTTGACGAGGCATCTGAGAATCCTCTCAGGCCCGCCTCTCGAGAGGCACAAATATCGGAGATGATCAGCGACTATATGGCGATGTATGCATCTATTAATTTTCCCACAACACCTATCCACTCCCAAAAAGGGCGTGAATTTAGAAGCTTCGAAAGTGAAGTGGCGCGACTCCTTCAGGAAGTTGCAACCGCCTATCGGTCGCTCAAAATCCAACAAACGCCTGATTTTCATCGAGCTTTAGAAGAAATCGACGCGACGGAAGAAGTATATCAAAGAGAAGAAGATTTTATTTACACCACAATTATGCCTGAACTCTCCAAATCCTGCGGCGCCGGAGATGCTTTCTTATTTCAGCTCAACTTATTCACCCAGAACGAACAGATTCTGCAGCAATCAGCGGAAGATTACGCGAAACAAAACAAGGGGCCATATGACTCTACATTATTCTTGTTTTCTGCGTTGGGCATTATTTCCCAAGCAAAGCGGAGTTATGAAAACGGCCACGAAAAGGAGGCTTGGCTTAATTTGGTAGATGCATCTTTTGTGTTGGGATGCAAGCGAGGCGCTGATGTATCTGCGAAGGTTAGCGAACTTTCGAAAGCTGCACGCAATGCAGTTGCCAACGCAGTTAAGAAGAATGCGCCGCAGGCGGCGCTGAAGGATTATGCAGTCCAGCTGTATATCGCAATTCGTCAAAACGGGGAAAGCATAAGTGTCCAGAAAGCAACGGATGAGCTTTTTCCCCTAGTAGAAAGAAAACTCCAAGAGCTATCCAAGATCCAGGTCGACAGACAAAGGAAGCGTCTCTCTATTTCGAAGCCAACAATCTACAAGCATCTGTGCATAGTTGAGAAAGCGATTCGAAACTTTGAGGTAGAGAATAACCAATCCACGATCTCAACCGTAGCATCACAGTAATGACGGCGAGCCGCCGGCCCGAGCGGCACCAGCATACGCGCGGGGTCAGCTTCACGGGTCAACGTCGGTATCAGCACTCACTTCCGAACCGGGGACCGCTATATGCGACGCTTTGAGCGGCTGGCATAGGCGGGCGGTTTCATTCGGGAATAGGCCATTTGCTGGTGAACCGGCTCGGGGTTTCCCGGCTCGTGGTTCTTTTTGAAGTCGGCGTATGACAGCTTTCAAAGTGCGGAGTCGGATATCGTTGTGTAGCCGCCACCCAAGGTCGGAAATGCCAGGGTTGGCCTAGCATATTGTCGTCGCGCTACCGGTTGTCGCGTTGTCCAACGGCAATGCCGGCATGCATCGCATTGGCATTGGGTATTACTTCGAGCCAGCATGCTTAAAGACGAGCCTGTGCAAGCCAACAGCCGGTCGCAAGACAGCCAATCGACTGATCGGATGGCCACCTGGTCGGCAGCAGGGCTGATAACTGCACGTCGCCAGATTGTCGGAAGCTTGATCGTTCTGCGCACTCGGGCAGCGTCTGAAGACAGTCGAGCGCAACGATTTTGGACAATAACCCAGCACCCATCTCACCCTTCAAGGAGTTGCTGTCAACACAGACCTCCGGCGAGGCGTCGTAACCGAGAACATAGTGCTGATCGCACCATGCGCACCGGCTTGCAGATCGGCTATTGCACCGTGCAAACGGCATGGTTGGCTGAAGGCACACGCGTCCCCAGCAGCCAATCCAATTGATAACCTACCGCTCCGGGCGACCTTCGAACCCATTTAATGATGCGAGAACGTAGTGCCCACGGACAGGTGCTTCGAATACAGCGCCGTTGCACCCATGAACACTGCAGTGCGACGGATGAACTCCGCTGTGCTGCTTTGAAAGTAATGACCAATAGGTACAGACAGCCCGCGGAACTGAAAAGCAGCATTCGGCACACGCGCGTCGTACAGCGATCCTGCTCCCGACGTGATCTCTGACCAAGAGTGCGCGATCAACGATATGGGGTCCGGTGCACTGCGATTGGGGGAGATGAGCAGCGCCCAGTGCACTTGGTGCCCGCGGCGCCGCGAGTAGTCGCGAGCCCAGACCCGCCCCAAGAGACGCTCACCGAAAATGCCTTTCATGGCTGCATCGAGGTTATCAATGTCCAGGTTAATCTTTGGCTTACCGGCCGTTACCGCGTCCAGACAGCTCAAATCTGCTGCTTCATAGCAGCAGTCAAAGCGCAATAACTCGGCGCCCGGAACTTGATCGTTGAGGCCATTGAAATACTGTTGAACACGCCTTGCTCGCGAGTTCGCGTCGGCAGTAAAGCGCTTAACGCTTGCTTTGAACGTGGGGCCCGCCCCCAAACGCCCGATCTCCCGCACGCACCCATTCATGATGTCCGCCGTGCAAGCCATCGACGCAAGATCGGCACGGGGCTGCGCCAGGATCGCCAGGAGATCGCGGCGGAGCACGCACTCCAAGAGCAATCCGAAGCGCGGATCCCACGTAGATTGCGCTTCTGCAAGCGTAGTATCTGAACTGATGCGGACCGCCAGCTGCTGAAAGCGGTCACCCAAAGGAGTCACCTGGGTCGCGTGTTGTGCCGAAGTCCGCCGCACGATGAACTGATCCGTCTTCGTGCGCCCGCTAGCATCAACGAAGGCGCAAGCAGAGATCAGCACCTCCGCGACAGCCATCTCCTCGAGCATGGGCACTACAGTTTGGCCCCTGTATGTGTGGAATCGCTCAAAGAAGGCTTTCACCATCTCGTCGTTGGTATAGAACTGCATTGCGCCAGTCCCTTACAAAATGATGTCATCAGCGCCAGCCAGATCGTTGGCGGCGACATCGGACGGGGGGGAACCTTGAACGGTCTGGGCATTGGTCGCCTTGTCGTCCACCCACTTGACCAGGTCGGACTTGCGCCAGGCATTGCTGCCCGCACGAGCGCCGAACTTGAAGGGCTTCGGGAACGATGGATCGAAATAGCGGGAGTTCGGGTTGAGCGACTGGAACAGGCTCGAACGGCTGCGCTTCAAGAACACGCAGGCATCTTTAGTATCCAAAATGGGGGACGACTGATCGGTGTAGGCTGTCAAAATTTTCTCCTGGTTAAGTGGTTGTGTCCGGACAACCAAAACTATCCTCTTAACCAGCACTGAAAACTAGGTGCTCTGCTAGCAGACACATAGGCGCGGAAGAGCACCGCCCGCTAGGTTTGAGCAGAAATGTGCGAGCAGATCTCACAGTCGCGCGTGGCCGCCGTGATGCCATCAATAACGTTACATGGGTGACGCTACAAGGCAAGGCGTACAGAAGCGCAGCATCAATAGCGGTTGGCATGATGATTGCCATCTATGGCCAAAGGGGCCTTCGCGCAGCCACTACTCCACGTGCTGGAGTAACTGGCGACAAGTGACTCGGGGTTTGAAGCCGTATCGGGAATGAATGTCAACAGCGGCAGGGACTCGCGGCAGCGTCGCGTCATACTGTGATCGAATCGTTGATCAGTACCAGCCCACGCAGTGCCCCGAAGCTGCGCCGCCAGCACCCAACGATCCTGATGCAGGCTGCAACGGGGACGACATTCTCGCGCGGCACCCAAGCCTTAATCCAGATGCACTTCAGCATTTCGGATTGACACAGACCGGCCATTGCATGGGCGGGTCACATCTTCACTGGATGGTTCACCTTCCGGCGACGTCCTCGATGCTCCTTCTCATGGGCGCTGGAAATCTCGCCTCGGCGAAGCAATCGCATGCCCCCCTCATCGGCCTCTACGGCTTGTTCAACCTTGCACAGGTATGAAATCAGCCGTCGCATGTTCTGACGTTTCTCATAGTCAGAATGATTGACGATTCCGATAGCCGGGAACTTGTACTCCTGCCTGTTGCAGTTGTGGAAAGTACCGTTCCCACCCGTTATCGTTTCGCGCCAATACATCCCAATCTGCTCGCCGCGCCAAGCATGTTTGATCACATGCGCTCCGTCGAAAAAGAAAATGCAATGCATGTGAACGCCACGATCATGGCCACACTCGAGCTTGAAGATATGCCCTACCTTGTGCCCAAAGATTGAGGGCTTATGACGACCGTTGTTCATCATGATGGCCACGTCGCGGCCGAGCCTCTCTGCGTCGGACAGACTATCACCTGCATCTTCTCCAAGTTCGCACTTGTGATAGTGCAGATCGATCCGAACGATCGCCAGTCGGGCATAACGCGCATGCAGGTTGTCGATGTAGTCAAGGCATGACTTCTCACGTCGCCGTGTCTTCTTGCCCAGCATCTTGGCCATTTCCCTGAACTGAGGTTCTGCTGCCCTACTACGGATTTCTTCAATTACCTGATTGAAGTTCTCACCAGCAAGTAGGTGATCGGCAACCAGATCGTTTGCCGCCGCGGTAAACGACAGGTCCATCCACTTCGCAGAGAGAACATCAAAAAACAGCTGAATAAACAGGCTGTATGAGTCGATTCGTAACGCATTTTTTACCAGCGGTAGTTCCTTGTAGAAGTTCGAGAGGCTGACTGATGCGGGGATCAGGCGTCCCCTCTCGTTCCTGACGAACGCAAGCTGTGAAGTTGACAAAACTTCGCGCACGAACTCATCCACCTTCGCTAATAACTTCTTGACGAATTTCGACTCTTGATATCCATCGATCTGCTGAGCACTAAGCAACATCTAATCATCCTTACATGTATTTCGCATTAATAACCAAAGAAGCAAACCAGCCAATGACTTTTTCTAAGTCTACTTAATAACATTAATAACCAGAAACCTTCAACCACCAGCAGCGCACGCTTCCAGCAGAAAAAATTCCAAACTATAGGCAACACCGGCGTACCTTCGAAATTCCATCAGTACCAAGTTGTGCTCCCATTAATTCATCGAACCGACCATTTGATAAATAGTGTCAGTAAAATTTTCCCATTTCGCGGCATGGTGGCTCAGGGATCGAGAGAGCTCAGAGCGGACCAGACTGTCACAGGAGGGGACCGCATCTTGTACATGGTCAAATCACCACCCTCCGCTCTTTCTCGTAGGGTCTTAAGGCAACAATACATACGCAATAGAAGCGCTTACTCACGGAATGCAATTCGTCTCATGCCAAGATATCGTTCATGACCCCTACAAGGTACCGCTTTGTTGTCGCACCGCGGCTGAGAGCGATGAAGTGTTGCCTAGCACTCATCGGTCGGTTCCAACCGAATTATGATGAGGTTACTTTTCAATCGGCGCATTTGAAACCCCCTCAGCCCTTCAGCCGGTTGCGCTCTATGACTTGGAAGAGTTCGGTATTCGCTATCGCCAATGGCCGCTGCTTTTATTCAAATCAATTAAATTTCAGCAACATATTCCCTCCTTGAGCCAGTGCAAGCTACCCGTTTGCACTGGCTCTTTCGTTGTCCGGATCCGTTTCGCGGATCCGGACGCCATCAGCGATTGCTCAAGGAGTTCCCGTGATTGAAACCCCCTCCCCCCTAGAAAACCTCTGTGCCTGCGCCGTTTCCTACCTGGCCGGCATCCTGTTTACCCTCGTGCTCATCAGCTACATCGACGCCGCTGTTACCAGCGACCGCCGACCCCGCGTCTTTCCCCTTCCACCCGAGGCCTGAACCGTGTGGGATCCACAAGACCCCGACACGGACTTCTCACCTGGCATCCACACCCACCCAGGCGTTGCGCACTGTCCCCAGTGCCGATCTACGCGTGTGAAGCCCCGCTACCGTGCCCGCAAACTCGGCAGTGCCATTGGCACGCTGGCCGGTGCGGCGGCCGGAACCGCACGCATAGCCGGGGCCGCCAAGCTGGGCGCGGAGTTCGGGGCAACCCTGGGCTTTGTGGCTGGTCCTGGAGGCGCCAGCATTGGTGCCATCGCTGGGGCGGTCCTTGGATCCATGGTTGGCGCTGCTGCAGGTTGCGCTGTCGGCGCGGCCTTGGGCAATGCCATCGATGCCAATGTGCTCGACAACCACCGTTGTCTGGCATGCGGATGCGGTTTCAGCTGCAGGATGGGCTGACCCGCCCCCCAACCGTCGCGCCTCAGAGCTTTCTCCACCACCAACCCACAAGGCCCCGTGTGCTCATGCACCGGGGCTTTTTTGTTTGTCTTCCCCTTTTCTTCAAGGAGTTTTTCTATGGCACACCTTGTGCAAACCATGGCCTATGTCGGCGAGACCCCCTGGCACAACCTGGGTCAACAACTGCCTGCCAAGCAACCCATCGACGTCTGGGCCCGCAAAGCCGGTATGGACTGGACCATCCGCGAGACCCCCGTGCGCTACATGGCCACGGAATCGGGTCCGGGCGTTGGTACTTCACCAGCTGTCTCCGACCTGTATGGCGAACCCATGGAGTTTCCCGACCAGAAGGTGCTGTACCGCAGCGACACCAAGGCGCCTCTGTCGGTGGTCAGCTCCCGCTACCAAGTTGTGCAGCCCCAACAGGTGCTGGAGTTCTACCGAGACCTGACGGAAGTCTCCGGTTATGAGCTGGAGACCGCCGGGGTTCTCAAGGCCGGTCGCAAGTTCTGGGCTTTGGCACGGACTGGCAAGTCCTCGGCGCTCAAGGGCAACGATGTGGTCAATGGCTACCTGCTGTTGGCGACGTCCTGCGACGGGACCCTGGCGACCACCGCCACTCCGACCACCGTGCGCGTGGTCTGCAACAACACCCTGTCGATTGCCTTGTCGGGAACGTCCAGTGCAATCAAGGTGCCCCACAGCACCCACTTCAATGCGCAGGCGGTCAAGAAGCAACTGGGGATTGCCGTATCCCAGTGGGACGGTTTTATGTACCGCATGAAGACCCTGTCCGAGCGCAAGGTCAAGAGCCATGAGTCCATGAACTACTTCCTCAAGGTGCTGTGCCAGACCGATGGGCATGCGGATGTGTCCGCAGGCCTGACGAATGAACGTGCACTCAAGAAGGTGCAGGCCATGTACGAAGGCCAGGGCCGCGGTGCGGAGTTAGCAGCAGCGAAGGGAACTGCCTGGGGTCTGCTGTGCGCCGTGACCGAGTTCGTGGACCACGAGCGCCGGGCACGCAATCAGGAGTTCCGACTGGACAGTGCCTGGTTTGGGCAAGGGGCCGCACTGAAGCAGCGGGCGCTGGAGCAGGCATTGCAGTTGGCGTCGTGACGGTGTCTGCCGTTCTTTGCGTTTTATCCAATCACCTTCACCCCTACCTTCACCGCCCTCCACGGCATAGGCCCCGGTTCCTCATTGGAACCGGGGCTTTTTGTTTTGTGGCGAGGCGCGGTGCGGTGCGGGTGGTTTTTCATCTTCAAGGAGTCACCATGGTTCATTCCGTTATTCCAGCGGGGGTGCCGTCTTCCACCAAACCCCGCCCTGCCCTCAAGCTGGTCAAGACCCAGGATCTGGGCCGCGATCAGTGGTTGCAGGTCCGCAAGGGAGGCATTGGCAGTTCCGATGCGGCTGCGGCTGTCGGGCTCAACCCGTACCAGTCGCAGCTGGAACTGTGGATGGAGAAGACGGGGCGTACCCCCACGGCCCCACCAGGCGACGGGGGTGCGGACGATCTGAGTCCCATGTACTGGGGATCCCTTCTGGAGCCCATAGTGGCTGCGCACTACACGCGCCGCACCGGTAACCGGGTGCGCCGCATCAATGCGGTGCTGCAGCACCCTGACCATCCCTGGATGCTGGCCAACATCGACCGGGAGGTGATGGGCGCTTTGGATGTCCAGTTGCTGGAGTGCAAGACCGCTGGCATTCAGGGGGTCTGGCTGTGGCGCGATGGGGTTCCGGAGTACGTGCAGCTGCAGGTCCAGCACCAGTTGGCTGTGACGGGCAAGCAGGCTGCGGATGTGGCGGTACTGCTGGGTGGCCAGGAGCTGCAGATCTTCCGGATCGAGCGGGACGAGGAATTGATCACCCAACTCATCACCCTGGAACGGGAGTTCTGGGGCTATGTGGAACGGGACCAGCAGCCTCCAGCCGATGGGTCAGATTCTGCAGACCGTGCGTTGCGGGCGCTGTATCCCCGGGACAGTGGGTTCACCCTGAACCTCAAGCAGGACCTGGTGATGGGGGCGGTGTTCTCGGACCTGCTCGCGGTGCGAGAGGTGCTGACCACGAACACCGCCCTGGAGGCCCAGCTCAAGCAAGCGATCCAGCAACGCATGGGAGATGCCTCTCGGGCCTTGTTCGACGGTGGGGAGGTGAGCTTCAAGCGCAGCAAGGACGGCAGCACGCTGGATACGGCGCGGCTGGCCAAGGAACGGCCAGAGATCGTTCAGGCCTACACGGTCCCCAAACCTGGGAGCCGGAGGTTTTTGGTGCAAACGTAGGCAGCGACTTTATTTATCACACGACAGGCGGGCTTCATCGGCAACGGTGAAGTCCGTTTTTGTTGGTGCGTGTGTTTTTCATTCAACAAGGAGATTTTGATGCTCAAAGGTTTGGCTTTGACGCCGCCGGTCATCGGGCGGATTTCTATCGGGCGGATGGTGCTGAAGAATGATCGCCGTCTTCCCGAGAAGGACGACAGCTTCACGGTGACCAGCCAGGTGCAGAACATGGAGGGATGGGTGCTGCATCCGGTGGACGAGCTCTTGCGCAAAGATCCGGATGCCAAGCTGCAAACGATTCCCGTGCGTTTGCTGTTTGACGATCCCGATCTCACGTTGCGCGCCTCGTACACCCTATTCGAACGCTCTACCGGCCGACCGCTGTGTGTGGGCGATGGGGTGAGCTGCAAGCGCGTCTCCCCCGAGGGGATGCAAAGCCTTCCCTGCCCCAGCCCGCAAAGCTGTGCGGTGGGTATTGCGGGGCACTGCAAGCCCTATGGGCGGCTGCATGTGCGCATTGATGTCGAGGTTTCGGTCGTGGACGAGCTCGGTAGCTTTGTGTTCAGAACAACCGGGTTCAACAGCATTCGAACGCTGTCGGCGAGGCTGCGGTATCTGCATGCGGCTACCGGGGGCGTGTTGGCATCACTGCCGCTGGAGCTCCGGCTGCGGGGCAAGTCGACCACGATGTCGCACGGGACGCCCATCTACTACGTGGATCTGACGACACGCCCGGGGACATCGCTGACGCAGGCTGTGGCACTGGCCCGAAAGGAGAGGGAGCAGCAGTTTGCGCTGGGGTTCAACCAAGCAGCCTTGGACGAAGCGGCCCGGCAAGGATTGGCCTTGGGGGAGTTTGAGGAGTCGGAGGAAGAAGGGGTGGACGTGGTCCAAGAGTTCTATCCGGACGAAGGTGACGGTTTTTCCACGGGCTCGCGCCCAGAGAACGCACCAGCACCACCAACACCAGACGCCCAGTCGTCTCCTCCAGCTTTGAGTGCCCGCAAGACGCCGCTGGTCAGCAAGCTGCGCCGGAAGCTGGAGGATGCCGGTGTTGCCGGTTTTTCTGGACGTGCCGATGGAGGTCCGACCTCTCCCGCCTCGGGGAACGGTCATGGCTGAGCCGTTTCCGCCGGAATCGATCCACCAGCGGTTTGCGTATGGCCTTCGGTTTGTGACGGAGCTGGAATACCGGGTGAAGGGGGCCAACGGTCGGCGCAAGTACCGGCGGCTGTTGGATGAGCCATCGCCGCTGGTTCCTCATCCGGGGGATGCCGGGGGTGGCTGGACCTGCGCCGCACTGGGGGTTGCGGTTTTGTTGGAAGCCGAAGTGGAACCGCTTGATGGCCTGGCTGCGCAAGAGGCTCAAGAAGAGCAAGAAGAGCAAGGGGTCGAGCAGATTGCAGATGTTCTGTCCCGGCTTTTACCGGACTACCGGGTGCGTGTGCACGGCCCTCAGTTGCTTCCCTATTGGGGAGGGATTGCGCACAGCACACTGGCGGGCAAAGGCATAGGGCTCGCGCAGTTGGTGGTGAAGTCTCAGGTGCGGTGGTCGCTGGTGGTCGGTTCGCAATGGTGCACAGCGTATGGATTTCCGATCACGCAGCGCCCTGCTCTTTTGCTGCTGGACGTGGGTCGAGATGCTGTCTGGGGTGTGGGACACAACGCGCGACTCGCACCAGCGGGCCCGGGCAATCACGCAGGAGGTACTGAACGCCGCCCGTCACTGGCGCTTGAAACACTCGATGGCGGCAGCATTGTGGTCAGCCCCGGTGTACTTCTCACCGTGGAGCCACGTCGGGACCGCTCCTGAACTAGGCGTTTCTGGCGAGGGCCTTTTCGTCAGATCAAGGGGTTGAGGGGGCGCGGGGCGTCCGGGACCTAGGCGGTGTGGGCGCCGGTGCCGGTGGAGGGCACAGCAGCCGCCAGGGTTCGACCCCCAGGGCTAACGCGATTCGCTCGATGTTGGCCAAAGAGATATTCCATCGCGAACGCTCCACCGCAGAAACATAGGTCCGATCGAGTTCGCACTCGAGCGCGAGCCTTTCTTGCGACCAGCCTTTTTCTACCCGAAGCAGCCGAATCCAGTAGCCGAGCACGTCTCGGACGTTCTCAGGATCGGGCAGTTCGGTGGGGGGAGTTGGCTTGGCAGACACCGCAAGAGAATGCGTGTCTGATACATTTGCATCTACGGAGTTTGCATCACATATGAATTCAATTTGTGAGCAGTCTTGATGGATGTAAACGCTACTGCCGTGTCATCACGGCAGGTCTATGAAGGGCGTTGCGGGTGTTCCTTTGGGGACCGATGCGGCGCCCTTTTTTCTGTTCACGGGCTGGGTTTAGCCCACAAGGAATTGGAGTCAATATGCGTGTTTTTCGTTTCGTGCCGTTGGCGCTTGCAGTGTTGCTCACGGGGTGTTTGGGGGGAGATGTGGGCCGGATCAAGGATTCGAAGCTCAAAGGGTGGCCGCAGTACACCGTTGGGCAGCTGCTGGACAAGCGCAAAGCCTGTTCAAACATCGAATGGGAGAGCTTTACCGATACGCGCGACCGCAAGATCGTGCAGTACACCTGTAAAAATGAATTGATCGGCTCCTTCACGAAGGTCTTGCACGAGCGAGGTGTCGAGAGGCAGGACATGGAGCGCAGACTCTTCATCGAGTCAGCGAAGAAAGGCCTCGAACATGCGCAGCGGTATGTCGAGACGGCTGCGGAGAATTACCAGAGGCAGCAAGACAAGGTGGCGCAGTTGCAGCAAGGTAGCGGCGACGGAAAAGCGCAAGCACTTCGCGCTGACTACGGTCTGCTCCAGCGCGTCAATGCGAGTACCTGCGGGCAGGCAGATCCCAAGCAATTCACCCACCCCGATGTTCAACGTATCGTTGACAGTATGGCGAGCGATTGCAGAGCCAAACTGCGTTTTGAGGCAGCTTGCCCAGACACGCTAAAAGCGGATCGAGCGCGCTATCTGTTTTGTGCCCAGAAATATGGCGGCAATGGGGGGCTCACTCCCACTGACGAAACGTTTGGGAACGCTCTGAGCACAATTCAAAGAATGGTCCAAAGCGCTGAAAAATCCGGTGGCGACAAACTTCGGTCGGAACTGGAATACCTGGCGGTGACAGAAGAGAGCGTCCGGAAATCGCAGGTGCAGTTGGAAGCCGCTCAAGCCAAGGCAGAGCAAGCGCCCAATGACCCATCGCTCAGCCGGATTCAATCGAACGTCGACAAGCTCAATCGCAAGCTTGCCAGCTTCAAGACTGCCCGCGAGGTCTCGCAATGGACTGTGCAAGATGGGGAACCTGTCTATCTAGGCTCGCAGATTGAACTGGAGTTTTCTGACCGCTCGTTGAAAGAACCGTTGAAGGCGGAGTATGTGTTCGAGCACGCAGCAAAGGACGCGGGGACCGTTGATGATCTGCATGGGTACTTCCGTATGCAGATCGACGCCCTGTGGAGTGGCTACGAGTTGCCAGCTCAATAGTCGAAGCTGTTTTTGTAGCCCGCTACGCCGCGACCGACGGGGCACTCCAACCACCGGAGTTGGCCCGTTCGGTTCCACGCACTGGCCGAATCACCACTTCGCTATGGTGACGGGTTCGCCCCACAAAGCCGTGCCTTGACCCCTGGAAAGGGTCAAGGCACGGCCTCACTTCCAACCCCATTTTTTTGCTGTACCAGCACCGCCAACGGAATGCCGATGAACTCCCTGAAACACATCACCACAGTCATCATTGCCAGCGCTTCGCTTGTGGCCAGTCTCGCATCGGCAGAAGTGATCGAAGGCGTCCTGGAAAAAGGCACTGTCTACTCTGCGCTGTTCACTGCCAGTCAGGGTTCAGGCGACTTGATCGGCCAGGGATTTCGCAACCAGTCTGCGGTGGGCAAAGAGATCCTGGACCATTGCCTTCCAGAGATGTTCTGCAAGATTGCTCAAGGAACCACGAAGGACCTTACGGATACCCGCCATTTGAAGTTTGAAGACGAGCCCCAAGGCTGGGTGGAAATCACATCCGCAAAAGGCGTAGCCATGGAAACGGTGGTGTTTGGCCACGAAAAAACAGAGTCCACGCGCTTCGGCAAGGTGAGTATCCGGGAGAGTGACAACCGCGTCATGTTCCGGGGCGCGGCAGTTGCACCAGCCCTTGCGGACGCAAACCCGCTGACCATCGTTGCGAAGTACGAGGTGGGTGCCAGGGATGTTGTGCTGCTACAGGAAACGGGTGGTGTCGCCTGCCCTGCCCTGTTCTGGTTTGTGACAGTCACGGCACAGGGCGTGAGTACCACCAACTCTTTTGGGTCGTGCTCGGATTTGGTCTATCCACGTTTCAAAGGGACACAGGTCACCGTATCGATGCCGGGTTTCGCCGGGCCGTTTCAGTCGATTCGGGAGAAAGAACAGGCCAAGCGCACCCGGCTGGACTTTGTTTTCGCGGACGGCAAGTTGACCGTCAAAGGCAAACCGCTTCGATAGGCACTGCAAGGACCAAATTACTTTGCGCCCGGCTAGCCAACCGCATCGATCAGTGAGAAGTCTTTCGCGTTCGCAAACCCTGGCGGGGTCGACACATCTTGCGTGGAGAGCGCACGCGTGATTTGGGGAGCCGCGGAGAGCGCGCGGTCCCTAACACCCCGCCAGGGGACAGTATTTGAAGATTTTTTGAACCACGCACGTCGAAGCCTTGAGCATCGGCGTTCATACCATTTAGGCGTAGGTGCGCGTTTGGGCAGTCCCAAGCGCTGCGTGGTCGGCACGATTGGCAGGCTGAGAGGCAGACAGGCTTCATTCACTTTTTGGTAGCTGCGCATTTGGGACTGAGGACTCGATGGGATGAAGTGGACGCACTGTTAATAGTGTGAGCAGTTCGCAGTTGGTGGCCTGCTCATTCAACAATCCCAAAGGAGTAGTCATGCCCTCAAGAATCCCTGTCCGCATATCTGAACGCGAGTTTCCCAGCCTCAACCAAGCACGGTTGCACTACGTCGGCATCCTGCGTAGATACCAACCAGGTCAAGTAGTCAGCCCAGACGACGGAAGGCAGGTATCTGAGCTCCTGCCCAACAGCGCAACCGCGCATTCGCCCGAAGGTGCGCACGAATTCCGTGTGGTCCATGGCAATTACGGGAGGACATGTTTTGCAAATGTGGACACTGAAAAGCATACGCGCTTGATTTCGATCATGCGTTCCGTCAAATCGTTCGTTGATCCGGCAGTTCTCCTGGCGCAAGCTGAGCCACAAATCTCCGCCCCAGCAGCAATGAGTGAAGTGGTTGTGCCAGAAGCCCTTGCAAAGGAGCTGAAGAAGGAAGTCGTCGTGCCAGGACGAGAAGTCCAGATGGATGGCAAAAACTCATCGGTGCAAAAGGTGTCCGAAGACGGTGCACAGCCTGCGGTCGTTGCGTCGCTTGCACAAAACCGAAAGCCGTCAAAGGCTTCAGTGGCGAGCAAACTGCAAGACTCGCATGCGGGTGCAGCACCTTGCGCCACAGACCACGTTCAAGCTAAACCGTCTTCACGCCGGAGTTGATCTAAAGCGTCCACGACTTTCCGCGTTGGGGAATGAAGGAGCCAGGGGGTGGTGCCGTAGGTTTGAATCACCGAAAGGTCGGAGGCTTGGACGCTAGTATATTTATTTTGAGTCAAAGCGCTTCGAACCTGTCACACGATCAGAGGCCATGATTGGTTAATGGTTCGTTTCTGACCCGCTGCTCAGTCAAATCTAAATATGGACGACACTGCCAGCCGAGCGGGGCCAAGGTCAGCTCTGCAGGGTTGCGGTCGCTTGTCCAGCCGCCATGGAAGTCCACTGGCGATCTCTCATCGGACGTTCCGAGCGGTGGGCCATATTTTTGAATGACGGTGGAGAACACCAATCTGTTGGCTCCTGAAACGGGTTGCGCCTTGAAGGCAGTTCAAGCAGGTTGCGAGCTTCGCAGCCGACTCGGTAAGACGTTAAGTACCTCTCAGCATGCAGATCGCCAAGCATGATCGACTCGGCATAGCCTTATCTGCCTAAGCGATGGCCGCTCTCGATCTTGATGCCCGGTTGATCTTTGCGAATGAGCTTGACCTTCTCATCATGACAAGGTTCATAGTCAAGATGTGAATCAACCGAAGGAGGCTCACATGATCCATTTCAATGTTCCCGATATGACATGCGGCGGCTGCGCCGAGCGCATTCGTCGAGCGATAGCTCAGGCGCAGTTGCCGAATGGCGTTGGCGTAGAAATCGATGTGGCAGCACGGCAGGTCAGCATTCCTGGGCAAGCCGAAGACGACACTGTGGAGCTTGTCCGCTCTGCAATTGAGCGTGCCGGATACAAAGCACATCCAGTGGTAGGTTCTTCACCGCGCCAAGTAACCGGTTGCTGCTGCTCTGCGTCTAGGCCTTCAACCTTCGTTGACGTGGATCAAGACCCTGCAAGGCAGACGTCGTCATGCTGCAGTTGAACTACCAAGGAGACCATCATGCGTCTGAACATCGTCGCTGGGCTGTTGATAACCCTATTCGTGGCGGGCTGTGCCGTCGCGCAATCTCCAAAGCCTGAGGGCGAACACACAGGCCACCACCCCGGTGATACACAGAACGGCGTTGCCACCCAGCCCGCCCCCGCAGCCACTGCCGCGCCTGCACCGGACGCCTTTGATCGTCAGATGAAGGCGATGCAGGATATGCACAAAAAAATGCAGGCGGCCAAGACTCCCGCCGAACGATCCGCGCTGATGGATGAGCACATGAAGCTCATGCAATCCGGCATGGCCATGATGGGTGCGGGTAGTTCCGGTGGCATGGGCATGGGGATGATGCAACAAGGGTCGCAGGCCAAACCTGCCATGCCTGCAGCCTCGGGAAACTCTGGCATGGGAGGCATGATGAGCATGCACGCTCAAATGGAGCGCCGTATGGCCATGATGGAACAGATGATGCAAATGATGGTGGACCGCCAAGCGGCGATGCCATCCAAGTAGACCCGCACGAGCGTCCTGAGGGGCGCTCGCCACAAAATCTCATTGAGATACTTCTGTAGATTGCCTTCCTGAATCGACCAGCGCAAGGCGGGTTGTCCCTGACCCCATTACTGCCGCAACCCAAGCACGACGCATTTCAGGTATGGGAATGCATTTGATTCCTTTGCCTCCATGCTTGATCGATCGCTCAACTAGGTGCCGTTGATGGGGGCGACGGTGCTCATATTGGGTCTTCAGTTTTCAGCGACAGCGACAGGGGTGCGCCGCTGACGCGGTGGCGACGTTTTGAGCGGCACCCAGGCCATGGGGCCAGTCCGATTGAGGCTGCATTGCCTGGCGTATCCACGCAGCCTCTCGATCAGCAAACTCGATGCCCCTAAAGGGGGCACCCTGCCAGCCTCACGAAGCCTCAGTGTCCAGCAGATCGCGTTTTCTCGGCTTTCTCATAAGCACATAGGCCGCAGGAATCACGAACAAGGACAGCAGAGGCGCTGTCACCATACCGCCCAGCATGGGTGCAGCGATGCGGCTCATGACCTCAGAGCCCGTCCCGCTGCTCCACACGATGGGCACCAGTCCCGCCAGGATGACAGCCACGGTCATTGCCTTGGGTCGCACGCGCAGCACGGCACCTTCCCGAATCGCGTCCAGCAGCTCTTCCAGTGTGGGCTGCCTGCCGTCTGGACATCTCTCTGCGAGTGCCTGCTTGAGGTAGATGAGCATGACCACCCCGAACTCTGCCGCGACCCCCGCCAGGGCGATGAAGCCCACACCGGTGGCGATGGACAGGTTGTAGTTCATCAGGTAGAGGAACCAGATGCCCCCGGTCAACGCGAATGGCAACGTCGCCATGATCAGTCCCGCCTCACCCATGCGCGAGAAGGTCAAGTACAAAAGCACGAAAATGATCAGCAAGGTGGCTGGTACCACCACCTTGAGGCGAGCATTGGCCCGCTCTAGGTACTCGAACTGGCCAGAGTACGTGATGCTGACTCCTGGCTGCAGCTTGATCTGTCGGCTCACCGCGTCGCGCAGGTCATTGGCCACCGATGCCAGATCTCGTCCCCGCACATCAACATACACCCAGCCCGATGGACGGGCGTTCTCACTCTTGAGCATGGGCGGCCCATCGGTGATGGAGATGCTGGCCACCGTTGCCAGCGTGATTTGCTGCCCCATGGGGGTGGAGATGGGCAACTGGGCCAGCCGTTCGGGCGAGTCTCTCCACTCACGCGGGTAGCGCAGGTTGATGGGGAAGCGCGCCAGGCCCTCGACCGTTTCCGAGACGTTTTCACCGCCAATGGCCCCGGAGACCACGGCCTGGATATCGGACACATTCAGCCCGTAGCGCCCCGCGGCCGTGCGATCGATGCGGACATCGACGTAGCGGCCCCCTGTCAGGCGCTCGGCCAGTGACGAGGCCACTCCCGGAATGCCTTTGGCGACCTGCTCGACCTGTGCCGCGATCCCATCGATCACCTGCAGGTCGTTGCCCGTCACCTTGACACCGATGGGGCTCTTGATGCCGGTTGCCAGCATGTCGATTCGGTTGCGAATGGGTGGAATCCAGATGTTGGACAGGCCGGGGATCTTGACGGCCTTGTCCAACTCTTCGATCAGGCCCTCGGGCGTCATTCCTGGACGCCATTGGTCTCTGGGCTTGAGCTTCACCGTAGTCTCGAACATTTCCAGCGGCGCCGGATCGGTGGCGGTCTCTGCTCGGCCCGCCTTGCCGAAAACGCGTTCGACCTCGGGCACCGTCTTGATCATCCGGTTGCTCAGTTGCAGCAGTTCGGTGGCGCGCTGCGCCGACAGGCCCGGCAGGGCTGACGGCATGTACAGCAGATCGCCTTCATCGATCTTGGGCAGGAACTCGCCCCCCAAACGCGACAATGGCCAGATCGTGGTCGTCAGCGCCAGCACGGCGATGACCAGGGTGGATTTGGGACGGTGCAGAACCCATTCCAGACAGGGCCGGTACGCCGCAATCAGCACCCGCGTGATGGGGTTCTTCTGCTCATCCGGGATACGACCCCGGATCCAGTAGCCCATGAGGACCGGGATCAGCGTGACGGAGAGACCCGCTGCCGCGGCCATCGCGTAGGTCTTGGTGAACGCAAGTGGCCCGAACAACCGGCCCTCCTGAGCTTCCAGCGTAAAAACGGGCACAAAGGACAACGTGATGATGAGCAGCGAGAAGAAAAGCGCAGGCCCAACTTCCTCGGCAGCTTCGGTGATCACTTTCCAGCGCTCTTCACCGACCAACTGCTGGTCGGGATGCTTGTGCTGCCAGGACTCCAGCTTCTTGTGGGCGTTCTCGATCATCACCACCGCTGCATCCACCATGGCGCCCACAGCAATGGCAATGCCGCCCAGGGACATGATGTTGGCGTTGATGCCCTGGTAGCGCATCACCAGAAACGCAGCCATGATCCCCAGAGGCAGAGAAATGATGGCGACCAGCGCAGAACGCAGGTGCCAGAGGAACAAGACACAGACCACCGCCACCACAATGAACTCCTCTACGAGTTTGGTGGTGAGGTTCTGGATCGCCCGCTCGATGAGTGCGCTGCGGTCGTAGGTGGTGACGATCTCCACGCCCTGGGGCAGGCTGCTTTGCAGCTCGCTGAGTTTGGCCTTTACGGCCTGGATCGTTTCCTGGGCGTTCTTGCCAGATCGCAGCACGACCACGCCTCCAGCCACTTCCCCCTCGCCGTCGAGTTCAGCGATGCCGCGCCGCATTTCCGGCCCGATCTGGACGGTGGCGACATCCCCCAGGCGCACAGGCACCCCTGCGCGCGACACCAACGGGATGGCGCGGAAGTCGTCCAGCGTCTTGAGATAGCCGCTGGCGCGCACCATGTACTCGGCGCCGGACAGTTCCAGCACCGATCCACCCGTTTCCTGGTTGGCATTCATGATGGCCTCGCGCACCTGCCCCTGAGTGAGGCCTTGGGACGCAAGCTTGATGGGGTCGAGCACGACCTGGTACTGCTTGACCATGCCCCCGACCGATGCCACCTCGGCCACGTTGGGTAAGCTCTTGAGTTCGAACTTCAGGAACCAGTCCTGCAAGGCGCGAAGCTGGGCCAGGTCGTTTTTGCCGGTGCGATCTACCAGGGCGTACTGGAAGATCCAGCCCACCCCGGTGGCATCTGGGCCCAACGACGACTTGGCCGTAGCGGGTAGTCGTCCCTGCACCTGGTTCATGTACTCCAGCACCCGCGAGCGCGCCCAGTACAGGTCCGTGCCATCCTCGAACAGGATGTAGACGAATGAGTCGCCAAAGAACGAGAAACCTCGCACCGTCTTGGCGCCCGGGACGGACAGCATGGTGGTGGACAGCGGGTATGTGACCTGGTTCTCCACTATCTGCGGTGCTTGGCCGGGATAGGAAGTGCGAATGATGACCTGGACATCCGACAAATCGGGAAGAGCGTCCACGGGGGTGCTGCGCACACCCCACACGCCCCAGGCCGTAAGCATCACGGTCGCCAGCAGAACCAGGAGTCGGTTCGCCACCGACCAGCGGATCAGACGCGCGATCATGGCTTGATCCTTTCCACGGCAGTGATCACGAAGTCCTTGCCTTGCTGCTGGAAGGTGAACTTCACCTGCTGCTCGGGTTTCAGTGCTTTTGCCAGTTCTGGGTTTGCCAACTTGAATGGCATGGTCATGCCGGGCCACTTCAGTTCAGGCACGGCCTCGTGGGTAAGGGTCAGCTCGGTGGGCGTGACCTCATCGACCACCCCTCGCACCGTAAAGCTCTTGGACGCCGGAGCCGCAGAGGCCGAGGAACCCTGTTCAGCGATGGGTTGCGCGCTGCTGCCTGGAGGCAGTGCGGGCATGATGCCTCGCAGGCTGGCTTCCGAGTCGATCAGGAACTGTGCCGAGGCGACCACCTGTTGCCCTGCGGTCAGTCCGCCTTGAACGACGAGGCGGTCATCGATTTCCGCGCCAAGTTGTACCTGGACGGGGTGGTACTTGCCGGGGCCGTCCACCACGTAGACCAGGGCCCGCTTGCCGGTACGGATCACCGCTTCGCTGGGGACGAGCAGCGCTGGCTGTCTGCGTCCAGCCAGGACGATTTGCCCGGACATGCCCGCCTTCAGGCGCTGGGTGGGGTTGGGAAGCTCCAGGCGCACGCGCACCGTGCGGGTGTCCCGGTTGGCCTCTGGGAGGATGCTCACGACCCGGGCGTTGAGGGTTTCGCCCGGAAACGCGGCCAATCGGACCTGGGCGTCCTGCCCCAGTTGCAAGGGACCGCTTTGCGCTTCAGGAACGGCCGCTTCGATCCAGACGCTGGCCAGGCCGTTTACGCGCACCAGACTGCCCCCCGAAGAGACCGTCATGCCCTGGCGCACCATCAGTTCAGCCACCATGCCGGCCTGCGGGAAGGTCACCGTGTAGCGGCCCTGAGGTTCGCCCGTGCGCTCCACCTGGGCCACGAGCGAGGCAGGCATGCCCAGCAGCGACAGCCGCTGGCGCGCTGCTGTCGTCAGCGACTCGTCCTTGAGCGCCCGGACCGCGAGAAACTCGCGCTGCGCAGCCACCCACTCTGGCAGCAGTAGATCGGCCAATGGCGCGCCTGCGGCCACCACGTCGCCCGGGGCCCGGGCGTAGACCCGCTCCACGAACCCGGCTGAGCGCGCCTGGACGATGCTCACATCCCGGTCATTGAGCTGGACCGTGCCCAGCACGTCCACATCGGACCCAATGTCGCGCTGCTCGACCATGGCCGTGCGCAGGCCGAGCGCTTGTACTGCCTGCGCGGAGACGCTCAGGCCGGAGCTTTCCTCTGCGCCCTCATCCGCATACTTGGGAACCAGCGCCATGTCCATGTAGGGCGACTTGCCTGGCTTGTCGAACTTCTGCGTCGGCACCATGGGGTCGTACCAGTACAGCACCTTGCGGTCGGCCTTCGCAGTTTCGGCCGAGGTAGGAACAGTGCCAGAGGCGTGGCTGCTGGCGGTGCGCCATTGGGAGACGCCCCAGCCGAGGGCGATGCCTGTGGCAACCAATGCCACGGCCACAACGGTCTTCTTGAAAACGGTATTGGTCATGTGGTTCTCCCTTCAGTCCGCGATCAGGCTGTTCAGGCGGGCAATCACCGTGTCCCGCTGTGCCTGCAGCTCAATGAGTCGCCAGTGCGCCTCCCGCACCTGGGCCCTTGTAGCCAGCACGGCGCTCAAATCGCCCTTGGCAGACTGGTAGTTGGCCAACGCGAGTTCGGCGCGCCCTTGTGCCAAGCCGATGCCAGCCGATTGCAGCCGCTCGATCTGACTGTTCAGTGCCGCCAGCTCTGAGGCGCTGTCCTCCAGCTCCTGTAGGTGCCTGCGGGTCACGTCCTCCTGCTCGGCTTCCAGGCGCTGCAGCTCCAGCTGCTTGGCCTTGATCTGGGGTCCCTGACGCCGCTCCTGTTGCCAGGGAAGATCAAAGGTCACCTGGAAAGACACCATGTCGCCCCAGCGGCGGTCGCGGCGGCTGTAGGCGACTTCCCAGGACCAATCACCCTTGGTTTCTGCCTGGGCTTCGCGCGTTTCCGCCAAGGCCATGGCTTGCATGGCGGGGTACTGCGCGAGTTCCGCGTGGCGGTGTACCTCTGACCGAAGCTGGTCCAAAGGGCGGCTCAGCGGCCCGGGAACTCCCTGCAGCGCCTCGTCGGCGCGGGCGCCAACCCAGCGCCGCAACATCGCCCTGGCCTTGGATCGGTCCCGCTGCAGATCGTCCCTGCGGTCCGACAGCGCAAGAGCCTCCTGCTTGGCCATCAGAAGATCGCCCGCCTGGGCCGTCCCCCCTGCGATGCGGGCAGGCAGGCTGTCCTGCAGGCGCTGGTTCTCACTCAGTAGACCGGCAAGCACCTGGTCGCGCTGTTCAATGGCCTGGGCCATGATCCAGGCTTGGCTCAGCTCCTGGCGGATCTGCAGACGCTGGACCCCCAGAGTGGCGCGTTCGCGCTCCACCTTGGCCTGGGCGCTGGCGATCTGCGCATCTCGTTTGGCACGGTTGGGAACCTCCTGCATCAGCGCCAGGCGTTGCATGGTCATGGACTCGCGCGTAAGGCTGAAGCGATCCATGCCGCTGATGGGAAAGTTCTCGACCCCGACCGAGAGCTTTGGATCCGGCAGAGTTCCCGCCGACTTCTGGGTACTGCTGGCTGCGTCAATCTGCAGCCGCTGGGCCGTGATACGAGGGCTGTGCTGCTCCGCCAGATCCAAGGCTTCGGCAAACCCCAGGGCGTGGGCCTGGTTGCCTGCAAGGCCGATGCCGGCCAGTAGGAATCCGAGAGCGCAAAGGCGCAGATGGTTGAGGTTGCGCACACGGATGCGCGGCGAGAGAGGATGAATGCGCAGTTGCGCAGGCAGGCGCTCGCAGGGAGCGCCGAAGGAGATGTTGGGCATGATGGTCCTCGAAATGAAGGGGCACGAAGTCAGACCTGCGCATACGCTGCAAGGCAGCGCGCAAGACGTGCACGATCAATTCCGAAAGACCTGATGGGTCAGATAGATGGGGGGAGAGCCCGCTCGACTGTCCAGCTCTGCGTAGACAGCCCGAGGGTCAATATGGCGTTCTGAGTCCAGGATCACGGGCAGCACATAAGCAACCCAGATGGCGTGCGCCGCGAGCGCCTGCAGATCGAGACCTTGTAGCGAGGGGGAGGACAAGCTGTCGCCATCACAATGGGCTCGGCACAGCTGAGGATCTTGCTCATCCATGGTTCCCGCCATAGCGTGGCAATCGGGCATGGAGGGCATGCCGACTGAGTCTTCCATGGCCATGCCCGCTTTTTGCATCGATGCCGCATGGGCTGCGGAGTCCAGCTTGGGACAGGCATAGGCCGCCAACGCGAACTGCATCAGAAGCAACGCCGCCACCAGAGCGCTGGTTATCCAGCGGGCTTGGCGCGATATCGTGCTTCTGGCGAAGATCATGGTACGAATGGTATTCCCAGCGGTGGCCGCGAACTTAACCTAGATCAAATCTGAGCGAGCCAAGTCGATTCAGCCCTTGCGAAGCCGCAGGGCGTTTGCGATCACGGACGCCGAACTCAGGCTCATCGCCAAGGCCGCGATCATTGGCGATAGCAGCCATCCGGTGAAGGGATACAGCAGCCCTGCGGCGATCGGGATGCCCAGCGCGTTGTAGAGGAAGGCAAACATCAGGTTCTGCTTCATGTTGCCCACCGTCGCCTCCGACAATTCCCGCGCAGTGGAAATCCCTCGCAGATCGCCCTTGACCAGGGTGACCTGTGCGCTGTTCATCGCCACGTCGGTGCCGGTGCCCATCGCGATCCCCACATCCGCCTTGGCAAGGGCGGGCGCGTCGTTGATCCCGTCCCCCGCCATGGCGACAACACGGCCTTCGGCCTGCAGCCGCGACACCAGGGCCAGCTTGTCCGCAGGCTTGACTTCGCCATGGACCTCATCAATCCCCAGTTTGGCCCCCACCGCCTTGGCGGTGGTCATGCCGTCGCCCGTGGCCATGACAATGCGCAGTCCCGCCGCATGCAAGGTCGCCAGCGCTTCCGGCGTGCTGGCCTTGATGGCATCCGAGACCGCCAGCAGGCCTTGAAGCTGGCCATCGGCCGCCAGGTACATCACGCTGGCGCCTGTGGCGCGCAAGGCCTCTGCCTGCGCAAGCAGCGGGTTCGCTGAAACCCCCACCTGCTCCATGAGGACCGTGTTGCCCAGGGCGAGCTGGCGTCCAGCGACCTGTCCGCGCACCCCGATGCCCGAGCCGGACTCAAAGTCCTCGGGCTTGTCCAGGGCGAGCCCCTTGGCGCGAGCTGCCTGGACAATGGCATCGGCCAGCGGATGCTCGCTGCCTTGGTCCAGACTGGCCGCCAGGCGCAGAACCTCATCCTCGGACAGACCGGGCATGGCCACTACACGTTCGAAGGAGGGCTTGCCTTCGGTGAGCGTGCCTGTTTTGTCCACGATCAGCGTGTCCACCTTGCGCAGGTTCTCGATGGCTGCCGCGTCCCTGAACAGCACGCCGCTGGTCGCCCCCCGGCCTGTGGCCACCATGATGGACATGGGCGTTGCCAGGCCCAACGCACAAGGGCACGCGATGATCAGCACCGCAACTGCATTGACCAGGCCGTAGACCCAGCGTGGCTCCGGACCGAACAGGCCCCACGCGAAGAGTGTGAGCAACGCGATACCCACCACAGCCATCACGAAGTAGCCCGCCACCTGGTCGGCCATGCGCTGCATGGGGGCCCGTGAGCGCTGTGCCTGCGCAACCATTTGAACGATCTGCGAGAGCATGGTGGCAGAACCCACCCGCTCTGACCGGATCACCAGCGCACCGTTGGTATTGAGCGTGGCACCAATGACTGCATCACCAGGTCCTTTGACGATGGGAAGCGGCTCGCCAGTGAGCATGGCTTCGTCTACCGCGCTGTTCCCCTCGACCACTACGCCATCCACCGGCACCTTCTCCCCGGGGCGTACGCGCAGCAGGTCACCAACATGGACGTGGGACAGCAGGACGTCGCTCTCCTCGCCGTTGGCGTCGATGCGCCGCGCGGTCTTGGGGGCCAGGCCCAGCAACGATTTGATGGCGGCCGAGGTCTGCGAGCGTGCCTTGAGCTCCAGCATCTGCCCGAGCAGCGTGAGCGAGATGATGACGGCTGCCGCTTCGAAGTACACCGCCACGCGGCCCATGGCCTGGAACGAGGCTGGAAATACCCCAGGCGCCACGGTGGCGACTACGCTGTAGACAAAAGCGGCACCGGTGCCCAGACCGATCAGCGTCCACATGTTGGGACTGCGGTTGGCGATGGACTGGGCGCCACGCACAAAGAAGGGCCAGCCAGCCCACAGCACGATGGGAACCGTCAGCACCAGCTCAATCCAGCTCTGGGTGGCCATTTCGAACCACTGCAGCCGGTGCCCCACCATGGCCAGAAAAGTGACCACGACGGTGAGGGGCAGCGTCCACCAGAAGCGATGCCGGAAATCCACGAGCTCGGCGTTTTCTCCCTCATCCAGCGTGGGGAGTATGGGTTCCAATGTCATGCCGCATTTTGGGCAGTTTCCAGGATGATCCTGCTGTACCTCCGGATGCATGGGGCATGTATAGATCGCTCCGGGCGGAGCACCTTCGGGCTCAGACCCAGAAGCGTCTACAAATCCCGGAGCGTACTTCTGCGGCGCCTCTACAAAGCGCCCCTGGCACTTCGCACTGCAAAAGTAGTAATCGTGGCCTTCGTGGAGCGCGGTGTATTGGGACTGGGCCGTCACCGGCATACCGCAGACGGGGTCCTTCAACGCCGCCATGGACGGAGGTGCGTGACCTTCATGGCCTTCATGAGGCTGGTGCCCGTGGTGAGCATGATCGTGCGGCGCGGCTGTAGTCATGGTTGTAATTCCTGTAGATGGAGTCGTGTCTTGCGCGGGATTAATCGCGGCCTGATCCGCCGCCATGCGAACCGTGGCCCCCATGCCCATGGAAGACGTGCAGTAACGGGCAGGCCAACAACAGCAGGTAGGGCCAATAGCCCGCGATATGCGACCAGTGCTCTCTGAGCAAGAAGAAGCCGCCGATCAAGCCAAACATGATCACTGCACCGATCAACTTTTTGCTGTTACCAGTAGGATTTTTAGTGTCCGAATGCTCTGTGGTGTTGTCGTGGTTCATGGTGTTCTCCAAGAGGACATCAAAAATTGATAGGCCTCGTGGGAACAATAAGGCTTAACACGGTGAGAGTGTCAAGCATGAACATCCGCCGTCCTTGACCTCAATCAAGGGCCTGTACTGCAACAAGCGTGAGACGCGTTGCCCAAGAGCCCTGCCCTGGATTTCCGGCGATGATCCAAACACCCAAGGCAGTGACTGTGAGAGACATAGGGCTATTTGGCTGAAGCGGCCGGTGTCTTGCCGCTGCGGGCCAGAAATGCCTCCAGTTCAGCGATTTCCTTTTTCTGCGCTGAAATGATGTTCTTGGCCATCTTGAGCATCTGAGGATCCTTGCCATCGCGCAGCAGGGTCTGAGCCATGTCAATCGCACCCTGGTGGTGGATCCGCATCATCTGGGCGAAATCCACATCAGGGTTGCCCGACATCGGCACGGATGCCATCCTGTCGTTGTTCTCTTTCATCATCGCCTTCATGTCCATCTTGCCTTGAGGCAGCGACTGATCCATGCCTGCGCCCTTCATGCCCGAGTGGGGGGCGGGCTGGGCTTGCAGCGCCAGAGGCGACAACAAGGCGCAAGCAATGACAGCGGCAGCACACCTCGGCTGAGAAGCGGGGAATTTTTTCATGATGTTCTCCAGGTATTGACCTACGTGATCAAGCTGCACGCGCCATGGCGTCGCACTCTTGGGCGCACTTGAGACAAGCCTGCGCACAGGTCTTGCAGTGGTCAGCCTCATGCTTGGCGCATTCATCGGCGCAGGCCTTGCAGATCTGAGCACACAGCGCGCAAATCGCAGCTGCATGCTCGCTGTTGCGCGCCATGGCATCGGCCGCAAAGCTGCACGCTGCCGCGCAGTCCGTGTCCAGGGCAATACAGCGCGCCATCATTTTCACGTCGTCTTCTTTCAGACAAGCTGCAAAGCACTGATGGCAGGCCGTGGCGCACTCCTGGCAAGCCTCGATGCAAGACATGTATTGGTTCGGGGTGTGGTTCATCAAAATCTCCTGATAAGTAGCTCGAAAGATGAGCGGGAACCTGCGCAGTTGGCTGCGAGGAGCGTCCATCTTTTGCCGCGTGGGGTGATCGGCGCTGTAGGCTGGCATCGCCAATTGACGCGGCTTTCGAGCGATTTGCCGTCGTTATGGGCCATAGATTACGAGGAGATTTCAGGGCTGTAATTTACGCATCACATTCGCGCAAGGGTCGCCGCAACGGCCAGTTGCTATTCATATCTGCATGCCGGTCGTTTGCTCGTACAGTTGAGTTGCTGAGGCAACGACCGCGCAGCGCACTACGTTCATCGATGAAGAGCGTGATCAATGCAACATAAGCGTACGGCAAAATCATCTTGATGAAGATGTCGGGACATCGACAATCGTGCCAACAGCCACCGATTGCAAGTACGCCCGATCAAGCGTTCCCTGGCAGTTGGTGTCTTTGCGTGCAAGTTCTTCAAGCGCACACAGCACGAGATCGGCTACAGCGAGTTCCCGCTGCCTGCGCGCTTGCTCAAAAACGCGCAAAAGTGCGTAGCTGAGCATTCGACGGGCATCACCAATCTTGTAGGTCATAGCATCACCTCCATGCGTCGCTTTTGCCTAAACTGGCAGCTTAGACCTTGTCCCTGTGTGAATGCCAAGAAGAGTGCAGGCCCTTAGGAAATCGCCTTCGAGCGAAGGTCCATCCTTCGCTCATGCGCTTTTCAGAGCATGCCCGCACCCCCATGCGGCCTGTGGCTTTCAAAATCGTAATCGGAAGGTCACCGCTTCGTAGGGGTGCGGCTTCTAGACTTCTCTCCGTGGCGCAGAAAAACGCCACCTGGATGGACCATATCGGGCATCCGGCGCCACAGGAGACCATCATGAAAGTTCGTACCGCCATCCTCGTCGCCAGCCTCGCTGCATCCGCTACAGCGTCCTTTGCCACTTCGGTGTACCACGCAAGCCCAAGCCAGGAAGAAGGCGTGAGTCTGGCCCCCGACCACCTGGGCAACGCGGTCAGCCGCCAAGCTGTCGAAAACACCGTTCTGGCCGCTCAAAAGGACGGTTCGCTGTACTGGATCAGCCGTGGCTACCCCGCTACCTATCCGCTCGTCCCCGGTCCCAAGCTCACCAAGACCCGCCAGCAAGTTCTGGATGAGTTGCAGGCCGCCAAGCGCAACCCTGTGACCAGCGATGGCATGCGCGACCTGGGCGGCGAGGCAGGTTGGGTCAACGCCCGCCAACTCCCCTGAGCTGTCTCAACGACTACCTGCAATCGTGTGCCCCTTCAAGACCGGCCTGCGGTTGCACTCAAACCACCATCATTTACTCAACAAGGAAATCCCATCATGAAACTCAAGTCCACCCTCATCGTCCTTTCCCTCGTCGCCGCCCCCGCATTTGCTTCGGACCAAGCGGTCAGCAAGACGCGCGAACAAGTGCGGGCTGAATTGGCGCAGGCTCAGCGAAGCGGCGACATGCTCGCCTTTGGCGAATCGGGTCTTACGCTCAAACAGATCAATCCTGGCGCCTATCCCGTGGCTACTTCGACTCAGGTCGGCAAATCCCGGGAGCAAGTGCGGGACGAGTTGGAGCAGGCTATCCGCACAGGCGACATCATGGTGGCCGGCGAGTTCGGGGTCAAACGCAATGAACTGATGTCAGGCCGCTATCCCACCGTGGCGAGCAAATCGCTGAAGACACGCGACCAGGTCAAGAGCGAGCTGGCACGTGCCATCCGCGAGGGCGAAGTCGTCGCTGTGGGCGAAGACGGCCGCAAACTCAACGAAATCTATCCGGACCGATACCACGCAGCGCAGCATGCTGCCGTCGCCGCCACATCGGATGAGTCCACCAAGGCTCCTCGCTTCTAAATCGGTCCGGTCCACGTGAGGACGTCGATGCCTGGCAAGAGCGCCTGCATAGCGAACCATAGGCCCAAGGAAAATATGTCTGTAGGGGCATCGGAGGCATCGGCGCGATGCGAACCTCAGCTTGGCTCTTTGCGGCACAGACAGTAGATGAACTTCTGGACGGTGCCGAGTGGCGTATGGTGCTCTTCGCGCGCTTGCTGCAAGAGCGTGAATGGGGCCCCGAATTGCGCGTGCAAGCCGTCGGCGCTGTAGCGCATGACGGGCAAACCGCTGCACCTCTCTGGTCCGTCTTCTGCAAACGTCGCCACGATGACGTGACCGCCAGGCTTGACAGCGCGCAGAACCGCCTGAACGTAGGCCTCCCGCTCGTGCGACGAGGTAAGGAAATGAAAAACGGCCCTGTCATGCCAAACGTCGTAGGCATGCCGTGGAAGGTCCACGCGCGTAATGTCGCCCACAAGCCAGGTTACGGTGTCCGCACGCGCCCCCAGTCGAGACCGTGACGCCGACAAAGCAGCCTCGGACAAGTCAAGAACCGCGACCTTCATGTACCCCTCATCAAGCAAATCATCGACCAAAGTTGAAGCACCCCCTCCAATATCAATGATGCTCGCATCACGGGCGACTGAGGTCTGCCGAATGAGCTGGGTGGATTGCTGAGCGTGTTCCTGAAACCAACTCACCCCAGAGGTGGGCTTTGTCGTGTAGACCTGCTCCCAATGATCTTTGGACTGCATGTAAATCTCCGATGAAAGTACGCGCGTCTATGCTGTCGCAGGAATATACCGACTTCGCTGGGAAGCGTCCCCGCCGATCTGTGCTCCGACTACGTGGCTTGTGCCCAGGGCAAGTCACACCTGCATATTCATCACATCGGTGTAGGCTTGAACAATTCGGTTACGACTTTGCAGGGTAGCCTGAAACGCAATGTTCGACTTGACTCCGGCGAGCATCGTTTCTTCCAAGCTGACCGTGGGATTGCCGAGTGTGACCTCACGACTCAGCCGACCCGACTCACTTTGCAATTGGCTGGTGGTTGTCAGCGCCTGCTTCATCGCGTCCACAAAACCGCCTCCCTGGATGCTCGGCGCTTTGTGCACAGAGTTTCCCAACAAACCGACTGGCGATAGAGCATTCAATGGCTTGGTAGTGACGTTCATGTCGAGGACTTCTTGTTTTGGGCGAAGAATTTGCGAAGTGCCGCCTCGGAGATCTCTACCAAGGTGATGGCTCATCGTAGCTAATGGCGCCAGACCGTAAGCGTCCGGCAATCCCATCTTGAGATAGACCCAGTGTCGAGGCATCGTGTGCACGATGAACATCACGCACACTATGGCGAACGACACGATCGCCCAGCGCCCCAAGCGGCACTACTACTCCCCGGAACTTAAAGGCCAGATCGTGGCCGAATGCCAGGTCTCCGGCGCGTCAGTGGCCGGCGTAGCGCTTGCACACGGAATCAACGCCAACATCGTTCATCGCTGGATGCGCGAGCAAGCAGACTCCCTGTTGCCAGCGCCCCGGAATGAGTTCGTTGCGCTGAATCTGCCTCCACCAGTTGAACAGCTCCCAGCAACCGAGACCAGCTCGCCGCCCGTGTCGCGTGCGATTCGCGTTGATGTTCGGCGCAGCGCCAGCGTAGTCACCGTGAACTGGCCCCTGGAAGATGCAGCGTCATGTGCAGCGTGGCTGCGCGACTGGCTCCGATGATCCGCATTGATGCGCTGTGGCTCTCCACCGAGCCGCTGGACATGCGAGCAGGCACCGAGACGGCGCTCGCCCGGGTAGTGGCTGTCTTTGGCGCAGCGCGCCCACACCACGCCTATCTGTTCGCCAATCGACGAGCCAACCGCATGAAGGTGCTGGTGCACGACGGCATCGGTGTCTGGCTGGCGGCCCGGCGCCTGAATAGCGGCAAGTTCGTCTGGCCGCGCGATGCCGCCACCACCGCCACACTCAGCCGAACGCAGTTCGATGCGCTCGTGCTGGGCCTGCCCTGGAAGAACGTCGGCGAGGCTGGAGTCATCACTGTACTTTGAGTGCTCCGGTCGTTGGCCAGGCAATCAGCGCTTGCACCGATGCGCGAATGTGATGTTAGCCGCATCATCTTCTCCCGTGATCACCGCAGACCACCTTGACACCCTGGAGCCGCAGCAGATGCGAGCGGCCCTGCTGTCGTTGATGGGTGAGCTGGCCGAGCGAGACGGCGTGATCGCACGCCAGGGCCAAGAGGCGGTCTTCAAGCAGGCGCAGATCGACAAGCTCACGCACGAGAACGCACTGCTCAAGCGCATGAAGTTCGCCGCACAGTCGGAGCGCTTCAGCGCCGAGCAGAAGAGCCTGCTCGATGAATCGCTGGATGAGGACCTGCAGGCGGTGGCCGATGAGATCGAGCAGGCCACGCCGCCAGTGGCAGGCCGCCAAGACAAGCAAGTCCCCAAACGCGCACCCCTGCCGGTCAACCTGTCGCGGCGCGAGATCCGCCACGAGCCCGAGTCCACCACCTGCGCCTGCGGTTGCCAGATGAAGCGCATCGGCGAGGACGTGGCCGAGAAGCTGGACTACGCGCCCGGCGTGTTCACGGTGGAGCGCCACATCCGGGGCAAGTGGGCCTGTGCCCAGTGCGAGACGATTCACCAGGTGCCTGTCGATCCTCACATCATCGACAAAGGCATCCCTACCACTGGGCTACTGGCGCAAGTGCTGGTGGCCAAGTACGCCGACCACCTGCCGCTGTACCGCCAGGAAGCGATCTTCGGCCGCGCCGGCCTAGCCATCCCCCGCTCCACGCTGGCGCAATGGGTGGGCTCGTGTGGCGTGCAGTTGCAGCCACTGGTTGACGCCATGAGGACAGAGCTGCTGCAGCGCCGCGTGCTGCATGCCGACGAGACGCCGGTGTCCATGCTCAAGCCGGGCAACGGCAAGGCGCACCGGGCGTACCTATGGGCCTATGCCACGGGCGCCTTCGAGAACATCAAGGCGGTCGTCTACGACTTCTGCGAATCGCGCTCGGGCGAACACGCCCGGCGCTTCCTGGGCGACTGGAGAGGCAGCCTCACCTGTGACGACTTCAGCGGCTACAAGGCCTTGATCGCAAGTGGTGTGACCGAGGTCGGCTGCCTGGCGCACGCGCGGCGCAAGTTCTTCGATTTGCACGCGGCGAACCAAAGCCAGATCGCCGAGGTCGCGCTGCAGCAGTTCGCGCGGGTCTACGAGATCGAGCGTGAGGTCAAGGAGATTGCGACCGATCAGCGCCAAACCATCCGGCAACAACAAACGAAGCCGCTGCTTGATGCCTTGCACCAGTGGATGGTGCTGCAACGCCAGAAGGTGCCGGAAGGCTCGGCAAGCGCCAAAGCGCTGGACTACAGCTTGCGGCGCTGGGAGGCTTTGACCCGGTTCGTCGATGACGGACAGCTGCCCGTGGACAACAACTGGATCGAGAACCAGATTCGGCCGATTGCCATTGGCCGCAACAACTGGCTCTTTGCGGGCAGCCTACGAGCTGGTCAGAGGGCAGCAGCCGTCATGACGCTCATCCAGTCAGCACGACTCAATGGGCATGATCCCTATGCGTATCTCAAGGACGTTTTGGCTCGCTTGCCGACGCAACGGGTTAGCCTGGTTCACGAGTTGCTACCGCATCGTTGGTTCGCACCGAGCTGAATGTCGTTATTTGAGGCTCCGCTCAGCGAACGGTTGGCCAGCTTGCCCCAGTGGCGCTGCGCAGCGATTCAAGTGCACCGCAATCGCCAACGCATACCCCTCCCGCACAGGTACTGCGGATGGCACGCAGTTGCTTGCGCAGCGCCTGCAACTCGGCGATTCGCTGCTCTACCAAGCGCATTTGATCGTCTAGCAAGGCATTGACCTCGTCGCAGGACATGGCGGGGTCGTCCTGCAACTGCAGCAGAGCCCGGATATCGTCGTGCGACATGTCCAGCGAGCGGCACCGAACGATGAAGGCCAACCTGTCGACATGCTGTTGGCCATATTGCCGATAGTTGTTGGCGGCCCGCAGGGGCGCCTGCAGAAGGCCCTCTGCTTCATAAAAGCGCACCGCGGGAACGGAGCACCCTGCCAATGACGATAGTTCACCGATTTTCATATTTGCCTACCTACCGCTTGACTCTACAGCTACTTGAGGGTTTCTAATACGGGACATGAGTACATGTCAAAGCAGTAGCTGCTCGAGCAGTTGCAATTCGCAGACGGTCGACGAGGCCCCAAGCGCCATTGCTTCCGTGGAGAGCACATTTTCAGTTCCGGGAATGGACTGCCCCTCCGAGGAGAACCTCATTCGCATGGCGCTGGGTGGTCTGACCGGGGTTGGGCCGATGACCTTCGATCTGGCCCATCGGCAGCTCCGGGTGGTGCACTCGGGCGAGCCCGCCAGGATCGCCCAGAAGCTGACGCCCCTGAACTTGGGTGCGGTTCTGCTGACAAGCGAGAGGCGCACCGAAGGCGGGCAGTGGAAGACGCGTTTCTCCGTGCCGAAGATGGATTGCCCGTCGGAGGAGAATCTCATTCGGATGGCGCTGGCCGATGCGTCGGCTGTTGCGGCACTGGACTTCGATCTGAAGGACCGTGTACTCACCGTGCAGCATGGGGGAAGTACGCAAGAGCTGCTGGGCCGTCTCATCCCTCTCAACCTCGGCGCGCAAGTGTTGGACAGCGTGCAAAGCGACGAGTCTACGGCCCCAGACGCAGAGGGGAATGCCTCTGAGGCTCGGACCTTAAAGCTGCTGCTCGCTATCAACGGTGCGATGTTTGTCTTTGAGTTGATCGTTGGCCTGATCGCCCAGTCCACAGGTCTCATAGCGGACTCGCTTGACATGTTCGCCGATGCGGCGGTCTACGGACTGGCGCTCTATGCGGTGGGCCGCGCCGCCGCCTTGAAGATGAAGGCAGCGCACATCGCTGGTTGGTTGCAAGTCGTGCTTGCGCTTGGCGCGCTTTTGGAGGTCGTTCGGCGGGCAGTTGTGGGAAGTGAGCCGGCGTCCATGCTCATGATGAGTATCGGGCTGGTCGCATTGATCGCCAACGTCACCTGCCTGGTGCTGATCGCCAAGAAGCGGGATCGGGGCGCCCACATGACGGCAAGCTACATTTTTTCTGCGAATGATGTGATCGCAAACGCGGGGGTGATAGTCGCTGGTGTTTTGGTCGCTTGGACGGGCTCCTCGTACCCTGACCTCGTGATTGGCGCAGTCATTGCGCTGATAGTGCTCAGCGGTGCCCGGCGCATCCTGAACCTCCGATAGCCAATCTAGCGGCATCCCACACCGATGCCTAGCCAAGGTGGGATGGCCGGCCGCTTACGCCAGACCTGTAGCTTTTGCGACGCAAGGCTCTGCCCCTCAATCCCTCCGTTTGGGATAACAGGAACTTCATCTTGCCGACATCCCCGAGGATTACCTCCCCCTGGGCCCGAGGAGCCAAACCCAAAGGGACCGTGCCGCGCCGATGAGCAGTGGCTCACAGCCGCTGCGAAATCTCTAGCAGCGGCTTGATGCTGGAGCCAAAACGGCTCATGGAGGCGTGGTTCTGCTCCAGCTGGCTATAGGGCAGATACCGGACTCCCAATTCAGACACCCTGGAGAAGGCGGGCCTTTGAAGTTGCTCTGCGACCTTGTCTCGGCGATTGTCTGGCGCCACCAGAAACAGCGCACAGTTGCCCGCAACCGGGGTACCCAGGGCCAGGTCGAGCATTCGCACGATCCCCGAATAGATAGATGTGGTGTGCTCGACTTCAAATGCAGCCACGACCTGCGAAGTCTGGCTATCAATCCATACGACATCAATCAGTCGAATCGACTCCAGCCCCCTGTCCACGCTGGCAGGCAACTGCGCCAGGCATCCGTCTCCCAGCAGGCCGCTGCCGCAGGAGCGCCCCCGGTCGTTGGACGCGATCCAGACATCAAAGCCGAGGGCCTTGCCCAGGTCGCGCAGCGATGCCTGGACACCCGTGTGCGTCGCATCGCTCTCGCTAGCTTGGGACAGTTCCCGTTGCAATGCGGTGGATTCCTGACGTACGCGTTCTAGATCCTCTTGCCACAAAGCAGCGGCTGCAGCGTCCGTTGCCGGAGGGGGTGCGGCATATCGGCCACTGCCGATATCAAACATGAGTCCCGCGATCGCGCCCAGATCGTTCGATAGTTTCAGCCGGTACTGCGCGTTCAGGCGAAGCAATCCCTCGCGCATCGAGAGATAGTGGTCCCAGCGCCCAAGCTTCATGCGCCCCCCGGTCGCGGCGTTGAACCCGGCGACGATGGCTGTGTTGAAAGGAGATACCAGTGTCGGGTGGATGAAGTACAGCAAGTTAGCGACTGCTGGGCCCAGGCCTTTGATGCCAATCGCATCCATGCGCTGTATGGCGGCCACTACGTCTTCTGCGCAATCGCAGTGATCGCAGGTGTGCAGGAGGTCCGCAAAAGCGCGCTGGTTGCTCGGGTTCTCGTAGATGTCCGGAATGCGCAGCTTGGGTTTCCAGAGGAACGCGTGGTCCGCACCCTTGAAGATCTGGCGCTGCTCCGCCACGGAGCCAACGATTGTCTCTAACGAGGATCCTCGGTAGGCGTTGCCAAACGTTCCCGCTCGGATGTCCTCCACCACTTGCGCAATGCCTCGGCGAATGGAGCGGAAGTTTTTGATCCGCTGATCCCACAGGAACCAGGTGTTGTAGGTGCTGCTGGGATCTGCCTTCCAGCAGTCAATGAGGGTGGCCAGGGGGTCATGCATCGGTGGTGAGGTGCTTGCCAGCACTGCTCGTACTGGGGAAATACATCGAAAAACAAGTCCTGCCATCGGCCGAACTCACAGAGATGCGGCCCCGGTGCGCATGAACAATCGCCTGGGTGATAGACAAGCCCAAGCCCGCACCGTCGGAGTCCAGTTGCTTGCGCGACTTGTCTGCCCGAAAGAAGCGGTCGAAAAGGCGGGGGATCATCTGCGCATCGATGGAAGGTCCAGTGTTGACTACATCCACGGTGGTTCCGTGAACGTCCCCTTGAATGTCAACGACCACCTGTTCTCCAGCGGGGGTATAGCGAACGGCGTTGGACAGGAGATTGCTCAGCGCCCGGCGCAGCATCAACCGATCGCCAGTGATCTCCGCCGTCCCGAACAATTGCAGCCGGACCTGCTTATCTTCGGCAAGGGCCTCATAGAAATCAAACAATGCCTGTGCTTCATCATGGACCGCGATTCTCTCTGTGCTGGGCAGAATGAGCCCGTGGTCAGCCTTGGCCAGGAACAACATATCAGCCACCATGCGGGCCAGACGCTGGTACTCCTCGGCGTTAGAGGCCAGTATGTCTTGATACTCCCCGCAGGAGCGAGGCTGGCTGAGCGTGACCTGTGTCTGTGTCATCAGGTTGTTGATCGGCGTACGCAACTCGTGGGCCAGATCCGAAGAAAACTCGGACAGGCGATCAAACTCCTCCTTCAGGCGCCGCAACATTTCATTGAGGGTTGTCGCCAAGTCTGCCATCTCCACAGGAAACTCCTGGGTTGGCATCCGCTCGTCCAGTCGCTGTGCCGTAATGGCCATTGCGCGCGACCGCATTGCTCGAAGGGGTGCCAAACCATTCTTTGCGGCCCACCAGCCCAGGATTCCGGCCACCAGCGTTGCCAATACCACGTAACCCAACAGCACCCGAATCAGGCCTTGCATGAAATGTTTGTGGTGTGCAATGTCCAACGCGACCCAGATCTGGAGCGGTGCTTGAGAGGCGCCCGGCATCGACATGGATTCGGACATCCCTCGGTACTCGCGGTCCTTGGTCTGCCAGGATGCGACCCCCAAGCGGGCTTTCTGGGTTTGGGCGATGAGGTCCTGTGGAAACTGGAAACCCGTGGTCGCGTAAAGCGGGTCCTTGTCACGGAAAACGCTGACAAAAAGGCCCTCGTGGCTGTGCAAAACGTCGTCCAGCCGAATTTTGAGGTCCTGCGGTGACGTGGATTTTCCTATCACCTCACGCGTGAGGTGAATTTTGTCGCGCAGGGCATCGCGGTCAAGTTCCACAAAATGCCGGTCAATGGAAATAGCGACAAGTGTCCCCAAGCCAACGAGGACGAGCCCGGAAGCCAGCGTAAAAAAGACCGTCAGCCGCGTCGTCAGCGAGTGCCGGGCTTTCACGGAATCTCCTGTGGCGCTTCAAGCACATACCCCATGCCTCGCACCGTCTGGATCAGTTTGGCGTCATAGGCATCGTCAATTTTGGCCCGAAGCCTGCGCATTGCCACCTCGACCACGTTGGAGTCGCTGTCGAAATTCATATCCCACACCTGCGACGCGATCAGAGAGCGAGGCAAAACCTCCCCTTGGCGACGCATCAGCAGTTCCAGCAGCCCGAATTCCTTGGGCGTGAGGTCGATGCGTTTGCCGGACCTGCTGACTCGACGCCGCAGAAGGTCCAGTTCAAGATCTGCCACCTGCAGAATGGTCACCTCGGCGCCACTGCGGCCGCGCCTCAGTATGGTCCGTGCCCTTGCCAGCAATTCGGCAAAAGAAAACGGCTTGACCAGATAGTCGTCTGCGCCCAACTCTAGGCCTTTGACGCGATCCTGAACCTGGTCCTTTGCCGTGAGAAATAACACGGGCATCTCAAGGCCACGGCGACGCATATTGGTGAGGACCTGCCAGCCGTCCATCCGAGGAAGCATCACATCCAGGATCACCAGATCGTAGTCCTCCTCTTGAACCAGACGCAGGCCATCGACACCGTTGTGAACCAGATCAGCGTTGAATCCCGCTTCACGCAAGCCTTGGCGCAGGTATTCCCCGGTTTTGATTTCGTCCTCAACGATCAGTATCTTCACGAGACCTCCTTGGCGCTACAAGAGGTCGCCAGTGTGCCCGGAGATTTATGCCTTTCTTGAACATGACAAATATGTAATCAATCCGTTATGTCTTTGGAAGCTAATAACTCACACAATGCGTTGCATCAAAACGCATGGTGAATCTATGAGAAATTCTTGGCTTTCACGACTTAACTCAATCCCTTGGCTGGCCGCAGCATTGCTGGCACCTTCGCTGGCACTTGCTCAGATGCCGGACGCTGCCCCCGCGAAGGTGGACTACCAACTTTCGTACCGATCAGCTCTCACGGGCTATGAGGTCTACAAGGAGCAATCCGTCCAGCCGTGGAAGGCCGCCAACGACAAGGTGGGTGAAATCGGAGGATGGCGGGCCTATGCCAAGGAAATGCGCCAATCCGCACCCGCAGCGGGTCAGGACCAACCAGCCCAAGGCCATGACGCACACCACGGGGGCAAACAATGAGCCGCCCCCTGCGTATGCCCCGCGCCAAACTCGTGATCGCTGTTGCCGCAGTTGCGGTTTTGTCTGGCTGTGCCAGCGTGAACCTGGAGCAAAACATCTCCAGCGCCAACGCAGCAACCAGCAGTTTCACGGACGGCAAACTCACCTTGGCCCGAGCCAAGAATGAGCAAGAGGCCTTGCGCCGGCGTGCCTCGGACTTGTTGGCCAAACCGCTCAGTCAACAGGATGCCGTTCAACTCGCTCTGGTCAATAGCCCGTCCCTGCAGGCCATCGTGGCCCAAAACTGGGCGGACTCTTCCACTGCAGCCCAGTCCGGACGCATCGCCAACCCCATTCTGAGCCTGGAGCGGGTTCGCCTGGGTAGCGAGACGGAGATCGGCCGCATCCTGTCCTTCGGCCTGCTGGACCTGCTGACCTTGCCAACACGCAAAGGTATTGCAGAGCAGCGAATCAAGCAGACCCAGTTACGCCTGAGTAGCGACGTGGTCGACCAAGTGACGCAGGTGCGCCAGGCTTGGGTCCGCGCTGTCGCCGCGCAACAGACGCTGACTTACACCCAGCAGGTCTTCGCCAGCGCCCAAGCCAGTGCTGAACTGGCCAAGCGCATGCAGTCGGTGGGCAATTTCAACAAGCTTGACCGTGCACGCCAGCAAGCGTTCTATGCCGACACAGCGACCCAGCTGGCCACCGCCCAGCACCAAGTCACCGCAGCCCGTGAGGAGCTGGTGCGGTTGCTGGGCCTGGACGACAACCAAGCCCAGCAGCTCAAGTTGCCTGAGCGCCTGCCCACACTGCCCAAGGAGCCGCTGTCCCCATCGGACGCTGGCCGCCAAGCGTCCAAGGGTCGGCTGGATCTGCAGATCGCGAAGGCTGACTATGACGCAGCCGCACGCACGCAAGGCTGGAACACGATCACGACCTTCACTGACATAGAACTGGGTGTACGGCGCGACTCTGTCTTCGATGCAGCCGAGAACACCCACTCCACACGACGCGGCTTCGAGATCAGTCTGCAGCTGCCGATCTTCGATTGGGGTGGCATGCGACGCGATGCCATGAACGCGCAAACCCTGGCCGCTGCCAACCGCCTGGAGGCCACAGCTCGCGCGGCAGGCTCGAACTTGCGCGAGAGCTATTCCGCGTACCGCACGGCGTATGACATCGCGCGCCACCACCGCGACGAGGTGATCCCCCTGCGAAAAACCATCTCCGAAGAAAACCAGCTTCGCTACAACGGGATGCTGATCAGCGTTTTCGAGTTGCTCGCTGACTCCCGTGACCAGGTGAACTCGGTGATGGCGGCCCTGAACGCCGAACAGCAGTTCTGGCAGGCGGATGCCGCCCTTCAGGCCTCTCTCATCGGCAAGCCCACCAGTGCTGGCGTCTCGGGCGGTGGCGCAGCCGCTGCCGAAGCTGGTGCAGGCCACTGATCCCGTCAAGGAAACCAACATGAATTCAAGAAGAGATTTTTTCCGATTTGCGGGCATTGCCGGAGGGGCCGTGGCCGCAGCGAGTGTGAGCCGAGTGGCGATGGCAGCACTGCCGGAACCCGTGTACCAGTCAAGCCCAGACACCATGGCGCCTTTGGTGCCCAACTCTGGGCGTCCGTACAACCCGGTGGTCACGCTCAACGGCTGGACGCTGCCCTGGCGCATGAATCAGGGGGTCAAGGAGTTTCACTTGGTGGCAGAACCGGTGGTGCGCGAGATGGCCCCAGGCTTCAAGGCGCACCTTTGGGGGTACAACGGCCAGAGTCCGGGCCCCACCATCGAAGTGGTGGAAGGTGACCGCGTTCGCATTTTTGTGACCAACAAACTGCCCGAGCACACCAGCATCCACTGGCACGGACAGCGTTTGCCCAACGGCATGGACGGTGTGGCAGGGCTGAACCAGCCCGCGATTCAGTCGGGCAAGACCTTTGTCTACGAATTCGTGGCACGCCGTCCAGGTACCTTCATGTACCACCCGCACGCCGATGAGATGACCCAGATGGCCATGGGCATGATGGGCTTCTGGATAACGCATCCGAAGACCAAGCATCCGCTGATTGATGAAGTGAATCGAGACTTTTGCTTCCTGCTCAGTGCCTACGACATTGAGCCCGGCGCCGCCACGCCCAAGGTCGCGGAGATGCTGAACTTCAATCTGTGGACATGGAACAGCCGCATCTTTCCCGGCATCGACTCCTTGAATGTCCGGCTTAACGACAAGGTGCGCATTCGCATCGGCAACCTCACCATGACCAACCACCCGATGCATTTGCACGGTCACGAGTTTTTGGTCACCGGCACGGATGGCGGACCCACACCCAAGAGCACCCGTCTGTATGAAGTGACCACCGACGTGGCCGTTGGACAGATGCGCCAGATTGAGTTCCTCGCGGACGAAGAAGGCGACTGGGCGTTCCACTGCCACAAGAGTCACCACACCATGAATGCAATGGGGCACGACATTCCCACCATGATTGGTGTGGACCACCGGGGCGTGGCCAAGAAGATCAACAACCTGATCCCCGACTACATGGTCATGGGCGAGCGGGGCATGGCAGACATGACGGAAATGGAGATGCCCATTCCGGACAACACCATTCCCATGATGACCGGAGAAGGCCCGTTCGGCTCGGTCGAAATGGGCGGGATGTTCAGTGTCTTGAAGGTGCGCCGCGACCAGAAACCGGGCGACTATAAGAACCCGGGTTGGTACAAGAACCCTGAGGGCACGGTGGCCTACGAGTACACCGGTCCGATGGCTGAACCGGCCCGCTTCAAGGCCGAGGGCGGGCAGTCCATGCCTCGCAAAGAGAAGTCCAGCTCAGACACTGTCGTCAAGGTCAAAAAGCCGTCTTCGCACAGCGGCCACTAACTGCCACGTTCCCCATCACCTTCACAACCCAAGGCAACTATGAAACGCACCCTCACCCTGATCGCAGCCTCCGCCCTGGTGGCTCTGTCCTTCAACACCTTTGCAGGTGGTACTCACAGCGGTGGTCACGGCCACGCAAGCGAGGAGTCAGCCATTGGTCAACCCGGCAAAGCTGCCAAGGTGACCCGCACGATCAACGTGGACATGGCTGACACCATGCGCTTCACGCCGGCAGCAATCTCCGTCAAGCAGGGCGAAACCATCAAGTTCGTGATCAAGAACAGTGGCCAGGTCAAGCACGAGTTCAGTTTGGGCACCGAGGCCGAGCTCAAGGAGCACTACGAGACCATGAAGAAGTTTCCCGAGATGGAGCATGACGAGCCCAGCAAGATCTCCCTCGCACCAGGCAAACAGGGCGAAATCATCTGGCAATTCACCAAAGCCGGTGATGTGAATTTTGCGTGCCTGTACCCAGGCCACTACGACGCTGGCATGAAGGGCCAGGTCAAGGTCTCCAAGAAGTAAATCCCGGGTTGCTGTGCCAACCCACTGAACAAGGAGCATTTATGAAGAAAACCAACACTACTATCGCCACCGTACTGCTGGCGATGGCCGCGCTGCTGCCGGTCTCGACCATGGCGCAGGCTGCAGGTGATGCCGCCAAGTCGTCCCCCGCCGCAGCCTCCATGACCGATGGCGAGGTTCGCAAGATCGACAAGGACAGCAGCAAGATCACCATCAAGCACGGGGAGATCAAGCATTTGGAGATGCCGGGCATGACCATGGTGTTCAACGCCAAAGACAAGTCCCTGCTCGACAAGGTACAGGTCGGCGACAAGGTCAGCTTTATGGTGGTCAGCGAGGGCGGAAAGATGGTCGTGACGGCCATCGAGCCAGCCAAGTAATCCCAGCAACTCCTAGACAGCGCCCTCAATCCAGAGGGAATTTCCCCAACTCTACGGCAATGCCGCGAAAGACAAATCATGAAAACTCTTCTCATCGCCCTCGCACTGACAGCCGCATCCTCTGCCTTTGCAGCCGGTGATACCCAGGAAGCAACGCCTAATACCAACTCCAAGGCGCAAGCGCATGGAGAGGAACACAAGAAAGCCCGCCCCGTGACCCCCGTCAAGCGCGCCAATGACGGCAGTACCGCCCGGGGCGAAGGCTCTGGAATGGCCACGACGAGCAAGTCCGAAGCACGCGGGCAAGACAAGGCTAACGAGCGTGAAGCCAAGCCTCACAAGGAAACAAGCCAAGGGACCACTCCCAAGTAACGGCAGCGATTCGCTCAGCAGGCCACTCCGTAGTAGGCCTGCTGAGTGTTTCGGTGAGCGAAAACTCCAGAGTTGTTGAAACCTCATTTGTTTTTCGGTCAAGCATCAGCACCCGCAAATCGGCTTCCCCATTTGACCAGAATCATCGCTGCTGACGCCTGAAGGCAATGGTGCGCTGAAGGCACTCACCATTGGCCCGCTATACACGGGTGCAAAGCCCCCGTCCACTGTACGGAAGTTGGTGGTCTGTCCTTGATACAAGCGAGCGGCCAACCACATGACAGATCCCTCATAGGTGTACGCCCGCATATCAAACTTCATAGTCTGTCCGGCACCATCCGCGTTGACCTTGCGCTCACCTGGTGCCACCAACGCCTGCGCAACATACTCCCCGGCCAAGATCTCCCCCCAGACGCGCTTGGTAAGCTTGTCACCACGATAGGCAGCGCGGCTGCCAAACCCAGCGACTGGCTTGAAGAATAAACCCCGTCGCCCCTCCCAGAGGCGTTTTGCGTCTTCAGGCATGACAACTTCAGTGTGGGGCACATGTTCCAGCAGGACTTTCTGCGTCGCATCTGGTACACCCAGCGCGCTCATACGCAATCCATCGCTGAACAGCGCAAGGTTGCGCTTGTGGGCCAGCACAGCCTCGTCGCTGTGGCGCCCGCCGGCTCTGCCAGTCATGTCCTGTGGGCGGTGCAGCCAGTTGAAGTAGCCGCTGGCGCTGACCTCCAGCACGCCACACGAGATGCACAACGGGTACTGGCTCCTCATTTGGTGAATCCAGTCGTACCTCGCAGCGTGTCCTGCGCGAAGTACGCCGCAGCTTTTTTTGCGATGTCACGCTCCATGCGAAGCCGGGCAACCTCAGCGCGCAAGCGCGCTATCTCCATCTGCTCGGGCGAGACCCGCGCGGCCTTGTCAGCGTCACCAGCGCCGCTCAATGGCCCCTTGGCCGCCAGCCTCCCCCAGTTGCCTAGACTGGTCTTGGGGATACCCAGCACCTTGGCCGTAAGCGTGCGGTCATCCCACCCTTGAAGGGAACGGTCTAAGCGGCAACGATGGTGTCCACCAAACAAGTTAGGTGGACACCATGAATGAAGCCAAGAAGAAGACCCGCCGGCGATACGACGCCGAGCTCAAGCAGCAGATCCTCATTCAGTGCGACGAGCCGGGTGCATCGGTGGCCAGCATTGCCTTGTCCCACGGCATCAACGCCAATGTCGTGCACAAGTGGCGTCGAGAGGGATGTAGGGCGCTGCCTGCCCTGCAGGCTCCCGCATTTGTTCCAGTGCCGCTGCCACCAGCGGCGTGTGCATCTGCACCGGACATCCGCATCGAGTTGCGCCGTGGTGCCACCAGCGTGTCAGTGACCTGGCCCCTGGCGGCGGCCGATCAGTGCGCAGTATGGATGCGAGAGCTGCTCAAGTGATCCGGGTGGATGCCCTGTGGCTGGCCACCGAGCCGCTGGACATGCGAGCGGGCACCCAGACGGCGCTGGCCCGTGTGGTGTCGGTCTTTGGCGCTGCACGCCCGCACCACGCCTATCTGTTCGCCAACAGAAGAGCCAACCGCATGAAAGTGCTGGTGCACGACGGCATCGGGGTGTGGCTGGCAGCGCGGCGCCTGAACAGCGGCAAGTTCGTCTGGCCGCGTGATGCGGCAAGCACCGCCGCGCTCACCCGCGCACAGTTCGATGCGCTGGTGCTGGGCCTGCCCTGGCAGCGCCTTGGCGACGGTGGTGTAATCACCGTGGTCTGACTCTGGAGCGCAGACTGCGTATTTCGGTCGCTGCTGGACACTCATTTCGGTTTCTCTTGGACAGCGGGAACGGCGGGAGATGGGACCCAGTTCGGCACTCATGGACACGCACAATGTGCTGCCAGTAGGCGTCGACGCTGCGGCGCCCAGTCGCCATGTTGGTTAGGCGGGCAGGTGCGCGGCCGGCTAGACTTCACCAATCGCCACGAGCAGTCGTTCGCCCCGAGCTGTCCACTGAACGGTCAAGACTGGGCAGAGTCGTCCTCTCTCTATGCGTAACCGGCAGCTCCCGACCCGTTGCCGACCGTCGAGACTGCAGGGAAGCGGACCTAGACCGCGAAGGCGGGCCCCATTCGCTTGACACCTGTTGATTCCGGGCAGACGCAGGGCTCGACCAACGCCATCTTCAATCCTGGCGGGGTGTGACCCCGTGGTTGCCAGGACGGGTAGGCCCTCGACGGCGGCAACCGCTGAAGATGCCCTGCGATTCGGTGTCGATCAGTTTCTTGCGGCCCGCGCGGGTGAGCGTTCATCGGTGCGGGCTAACCCGCAGATTCCACCCGCACAGAGTCTCACTTGGCACCCCCGCTGGCCTTGGACACATACAGCGCCAGCGCCGCGATCTCTGCATCGGTGAGCTTTTCCTTGTACGAAGGCATCTGGCCCAGCCCGTTGCGCAGCGCCTTCGCCACGCGCGCAGCGTCGGGCTTCAACTCGTCCAGCACCGGGCCGACGGCGCCCTCGGCGCCCGCGGCCTGCAAGGTGTGGCAAACCGCGCACGAAGGCACGACGCCTTCCAGGAACAGCTTCTTCCCCAGGGCGAACTGCGCGCTGTCGTCGGCCGCCAGCGCGGGCAGAACGGGCAGCGCCAGGCAGGCACCAAGCATCGACGCAACTCTCAAGGCATGCAACACAGGGTGCTGCTGAATGGTGCTGCGCATGATCAGGCCACCGTCACTTTCACGGCGTGGTCGGACCAGCTCGTGTTGTTGTAGCCGCCGGCGTTTTCCTGCCGCTGCTCGGGTTGCACGTTGCCTGCGGAGTCGGTGGCGCGGCTGGCCAGCGTGTGGCTGCCGGCGGGCAGCCTGGCAGCCAGCACGAACTGGCGCCAGGCATAGCGACCGAGGTCGGGGCCGACGAAGCGCGCGTCGCTCCAGGTCTTGCCGCCGTCCAGCGACACCTCGACGCGCTTGACACCGTTCAGCCCTCCAAAGGCAACGCCCTGCACCTGCACCAGACCGGCTTTCACGCCGGCTGCGTCGGGCCCAGGCGAGTTGATCCACGACTTGACCGTCATCTCCTGCACCGAAGGTTGGCTGGGGTCGCCCTTGCCGCCCGGCGGCGAGATGCGGTAGCCGTGCGACATGATCTTCGCGTCCGTCTCCTTGGCCGTGAAGGCCAAGCGCTTGATGTACTTGATGTTGTTCACGCCGGTGTAGCCGGGCACGATCAGGCGCAGCGGGCCGCCGTGGGCCAGCGAGATAGGCACACCGTTCATTTCCCACGCCAGCAGCGCATCGGCCATCGCCGCGGCCGGTACCGAGCGCTCAACGATGATGCTCAGCGGGTCCAGCCCTTCGGGCAGCTTCTCGCCGCCGGTGCCGGTCATGAAGCCTGCGCCCGGCACCATGCCGCCCAGCGCCTCGGCCACTACCCGCACCGGCACGCCACTCCAGATCACGCAGCCGGCTGCCCCCACTTGCCACGGCGTGCCGCTGGGCTTGCTGGGGAAGTAGCCACGGCCATTGCCAGAGCATTGCAGCACCATGGCGGTGGTCTCCACGCCCAGGGTCTTGAGTTCGCGCAGCGTCAGTGTGCGCGGGGCCTTCACGCCTTCGATGGCCACTTCCCAGGCGTCGCGGTCGGCAATGATGGATGCGTCTGGCGCAGGCAGATTGTTGCGGATGTAGAGCTGCTCGGCCGGCGTGATGACACCGCTGCCGAAGGCCGTGCGCTTGGTCTCGATGGTGGTGCTGCTGTGCACGATGACGCTGGCCGGGTCTTTCCAGTTCACGTAGGCGGGCAGCGGCTTCAGCGTGGCGCTGGCCACAGGAGTTTCGCCAGCAGCGGCGGCGCCGCGCGCAAAAGTCGCTAGTCCGGCAGCGGCCACGGCGCTGGCGCTGCCGGCGAGCAACTGGCGCCGCTGCAGGAAGTTCAGGGTCTGTTTCATCGTGTCTCCTTGGGGGTGGTGGTGGGTGTGGATGTGGGTGTAGGTGTTTCACTGGTCTTGCCGAACTGGTTCTGCGCCACGGCCAGTGCTTGTTTCTTTTGCGCAACCAGCACCAGCGGCTTGCCGTCGCGCGAGGTGATGACTTTCCAGTAGACATTGCCCCACCAGCCGCCGCCTTCCTTCAGCGCCACGGCCTTGTCGAAAGCAAACACGGTGACCATGCCGCCCTTCTCGAAGAACGTGGTGAGGTGATAGGCAAGGTGGCCGTCGATGTCGCAAGGCCGCATCAACTGCGGGAAGCCAGGGACCACTTGTTTGCCGCCAAGCCCCAGGTGCTGCAACAGCGGTGCAGGTTCCATGAAGGTGCCGCGCAGCGTGCGCTCAAAATATTCATGCTCGATGGCACCCCGCACCAGCTCGGGTGGGCGCATCGCCAAGACGGTGCCGGTCCCGCTGCCGACCAGCAGCAGGGCCAGCACAGACCGCTGGAAGCCGCGTCGCGACAGCATCGGCTGCGCCTTGCGGTACAGGTGAGGCGGTGGGTCGGTGGCTTCGAAGGCCAGCGCCAGCTCGGCGCGGGCGCGCAGGTCGAATGCACTGTCCTCGGGTTCGGTGGTGATTCGGAGCTTCATGTTGAGGTTTTTCTCAGCGGCGTCACGCGCGCGCCTGAGGGTGCTTGCACGGGCACGCCCATCACGCGCTTGAGCGCGTCGCGCGCGCGCGCCAGGCGCGACAGCACGGTGCCCGGCGCGATCTCCAGCGCCTCGGCCATCTGGGCGGTGGGCATATCGTCAAAATAAAACAGCACCAGCACCTCGCGGTGCATCGGCGCCAGACGCGCCAGGGCCTTGACGACGTCGAGCTTGTCGTCCAGCCCGCTGTCGGGCGCGGCCTGCTCGGGACGCTCTTCATCGTCCAGCGACTGCATGCCCGGCGTAGCCTGGCGGAAGGCCGCGCGACGCATGATCTGGAACAGCCAGGCCCGAGCCAGCGTTGCATCGCGCAACTGCTCGCGATGTTTCCAGGCGTTGGCAAAGCAGTCCTGCACCACGTCTTCAGCCGTCGCACGCGAGCCGGTCAACGCCCACGCGCTGCGCAGCAGGAAACGGTAGTGCTCACGCACCCATTGGTTGTAGCGGGATTCGGCCGACTGGAAGAGCATGTTGATCAAGAGCGCTGGGTGCGCCCGCTCATTCCATACCGATCATTGGTAGTTACCCTCAGGGCTGACCCTTAGGGGCCGCGCGTGCCGCCCAGCGACGGGAACTCGGCCGCCGCATCGCCGCTGCGCCCTTGCCGCAAAGCCGCCAGCCGCCGCGTCATGCTTTCAATCTCGATGGTCTGCCCGGCAATGATTTCCTCCGCCAGTTGCCGCGTGGCCGGGTCGCGGCCATGCTGCAACACCAGCCGCGCCATCTCGACGGCGCCGGCGTGGTGCGGAATCATCATCGCCAGGAAGTCGATGTCGGCATGGCCCACGTGGCCTGTGCCGTGCATGTCTTGCATCATCCGCGTCATCGATTCGTCCATCTCGCGCTGGAAGGCGCTGGCTCCCCCGCCGTTCATGCGGTCTGCCCCTTCGCACCCACGCGCACGTAAACCAGGTTGATGCTCTTCTTGTTGCGCAACGCGCCTGAAGGCAGGGCCAGGTTGCCCAGAGGGATCTGCGCGATGAAGGCAGGCCGCAGCGGGTCGCTGACGTCGAAGGCGCTGCACACCGTCTGGCCGGCGTTGGGCGTGCCAGGCAGCTCGTCCTGCTCGTGCGCCACGTACAGCAGTGTGTTTTCGGGGTTGGTCCACAGCCCATGCGACTCGCGCCCGTGGCTGAAGAAGGTACCCACCACCTTGCGCTGGCCGCCGGGGGCGCTGCGGTCGATGATGGCGATGGGGCTGGACGCCACGCCGCCGGGCCCGCCGTCGTCGATGCGCGCCAGGCTGGCATAGACCACGCTGCCGCGCGCATTGCTGACGAACTCGACGTGGTTGGGCCGCGCGCCCATGCCCAGCGGCACGCTGTCGATCAGGTCGAAGCCGCCCTGCGTCGAGCGGCACGACAGCGCATCGGCCAGCTTGTGCGAGAACCACACCTCGGCGCCGTCAGGCGTGGTCTTCATGAAGGGCGTGAAGCCGGGCTTGTCCTGTGCGCTGATGTCCAGGGTTGTCACGCGCTGCGGCCGGCTGTGGCCGTCGGCGCCCGGGTTGACGCGGAACACGTCGATCTGCGACACCTTCTGGCTGGCCACGAAGGCGAGTGTTCCCTCGCGGTTGAACCACACTTGCGCCGGGCCGTTGATCGTCGGCAGGAACTGGCGGATGGCGGTTGAACCCGGGCTGTCGGCGCCTTTCAACTGACGCACCGCCTGGTCAACGCCGAGGATGGCGATACGGTCTTCGCCGCGCAGCGTGACCCACAGTTCACGGCCATTGCGCGTGAAGGTGGGCTCGTGCGGTTCGCGGCCCAGCAGCAGGCCGCTGCTCAACCGTTCGGGGTTGGTGCTGGGGCCGGCGGCCGGGTTCGGCGTGTTGCCGATGACGCGGCGCTGTTCGGTATCGATGAGATAGATGTTGCTCGAGCCACGCCCACTGGTGGCCAGCAGCCGGCCGTCGGGCGACGGCACCGCGCCGTGGGCGTCGATGCAGCCGTGGTACAGCGGCTTGTGGATCATCGCCGCGTGCGTGGGCGCCACGCCGGCGGTGACGTAGCGGAACGGCGGCCGCGGGTCTTCGTCGAAGCTGGTCAGGTTGATCGTGCTCTCGACGGTGTTGGTCTTGGGATCGATGACGACGAGCGTGTTGGAGTCTTCGTTGGTGATGAAGACGCGGTCGCGCGGGTCGATGCCGGGGCCAGGCGCGGTCGTGCTGGTGCTTGTGCTGGCGGCCGGTGCCTGGGCTTGTGCTGCGGGCAGCGCGCTGGCTGCCGCGGCGGCCAGTGAGAATTTGAGGATGTCGCGGCGTTGGGTGGTCATGGGTGCTTTCGTAGTCGGGATGGGGTGATCGGTGGTGTCGCGGGCTAGGCTGTCGGCATCGACCGAAGATGTCTGTGCGCTGGGCAGTCGTACGAACAGTCGGGCACGGCAGCCCAGCGCTTGGTTCACATCAAGAGCGCGGCGCGGGCCGTTTCATTCCCTGGCGCCTGCCGACAGCGCGTCGCGCTGACGCCGCCCTGCCTTCAGCGCGGGGCGCCCAGTTGCCGATAGACCTCGGCCGACACCTGCGCCAGCACGCTGCGGTCGGCGTCTGATGAGAGCGCGTAGCCGAAAGGCCCGTCGACCCAGTAGAAGACATTGACCGTGCCTTCCCGCGCGAAGCGGAAGGCGGTGTCGGTGTTCTTCGCCCCTGGCTTGGTGGCTGCGCCCGGGCCTGCTGCGCTGCCCACGTCGGCGACATCGTTGGATACGTAGAGCGTCAGCTTGCTGCCGAGCTCGTTGCGGTACATGAACTGCGCAACCGGCCCCTGGCCACCCGGCAACAGGCGCCCGCCTTCCAGCGTGTAACCCTGGGCCTGCAGGTGCGGCGGCTTCATCGGCGCGCCCATGCGCTTGGACAGCCATGCCACGAGCTGGTCTTCGTGCGCCGCGTCCACCTCGACCGGGCGGCGCGTGTCGGGGCTGTACACCGCGTGGGCCACCGCCGCGCGCTGCGCGAAGCCGCCCGCTGATACCAGCGTCAGGCCGCGCTCGGCCGGTGCCGCGGCGGCCATGCGGCCGGCATCGTCGCCCCCCGCGGGCAGGCCGCCCCGCAAGCCCCAGCCAGTCGCGCCGCTGATGACGGCGATGGCGATCCCAGCGGCCAGACGCTGGAGGTACCAAGGCGTCTGCGGCACGGCGCGCGGGCGCGCCGATTTCAGCAGGCGCTGCGGCGGCTGTTCATCCAGCACGGGATCGAACAAGGCGTGCAGTTCGCGCTTCTGCGCCCGGTAGGCCTCCAGGCGCTGCGCGTCTTCAGGGCGTGCGGCCAGATAAGCGGCGATCTCGACCTGGCGCTCAGCGGGCAGGCGGCCATCGACGAAGGCATGCAGGTCGGCCTCGGTGACCGGGGGAATGGACGGTGGCGGACGGTCGGTATTCATGGGGTGCTTTCCAATGCATTCATTTGACGACCTTCAGCCGCGCCGGTTCGGCGCGGCCTTCCCTGCCTTCCATCAGGCTGCGCAGGCGCTCACGGCCACGCGACAGGCGCGACATCACGGTGCCGATGGGGATGCCCAGGGCCTGCGCCACATCGGCATAGGCCATGTCTTCCAGCGCCACCAGCAGGAGCACTTGCTTCTGCTCGGCGGGCATCAGGTCCAGCGCGGCCTGCAGATCCATCACCGCCAGGCGGTCACCTTGCGTCGGCGCCACCGGCACTTCAGGCGTGTCGTCGTCCATGGTCACGGTATGAAGCCTGGGCCGGCGCACGCCATCGACGTGCAGGTTGTGCATGATGCTGAAGAGCCAAGCGCGCATGTCAGCCACCTCGCCCCACAGGCTCGACTTGGCCCAGGCCCGCTCCAGCGTGTCCTGCACCAGGTCGTCGGCGTCGTCACGGTTGTTCACCAGCGCGCGCGAATAGCGGCGCAGGCGCGGTACCCAGCTCAGCAGGCTTGCGTCGTCTTGCATCGGTGGGTCGTGGCCTGTGGGACTGGGTGTGGGTCGCCAATGGATGTCATTCCTCGATGATGTGCCAGACGTCCTTGAAGTTGTCACCGCCACGGTCGCCGGGCTTCTGGTCGGCCTGGTAGGTGTAGACCGGCTTGCCCTTGTAGGCCCACTGACGCGCGCCGTCGTCGCGCGTGACGATGGTGTGCGCACCAGCGGGCTGGTCGGTTGCGCCGGCCATGGCTGGCGGCCACAGCGCGGCGCAGCCGCCGTTGCAGGTGCTCTTGCCGCTGCCGGCCACGTCCTTGTCGAAGGTGTAGAGCGTCATGCCCTTGGCGTCGACCAGCGCGCCGTTGACGAGCTTGGCCGGGGCGTCTGCGGCCATGGCGCTGGAGAGCGGCGCGGCGAAGGAAGCCGCGGCGATCGACAGCGCGGCCAGGTTGAGAAGGTGCTTCATGGTGATGACCGGTGAGTTGAGGGTCGTGGGGCCGCGCTGCGTGCCGATCAGTAGGCCGCAGCCACCGCCAGCTTGGGGTCGATCTGCCAGGTTTCGCTGACGATCTTGCCTTCACGGAAGGTCAGCACGTAGCGCACCTTGATGGGCATCTTGCCTTCGAAGACGACGTTGGCCGAGACGGTGGCGCCCTTGGGGTTGGCCGACTCTTCGATCGAGCCGATGTTCAGTTTCAGCGGGCCGACGGCCTTGCCGAACTTCTCCCAGGTGCCGCGGATGGCATCCGTGGTGGCGTAGGTGCCGTCGAGCGGGCCACCGACCCAGTTCAGCTGCGCCTGATCGGCATAGGCACGCATCACGATCTGGGTGTCGCCCGAGGCGATGGCCTGGAAGTGCGTGCGGGCGTCGTCGCTGGGGGCGGCGAAGACGCTTCCGGCGGCGAGCGTCAGGGCGGTGGCGGCGAAAGCGAAAGTCTTGAACATGGTGGGCTCCGATGCAGGTTGGGTGAGTGCTGGATGAAGGGTCCGAGAGGTCCCGACACTAGGGCAGACGGCGCCGGCACGTGGTTTATTCCAGAGCACGCAAAGAGTTTTTCTGTCACGCCATCGACAAGGCACCGACTGCTGCGTGCCGGAATGTTGGGCGGACGGGGGAATACGGCGCGGTGCGCACGCGTTTCACCCCTGGGCAAGCATTGGCGGCCTAAGCCTTGACCGGCTTGCGCTAACCCCGGGACGCCCGCGGGTACTGTCAACAGGCCCCACAGGTCGCAACAGCTGGAAGCTGCTGGTCGCAAGGGTGAAATCCGTCTGCTGCCTGCTTTGCTACGGGTTCTGTATGGGGACAAAGGGGTAGATGTGGCGCAGGCCATTGGAGGATCAGTGCACCTGCTCACTCCTACCACTGCCAGAGCAGAGGCCTGGCTTTGCGCTTGGAAGGGCAGAGAGGGTTGGGGCGGCCAGCGACGGGGTGCAGGCAAGCCTGCGGCGCCTGGCAGGATCAAGGACACCACTCAGTCCAATCAGTGAGTTGTCAACAATGCATGGCCCCCTGGGAGTTCTCGAGGGAGCTCAAAGAAGCTCGCTGACTGCGGTGCCGAACACGGTGTCAACGATGTCGAACTTGATGTCCAAGAAGCCCGAAATACGCACAGACCGGTGTTTGCCAATTGGGGCATGCTCCAATGGTGCGCGTGCGCCAGTGCTGGCACAGTGAATGCCCATGGTGGTCGAGCCTCAATCCCTGCAAAGCCTGAGCGCAGAAGAGCTGCGTGAGCTGACCACGCGCCTCATGACGCAACTGCGCCACCAGAGCGCACTGCTGGACAAACTCACCCACGAGAACGCGCTCTTGAAGCGCATGAAGTTCGCGGCTCAATCCGAACGCTTCAATCCCGAGCAGAAGAGCCTGCTCGAAGACGAGATCGAGGCCGACCTGGCGGCAGTGGCCACCGAGATCGATGCGCTACAAGAAGCGCAGGCGCCCGCCAAGGTTGAAGAGAAGAAGGTTCCCAAGCGTGCGCCGCTGCCAGCCAACCTCCCGCGGCGCGAGATCCGCCATGAGCCCGAATCCACCATGTGCCAGTGCGGCTGCCAGATGAAGCGCGTCGGCGAGGACGTGGCCGAGAAGTTGGACTACGTGCCCGGTGTGTTCACGGTGGATCGCCACATCCGGGGCAAGTGGGCCTGCGCGAAGTGCGAGATCATTCACCAGGTACCCGTCGATCCGCACATCATCGACAAAGGCATCCCCACCACCGGGCTGCTGGCGCAGGTGCTGGTGGCCAAGTACGCCGACCACCTGCCGCTATACCGCCAGGAAGCGATCTTTGGTCGCGCTGGTCTCGCCATCCCGCGCTCCACACTCGCTCAATGGGTGGGCTCGTGTGGCGTGCAATTGCAGCCGCTGGTGGATGCCATGAGAAATGAACTGCTGCAGCACCGCGTGCTGCATGCCGACGAGACGCCGGTGTCTATGCTCAAACCGGGCAATGGCAAGACGCACCGCGCCTATCTCTGGGCCTACGCCACAGGCGCCTTCGAGAACACCAAGGTGGTCGTCTACGACTTCTGTGAATCACGCTCGGGCGAACATGCCCGGCGCTTCCTGGGCGACTGGAGAGGCAGCCTCACCTGTGACGACTTCAGCGGCTACAAGGCCTTGATCGCCAGTGGCGTGACCGAGGTAGGTTGCCTGGCGCACGCGCGGCGCAAGTTCTTCGACTTGCACGCGGCGAACCAGAGCCAGATCGCCGAGTTCGCGCTGCAGCAGTTCGCGCGGGTCTACGAGATTGAGCGCGAGGTCAAGGAGCTCAGCGCAGATCAGCGCCGGGCCATCCGGCAACAACAAACGAAGCCGCTGCTCGATGCCTTGAACCAGTGGATGGTGCTGCAACGCCAGAAGGTGCCCGAGGGTTCGGCAAGCGCCAAGGCGCTGGACTACAGCCTGCGGCGCTGGGAGGCCTTGACCCGGTTCGCGGGCGACGGGCAACTGCCCTTGGACAACAACTGGATCGAGAACCAGATCCGGCCGATTGCCATTGGCCGCAACAACTGGCTCTTCGCGGGCAGCCTGCGCGCGGGCCAGCGGGCAGCAGCGGTCATGAGCCTGATTCAGTCCGCGCGCATGAACGGGCATGACCCTTACGCGTACCTGCGCGATGTGATGGCACGCCTGCCCATGCAGCGCGCCAGTCAGATCGGCGAGCTGCTGCCGAACAATTGGCAGCGCAATTTGGTGGCAATTTAGGCCTCCAAACGAACGTGCATCTCGTCCGATGCTCACTCTATCCGAGCCATGCCGACGCTTCACTGCTTTGCTTCAAATGCCAGGTGATACGTGACCTCGCCTTGCGGGGTATCAGAGTTCAACAACACGGCTTGGAAGTACTCGGCAGGAACGCCGGGGAGCACCAGGCCTGCAACGGGCACAAAACCAAATCGGCCGTAGTAGTTGGGGTCTCCCAGCACAACGCATCCCTTCGCCGATCTCGCATGGAGCTTCTGCATTGCCGCCTCCATGAGTTGTGTGCCAATCCCTTGGCCCTGATGCGCGGGGAGCACAGAGATGGGTCCTAGCCCAAACCATGAGTCAGCTCCGTTGCTGATCTGAACGGGTGAAATTGCCACGTGCCCGATGATCTGCTCGTTGGCTTCGGCCACGAGCGATACCGTGAGTGCGTTGGCCAACCTCAATTCACGGACGATGAACTGTTCAGTGTGGTCCGTGTGGGGTGCAAGCTTGAATGCTTCGATGGTGACAAGCTCGATTGCGGGTTCATCGCGTGGTTCTTCAGAACGAATGATTGTGAGCATGGCGATGGATGATGTGGTTGTCATTGCTTGTGGTCGAGTCCTAAAGTCTAGACTCCGCGACCGCAAGCAGCCCCACGTCAAGATGGGATGACCAGCCCCTTACCCTTGGCCACCACCGCAATAGCCTGACCAGCGCCCACCTGACGCACCGCCTCCAGTTTGAACTCCTGCGTGTACTGCGCACGCAGCTGCTTTGCTGCCATCTCTTGACTCCTTGTCGGTATTTTCAACAAGGCTAAGAACTCCACTTTTCAGGGGCAAGGTCAAAGTAGTTAGATCGCTCAGTTCATAGTCGAGCAGGGCTATACCCCATCGCTTGCACATGGGCCAGTGCTCCCGTCATGCGCATGCGGTGCGCAACACCAAGATTTTGAAAACCAAGCCGAGCCCAAACTGGGTATTTCATGCAGCGTTGCTGTTCGCGGAGGAGTGCCATCTGCGTGTGAGATTGGGTTGGGCACTCAGCCCTGCCACCACACCCAAAAAGCCCACGCGACTGCCAGCCAAACCAGCGCCACAAACGCCACGCCCCAAAGGGTCGAGGGCTTGACGCCATTGCGTGCCATCCATTCGTCCCCTTGGTTCTGACAATCAAGGCGCACTTCCACTGGAATCAGACGGATGGCCAGCCAGATCAACACCGGCAGCAGCAGCACATCGTCCATATAGCCCAGCACCGGGATGAAGTCAGGAATCAGGTCGATGGGACTCAGCGCATAGGCCACCACCACGGCAGCGAGTGTCTTGGCGGCCCAGGGGGTGCCCGCGTGGCGCAAGGCAAACCACAGCGTGACGCCATCGCGTTTGACGCGCCGCGCCCATTGGGGCAAGTCATTCAGAACTGACATCGGAATTTCCTTTTTCCACGTTCGCTATGCACATTTTGCAAGATTGATCTAGTATTGGCACATATTCATTGTAACTACCGCTACATTATTTGTGAATCAAGAATCACGCAGTGCGTTCAGTAGCTGGTTGCTCCTGACCTACAAGGTGCCAACCGAGCCATCCAAGTTGAGGGTGGCGATATGGCGTCGCATCCGAAGCCTGGGGGCGGTCTACCTCCAGAGCGGCCTGTGCGTATTGCCTGGCCGCAGCGAACACCAGCGCCAGATGCGCATGGTGCAGTCCGACATCGAACAGGCCGGCGGCGAAGCCATGATCTTTGAGACCCAGGCCATGGACGCGAAGCAGCAGGAACTCGTGGTCGGTCGCTTCAAGCAGGACCGCGATCAGGACTACGAAGAGTTCCTCGACAAATGTGAGGACTACAAGGGCGAGATCGCCAAAGAGTTTCTTGCCGACCATTACACCTTTGCCGAGGTCAAGGAAAACGACGAGGACCTGAAGAAACTCAAGGGATGGCTGGACCGCATCAAGGCGCTGGACTTTTTCGGTGCCCCCGCGCGAGCCACCGCCGAACAGCAGTTGGCTGAGTGCGAAGTGCTGCTGGAAAACTATGCCAACGAGGTGTTTGAGCGCGAGCAAAGCGGCAAGGGCTTGCCCAACAAGCCGGCAGCGGCCAAGCGAACGGCGACAAAGGCCGGCGCAGGGGAAAACACACAAGCAGCCAAATCAGTGCCCCGCAAGCGCGCGGGCAAGGCTTCTTGATACCTCCCATCGTGGACCGGCGTCATGGCTGTCAACGAGCCCACGAACTTTAAGGAGTCCACCCATGAGTCCCGAAGTTGCTCCCCGCCCATAAGACACCGCCGTGCCTCTCCAGCCTTGGCTGAACCGCACCGTCGGCGGTGTCGGTCTGACCATCGCACTGGGCGACTTTTGCTACGAGACCACGACCGTGATCCTGCCGGGATTTCTGGCGGTGTTGGGCGTGCCGGCGGCAGCCCTGGGTTTGATCGAAGGCGCCGCCGATGCGATGGCCAGCTTCACCAAGATAGTGTCTGGTTACATCGCCGACAAGTTAGGGCATCGCAAGCTGCTGGTGCTTCTGGGCTATGCATTGACCCCTGTGGGCCAAGCCCTGATCGCATTGGCCGCAGGCTGGCCACTTCTGCTGGCGGGGCGGCTGTTGTCCTGGTTCGGCAAGGGTTGCGTGGCCCGTTGCGCGATGCCATCGTGATCCAGGCCATCCATCCCGAAGCGCGTGAACGGGCCTCCGGTTTCCACCGGGCAATGTATACGATCGGCGCCGTCGTCGGCCCATTGTTGGGGGTAACCCTGCTGGGCTGGGCACAAGACCTGCACTGGGCAGATGCTGCTGGCCCGTTCCGGCTGGTGCTATGGCTCAGCGTCATCCAGGGCGTGCTTGCAGTCATCGCGTTCCTGACCCTGGTGCAGGATCCTGCGCACTCACCCAATCCCGGCCTGCGCCTTTTCAACACCCTGCGCGGCCTGCCATCTCGCTTCAAGAAATATTTGGCCGCGGTAGGAGTTTTCGGACTGGGAGACTTCTCACACAGCCTGCTCATTCTGGCGGCCACCCAACTGCTGACAGCGCGCCTTGGCATCGTTCACGCCGCCCAGGTAGCCGGGCTGCTCTATGTATGGCGAAATGTCGTGCAGCTCCTGGCCTCCTATCCGGTGCGCGCGCGGGCCGACCGCATCGGCTCGCTGCAAGTACTGGTGATCGGCTATGCGCTGGGCGCGCTGACGGCGCTGGGAGCGGTGGCTGCCTTCTGGTGGCAAGTCGACAGCATTCCCGTGTTGGCGTTGGTTTTCCTGGCCGCTGGGCTCTATATGACCGTTCAGGAGGCGCTGGAATCGACGGTGACGGCTGACATGGTGGCGCAGGACAAGCTGGCCACCGGCTATGGCGCGCTGGGCACAGTCAACGGCATCGCCAGCTGATTTCCACCTCGGCCGTGGGCTTGTTATGGACGGCAATGTCGCCTTTGCTTGCCTTTGGGTTGGCGCCCGTGCTGATGGCCATGGGTACGCTGGCGCTGAGGCGTGTGCGGTGAGTTGCCAACGTCTGCGTCCATCCAGGGCGCAGCGTGGGACTGAGGGGTCGCCAGTATTGCTCTCTCCTCACCTTCACCGCTTGCATGATGGGTCTATCAGCGGTTGTCGGGTACGAATATGCCACTGGGTCCAGCAGGGAACTCTCGACCCCATAGGCTGTGATCTACAATTGATAGCATGCCCCATCGCTTGCGATCATTGCTGCTGGTAATTGCCTTGTTATGGCAATCCATCGGCATGGTCACTCCATTTGCGGTAGCACAGCGCGCGGACCAGATGGCCCACATGGTGGTCCATACCCAGGATGTCGACCATCACCACCACGAGGATCTCTCAGCGCATGTGGAGGCATCTGGTGGGCTCGACAGCCACGAGCACGCAGACACGGGGGTCACCCCGGCCGGTCTGTTGCCTAGTGCCTCGTTGAAAGTTCCCAGCCTTCCCCCTGCAAGCCCTGCCGCGCTCATATTGCAGCGGTACATCCCTCCCTCCTTGGACGGGCTTTTACGCCCTCCCACAGCGCTCGCCTGAGCGTGAACGTCTGCCGCGCATGAAGGCGCGCTGAGCGTTCATCCATTCCCTCCCTGACTTCTTTCGCCCAATGGCATCAGGCGCAGCGCGCCCGCTTGCGTTCGCCTGGGCCTTTTCAATGTCGCGGCAACGCGCGACATCGGGCACTCGTTCGCTCATATTTTGGAAGGCACTTCATGAACCTACCGCTCTGGTTGAAGCGGCTCGCTCCGGCCTTGCTCCTGTTGATTCCCCTGGTGGCCGTCGCGCATGGCATCTCCGAGGAGGATCGACAGCGCATGCTGGACGGTGGCTATCTTCAGTACATCGGTCTTGGCGCAAGCCACATGCTCACGGGCTACGACCACTTGCTCTTTCTCTTCGGGGTGGTGTTTTTTCTCTCGTCCTTCAAGGACGTAGCGAAATTCGTCACCGTGTTCACGATCGGGCACTGCATCACGCTGATCTTCGCCACGTATTTCAAGATCACCTGGAACTACTACCTGATCGACGCCATCATCGCGCTGAGCGTGATGTACAAGGCGTTCGACAACAACGGCGGGTTCCAGAAGCACTTTGATATCAAGTCGCCGAACCTTCTTGCAGCAGTGTTCGGATTCGGCCTGCTGCATGGTTTCGGGCTGTCAACGCGCTTGCAGCAGTTGCCGCTGGGCGACGACAGCGGCTCCATGCTGCTTCGTATCCTCAGCTTCAACCTGGGCGTGGAGCTGGGCCAGATCGCGGCTCTCACCGGCATGGTTGCCTTGCTCGCACTGTGGCGCCATCGACCGTCATTCAAGCGGTTCAGCTACATGGCCAACCTGGGACTTTTCTATGCCGGGGTGTACCTGCTTTTCATGCAGTTGCACGGCTACCAGCATGACGTCGATCCAGACAGTTTCCGATTCCCCGCCGCCGAGCACCAGCACGTCCATGAAGACATGGACATTCAGAAATCGACTGATGACAGTCGCAACACCCTTTGACCCGCTTTACCAACCGAAAGACAGCACCATGAAATACCTGATCGCCGCCGCAACCATCGTCTCTGGCTTCACCTTTGCGACCCCCGCGCTAGCCTCCGAGGGGGGCAGTTGCCACTTCCATGGCAACAAGCCCACCACCGACACGGTTGTGGTGGGATGCGCCAATCAGCGCAGGGACGCGCTGGTAGGCAGCGGCAAGCTGAACAAGCCGTGGCAGGCCGTGAAACACGACAAGGTCGAGATGGTCGACGGAAAAAAGGGCAAGGAATGGCGTGTGACGTTTAGCAACCCCGCGGAACAGGACAAGAGCAAGGCAACGCTCTACATGTTCTTCACGCCGGCAGGCAACTTCATAGCGTCGAACTTCACTGGCCAGTAACGCATGGCCGCCCCTGCAGCAGATGCGGGGGCCCTCCCAGGGGATGCCTGGAACGAAAACACCCTCAGGGGTGAAATCTTCCAGGCGTTCTCGCGGGATCAAAGGTACTTGGTCAAATCCTTGAATTCGGCTATCGATGCCCGCGCGGAAGCTGCACTTGCGCCCACGACCTGGTCCAGGCAGTTGTCGAGATGGTCATGGATCACCACCTTCTTGGCGGCGCTGATTGCGCGTTCCACCGCGTGCAGCTGCTGGGCGATTTCGTTGCACGGCCGGTGGCTCTCGATCATGGCGATGACATTCGCCAAGTGGCCGTTGGCCCGCTTCAATCGCTTGACCACGTCGGGATGACTGGCATGTAGGTGTTTCTCTGTCATGCCATATCCTATCCCCCAGGATACGATACGGTCAATATTTCTCCATTCCACCGATTCGCTGGAGGATTGGTGGCCAACGACTTCCCCAGAAAGGTCCCCCATGTTGGAAGTGCTTGCAAACAGAACCTATCGGCACCTGTTCTTCGCGCAGGTGATCGCCTTGCTCGGCACTGGGCTGGCGACCGTGGCGCTCGGCCTGCTCGCCTTCGATCTGGCAGGAGCAAATGCGGGCGCGGTGCTGGGTACGGCACTCGCCATCAAGATGCTGGCTTATATCGGCGTCGCGCCGGTCGCGTCGGCCATGGCAGAACGCTTGCCCCGCCGCGCGGTTCTGGTTGCGCTCGATCTGATCCGGGCAGGCGTGGCCCTCATGCTTCCATTCGTGACCCAGATCTGGCAGGTATACGTGCTGATCTTCGTGCTGCAGTCTGCATCCGCCGCATTCACGCCCACCTTCCAGGCAACCATTCCGGACGTGCTGCCCGAAGAGAACGACTACACGAAGGCGCTTTCACTGTCCCGACTGGCCTACGACCTCGAATCGCTGGCCAGCCCTATCCTGGCGGCATTGTTGCTGACCTTCGTGAGCTACCACAGCCTGTTTGGTGGCACGGTCGTTGGCTTCATCGCATCGGCCGCCCTGGTGATATCGGCCGTGCTGCCGAAGGCCAAACTGCCACCAAAGCGCAGCATTTATGAGCGCACTACGCGGGGCCTGCGGATCTATCTGGCGACGCCGCGCCTGCGTGGGCTCCTTGCACTCAATCTCGCCGTGGCCGCAGGCAGCGCGATGGTCATCGTGAACACTGTGGTTCTGGTGCAGTCGCAGATGGGAATGACGCAGACCTCCACTGCCATCGCGCTCGCTTGCTTTGGCGCCGGGTCCATGATCATGGCCTTGCTGTTGCCCCGGCTTCTCGACCGCGTGCGCGAACGTCCGGCCATGCTCGCCGGCGCATCGGTGGTCGCGGCGGGTCTCATGCTCGGTTGGGCGCTTGCGAACCGGTACGAGGTGTTGCTGCCTCTGTGGTTTGTGATGGGCCTGGGCTACTCCCTGGCCCAGACTCCCTCGGGGCGCCTGTTGCGCCGCTCGTCAAGCGAAGAAGACCGGCCTGCGCTGTTTGCCGCCCAGTTTGCGCTCTCGCACGCCTGCTGGCTCATCACCTACCCGCTGGCGGGATGGGTGGGCGCCCGATTTGGTGTGGACGCAAGCTTTGCATCGCTGGGGATCGTCGCGGTGGCCGCCATCGCCGTTTCTGCCTGGCTATGGCCCGACCGGGAGCCCTCTGAGCTGTCGCATGCACACGATGACCTGCCGCCAGACCATCCGCACCTTGCCGGGGCGGGGCAAACCGGAGGGCGAAAACACTCTCATGCATATGTCATTGATGACGAGCACCAGCGCTGGCCGCAGTAGCCGCCCGTGCAAGCGAGGGAAGGGGCGCAAATCAGTGGGTGGTGATGCCAACTGCCAGCGCGTTTTTCCGATGGCGTGGCCGGGCGAGACGCGGGAGCAGGTGCTGCAGGCGTCCAGGCCCCACATATTTGTCCTGCAAGCAGGATCGAAAATTCACCAGCTGGGGCACAATGGTTGCCGCTGCTAAACACGGCTCCTTATGTCTACCCCTCTGCGCCAAATCCCCCTCCAGAAGAGCCGGTCCCCGGTCTCGCTGGCGCGCGCATTGTGGATTGCCAAGTGGCTCCTGGTGCTGGTTCTGGCCTGGGACCAGATTGCCTCGCCCCTGCACCAGCACCATCACGACTCAGGAATCGACGGTTCCTGGATCGGTGCGATGCAGGATGGCGCCGGCGCCGAGGCGCTGCATGTGGACGATGGCGACAACCTGGCGCTCTTCGCTCACGCCACCATGGCCGTGCAGTTGCAGGCCGCTTCCGGCCAACTGAGCACCGCCAGCGAACCGGTCGCTCTGTTCTTTGCCTTCGCCGAGGTCTTCGACTCCGGTCAGGTGCGGGAACCGGACGTTTGGCCGACCTACGTCGCGCCGATCTACCCATCCTTCCGAAGTCTGCCTCCAGGGGGTCGTGCGCCCCCGCTCCACACCTGAAAAGCCCTTTCTTTTGCTTTTCCTGACCGCGCGCCTGGTTCCAAGGCTGTGGTCGTTTGTGGAGTTTTCCGATGCTGTACCGTTTTTCCCGGCTGGCGCTTGGCCGCCTGGCCGTTTTCGTCTTCCCTTGTCTGATCGCTGCGCCGCTGGCGGCCCTCGCGGCTGACGAGTTTCCCGTCAGCGCCGCCCAGATGCAGTCCCTGGGCGTGCAAGTGCAACGCCTCGAAAAGTCCGGCGACTCGTCGGGGCAGGCCTATTCCGCCCGTGTGGTTCTGGCACCAGGCCAGGAACAGGTAGTCAGCGCCCCCCTGGCCGGCGTGGTCGACCAGTTGCTGGTCGCCGAGAACGATGCCGTCAAGGCCGGACAGCCGCTGATGCGCCTGATCAGCCCTGAGCTCGGCGAGTTGCAACTCAAGCTGATGGAGGTCAATTCGAGCAGCCGGCTGTCGCAAAAGGCCTTGCAGCGCGAGCGCCAGCTCTTCTCGGAAGGCATCATTCCCGAGAGGCGTGTGCAGGAGGCAGAAGCCACCGCAGCACAGGACGCAGCGCGCAAGCGCCAGGCCGAGGCAGCGCTTCGGCTGGCGGGCCTGGACAGCGGGCGGATCCGCAGCATTGCTGAAGGGGGCAACGTCGAGTCGACCATTACCGTTCGCGCCAAGGCTGCGGGTCTGGTGGGAGACGTGTCCGTCAAGCCTGGCCAGCGCGTACAGCAAGCGGACATGCTTTTGCGCATCGCCAATACCAGCAAGCTGGGGTTGGAAATCCAGATTCCATCGGCCCGCAATGCCCAGGTGACAACGGTGAAGGGCGCCCCGATCACTGTGATGGGGCGAACCGGAGTGCAAGGCGAGGCGCTCAGCGTGAGCCCTATGGTCAGCGACAACCAGGTACTGACCCTGAAGGCGGCGATCACCAAGGGATCTGAGCAGCTTCGGCCCGGGGAGATCGTGCAGGTGCAGGTACCGTTCGCTGGCGCTGGCGAAGGCTGGTCAGTTCCCCTGCAGTCGGTAGTGCGCCAGGGAGACAAGGCCTATGTTTTCGTGCGCACGGACAAGGGCTTCGTGGCAACGCCAGTCACCGTGCTGGCCAGCGCCGGGCAGACGATGCGCGTGACGGGTGGGCTGCAGGTTGGCCAGGAGATCGCTACCGCGTCCGTGATCGCGCTCAAGGCGGCGTGGCAAGGCAAGGGCGGGAGCAACTGAGATGCTGACACGCCTCGTTCAATTTGCCCTTGCACAGCGGCTTTTCGTGCTGCTGGCAGGGGCCCTCCTGGCTGGAGCGGGCTGGTTCGCCTTCAAGAACCTGCCCATCGACGCCTTTCCCGACGTGTCCAGCACGCAGGTGAAGATCATCATGAAAGCGCCCGGCATGACGCCGGGAGAGATCGAAAGCCGCGTGGCCATACCGATCGAAGTGGAGATGCTGGGCATCCCCAAACAGCGCATCTTGCGCTCCGTCACCAAGTACGGCCTGGTCGATGTGACCGTCGATTTCGAGGACGGGACTGACATCTACTGGGCCCGCCAGCAAGTGTCCGAACGCTTGGCCAACATCAGCGCCGACCTGCCGCCTGGCATCACCGGCGGCATGGCCCCCGTGACGACGCCGCTGGGCGAGATGTTCATGTTCACCATCGAGGCCCCCAACATGACGCTGGAAGAGCGGCGTAGTCTGCTCGATTGGGTGATCCGGCCCGCGCTGCGCTCGGTCCCCGGCGTCGCCGATGTGAACGCGCTGGGCGGAAAGGTCCACAGTTTCGAGGTGGTCCTTGACCCGGTGAAAATGTCCGCGCTTGGCCTGTCCGCCGCGAAGATCAAGGCGTCCATAGAGGCCAACAACCGCAACGATGGCGCTGGCCGGCTTGGAGAAGGCGACGAGGTGCTGCTGGTGCGCAGCGAAGGCAGCATCCGCACCAAGGACGACCTGATGGCCATCGTCGTCAAGTACGACAAGAATGGCAGCATACGGCTGCAGGACGTGGCGCAGGTGCGGGACGGCAGCGTCACGCGCTATGGTGTGGTGACCATGGACGGCAAGGCCGAGGCCGTGCAGGGCCTTGTGCTGGGCTTGGCCGGTGCGAACGCGCAAAAGGTGGTGGAAGGCGTTACCCGCAAGATCGAGGAGATCAAGCCGACCCTGCCCGCAGGCGTTGAGCTCAAGGTCTTCTACAACCGCGCACAGTTGGTCGAGAAGGCCGTGGGCACCGTATCGCGCGCACTGCTGGAGGCTACCGCGTTGGTGCTGGTGCTTCTGGGCGCATTCCTTGGGAACATCCGGGCAGCCGTGTCGGTCGCCGTTGTACTTCCGCTCTCCGCGCTGGCCACCTTCCTGCTGATGCGTGCCGCCGGCATGTCCGCCAATCTCATGAGCCTGGGGGGCCTCGCCATTGCGCTGGGCATGCTGGTGGACGCTGCCGTCGTAGTGGTCGAGAACATCGTTCAGCACCAGGCCGCAGACGAATCCAAGGGCAAGCTACCCCGGCTGCATATCGTTTTCCGTGCCGTGCGTGAAGTGGCGGCTCCGGTTGCTGCGGGCATCCTGATCATCGTGCTGGTGTTCCTGCCGCTGCTCACGCTGCAAGGCCTAGAAGGCAAGTTCTTCGTTCCCGTGGCCATGACCATCGTCTTTGCGCTGGCCAGCTCATTGGTGCTGTCGCTGACCATCATTCCGGTGCTTTCTTCCTTCTTGCTGACCAAGGTGGCCCACCACGAGCCATGGCTGCCGCGCCAGTTGCTCAGGGCCTATGAGCCGACGCTGTCGTTCGCGTTGCGCCGTGAGCGGGTCGTGTACGTGGTGGCATGCCTGATGCTGGTGGCCGCTGCGGTGGTGTACTCGTTCGTGGGCAAGACCTTCATGCCGCCGATGGACGAGGGCGACATCATCGTGGGGATTGAGAAGCTTCCTTCGGTGAGTCTGGAAGAAACGGCCGCGCTGGACCTCAAGATCCACCAGGCGCTGATGAAAGACATTCCCGAGATCACGGGCGTGGTGGCGCGTGCGGGATCCGACGAAATCGGGCTCGACCCGATGGGCCTGAACCAGACCGATACCTTCCTGGTGCTCAAGCCACGTTCGGAATGGAAGGTTGCGAACAAGGAGGCGCTGATCGAGAAAATTCGCGGCGTCCTGGACCAGCTTCCCGGAATCAGCTACAGCTTCACGCAGCCCATCGACATGCGCGTCTCGGAGATGATCATCGGCGTGCGTGGCGACATCGCCATCAAGGTGTTCGGCCCCGATCTGGACAAACTCAATGAGCTGGCTGGGCAGATCGAAGGCCTCATGAAGCAGGTGCCGGGCAACCAGGACGTTTACACCGTGGAGAACGATGGCGTGCAGTACCTGCGTGTCATCGTGGATCGCGTGGCCGTGGGGCGCTATGGCCTGTCCATCGAGGATGTCCAGGACGCGCTCAGGGTGCAGGTCGAAGGCCAGCGCGCGGGCACGGTGATTGACGGGAACCAGCGCATTCCCATCGTCCTGCGCGGAGCCGATGGCGTGAAGATCTCGCCATCCGAGTTCGCGGCCCTCACGATCACCACGCCGGACGGCGTCAACGTACCTCTTCAGGAGCTGGCGAAACTGGAGCGCGACAGCGGCCCAGTCAAGATCGACCGGGAGATGGGCAGCCGCTACAGCGTCGTGATCGCCAACGTAACGGGGCGCGACCTGGTCGGCTTCGTCGAAGAAGCCAAGGCGAAGATCGGTCAGGCAGTGCAGTTGCCCACCGGTTACCGCATTGCCTGGGGCGGCCAGTTCGAGAACCAGCAGCGCGCGGCCGAACGACTGACGCTGGTGATTCCGCTGTCGCTCGGAGTGATCTTTCTGGTGCTGTTCTCCACCTTCGGGTCGGTGCGACAGGCCTTGCTGGTGCTCAGCAACATCCCGTTCGCGTTGGTCGGTGGCATTTTCGCGTTGTGGCTGACGGGCGAGTACCTTTCAGTGCCGGCATCCGTGGGCTTCATTGCACTGCTGGGCATCGCAGTGCTCAACGGCGTGGTGCTGGTCAGCTACTTCAATCAGCTGCATGCGGAAGGCTTGTCGCTTGTGGAGTGCGTGACCCAGGGCTCACGCCGAAGACTGAGGCCGGTGCTAATGACCGCAGCGATTACAGCGTTTGGGCTCATCCCCTTGTTGTTCGCATCGGGCCCCGGCTCCGAGATCCAGCGGCCGCTGGCCATCGTGGTGATCGGAGGCCTCATCACCGCCACCGCGCTGACGCTGATTCTCTTACCGATTCTTTACCTGCGCTTCGCCCATCCCAAGAGGCCAAACGAAGCGCCTGCACAGGAGGCCGTACATGCCTAAGCATTGTCTTTCACTGGTATGCAGCCCGGATATTGCCGAGAAGCTGCTCGATGCTTTGCTGACGGCTGTGTCAGACCAGGTCTTCACGAGCACCCCCACCTTCAGTCATGGCACGCCGCACGGCCGCCTTTCTGGGGTGGAACAGGTCATGGGACGCAGCAGTTCCGTGCAGATCCAGCTCATCGTCACGGAGGAGCAATTGAACAACACGCTGGTAACGGTGCACCTGAAATTCAAGGGCACGGGGTTGTGCTACTGGGCTTATGAACTGAGCGCTGAAGGGGTAGTGGAATGAAACAGTGGATTACTATTGCGGGAACGGCCGTACTGATGATTCTGAGCGTACCTGCCGGTGCGTGGGTGACCGACTCCGCGCCCGAGTTGCTGCCAACACCCCTGGTCCGCCAGGCGATTGACCAGGACCCTTACGTAGTCGAAGCGCGCCGTGCCCTCGCCGCGGCTGGGCATGGCGCCGCGGCGTTGCGGTCCGGCTCGCACGAGTGGACTACCCGGGCCATCGTGCAAAGCCGACGGTATGACGCCGGCGGGCGCTCCAACGAATGGGAGGCCGGCCTTGAGCGTGCTTTGCGGATAGGCGGCAAAGCCAGGCTGGACGGCGACATCGGCGAAGTAGAGATCGCAATTGCGCAGGCAAAATTGGGCGAAGCGATCCATGAGTCCGCGAGGGCGCTTGCCGACCTGTGGATGGATGTTATCGCCGCTCGCCGGCTCAAGGAGGTGATCGGTGAGCAAAGGGGCTTTGCACAGGAAAGCCTCAAGGCCGTGGAAAGCCGCCGCAAAGCGGGGGATGCCTCGGTGCTGGACGTCAACCTGGCCACGACCGATCTGGTTGAGATGGACCGTCAGCTCAGTGCTGCAGGGACAGCCGAGGCAAAGGCCCATGCCAAGCTGAACTCGCGGTTTCCTCTGATCACCGAGCTTCCGAAACTCACTGTTGATCCCAGGCCGCTGGAGACTGGGCAAGCACAATGGCGTGAGCGCATTCTGGCCGAGAGCGACCCGATCCGCATTGCTGAAGGCCAGGCCCGCAAAGCCGCCCTGTCAGCGGACCGCATGCGAGCCGACCGAACGCCCGATCCCACCGTGGGGGTCTTTGTCGCTTCGGAGGCCAGGCGCAGCGAGCGCATCTACGGCGTGAGTGTCAGCATCCCCTTGGCCGGCACCTACCGCAACGAACGCATGCTGCAGGCCCTGCAGGAGGCGGAAGCCGCCCGCGCACGGCTAGATGGCAAGCGTCGCGAGATGGAGATGGAGGTCGCTGAGACCTACATCGATGCCATGGGCAGCTTCGAGCGCTGGCGCCTGACCTCGCAAGGGCTGTCGGCGACCCAGAGCAGCGCCCGTTTGACCCAGCGTGCCTACAGCCTTGGAGAGGTGGACTTACAAGGCCTGCTGCTGGCCCGTAAGCAAGGCCTGGATGCCACCATGGCAGCCGAGCAGGCCCGCATCGAAGCCCTGCGTGCGCAGGGCCGGCTGATGATCGACGCCCATTTGGTCTGGGGGCTGGAGGAAGATTGATGCTGCGCCAGCGCTGGCATGCGCGCCGCATGCCATGCACGCGCCCGGGTTCACCGGGTGTTCTGAATATTCGACATGTCCAGGCACCAATTTGAACTCGGACTGCGTTGCTGCCGCACGGGTTCACCGTGCGGCACATCTGCGTCCATGGCGGCGCGAATGGGGGACTTTGTCTACCCTGTTCGTGCCTGGGCCGCAGTCACCGCCAAAGAGCGGGTTTGCCTATGTTGGTTCGCATAATTGGTGGCGTGCCAGGCAAGCTGGTATGGGTCATGGTCGGAATGCTGGTGGCAGCGTTCGTGGTCTGGAAGCTGCGGCATTGGTGGCTCATGCACCATCCAGAGCAGGACATTCGCATCAAGTACAGCCGAAGACTGGCTGAGCGTCTGAGGCTACGCAGGGTGGCGCAGCGCACAACTCGGACACGCAGAAACGCGCGAAAGCGCGCACACGATCGCGGGCATCAAGAATGACGACGCCGCTACGCCATTGTTAACGGGACTGATCGATAACTCGTGGACACGAATTCTGCCCTCACCGCCCTAGAAGACCATATCGCTATTCTCACTATGCTTGTGCGGCGCATGGTTGATGAGTCTGGCGACCCAACTGGTTTCGACGCACAGGCCTGGCTTGATCACTGGCTCGTGGGGGTGGTCCCGGCATTGGGTGATCGGAGGCCTCTCGATGTGCTAAATGAGCCCGGTGGCCTGGAGGTTCTGAGAAGCTTGCTCTTGCAGGCCCAGTACGGCGCGTTTTCGTAGGTGTACGAAGGGTGTTGGTAAGTTCTGAGTCCGATCTGGACCTGCCTTCATCCCCGCTGGGCAAATTGCCACCAAACAGAATCCCGACATACGGTTATGTCCACTAACCAGAATTCCCCTTATCTCCCCGCGTCCACTCCACGCAGCGCGGACGTCGTTCTGTACCTGGACCTCGATGGTGTTGTCCACCATGAGAAGGTGCTCTGGCATCCCCGCAAAGGCATCCACATGAGTCCGTATGAGGCTGCAGGACATTCCTTGTTCGAATGGATCTCTGTCCTGGAGTCGGTGCTTGAACCCTACCCAGCCGTTGCCTTGGTACTGAGCAGCACCTGGTGCATCCGTCCCGGATACCGCGCAACCCTCAAACGCCTTCCTGTCTCCTTGCGTGCTCGATTTATTGGTGGGACGTACCACAGGCGTGTGCATGGCGTGGATCCCTGGAACCTTTCCATGTTCCGCACCACCCCCCGGGGCGTGCAAGTTCAAGAGGACGCTCAGCGCAGAAAACCCCGGCAGTGGATAGCTCTTGATGACGATCTGGAGGATTGGCCTGACTCTTGTTGGCAAAACCTGGTCGCATGCGATGGAACAACGGGCTTGTCAGACACCGGAGTCCAACAGGAGCTGGGGGAGAAGTTGCGCTGCTGCTTTTCGGCTCTGTCCGACAACCACTTGTAGTTTCTATAAACAATCAGCTGACGAGGGACGGGCGGCGAGAGCAGACACTTTGCAGCCCGTGGTAATTGGCATACTGCTGACTGCTACTCTGTTTATGTGCTGACACTGGGCTTTGCCCACATTGATGTTGGCGCCGATGAATCTTGACAGTGTCATGTGTATCTCCTTGGGTTTGAATGCACGTGACCCGGAAACTGCACCAACGCCTAGCCAGCCGACGGGTCACGTGTGACAGTTTGCTGACCGTATGCCGACAGCTTGCGCACCGCAGGATTACAAGTTTGTTATGTTGTCGCGCCTGGCTGTGTGATCGATTCGACACTGCCGGGCATGGCATCGGCCGGCGCTCCAAAGTGGTCGTTCCGCCTGGGATGCCACTACAATTTTCCGGATGCACTCCCGCACCCGACTGCTTGTTTTCCTCTTGGTACTGTTGCCGCTGCAACTGTGCTGGGCGGCAGTGGGCGCGTACTGCAAAGATGAAGGACCGGGCTCCTTGCCTCCTGTGGCAATGCATTGCTGCGAGCACGCACAGCTGCGGGACGGAGCAATGGATGAATCCACCCGAGCTGGCGATGCAGCGCCCAGCGTGGACTGTGGTTCCTGCCATCTGCAGGGCACCGAAGCCTTTCAGGCGCAACGCGATCTACTGCCGGCCTTTCCCCTGGGGCGCTTTTACACCGACACGCGCGGGTGGCCGTCTTCAGAGTCCGTCAGTCGCCCCGAACGCCCGCAGTGGCCCGCCCTGGCCTGACCAGGGCATCGGTCACCACCGTCTCCGATCCCCGCCAAGCGTGCCAGCACAGCGTGTGCTGGCCTCATTAGCATGCCTTCGGGATCTTTCCATGTCCTCCACTGTCGGGTCGAATGGCTCTGGAATCTACACACGCAGTTGTGCCTTGATCGGTGCCTCCTGCCAGAACCGTTGTTCAAGGAGGCGTCGATGAGCCGGCCCTCGGTGCTGCTCCTGATCGCCTGGCTGCTGGCTGTGTCCGCCACCGGCAGTGCGTTGTTCATCGGCGAAGTCATGGGCATGGCTCCTTGCGTCTTGTGCTGGTACCAGCGCATTGCCATGTTCCCGCTGGCCTTGCTTCTTGGAATGGCCTTTTACAGCGACGACCGCCGGGGCGCTGTCTATGCCTTGCCTCTGGCGCTGGCGGGTGCGGTCGTGGCTGGTTACCACAGCCTCTTGGCGGCAGGCCTGGTGCCCAAGGCTTGGGTCCCCTGCGGCGCCGGCGTGTCATGCGCCGATCAGAAGCTCGACATCCTCTACGGCATTGAGTTGCCCTGGCTTTCACTGGCGGCGTTCATTGCCATCGCCGTCTCGCTCTCCCTCTATCTGCGAAAAACAGACAAATGAAACACCGAAAACTCATCATCTTCCTCGTGCTGGGCATGGCCTTTGTGGCCTTCCTTGTCGGCGTGAATCTGTACCAGAGCCGCGTGCAAAGTGCACAGGAGCTGCAGGTGGCAGGACAAGCCGAACGCCTGGTCCGCATGCATTCACCCGTGATCGGGCCCCGTGAGGCACCCGTGACCATCGTCGAGTTCTTCGATCCCGCCTGCGAGACCTGCCGCGCCTTTTATCCGGTGGTGAAGGAACTGATGCAGCAGTACCCCACCGAAGTGCGGCTGGTCATCCGCTACGCGCCTTTCCACCAAGGCTCGGAGCAGGTGGTCAAGCTACTGGAATCGGCCCGGCGGCAGGACAAGTACCTGGCCGTGCTGGAGTCGGTGCTGGCCGCACAGCCGCAGTGGGCGGACCATGGAACCCCCAACCTGGAGTTGGCCTACAAGGCGGCTGAACAGGCGGGGCTGGACATGCAACGGGCGCGGGCGGACATCGCAGCCCCTGCATTGGACGCCGTGGTGCTACAGGACGTGCAGGACCTGACCGCCCTCAAGGTCGAGAAGACGCCGACCTTCTTTGTCAACGGGCGCCCGCTGCCCAGTTTTGGCCACACACAGCTGGCCGAACTGGTGGCGCAAGAGGTCTCCAAAACCAAGAAATGAAAGCGGGACATTCAAGTAAGCGCTCCGCAAGCCCACCGGTGGACTTGGCGCGCGCTGACGAACGCTCAGTGGGAATGCGCATGCTCCTTGGTTTCTGAGCGGCTTGGCTTGGCGGCTGGCTCCACCCGTGTACCGCGAAGCAGACGCAGTCCGTTGGCTACCACCAGCAAGCTCGCTCCCATGTCCGCGAAAACCGCCATCCACATGGTGGCCGTGCCAACGACCGCCATCACCAGGAAGACGCTCTTGATGCCCAGTGCCAGGGTGATGTTCTGCCAGAGAATGGCGTGGGTGCGCTTGGATAGACGCACTGTCTCGGCGACGCGCTGCAGGTCATCGTTCATGATGACCACATCGGCTGCTTCCATGGCCGTGTCGGTTCCCGCCGCACCCATGGCAAAACCTATGTCGGCCTGCGCTAGCGCCGGCGCATCGTTGATGCCGTCGCCGGTCATGCCGGTGGCGCCATAGCGCTTTTGCATTTCCTTGATGGCATCGAGTTTGGCTTCGGGCAGCAGATCGCCACGGGCATCGTCAATGCCGGCCTGGGCAGCGATGGCCTTTGCCGTGGCAGTGTTGTCACCCGTCAGCATCACCGACGTCACTCCCAGCGCCTTGAGGTCGACGATGGCCTGCTTCGACGTCTCGCGAATGGTGTCCGCTACCGCAAACAGCGCCAGGACGCGCGATTCGTCCGCCAGGAGGGTGACCGTGCGGCCTTGTTTTTCATGGGTGGCCAGCTCCGCCTCCAGCTCCGGACCGCACAGTCCTAGCTCATGTATCAGTCGGTGATTGCCCAGCATCAAGCGCACGCCCTTGACCATGCCTTCGACGCCGCGCCCAGGCAAAGCCTTAAAGCTCTCTGCTTCTGGGACCTTTACGTCCAAGCCCTGGACAATCGCCCTGGAAACCGGGTGATCGGAACGAGCCGCCAGGCTGGCAGCCATTTGCTGGACTGCTGTCTCATCACCTGCACCCCACACCTGCCACTTCACCAGCTTGGGTTTGCCCTCGGTGATGGTGCCGGTCTTGTCCAGAGCCACGGCCTTCAGGAGCCGGGCGTCTTCCAGGTACGTTCCGCCCTTGATCAGGATCCCGCGGCGCGCTCCCGCAGCCAATCCGCTGACCACCGTGACCGGTGTGGAGATGACCAGAGCGCATGGGCAGGCGATCACCAGCAGCACCAAGGCCTTGTAGAGCGCCTCCAGCCAGGTAAGGCCCATCAGAAACGGAGTGAGGACCGCTACCGCCACTGCAATGGCAAATACTGCGGGGGTGTAGATGGAGGCGAACCGATCAACGAAGCGCTGCGTGGGTGCGCGCGTGCCTTGCGCCTGCTCCACGGCCTGGATGATCCTGGCGAGGGTGGTGTTGCTGGACAAGGCTGTGACCTCGAACTCCAGTTCACCGGTCTCATTGATGGTGCCGGCGAACACCTGATCGCCAGGTGCCTTGTCCACTGGGATGCTCTCGCCAGTCACCGGCGCTTGGTTGATGGCCCCATTGCCCTTCGTAACCTTGCCGTCGAGCGGCACCCGTTCGCCCGGCTTGATGCGCACGGTCGCTCCAATGGCCACCGAGGCCACCGGTGTAGCGGTCCATGCTCCGTTGGTGCCCAGTACCAGAGCCTCTTCGGGCGCCAGTTCCAGCAAGCCCTTGATAGCGTTTCGGGCCCGGTCCACTGCCTTGGCTTCGATGAGCTCCGCAATCGCGTACAGAGCCATCACCATCGCGGCTTCTGGCCACTGGCCGATGAGGAAGGCTCCTGTGACGGCCACCGACATCAGCGCATTGATGTTCAGCTTGCCGCGCAGCAGTGCTGCAAGGCCTTTCTTGTAGGTGTCGATCCCGGCCAGCCAGATAGCCAGCGCGGCGATGGCCATGCCCGCCACCTTCCAGGCCATCTGGTCGGGAGCAAAGAACGAGAGGACCTCAGCCCCTGTGGCGAACACCAGCGCGGCTACCAGCCGGGAGATGCCGCCTGCAAAACCATGTCCATGGTCGTCGCCTTCGGCTGGTTCGCCCGCCTGTCCGCCCTCGGAGCCATTGGCGCCAGCCACTGGCTGCGGATCGAAGCCCGCTTTGCGGATGGCGTCGAGTGCCAACGGGTAGGTGCCTTCGTCGGCATCGATCTTCAGCGTCCGCGCGCCGAGCTGAAAACCCAGAGAGCGGATCCCATCCAGAGGCTCCAGCGCCCGACGAATCTCCGCCTCCTCGGCGCTACAGTCCATGGTCGCAATGCGAAACACCCGGCCTTGGCTACCCTGGGTGTTTGCCGCAGTGACCACGGGCTGTGGATCGAAACCCGCCTTGCGGATGGCATCGAGCGCAAGGGGCAAGGCGCGATCCTCCGCATCGATCTTCAGCGTGCGCGCGCTGAGCTGGAAGCCCAGAGAGCGGATACCCTGTACAGGCTCCAAAGCCCGCCGTATCTCAGCCTCTTCGGCACTGCAGTCCATGGTGGCGATCCTGAACAGCTTAGCTTGGTTCGGGTTGCTTGGTGAAGGATGCGAAGTTGGGACACTCGAACAGCCCGAGGAGCAGCAGTTGTCAACAACGCCTGGAGAGGTACTGGTTTCTGATTTCATAGCCTGATTGGAAACCTTGAAGTGACTTTAAAGTCAAGCGGCAATCAAAATACGGCTGCTTCTTCCTGCGAAAATCGGATCCTTGAACGTGCCGCGCTCAGTAGCAGTGTCACAGGCGGTCTAAGTCTGTCGAATTCGCCATCAGTTAGGACGGATTTCGATTCCCACACTCGTCACCCCGTTTTCTGACGATGCGAATGGCTTGCCCTGATGCATGCGTGCAATACCGCCTACTATGGCCAACCCGAGGCCATGGTTGCTCTGCCCATGGCTGCGAGCAGGATCTGCGCGGAAAAATCGGTCAAACAGCTGCGGAAGTATCTCGGGATCGATCGTGCTGCCGTAGTTGGTGACACTGATCAGCACACGACCCTCATCGGTGGTTCTGAGGTTGATCTGGACGATTGAGCCAGAGCTCGCGTATCGAGTGGCGTTGCCGAGCAAGTTCGACAGGGCCCGGCGCAGCAACGGCACGTCGAAGGCGCCATGCGCATCACCAACCACTTTAGCGGTGAGACCTGCCTCGGACAGTGCGGCCTCGTGGTAGTCCAGTACGTCAGCAGCCATTGATGCAAGGCTCGCCACGGGCGCGCGGCGCGCTCCCACACCCCGATCCGCCTGGGACAGGAACAGCATGTCATTGACGATGCCGGTCAGGCGGTGCAACTCCTCCAAGTTGGACGCCAGCACCTCGCGCATATCCGCCTGCTCAGGGCGCAGCAAAGCCAATTCATTGTTGGCAATGAGCGTGGCCAAAGGCGTGCACAACTCATGCGCCACGTCCGCATTGAAGCCCTCCATTTGTAAATACGCCTTCTCAATGCGCGCCAGAAGCGCGTTGAACTGATCGATCAGAGGCACGAGCTCAAGGGGCTGCTCGGCGCTGTCGAGACGTTGATGCAGATTGTCAGCCGACACTGCGCGCGTCTGACTGGCCAGTCTTCGGACGGGCGCCAGGCCCAAGTTGACCAGGGAGAATCCGCCCAGCGATACAACGATGGCCCCACCGATGGCTGCGACCAGCAAGGTAAGAGCAAGTCGGTGCAACAACTGGTGGTCGGTTCGGATGTCCAGCGACAGCTGAACGCGCAACTTCTCTGAGGGAGTCTGGTCCGCAGTCTGTGCTACTTCGAACTGCCGTTGGCGCCATACCGTCTTGGCACTCTGGTTGCGGGCGTGGGCGTAGATAACAATCCCGTCCGCCTGCGCGACTTCGAGCGACAGATCTCCGTGCCCAACAACGAAGTCATCGAGTTTGTGCGCAAGGTCTTCCGAATCCCCATGCCCCTTGCCATCCTGCAGCAAGTGCCGAATGACGGCTTCTTTTTGTGCCAGCGTTTCCTCTTGCCGATCACGAAAATTGAACTCGGTCACCAGATACACCATCAGACAGACCACCCCGAGTCCGGCAAAGCTCTGCAGCGCCAGCCACCACGACAACCGCTGGCGCAATGAGCGATGTTGGGCCAACGCCTTCATCCGTTGCGGTCCTCCATGACATATCCCATGCCGCGAATTGTGTGGAGCAGCGTAGTGTCAAACGGCACATCGATCTTGGTACGGAGGCGCCGGATCGCGACCTCCACCACGCTGGTATCGCTGTCGAAGTTCATGTCCCACACCTGCTCAGCGATCTCAGTGCGAGAAAGCACTTCCCCTTTTCTTCTCAGAAACAGAGTCAAGAGCAGAAATTCCTTGGCAGTCAACTCCAAGCGCTGACCACGCCGGGACGCTTTGCGCCGTACCAGGTCCAATTCAAGGTCCGCCAAATGCAGTTGCGTGGGCTCTGCGGCATCCCTCGCACCATGGGTCCGCCGTAGCAGCACCTGAATGCGGGCGCTCAGTTCGGAAAACGCAAAGGGCTTGACCAGATAGTCGTCGGCACCCGTCTTGAGTCCCAATACCCGATCCTCGACGCTGACCCTTGCTGTCAACATCAAAACCGGCGTCTGCTTGGTCTTGCGAAAGGCTGTTAGAAGGCTGAAGCCGTCGATCCCTGGGAGCATCGCGTCCAAGACCAGCAGATCGTGCACGCCTTCCAGAGCCATGTGAAGGCCATCCACCCCGTTGTGTGCAACGTCCACCACGTAGCCGGCCTCTCCCAGGCCCTTGCGCAGGTACTCGGACAGCTTGACTTCGTCTTCGATGAGCAAAATTTTCATGCTGCCATTCTCGAAGAATCCAGCCTGTTCGTAGTTTACGAATTTGTCATCTGGCTGTTGGCGCCTTGTCGCACTCGGTTTTTTAAAGTATCCCCGTGTCGAAAGGCATAGTCCCGGCAGATCGCCGAGGGCTGATTTAAATCAAGGGACAACACCATGACCGTTCGCAAACCCCTCACGCTCACTTTGATTGCCTTCGCTATCGCGGCTCCAGGCTTGGCATCTGCTTCGTCTCTGTACCATCCCGCCGACGGCGAAGTGGGCATGACCACACATCCCGACCACATGCAGAGCGCAATGTCCCGTGGCGATGTGCTTCAGGCTGTCGAAGTTGCGCGCACGGATGGCACGCTGGCAATCCTTTCACGCGGGGGTGCGTTGCCTGTCAAAGCAACGGGCGCAACGAAGACCCGCGAGCAAGTTCAACAGGAATTTCTCAACATGTCGGCAGCTGAAAAGAAGGCTCTTCAGGACCTGAACGGCGGCGCTCGCTGATTTCTAAATCTAGCGCTCTTCAGCGGCCATCCACGCCTCAGTGCGCCCTTCATGACGCATGCTAGACTTCAAAAATGCGCCGCTTAATCGCTGTACTTATGCTTGTACTGCTTCCGTTCCAGTTCAGCTGGTCTGCGGCGGCTGCTTATTGCATGCATGAGAGCTCAACCGCGCAGTCGCAGCACCTGGGGCATCACGAACACAAGCATGAAGCCAAAGGCGGGAATGGTCAGGCCGAAAAGTCCAGCCAAGGTGCCGGTGCGTTTGATGTTGACTGTTCAGTTTGCCATGGCGCAGGTATCGGGGCCTTGAGCTGGTCAGATGCAAAGCCAGCCTTTTCCCATGACAGCCGTGTGGAGTCTTCCCCAGGCCAGCGCCTGCTGGCTGTAACGCCCACGCCCCCTGACCGCCCTCAGTGGTCCGTCCTCGCCTGATCGGCGGGGGCATCTCACTTTTCTTTTTCAGTCTTTTCCGCCCTCGCGGCGGAAGCAGTTGCGTGTGTTGCAGCTGAAGTGACTGACGAGTTGCCAGGCAGCTGCACGGTTGCCAGTCCGCCGATTCCCTCGTGTTTTGAAATCACTGGAGAATCGGATGTTCAAGGGTACTTACCTTCAAGAGATGCCGCACGCATGGCGCGGCCGTAGAAAAATCAAGCTCGCGGCAGGCGCCTTAGCCATATGGCTGAGCGCCTCGGGTGGTGCCTTTTCCCAGGGCTTGCCACCAGGGCCAGTCGTTGGCGAACGAGCACCTCAGGCTGCTGCAGCGGCCGCTCCGCAGCCTTTTTCGCTGGCCAAGGCCATCGAACTGGCCCTGGAGGGAAATCCGGAGGTGGCTGCGGCAAAGCGCCAATGGGAGGCAACCGAAGGACAGGTTCTTCAAGGGCGCTTGCGCCCCAATCCTGAGCTCGCGTACTCGCTGGAAGACACACGCTCCAAAACACGTACGCAAAGCTGGCAACTCAATCTTCCCGTGGAACTGGGTGGAAAGCGTGCGGCACGCACTAAGGCGGCCGAAAAATCGCGTGAGCAAGCACAGGCCCAACTCGCCGAGCTGAAAGCCACCGTGCGGGCCAATGTCGCTGCCGCTTACTTTGATGTTCTGACTGCGCAGGAACGATGGGTACTGGCCAGAGACAGCGCAGCGCTGGCCAAATCCTCAACGGATACCGTCTCAAAGCGTGTAGCCGCTGGCAAAGTATCCCCTGTGGAAGAGTCCAAGGCCCGGGTTGCAGAAGCCGGCGTTCGCGTCGAACTCGCCCAGGCCGCGAGCGAACAACGCAATGCTCTGTCCCGCCTGTTCGCGCTGTTGGGACGGATCGACACGCCTTTCACTGTCCTGGAGGGCAAGGCTGAGAACCTGCCCTCGGCCCCGAGCCTCGCCGATCTCCAGCCCCTGATTTCTTCTTCGCCGGGCATGGTACTTGCGCGAATCGAGGTGGATCGGCGCAAGGCATTGACCGACCTGGAACAAAGCAAGCGCGTGCCCGATGTCACCGTCAGCGTCGGCATGCAGCGCAGCAACGAGATGCAGCGCAACGTCCTTCTTTTCGGGGTGTCTGTGCCTCTTCCAGTCTTCGACCGCAACCAAGGCAACCTCCTGGAGGCGCTGAAGCTGGAGGATAAGGCCCGTGATGAGCTGCAAGCGGCCACCGTCCGCCTGCACAGCGAAGTGGCACAGGCGCGCGAGCGCCTTTCCACGATTACTGCAGAGGTTCAGTCACTGCAGCAGGACGTTCTGCCCGGTGCGAAGTCGGCCTATGACGCGGCGACCATTGGCTTTGAGAACGGAAAGTTCAATTTCCTGGAAGTGCTCGATGCCCAACGCACCTACTTCACGGCCAAGTCCCAGTACCTCAAAGCCCTTGGCGAAGCACACCGAGCCGCGGCTGATATCGACCGGCTGCTCGGGGCCAGCATGGTTTCCAGCCTGATCGCAACGCAACACTGAGCATGACCATGAACTCCAGCAAATCCACCATCAGTAAAAATCACCTAGTCGCCATTGCAGTAGTCCTCGCACTAGGGGTCGGCGCGGGAACCTTCATCTTGCAAGGTGGCGGCAAGCCCAAAGCCGCAGCCACTGAAGACGATGGCCACGGGCATGGCAGCCATACTGAAGCGAAGGAACACGGCGACGGTGAACACCACGGCAAGGGTGGCGAAAAAGGCCACGACGATGACAAGGGGCATGCCGATGGTGAACACCATGAAAAGAGCGAAGCCAAGGGCTCCCATGGCGGCACAGTGTTCAAGGAAGGCGACTTCAGTTTGGAAGCATTGTTGTCTGAAGACGGTGGCGAGCCTCGACTGCGAATCTGGCTGTCCGACAAAGACAAACCGCTGCCCCTGAATGCTGCAACGGTCACAGCAACTGTGACTCGCCCGACAGATGAAAAGCAGCAGCTGACGTTTGCCGCTGAAAAAGACAGCTTTGTCAGTCGCGAGATCGTTGCTGAACCCCACGCGTTCGACATCGAGATCATCGCGCAGACTGCCACCGAGCCCTTCATGTTCGTGATGAGCAAGGAAGAAGGAAAGATCGAACTGACCGACGCCCAAATAAAGGCTGCATCCATCAGCGTGGACTCTGCGGTGAAAGCCAACATCAAGACGGCGTTGTTTTTGCCTGGCGAGATACGCCTGAACGAGGACCGCACTTCGCACGTTGTTCCGCGCCTGGCGGGAGTGGTCGAAAGCGTCAGTGCGAACTTGGGACAAGTAGTCAAGAAGGGGCAAATCCTGGCTTCAATCGCAAGTCCAACCGCCTCCGAGCAACGCAGCGAGCTGCAGACGGCACAAAAACGTCTGGCGCTGGCCAGGACCACCTACGAGCGAGAGAAAAAGCTGTGGGAGCAGAAGGTGTCTGCCGAGCAGGACTACCTGCAGGCCAAACAGGCCTTGAGTGAAGCAGAGGTCGCAGTCGCCAACGCTAATCAGAAACTGAGCGCAATGGGTCTGTCCACCTCGTCGGTAGCAGGACTGAACCGTATCGAGTTGCGAGCGCCCTTTGACGGAATCGTCATCGAGAAGCACCTGAGTCTCGGCGAAGCGGTGAAGGAAGATGCTGCGGTTTTCACCATCTCGGATCTTTCTCAGGTGTGGGCTGAGATCAACGTTCCGGCGAAGGATCTGCCATCGGTGCGCGTGGGCGAAAAGGTCACGATCAAGGCCACCGCGTTTGATGCCTCCGCTACAGGCACTGTCGCTTTTGTCGGAGCGCTCATTGGCGAGCAAACCCGCACGGCAAAAGCCCGCGTGGTTCTTGACAATCCCAAGGGCGCTTGGCGCCCTGGCCTGTTCGTCAATGTCGAGGTGGTGTCCGAAGAAACGGCAGCGCCTGTAACCATCTCTGCCGACGCCGTCCAAAACGTCGGGGAGAAGCCGGTGGTCTTCCTCAAGGTTGATGGAGGCTTTATCGCCCAGCCCGTGAAGCTGGGCCGCAGCGATGGCAAGCGGATCGAAGTCCTCTCGGGCCTCAAAGCCGGGATGCCCTACGCATCGACAGGCAGCTTCGTCGTGAAGTCCGAACTCGGCAAGGGTTCTGCCGAACACACGCACTGATCGCGGAGCGCATACATGTTTGAAAAACTCATTCGATTCTCGATCGAGCAGCGATGGTTGGTGCTTCTAGCGGCCCTGGGCATGGCGGCGCTTGGCGTCTTCAGCTACCAAAAGCTGCCTATCGATGCGGTCCCTGACATCACGAACGTCCAGGTTCAGATCAACACCCAGGCCGCAGGCTACTCGCCTTTGGAGACTGAGCAGCGGGTTACATACCCCATTGAGACGGTCATGGCTGGCCTGCCAAACCTGGAGCAGACCAGGTCGCTTTCGCGGTACGGTCTGTCGCAGGTGACCGTCATTTTTAAAGACGGAACCGACATCTATTTTGCTCGGCAGCTCGTCAACGAGCGTATCCAGGAGGCGCGCGACAAGCTGCCTGCCGGCATCACGCCAGCGCTGGGGCCCATCTCGACCGGGCTGGGCGAAATCTATCTCTGGACTGTCGAAACCAAGGACGGGGCGAAGAAGCCCGATGGCTCACCCTATACCGCAACAGACCTGCGCGAGATTCAGGACTGGATCATCAAGCCACAGCTGCGAAATGTTCCTGGCGTGACCGAGATCAATTCCATTGGCGGCTTTGCCAAGGAATACCAGATCGCGCCAATCCCTGAACGCCTGGCTTCTCTGGGCGTGACACTGCAGGATGTGGTCACTGCGCTGGACCGCAACAACGGCAATGTGGGCGCGGGCTATATCGAAAAGCGTGGCGAGCAGTATCTGATTCGTGCACCTGGTCAGGTGAAGTCGCTTGAAGACATCGGTAACGTGATCCTCAGCAGCGCCAACGGTGTTCCTGTGCGCGTTCGCGACGTGGCAGAAGTTGGCATTGGCCGGGAACTGCGCACAGGTGCTGCAACAGACAACGGACGCGAAGTGGTCCTCGGCACGGTGTTCATGCTGATCGGCGAGAACAGCCGGACTGTCTCGCAGGCGGTGGACAAGAAGATGTTGGAAGTCAACAAGAGCCTCCCAGAGGGGGTACACGCGGTGACAGTCTACGACCGTACCGTGCTTGTTGACAAAGCCATCAGTACGGTGAGGAAGAACCTGCTGGAAGGCGCGGTTCTGGTGATCGTGATCCTGTTCCTCTTCCTGGGCAACATTAGGGCCGCAATCATTACCGCGATGGTCATCCCCTTGTCGATGCTCTTCACGTTCACCGGGATGGTTCACTACAAGGTGAGTGCCAACCTGATGAGCCTGGGAGCCCTGGACTTCGGCATCATCATCGACGGTGCTGTCGTGATCGTGGAGAACTGCGTGCGGCGACTTGCCCACGCACAAGCGCACCACGGTCGGCCACTGACGCGGGCCGAGCGCTTCCATGAGGTGTTTTTGGCATCCCAGGAGTCACGCCGCCCATTGCTGTTCGGACAGCTCATCATCATGGTTGTGTATCTGCCGATCTTCGCGCTCACGGGCGTCGAAGGAAAGATGTTTCACCCGATGGCATTCACGGTGGTCGCCGCACTGCTGGGCGCGATGATTCTGTCGGTGACATTCATCCCGGCAGCGGTGGCCCTTTTCATCGGCAATCGGGTCAGCGAGAAGGAGAATTTTCTCCTTGGCTACGCCAAACGCCTCTATGCCCCGCTGCTTGATCGCGTGATGGGTGCCAAAACGCTGGTTCTCACCATTGCCGCTGTTGCAGTAGTCCTGTGCGGGTTGATCGCGACCCGCATGGGCAGCGAGTTTGTGCCCAATCTAAATGAAGGCGACTTTGCGATCCAGGCGCTGCGCATCCCAGGTACCAGCCTTTCCCAGTCAGTCCAAATGCAGCAGCAGATTGAAAGGACCTTGAAAGAGGAATTCCCCGAGATCGAGCGCATCTTCGCCAGAACCGGTACTGCGGAGATTGCCTCGGACCCCATGCCGCCGAACATTTCGGACGGGTACATCATGCTCAAGCCTGTGGACGAATGGCCGGTGCCTCGCAAGACTCGAGATGAACTGCTCGCAGCCATCCAAGGGGTACTCGGGAAAATTCCTGGCAACAACTATGAGTTTTCTCAGCCTATTCAGCTGCGTTTCAATGAGCTGATCTCGGGGGTACGAAGCGACGTCGCGGTGAAGATTTTCGGTGACGACATGGACGTTTTGAACAAGTCCGCAGAAGAAGTCTCAGCAATGCTGCAGAAGATCCAAGGCTCCTCAGAGGTGAAGGTCGAGCAGACAACGGGCCTTCCGATGCTCACGGTGAACATTGACCGTCAGAAGGCCGCCCGCTATGGTCTGAACGTCGCCGACATCCAAGACACCGTGGCCACGGCCATCGGTGGTCGAGAGGCCGGAACCATGTTCGAGGGAGACCGCCGGTTTGACATCCTGGTTCGCTTGCCTGAGGCCCTGCGTAACGACCTGGAAGGGATGAAACGGCTCCCTATTCCGCTGCCGCGTTCTGCCAGTGGCACGGAGGCCAAGACGAACTTCATCCCCTTGGGCGAGGTGGCGACTTTCGAACTTGCACCCGGCCCCAACCAGGTAAGCCGCGAAAACGGCAAGCGGCGTATCGTCGTAAGCACCAACGTGCGCGGGCGCGATGTGGGTTCCTTTGTGGCAGAGGCCGAGCAAGGCCTGGCCCAGATCAAGATTCCTACCGGCTACTGGACGAGCTGGGGTGGAACCTTCGAGAACCTGCAATCGGCCACGAAGCGCCTGCAGATCGTTGTGCCGGTGTCTCTGCTGCTGGTTTTCGTGCTGCTGTTCGCAATGTTCGGCAATGCCAAGGACGGTTTGCTGGTCTTCACAGGCATCCCGTTCGCTTTGACGGGGGGCATTCTGGCGCTTTGGCTTCGGGATATCCCGATGTCAATCTCCGCGGCCGTTGGCTTCATTGCGCTCTCTGGGGTGGCGGTGCTCAACGGGCTGGTGATGATTTCCTATATTCGCAGCTTGAGGGAGGGCGGTGTTGGACTTGACGAAGCGATCCAGGATGGCGCGTTGACCCGGTTGCGCCCCGTGCTGATGACTGCCCTGGTGGCCTCGCTGGGCTTCATTCCCATGGCCATTGCGACGGGCACCGGCGCTGAAGTCCAGCGTCCCCTGGCCACCGTAGTGATCGGCGGAATTCTTTCGTCCACGCTGCTCACGCTTCTCGTGCTGCCGATTCTTTATCGTCTGGCCCACCGGCCCGACGAGGAAGATGAGGACGTGTCTGCTGAGCCCTCGCATCCCCCGGACGTGTCCGCTCCCGTGTAGTTGAAACGGTCCCGCTCGCTGATCGCGGGACCTTCCCATTTCTCCAACCCCAAAGGAACTTTCATGAAACTCTCCCAACTCATTCTCGCAGTGGCGGTGTCGGCCTGCGGCACGGCGTTCGCTGCTGACAACCATGGTCACGACATCAAACCGATGCACGGTGGTGCTGTCGCCGAAGCCAAGGAGGTCGAGTACGAACTCGTCGCCAGCGCCGACAAGCTACAGCTATATATGCGCGACCATGGAAAGCCAGTTGCCGTGACGGGAATGACCGCCAAGGTCACGCTGCTGGCAGGCAGCGACAAGCAGGATGTCCAGCTCCAAGCCGGTGACGGCAAGCTGGAAGCCACGGGCAGCTTCAAAGTCCCCACCGGTACCAAAGTCGTCGTCGCTGTCTCGAAGGCCGGCAAGTCGGTTACCTCGGTCCGTTTCACGCTGAAGTAACACGAACGCTGCAGGGACGATAGCCCGGCACTCGGGGGGCGATGTAGCTGTCTGCGCCCAACGATTCTCGTCCAGGCGACGTCACCGTAGTGGCGGTCTTGGACCGCCCCTCGGCGCTTTGCATGTTCCCGTCCCGAGGGGCAAAAGGAGCGATCCATGTCAATGCAAGCGGCTCAGGGAGGGCTCTCTACCAAGCTGTTCTGGATCTGGATCGGCTTGTTGATCTCGGTGTTTGTGTTTTGGCGACTGCGGCACATGTGGCTCAAACGCCATCCCACGATGGAAATTCGAACCAAGTACAGCCGGCGCTTGGCCAAGCGACTGCGGGAGCGGCAGGCACTACGGTTCAAGTGCCGAACCACTGAAACACCGCGGAACCGGCGTCGACATTGAGCACCATGGGCTCGAACATGACTCGCGAAAAAGCCGCAGTCAACGGCGTAACCGGATTCAATCTCAGGAGACAGACCATGGGGAAAGGTTCCGATCACGCTTTGCCGGCGGCGGGGAACGAAAAGGCATTTTTCAGGAGGCGCTGCTTTCTTGCACCACGGAGACAAGTCTAAAAATCCGGCCCCCACGTGCCGGTGACCGCTGCATTACGGTGTTGACCGCACTGTGTCTAAGTGCAGTCAAGAGTAGAGGCCACGCACCGACGAGCCTCAGTTTGGCTTTAGATGGACATGCTGCTGCCAGCGCAGGCTTGAGGGAAAAGGCATCCGCATCCGCATGGGCCTACTTCCGGTTGGGAGCCGCCATCACGGTGCCGGCTTTGATCCGCGCTCTGGTGGCTCTGGCGATGCGGCAGTCGTTTCGATAGCTGCAGTCTTGTGCCCCCAGGAGGGTATCAGCCGTACATAGACAAGTTCGCCCAACAACTCCACCAGCGTCTGCGTGACGATGACCGCCGGCAAGATCGGTATTGCACCAGGCACCGCCAATGCGAGTGGCAGCACCACCAGTGAGTTGCGGGTGCTGGCGCTGAAGGCCACCGCGCGACCGGCTTCGGGGGCCAATTTGAAGACCCGCGCTACCAACCAGCCAATCAGCGGCGCCAGGATCGCAAACGCGATGTAGACAGGCACAACGGCAAGCGCAGATCCGGTCGCTGGCCCCAGTTGCGGAACGACAGCCGCGATCACGATAAACAACACCAGCGCGGTTGATGGGACGGGCAGCAGACCAAGAAGCGCCGATGCGCGCGTCCCACGCTCACTCTTGGCTGCCCACACCTGGGTCACACCAGCCAGCACCAACGGAACAGCAATCAGCCACAAGAATGCGTGGATGAAAGGACCCGCCCTGACAAGGCGCGCAGCATCTTCACCCAGGAACAAGCCCAGGTACCCGGGCAGCAGAATCATCTGCGCAATGAGCAAGGTGGGGGTCGCAGCCAGCAGCAGGCGCGAGTCGGCTCGGCCCAGATGGGCAAACGTCACCACGTAGTCGATGCACGGCGTGAGCAGCACCAGCAGCACGCCCAGCCGAAGCATGGGGTCAGCCGGAAGGAACTGGATCAGCCCTGCGACCAGCAGCGGTATGACGACGAAGTTGGCGACCAACAGTGCGCAAAGAAACCGCACCTGGCCAAACGCACGCCGCAGCTCTGAGACCGGAACCTGCAGGAAGGTGACGTACAGCATCAATGCCAGGGCCGGGTTGATGGCACCTTCGAGCACCGCCGTGCCGGGGATGACCAAGGCGACGACCGTGGCAACAACCACCGCCACGAAGTAGATCGAAATCTGGTGCCTCTCAAGGGCATCTCTGGTGTTCTGCATACGCACTGGTTCTCCGGTCAAGCTTGGCAAAGCTGCCTGCTGCAAGGCAGGACACTGCGCAGCGGCCGTAGTATCGCAATGCCAGCCAAAGCCTTTCTGCAATGACCGTACGCGCATGCCCAATCCTGCACGGATGGCGTCAGCCTGCCGGTTTGAACAGGTTTTTCAAGGCATCACCCAACCCATAGTGAATACTGCAGCCGTAGGCCTGGTACTTGGGCTTGCTGACGGGCTTGCCGGTCAGTGATTCGCCGAGGGCTTGGCTCACGTAGTTGGTCGCCGTCTTGATGTCGTCGGGGTTGGTGCTGGGCTTGCTGTCGATGGCACCGGCATATACCAGCTTGCCTTGCGGATCGATTACGTACAGGTGCGGCGTTGCGCGAGCGCCGTAGGCCTTGCCGATGGTGGCCATGGCGTGGGAGTTGCAACACATCAGCGGTACCGGCGCTTCGCTGATGCTCACGCTTGAGGCCCTGTTCACGGCCTTGCTGGCGCGCTGGCTGTACCAGGAGACGATGGACCGCCGGGTACGGTGCGCAATGCTCTTGCTTCTGGCCGGTGATGTTGCGCTTGTCGTGGACCAGGCCAAGCCGGCGGCAACCAGCTATGGGGTTTGTTGGCCGTGCTGTTGGCCACCGCCGCTTGGGGCGCGGACAACACGCTTTCCCGCGCGCTGGCCGAACGAGACGCCGGCCAGGTGGTTCTGGGCAAGGCCTTGCTAGGAGCGAGTGCGACCACAATCTTGGCGCTGGCCTTCGGTGATCGCCTGCCATCTCTTGGCGCTGCGCTGGCCTCGATGACCGTCGGCGCCACCGGCTACGGGCTGAGTCTGCGGTTCTACCTACTCGCGCAGCGGGCCTTCGGTGCTGCGCGCACGGGATCAGTGTTTGCATTTGCGCCTTTTATCGGGGCGGCTCTGGCCATTGCACTGGGCGACCGCAGCGGCAGCTGGGCTATGGCGGTGGGCGGAGCCCTGATGGCGTTGGGCGTGGTGCTGCACCTGGCCGAGTCGCACGGCCACGAACACCAGCACGAGGCCGTGAAGCACGAACACGCGCACAGCCATGATGATGGACACCACAACCACACCCATGCGCAAATGCCTGCCGGCACACACAGCCATCTGCACCTGCACGAGCCGTTGGCGCACCTGCACCCCCATGTACCTGATGTGCATCACCGAAACGAGCATTGACCAAATGAGCAGGCAGAGATCCATCTGTCGATGCCCGGCCCAATTGGAATAGTTCAGGTAGTAGGTTACCTTGATTGAAATCGTTCAAAGAGGTTAAGTTGAAGTCCTGGGGGCGGTGCAACTCAGTGAGCATGCCGAGCACGGCGCACTTTCGGTGATTCATTGGTGCAGTGACATCGAAACGCCGCGAGGACCACCTTTGGCGATTCGACCTCGGCCGCAGCAGTGCGCTGCTTTGCTGAGAGAGGCGGGTTTTGATGCAGTAAGTCCAGTCGATTTAGGCCCCTGTGCACCGTACCACTTCGGGCTCATCGCTCAACGCCCCGTACATGGAAGCGCTTCCAAGCGCCGGCGTGATTGACGATCGATTGCAGATGTTCAGGGCTGCATCATGACCTTGGTTGAACGCGAGCGGATCAGCGCTAGATTGTGAAGATGCAATCTTGGAGTCAAGTCACCGCCCGAATCCACCGACGTCAGCTTAGCCTAAGAGCTTGGCAGTCGCGGCTCTGGCGCTGTCATTTTCCATGCCGATACTGCGCATGTGCTTCGGCCCCGTAAAAACTACCGTCAGCGTGGATGGCAGACGCACGACTCCTCGTGTGCAGCGGACACAAGTTCGTCAAGAATCCCACAGTGCTGAGCCTCTCCACTGCCCGAGCAGCGTGAGCGTAGCTGCAGCAACTGCTTTTCTAGCGCCCGCATGCTCTTGAGCCTGGCGCGTACGCGAGCCAGTTGATCGTCCACAAGAACGTCCACATCGCCGCAGTGCGTGTCGGGCTTGTCCACAAAACCCAGCAGTCGATTCACATCTGCTAATGGCATGTCCAGGGCACGGCAGTGGCGGATGAAAGATAGGCGCTGCACGTGCTCCGCTTCATAACTTCGGTAGCCGTTGTCACGCCGCGGGGGTTCGGGCAGCAGCCCCTGCTTTTCGTAGTAACGGATGGTTTCAATATCCACGCCCGTCGCAAGGGCCAAGTCTTTGATCTGCATATAACGCTCGCTGCAAGGTAGGTCTTGACACTGTAGCGGCTCCAGGGTTTTCAATACAAGCATTGAAAAGAAAATCTATGTCCGCTCATTGCTGCGACCACAATGCCCCCAAGCCAGAGACCATCGTCAATCTACCCCGGTACCGCAAGATCCTATGGGTTGCGCTACTCGTCAATACCGCTATGTTTCTCATTGAGATCGGCGCGGGTGTTCAGGCGGGCTCTCTATCGTTGTTAGCCGACGCGGTGGACTTTGCCGGCGATGCTCTCAACTATGCCGTCTCGCTCGCCGTGCTGGCATCGGCGCTGGCCTGGCGCGCTCGCGCCGCTATGGCCAAGGCAGTGAGCATGATGGGTTTTGGCCTCTACGTGTTGGGCGCGGCGGTGTGGTCTGTATGGCACGGTGGAGCGCGCAGGCCATGACCATGGGCATGGTTGCGTTGCTGGCGCTGCTGGCCAACGTGGTTGTGGCGTGGATGCTTTACGCCTTTCGCGAGGGCGACGCCAACATGCGGAGCGTGTGGCTGTGCTCGCGCAACGATGCCATCGGCAACGTGGCGGTCTTTATGGCGGCTCTGGGCGTATTCGGCACCGGATCGGCTTGGCCCGATCTGGTAGTGGCGAGCCTGATGGCGGCGCTGGCGTTGCATGGCGGCTGGACGGTGATGCGACAGGCTCGAATGGAGTTCGGTCAAAGCAAATTGCAAGGAGATCAACATGTCCACGTCAATTGAGCCATCGGGCAACAGCCAATTTGACGGCGCTGCGTACGCCAAGTTAGTTCAGGGCGCGAAAGCCGCATCCTCGGCAGAGCAGGCCTGGCTTTACCTGGAGGCGGCCCACATCGTGGGGCAACTGCACCTCAAACCTCATCTGCAGACTCACGCAGAGATGTGTAACTTAGCAGTGCGAACTCGAGATTGGCCAGAGGTGGCAGGGCAGTTGCTCAGGCTGGCGTTGGTGCCCCTGGGCCACCTAAGCGGCCGCCTCCCGGTAGGCAACCCTGGACGGGCCACGGTGAGCGCGTTCGAGCCCTTGACTGTGCGTCCGGAGTTGGCTGAGTTGATAGCAAATGCTCGCAAGTAAACGCCCGGTTGGCGAATTTCTAAGTCGGTGTCACGCTATCGAGGATAGAACGAATGAGCTGCCATCGGATCCAGCACCCAATCACTAAAAATGGCTTCAAGCCACAGACTCGATTGCATGCGCCTCTGGCTGTAAATAACCAGCAGTGTTGCATCGGAGCCAATCGCGTAGCCTCGCTACACATGAAGCTGCATCTTCCAGTAGCCAGCTCCCGGCGACCACGCCGACACTGCGCAGGATAGGCGTTGACGGTCGCTCTATCCGGAAAAAAGAACATCGGAGCGAAGCACGTAATTTGTTCCCTCCATCACCGATGCGCCTTCGTGCCAGGTGTCATGAATCGCCCCGGCTTTGAACTGCCCCCCAGAAGTTGGACAAACTTCAAGGGGTTTCATGAAGAAGTATCAGACAGAGTTCAAGCTCAAAGTGGTATCAAGATTTTTGGCTGGGGACGGCGGAGCGAAGCTGCTGGCGCGCCAATGGTCTGTGCCTGAGGAGAAGATCCGCACTTGGGTGAGCCACGACCGCCTGCACGGCATAGACGGGTTCGGGCGAAGAAGCGCTCCCGGCATGTTAAAGGCGTCAGCGATGCGCACGTGCCGAACGTTCGTAAGCGTCTAGGGAAGTCATCTTGCGTCCCTCGGGGAAATCGCCAACACAGCCCTTCCCCTGCGCTCAAAGACTTCGATAGGTAGGGTTGCAGCCTCTACTTGCTACTGATTTACCGAAGTATCAAAACCGGGCATGGACTCACCCTGAGCAAGGTGGTCGTAGTGCTTCCAACAACAAGGTGGCGAATTCGGGAGTGGCCATAGGCGCCCATAACCAGAAGCGAGGTTCCTTGCGAGGCAAGCCAGTCGGGTATTGCCTCGTGTGCATCGCCTTGCAGCATCGCCACATTCACCTCGAAACCTGCGGCCTGCAAAACCTGCTGGGCTTCTTCCAGCGACCGACGCGCCTCGCTGTCGTCCGTGCCGCACCTCACGATAGTGCACGGCAGGCCCGCCAGCATGGGGCTGCGCGCCACCGCTTCGACCATCCTGATGGCCGTGGCACTGCCGTCATCGGCGATGGCGAAGTGCGCAGGCTCTGCAAATTCTTCCTTCGTCGCAACCAACACCGGGCACTTTGCTGCCCGCACGACGCGCTCCACGTGGTGGTCCAGATGCAACCTTCCCGCTTTGCTGGCGCGCTGGTGCTCGCCCAGAACCACCAGGCGCGCGTCGGGCTCCATCTCCAGCACCGTGTCCACCACCTCGCCGTGGCGCATGCGCCCATCCACCTGCTGTACCCCTGCGGACCGGGCACGCTCCTGCGCGCTCGCCAGCATCTGGCGCCCAGCCTCCTGGGCCAGTTTGCCGCGTCGGGCATCCAAGTCGCTCAACTGGCCTAGCAGTGCCTCTTGAGCGCCGAGGCCGATAGCGCCGCTGAAATCCGTTACAGCGGCCGCATCGGGATCGCGCTCCAGCACATGCAACAGCTCCAGCGGAACCCCAAGGCGCCGGGCCGACCAGGCGGCCCAGTCGATCACCGCGGGCGTTGTCGTCAGGCCATCGATACAAGCGTAAACCTTCTTCATTGGTGTCTCCTCAGTGCATGAGTTGTTCGACAGCGCCGGGCTTGTCGTGGACGGCGAACCGGTCCACCAGCGTGCTGCTGGCTTCGTCCATGCCGATGACTTCGACCTCCGTACCCTCGCGCCGGAACTTGAGCACCACCTTGTCCAGTGCGCCGACGGCGGTGATGTCCCAGAAGTGTGCACGCGTCACGTCAATGCGGACAAGGGGAACCACTTCCTTGAAGTCGAATGCCGAGAGGAAGGCTTCGGAAGATGCAAAGAACACCTGCCCCACCACCCCGTACACCCGCGTTCGGCCCTCGTCCCCGCTGCTGCGGTCCACACGCAGCACCCGGCCCACCTTGTGCGCAAAGAAGATGCCCGATAGCAGCACTCCCACAAACACTCCCTTGGCCAGGTCGTGTGTTGAGACTGTCACCACCACCGTGGCAATCATCACGATGGACGAGCTGGGCGGATGCTCGCGCAGCTTGCGCACCGAATCCCAGCTGAAGGTGCCGATGCTGACCATGATCATCACGGCCACCAGGGCGGCCATCGGGATCTGGCTCACCCAGCGGCCCAAAAACACAACCATGAGCAGCAATATCACACCAGCAGCAAGCGCCGACAGGCGCCCGCGCCCGCCCGACTTCACGTTGATGACCGATTGGCCGATCATGGCGCAGCCCGCCATGCCGCCGATAAAGCCCGTGGCAATGTTGGCAACGCCCTGGCCCATGCACTCGCGGTTCTTGTTGCTGGGGGTGTCGGTGAGATCGTCCACGATGGAGGCCGTCATCATCGACTCCAGCAAGCCCACCACAGCCAAGGTCATCGAATAGGGCAAGATGATCTTGAGCGTGTCCAGGTTCAGCGGCACGTCGGGCAACAGAAAGATTGGCAGGCTGCTGGGCAACTCGCCCATGTCGCCCACGGTGCGGATATCCAGCCCCATGGCGATGGAGACAGCGGTAAGGACGACGATGGTCACCAGAGGTGAGGGAATCGCCTTGGTGAGGTAGGGCAGGCCGTAGATGATGGCCAGGCCCGCTGCCGTCATGGCGTAAACCACCCAGCTCACGTTTGTGAGCTCGGGCAGCTGAGCCATGAAGATCAGGATGGCAAGCGCATTCACGAAACCCGTGATCACAGAACGCGAGACGAAGCGCATCAGCGCCCCCAGCTTGAGCACGCCCGCCAGGATCTGCAGCACGCCCGTGAGCACTGTGGCCGCAAGCAGGTACTGCAGGCCATGGTCCTTGACCAGTGTGACCATGACCAGCGCCATGGCGCCCGTGGCCGCCGAGATCATGCCTGGCCGGCCGCCGGCAAACGCAATGATCACGCAGATGCTGAACGAGGCGTACAGCCCCACCTTGGGGTCCACCCCCGCGATGATGGAAAACGCGATGGCCTCGGGAATGAGCGCCAGCGCCACGACGATGCCCGCGAGCAGATCGCCCCGGACATTGGCAAACCAGGTTTGCCGGATGGAAGAAAGATTCATGGGAAAAAGGCAACGCCACCGACGACGGCCGATGCGCTGCAGACTACGGAAACAACGAGAGAAATGCGCAGCGCCGAGCCGCCCGAAAGCAGTGACGCACGAAAGAAGAAAGTGAAAGCCCGCTAGAAAAGGGACTTGAAACGCACCAGGCTATGGCGGTGTGACGGAGCAGAAGTAGCCAAGCGGCAGCTCACGGTTCGGAACGAACACCGTGGCTTCGGAGCACTTGGACATGGATTGCAGCACCCAAGTATTGTAGACCGGCAGCGTAGCGCAGGACCTAAGCGAGTGCGGCATCGCTACCAGACTTGGTACTCTACGACCCCCACCTATGGGGAAGAAGCTCCGTCACGCGGTTTGCGCGGTGAGAGGGCAAGCGTTCGAGAATGTCCTTGAGGTAGGCGTAGGGGTCATGCCCATTGAGCTTGGCGGTCTGGATCAACGTCATGATCGCGGCCGCACGCCTGCCGGCGCGAAGGCTTCCGGCAAACAGCCAGTTGTTACGGCCGATGGCTATCGGACGGATCTGGTTCTCGATGTGGTTGTTGTCGATCGGAAGGCGTCCATCGAACACGAAGCGCGTCAGCGCCGCCCAGCGCTTGAGGCTGTAGTCGATGGCGCGCGCGGTGGCCGAACCCTCCGGCACCTTGTGTCTCATCTGCACCATCCAAAGATGAAGCGCTTCGAGTAGCGGTTTGGACCGAGCCTGGCGCCCAAGCAACCGCTCATCAGCGTTTGTGGTGTGCAGGTCCCGCTCGACTTCGTAGATCCTGCCAAACTGCTGAAGGGCACTCTCTGCGATCAAGCTCTTGCTGGCAGCATGCAGATCAAAGAACTTGCGTCTCGCATGGGCCCAGCATCCGACCTCGGTCACACCATGGCCCATCAAGGCCTTGTAGCCAGAGAAGTCGTCGCACACCAGACTGCCTTGCCACCCTTGAAGGAAGGTGCGGGCGTGAATACCGGCACGGCTGTCGCAGAAATCGTAGATCACCGCCCGAGTGTCTTCGAAGGCACCCGGTGCGTACGCCCACAGATAGGCACGATGAGTCTTGCCGATTCCAGGCTTGAGCATCGCGACGGGCGTCTCATCGGCATGGAGCACGGCGTGACTCAACACTTCGTCGCGAAGAGCGTCGACCAAAGGCTGCAGCTGCGCTCCACAGCTGCCAACCCACTGCGCCAGGGTTGAACGCGGAACCGCATAGCCAGCTCGACTGAAAATTGCTTCCTGGCGGTACAGAGGCAGGTGGTCTGCGAACTTGGCCACGAGTACGTGCGCGAGGAGGCCAGACGTTGGGATACCCTTGTCGATGATGTGCGCGGCCACGGGAGCTTGTACTAGCCTCTCACACCTCTTGCAGGCCCACTTGCCGCGGATGTGACGCTCTACCGTGAAAACACCTGGTGTGTAGTCCAGCTTCTCTGCGACGTCCTGCCCAACGCGCCTCATCTGGCAACCGCATTGACACACTGTCGATTGCGGATCGTGCAGGATCTCTCTGCGCGGCAAGCTCGGTGGCAGGTGTTGCCGCTTCGGTTGCAGCTTGGAACGAATGAACGAGGTGGGTGCGGGAGGGGCCTCGCTCTCGCAAGCAAGGTCTTCAATATCCAAGCCGTCGAGGAGACTGAACTGCTCTGCACTGAAGCGTTCCGATTGCGCTGCGAACTTCATTCGCTTGAGCAGTGCGTTCTCGTTCGTGAGCTTGTCTATCAGTGCCTGCTTGTGCTTCACCTCGGCAGCGAGCCGGACAGTGAGCTCGCGCAGCTGCACGGCGCTGAGACCATCCAGGGATTGCAATTGAGCCACCATGGCTTTGTAGTGTGCCGAAAGCCGCGTCACCTCGCATTGTCGATTGCCCGGATTGCAGCCTGTGCGCAGCGTCTCACACGATCGAGATGACACCATCTTCGCCAAGACGTTGCCATGGCAAGCCGAGGACCAAGGCGCTTAACTGGGACTGGCTTACGGAGTACTGATGCGCCCCTCCTGGGGTCGGCCAAACGAAGCGGCCTTGATGCAGTCTTCGAGAGCAAAGCCAGATGCCGATGCCATCGTGGACGAGCACCTTCAACCGGTTGCCACGTTTGTTGGCAAAGAGGTAGGCATGGTGGGGATGTGCGGATCCGAAGACGATGACCACGCGCGCCAACACTGACTCAATGCCTGCGCGCATATCTATCGGGGCAACCGCTAGCCAGGCCGAATCGATGCGGATCATCGCAGCCAATCGCGCAACCACGCGGCGCAAGACGAGGCGCTGTCCATCGGCCAGTGGATGGAGACCGCAGCCGAACCGCGACGAACTTCAATATGGATTGCCGCCCCAGTTTGCGCTGTGCCTGGCGGGCAGGCCTGGGGAGGCTCAGCCTCAATGACAGCAGCGGCAGGTAGTTGAAGTGGGATGAACTGCGGCGAAGTGACCTGACCAGCATCGCCCAAATTGTGCTGCCGTTCTTCACGAATCCAGCGATGGACCATGTTGGGATTTAGACCGTGGCTGAGCGCCACGCCCGCTACTGAGGCACCCTCCTGGGAACATTGCTGCAGCACCAAGGCCTTCATCTGCTTGCTGTACTCCCGACGCTTCGGGACTTCAAGTGTCGACTCTCTTTGCATCGTGTCCACGATCTCCTTCGTGGACACGATGCCCTACCTCTCGCCATTGCTCAAGATGGGATCACCGTTCGCTTACGAACGTTCTGCAGCGCGACTTCCGTGCGTCCGCACCAAACCAGAAGTGGGCAACCGATGTCACCGAGTTCAATGTGAATGGCCACAAGCTCTACCTGTCAGCTTGTATGGACCTGTGCAACGGAGAGATCGTCGCTTACCGCATGGCAAGCGTCCGGTCTTCGAGTTGGTTTCCGGCATGCTCGAGGCAGCGCTGGCGCGGACCGATTGCACGGGGGAACTGATCGTCCACTCGGACCAAGGTTGGCACGGCGGATTCAACCGGTCGACGCAACACCTTCAACCAGGAGGTGTTTATGGGGAGACCCGCAGGATGGATGAAGCAATTGACAGGGAGAGACGAGATGCGCTCTCCGGGAGCCCCTTCGCTTCGGCGAGAGGTCGAGCGCCAGTTCTGGGTACAGATTGCAACCGGAATCACCAGTGAGAAGGCAGCCGATGCGGTTGGCGTATCGCAGGCTGTTGGTTCTCGCTGGTTCAGGCATCGTGGAGGCATGTCATTGTTCATGTCGAAACCTGTTTCTGGAAGGTATCTGTCGTTCGCAGAGCGAGAAGAGATTGGACTTCTGCGAGCTCAAGATGTCGGTGTGCGGGAGATAGCTCGTCGTATTGGTCGAAGCCCCTCAACTGTCTCGCGGGAATTGACGCGCAACGCTGCGACCCGCGGTGGCAAGCTCGCGTACCGGGCGTCAGTCGCGCAGTGGAAGTCCGAGCTGGTGGCCAGAAGGCCCAAGCCTGCCAAGCTCGTGATGAACCGGTGTCTGCACGACTATGTCCAAGATCGCCTGGAAGGCAAGATCCTTGATGCTCACGGACGGGAGATCGCGGGGCCAGTGCAAGCTCCGTTTATCGGACGCAACAAACCTCATCGTGGTGACCGTAAGTGGGTCAATGGCTGGTCACCAGAGCAGATTGCAAACCGCCTGCAGGTCGACTTCCCGGATGACCCTTCCATGCGCATCTCCCACGAAGCTATCTACCAGGCGCTCTATATCCAGGGCAGAGGCGCCCTCAAGCGTGAACTTGTGAGCTACCTGCGTACAGGGCGTGCTTTGCGCACCCCACGGGCCAGATCCCAAGCCAAAGCATGGGCACATGTCAGTGATGAAGTGATGATTTCTAGTCGCCCTGCTGAGGTAGAAGATCGCGCTGTACCCGGCCACTGGGAGGGGGACCTGATCATCGGCCTGGACAGGTCGGCTATTGGCACGCTGGTGGAACGGTCAAGCCGCTTCACCATGCTCGTGCACCTGCCGCGTGAGGTGGGCTATGGACTGACTCCCCGAACGAAGAACGGTCCTGCGCTGGCTGGCTACGGAGCCGCCACCATGGCCAACGCGCTCAAGAGAACAGTGACGAAGCTCCCAATCAAGCTATGGCAGTCATTGACTTGGGATCGTGGCAAGGAGCTGTCCGACCATGCACGGTTCACGGTCGAGTCCGGAGTGAAGGTGTTCTTTGCCGATCCTCGTAGTCCATGGCAGCGCGGTACGAACGAGAATACGAACGGACTGCTGCGCCAATACTTCCCCAAGGGCACCGACCTGTCTCGATGGAGTGAGCAAGAGATTCAAGCTGTGGCACTGACCCTGAACAACAGGCCACGCAAGACGTTGGGCTGGAAGACTCCAGCGGAGGCACTGAACGACTAACTAAAATCTGTCGCGTAACTCGGTGTTGCGACGACCAGTTGAATCCGCCCACTACAAGATGCAGCCTATCGAGCGATGCTTGTGCAACGGGGAGTCAAGCAAAGCATGAGCCGAAAGGGCAACTGCTTTGACAATGCGGCAATTGAGAGCTTCTTCGGCACCCTCAAGGCCGAGTAATTCCGGCTTGCTGCGCCCGACACCTTGGATGAACTCTCTTCTCACCGGTGTACCGCGTTTCGCAGCGCTGGAACCGGGCGCGTCGTGCCCTGGCGGGTACAGGTTGACTCGGCCGTCACGGAGTTGCAGGTCACGCCCTCACTTTGCGTCAACGATGAAGAACTCGAAACTCAGGCCGTGCTGGCAGGACACGGCATTGGGCAACTTTCTGGAATTGCGGCTGCGTCGCACATCCGCACGGGACGTCTTGTGCCTCTGTTAACCGCATTTGTCGCGGAAGCAGCAAGCGCTTTTATCTACTACGGCAGCAGGGCGGCCCAACCTCAGCGCGTTCGCGTCTTCATAGATTTGGCAGTAAAGCGTTTGGCGAACAATGCCGAGTTCGTGCTGACCCACAAAGAGCTCACAGAAGCTGAAGCGCGGGGCCGCGCTGCGAGTCGGCAATAGAAGTAAAGTCGTCGCAGTAGCTCTTCGCTACAGTGCGTATGCCAGCGTCACTTGATCACCCTTTCCATTTTCACGTGGACACTCACTCCAGTTCATCGTGGTCAGGCCCGCCAACGTCGTGGTCAGGCTGCGCCTTTGTGGTCACCTGTCTTGCTTCATACGCGAGCGAGCCAACGTCCTTCGCATGGACTCGCCTTTCAAATTGACCCGGTGTGCCTGGTGAACTATGCGGTCAAGAATTGCGTCCGCCACGGTCGGGTCTGGAAACATGGAGTGCCATTGCTCGGGCGGGTACTGGCTTGTAATAAGCAAGGCCCCGGTGCGCATGCGGCGATCCACGATGTCAAGTAGCACATGCGCAATGCCTGCAGTCATCTCACCGACACCCAGGTCATCAATCAGCAGCAGGCTAGGCTTTGAAAGTGCCAATTTCAACTTAGGAAGTGATCCATCAAGCATGGCAAGGTTGATGTCGGAGAAGAGGTCGCTGGCCTTGTAGAACTTGGCCACGAACTTGGATCGACAGGCCTGATTGGCGAACGCGCAGGCCAACCAAGTCTTGCCTGCGCCAGTAGCTCCCAAGATGATGAGGTTCTGTTGGCGTCGAATCCAATCGCAGCTCCCCAACGACGCCACCTGTGATTTGTCCAAGCCGCGCGCTGCCCTGAAGTCCAAGGCCTCCAGATTGGCTGCTTCAGGAAGCCCCGCAGAGCTGATAAGCCGCTTCAGCTTTCGCGACTGACGCTCCGTCCATTCAAAGTCCACCAGCAGGCTCAGTCGTTCCTCGAAACCGAGGTCATGCAGGCGCGGCTGTTCCATCTGCCGAGCTAGAGCGTCTGCCATCGAGATCAAGCGCAGGTCGCGCAGTTGCGTCAGGGTTTGTTGAAAGCTGCTCATTCTTTTCCTCCAAAATAGCCGGGGCCGCGGATGTTTTCGTGTGGTGCGTGCGCGATCACCTGGCCAGGTGCAAGTCGCTTGTCTGGGTTGGTTTGAAGGATCGACTCCACAGAGCGCAGTGCGGTGATGTTGAGCGCAAGGGCATAGGCGCAGGCTTCCTCAAAGCGCGCCTCCCCGTGGTCGCGCGCCAAGTCACGCAGACGCCGCGCAGTCTTGAGCCCGTTGGTCAAATCAGATCGCTGCTCAAGGTGGTGTCGCATCATTGCTTGTGTGCTCGGAGCCGCATTTCTGGCCCAGTTGGCCAACGCCAACGGCTCCCCCTCCAGCACGCGGCGATGACCGAGTGGTCGGTGCTCATCAAGCGTCGTAACCACTCCCTGACCTTTTGCCAGTGGATGCAGAGTGAGGCGACGCCCCTTCATGAGAACCTCCAAGACGCTTTTCGTGAACCTAAGGTCCACCTGGCGCCCTGCGGCCTCCGAAGGCACCGAGTAGTGGCAACCGTCATGCTCAACGTGGTGATCACGCCCAACTCGCACACCATAGCGCCAGTCCTCTGCCTCATATGGGATGGTCGGCAGAGGCATCAGACTCTCACGCTCGCCATGCTCGAACATTTCCTCGCGAGAGCCTGGAAGCTTTTTGAAGGGACGCCTGTTCATCTGATCCATCAGCCGAGTCAACTCTGCGTTGAGTTCAGTGCGATCAAAAAATTGGCGGTCACGGAGGCTAAACAGTATCCATCGTTGGGCAATCTGCACTCCGACCTCAGCCTTGGACTTGTCGCGTGGGCGCCGTGGCCTCGCAGGCATGGCCGCTGTCCCGTAGTGGGCCAGGCAGGCGCGGTATGTCGCGTTGAGTTCCAGGTTGTCTCGGGTCCGCCTGATGACAGCTGCCTTCAGGTTGTCAGGGACAACCCACTTTGGGACACCGTTCAGTGCTTCGAAGCACTTCACGTGGCATTCGGCAAAGGACGAAGCCGTCTGGTCTTCGACGGCCCAGGCAAACGTCCAGTTAGAGAACCCTAGGACAGCGATGAAGATTTGTGCCCCATAGCTGGTCCCATCGGCATTGTGAATAGGAACTGTCCGCCCGGCGAAGTCCACGAACAAACGTTCGCCTGGACGATGCACCTGCCGCATCACGATGCTGCGGCTGCTCAGCCAATCGCGATAGCCTTGCGTGAAGGAGCTGTAGCCGATTCCATTCGGCGTACCCTCCCGCCACTCCCTCCAAAGCACCTCTAAGGTGGCATCGGGCCGCTGTAGTTCGGAATGTATGTACGCCCATTCTGGTTTAGGCTTGCTTTTTGCGACTGAGGAATTGCTTGTCCCCAGCGTCCGCTCCCATTCTGCATCGTCCAGGTTTTTCAGCTCTTCCCAAGTCGCAACTAGCGGGCGAAGCCGTTCGCGCAGCGAGGAAACGGTTGCGGGAGAGATCCCGAGTGACCGAGCGAAGTATCGATTCGACTTCTCGGGGTCGTGAAAGTGCAGGCGTGCGATCTCACGCTGCACGCGTATAGGCAGTCTCATTTGGTCTAGGTGATGAACAAGCTAGGCCCGTAGGGGCGAGTTCATCCAGCGTCAGGTCTTCTATTGACGAACTGACGTGTCCGGTGGACACTACCGACTCCAGTTCCAATGGATTCGGTTCTACCGGAGACACAAGCCCAAGGTTAGCGCCTTGGGCTTGTGCGTTTCTGGATGGGCTAGGTGGCGGAATTTCAATTCATAGGCGGTCCTTCAGGCTGACTCGTCATAGATGGTTGTAGTCGTCTAGCGCTGGTTGGCTTAGGCACCGGCCATCACGGCAGTGCTTACTTCCCCGCTGTGCATGGGAGGTCTGGCAAAGGGGTGGCGGACTCCAACCACCGCGCCACCTCAAGCGTTCGCGCAAACAGACCCCTCCTTCCTTCCAGGTTGAACACAGGGAACGGCAACCTCCCCTGGGTATGCGCAACATTCAGCGCATTGATCGATTTGAAGTGCAATGTCCGGCACAAGCTTTTCCCATCCATCAGAGGGCCATAGTCGGCCCACAAGCGATCCTCAAGACAGGGGTTGCTGGTAGGTCGCGTAGACGTGCTATCCATAGGCGTGCTCGATTTGGATTGAGGCTGGACGCTGTGGTCTATCCAAGGTCTTTCATTCCGGGAAGCGGATTTTTGAGGATTTTCACCCACTCAAGACTTAGTGAATGGAAATTCACTGCCAATGTACATATTTTTTAGCTATCCAGTCAAGCGCAAAGCGCCAAAAGCTCGCAGACGAAATATCCCAAACTATCGTAACGTCGCGTTTGTGCGATTGTCAGTATTTTGAGTGTTAGCCGGGCGACTTTTTTGCTTAATTAATCATTTTGGCAAGGAATAATCAGAATATCGATGTAGCTTGATATTTCAAATGCATTATTCAAGACATGGAGCGGCGCGAAGTGAATTTTCGCTATTAAAAATAAGCAATTTATCTTGAATCTGAGGGCCGCTTTTTGCGGAAATGCAGCAGCGCTGTTTGGTACGCATCCGGCATTGAAATCAAGCCGCCTCACGCTCATGCACCACCCGCTCTTACGTGCGATCCCGGTTCGCATGGCCAAATCTGTGAAAAAAAGCTGCTTGTCGCGGCAAATGGGACTAGTTGGTCGTGGTCTTTTTAGTCCCATTGAGCGGAAATCGAGTCAATGCCGACTCGCCACACTGCGCCCATCACCGCAAATTTCGGCGGCGCCTTGAAGCGCCTGAGATCAGCACGCGGCGTGACGCAGGAAGACATGTTTACCTCGACCAGCAGACGGCATGTTGGCCGCATTGAGCAAGGCCATCAAACTCCTTCCATCCGCGCAATTGAAGGCCTCGCTCGAACCCTGGAGATTCATCCTCTGACCCTAGTTGCAGCAGCCTACTGCCAGGAACTGGATGGCCAATTGATCGCTGAGCTCATGCGTACCGTTGAAGAGGACTTCGCCAAGCTCATGTCAGCCAGCGGTTCGAAGGGTGCTGTACCCGCTCCTCACGAATCTAGCGAATCAGTTCCTTGATCGCTTGCATCAGCGCGATGGCGGATCGCTCGTTGTGGCGCTGAAGCACTCTATCCACAATCTCTCGGTCGATGCTGGCGCTCAGCAGCTCCAGCACATCGTGCAGCGTCTCCATCTCGATGTTCAGCTGATTGCCTTGATCCCATCGCTTGGGCTCGCTCACGGCCACGAGCAGCAGTGTCATAGTGAGCGCGGCGCTGCCTGGGGCATTCGTGGCGTGGGCCTGTTGGTCGAACACGAGGTCTCGCATCTGATTCGCCACAGCAAGCAGCTGGGCATCCTGCAGGGCGCTCGGCAAAATTGCTTCCCAACCTCCAGCTTCTAGCAAGGCGGTCAGCTCGGTTTCGCCGAACGCTCCATGATCCAAATTCTGCTCGCTCAACATCGTTGTTTTCCGAAAAGTTTATGAGACTAACTAGTCCCATCAAGGACTCCGCATGCGAAGATAGCTGAACTTTCCGTTCGAAATTCACCAGCTGCTTGCAGCGATTCAAAAAGAAAGCGGTGGGTTGCGCTGGCGTCAGCCGCAGGCAACCTAAGTGTTGCCCTCCTCCGTAGGTACCGGTTCTCTTTTGAAAAGCCGCCTGAACATCACCCGCTTGCTGGAACTGGATGCGCAGCTCCGTGAGTACGCAAAGCTCCACAGCGAGGGCTCGCCTCGTTGTGGATGGGTCAGGACCATTCGACTTGCGTACGGGATGAGTTCAGGTGCGCTGGGTCGTCGTGTCGGAATAAGCGCTCAGGGAGTGCGGAAGCTCGAAGCGGCAGAGGCAGAGGGCGCCATCACATTGCAAACCCTGGCTCGCATTGCCCATGGGTTGGATTGCGAGGTGCGGTATGTGCTGGTTCCACGAACGAGTTTGATCGAGCAGGTGGCTCGAAGGGCACGAGAGCATCAAGAGGGCCCGACCCAAGTCGATACCAATGCGGCGGCTTGGGACGCGGAGGCACTTATCGCGTTTGCCTCTGTGCTTGAACATCTTGGCAAGAAGGAATTCTGGTGAGCGAACGCTGCTGCTGCAGAGCGTTCAGCAGAATCGACAGAACTCTACATGCGGGATCACGATGACGAATAAAGATGCCCTGAATATTCTCCCTTTTAATTGCCCGCGTTGCGATTGGTTCGGCTCACTGGAGAAATCTAGCGCAGAGAAAAAGTGTCCAGCGTGCGAGGCAGCCGTAAATCCTCTGCAGAAAAAAGGATTGGACAACTTGCGGGCGCATTATCGCCATCTTCTAAAGATTGGCTACAAAACTGAATGGAACTTGGAGCAGCGTTCAGCGGAACGAGAGCGGTTGGAACTCTTTTTTGAAAGCATTGGAAAACCGCTATGAGTCTGGCAGACCTTGAAACCAAATATTCCTTAATTTACACGCACTGCCATCCTTGTGGAGGGCCTGGCTGGGTTTCACTGCTCGAAGTGCTGTTGGAGCAATTGCAGGCTCGTGCGGACTCTGGGGGCGTTCAGGCGCGCGCGCTTCTCACGCGAGAGAAATGGGGCCGCCTCAGCCTTCGGTTCTTACCTCTCGACCCAGCAGATGAGGCGATGGTTGCGTACGTCGAGAAGTTGTCGATGCACATCTGCGAGGTGTGTGGCGCACCTGGCACGCTGATCCCCGAACCGTGGCGTCGCACGCGCTGTGACACTCACAAGGAGGCGCGGTCGAACTGGCCTACGTCAGCACGGTGAACATGACTGTCCGTCGCAATGCACGAATCATGGCCGCGCTCTTTGAACCGAAGGGCAGGTATCCAGCCAACGCTCGAAATCGGAAATGAACGCATAGCGATTGAGGCCATCACCCACAGGTACCGCTAATCCGCGGAGAAAAGCTACGAAGCTCTCATGAAATGGCATTGGCAGTGAGTCCACGATCACGTACAAGGAATCGCTGTACCGATAAGTCTGTACTACCTTCATCAGTTCTTCGGCGGTCATCGATTTCTCGCAACAGGTAGGAAAGGCGTGTGGCCTCCGATACGATGCTATCAGCCGCTGATAGCAGCCATTGAGTTTCGGCTATTCGATGACCGCTGGCACTCACACCAGTCATTGAGCCTCAAGCTCGCCAAACCGGCTTGACGATGCCACGAGGCATAGGTACTTTCTAACAGATCACACCGCAAGCAGCCAACCAGCCACAGCGGCAAGTGCTACGACCAGCACTGGCGACTGTCGCCCATAGACCAGCAGACCAAACGCCGCCAGCGCCAGTCCGAAATCTGCCCGTGAATGGATGGCACTGGTCCACACGGGGTCGTAGAGCGCTGCTGCGAGCACGCCGACCACGGCTGCGTTCACCCCAGCCATTGCACGCTGAATGCCATCGCGTTGACGCAGCGGCTCCCAAAATGGCAGGGCGCCGACCACCAAGAGGAATGCAGGAACGAAGATGGTGAGCAATAGCACCAACCCACCCATCCATCCGCCCAGTTCACCAGTCATCACCGCCCCCAGGTAGGCGGCGAAGGTGAACAGCGGCCCAGGCACGGCCTGAGCGGCTCCATACCCAGCCAGGAATGCGTCATTGGTCACAAGCCCACTGGGCACTACACCGGCCTGCAGCAGCGGAAGCACCACATGCCCGCCTCCAAAAACCAGCGCGCCCGATTGGTAAAACGAAGAAATGACGGACAACGTCGGCGAACCTGCCGTCGATGCCAACACCGGCAATACGACAAGCAGTATTCCAAAAAGGATCAGCAGAGCCGCCCCCACCTTTTTGCTGACGCCATAGTTTCGGTGTTCGGCAGCAGGCAGATGTCCCAGTTGCACAGCCCATCGCCCCACCAGGCCGCCAGCCACAATGGCGCCGATCTGGCCCATTGCGGATGGAATTGCAAGCACCACCAAAGCCGCTACGATGGCGATGCCTGCCCTCAGTCGATCCGGGCAAAGGTTCTTGGCCATGCCCCAGACGGCCTGCGCGACGATGGCAACGGCCACCACCTTGAGCCCGTGAACCGCACCTGACTGGGCCAGCGCAGCCCATTGGGTGACGCCGAACGCAAACAGGATGAGCGCAATCGCTGACGGAAGGGTGAACCCCATCCACGCACACAGCGCTCCCCACCAACCAGCGCGTCCCAATCCCAGAGCGATGCCCACCTGGCTGCTTGCAGGTCCCGGCAGAAACTGGCATAGCGCCACCAGGTCGGAATAGCTCTTGTCATCCAGCCATTTCCTACGCTCCACAAATTCGGTGCGGAAATAGCCTAGATGTGCCACAGGCCCACCGAACGACGTCAGGCCCAGCTTCAAGAAGGCGAGAAACACCTCAAGGCTGGAGCCTTGCTGCGCGAGATTTCTCGTTGGGTCAGCGCTCTTTGGGGTGTCGAGTGGCATGCGTTGGTTTCTCTGGTAGTGCTTCACTGAGTAGTTCTGCAAGACGCGGCTGCACAGCCTTCAACGCGCGCTTGCCGCTTGCAGTTGCGGTGTAGTACCTGCGCACCTTTCCTTTGACCACCTCGGACTCGCTGACCAAGAGGCCTTCCTCTTCCAGACGGTGAAGCAAAGGGTAGAGCGTTCCTGGACTGAGCTTGTAGCCATGACGGGCCAGTTCCTCGGCCATGCCTGAGCCGTAAATTCGCTCAGAGACGGCGTGATGAAGAATGTGCACGCGCACGAACGCAAGAAGAATATCACGGATGGTATCTGGCATCGTTATCGGCTTTCGATAATACAGTTGGCTTATATCTTCAGGATGATTCTGTAGTTTGTGTTCGAGAGGTTTGGCCGCATGCTCCCGGCCATAGCCTATCCCTGTTGTCAACATCACTTGGTGCCCGTCATGACTGTCAATACTTCCTTGGTCCCTGCGCAATCTGTTATCGATCTGGACTCCGCCCAAGTATGGGATGTCCGAGACGAGCAAGCGTATCTTGGAGGCCATTGGCCAGGCGCCATTTGGCTGGATGTGAAGCGCTGGGTGTTAGTGCCAGTGCAATCGTGATCAGCAGTGCCAGTCGAACATTGACCAGGGGCTAGAGCTGGTTCCATTTGAAGCCAGCTGTGGATAACTATAGGGTGGATGCTTCGGTAGGTCCTCCTTTCTTT
>Ga0209542_10000415_pt1 | contig 103420 bp, 105 predicted proteins | sample RifCSPhighO2_01_FD_184028 | JGI IMG/M metagenome (GOLD analysis project Ga0209542, IMG submission 184028) | Soil microbial communities from Rifle, Colorado - Rifle CSP2_plank highO2_0.1 (SPAdes) (version 2) | ecosystem: Environmental > Terrestrial > Deep subsurface > Rock core/Sediment ...
AATCCTTTTCCTTTTCGCCAAAAAAGCCCTTTCAAATCCTATGCGAGCGGCGCGTTCCGCGCCGCGAGCTGACTTCAGCAAATTTGCATTTTCCCAACTGGCGGAGCCGGCGAGATTCGAACTCGCGAGGGGGTTTAGCCCCTACATCTTTAGCAAAGATGCTTGATAGACCACTCCAACACGGCTCCAGGTCAATCATTAAATAACTTCATTACTCTAACATATTCTTCCTATTTTTCCATTTTTTCTGCTATACTCTTCTTGAATTTTGGATGAGTGACCGAGTGGCTTAAGGTAGCGGTTTACTAAACCGCCGTCCCCTTAAAAGGACCGTGAGTTCGAATCTCACCTCATCCGCAAATTTGCTATAATTAGTTTATGAATACAACAGAAAAAGTAAAATTAAAGGCAATGTGTTTTTTTATCAAGGACGGAAAGGTCTTGGTGTCGAAGGGTTTTGATAAAGTGAAAAATGAGAATTTTTATCGTCCCCTAGGTGGACATGTCAATTTTTCTGAAACCGGAGAAGCAGGAGTGAGAAGGGAAGTCCAAGAAGAACTAGGTAGTGAAATTGAAAATCTCAAGTTAATAAAAATTATAGAAAACATCTTTACCTATCAAGGAAATAAAGAACATGAAATTGTTTTTCTTTATTCTGGGGATTTAGCGCGCCAAGAATTGTATAAAATGAACGAAATTAAAATTACTGAGTTAACTCATGAGTTTTATGCGTCTTGGATTCCAATCGGCGATATAGTGGCTGGAAAAATTCCTTTATATCCAAAATTTGACTATGGCAAATTGTTCACACCTTAACCTTGTGATATAATAGGCGTATGAACTACTTCAATGTGGGCGGGTATGGCATGAGGGGATCTTTTTTATCAGGTTTTATTTTGCTAATGCTCTGGTCTCTTTTCTGGAAGGGGCTGGCCTTATGGCATGCCGCCAAGCGCCATGAGAAGAAGTGGTTTATCGCGATTTTAGTCATTAATACCCTGGGTATATTGGAGATTGTCTACCTTTTCTACTTCGTAAAAATCAAGTTGGACAAACTCTGGCGCAGTGACTTTTTCAAATAGAGTATGCTAAAATAAAGGGGTCGGTCATTATCAGTTTTCACGTGAATTTTATTTTATGACAGGAGGACACTAAGATTTTGAAAGAACCTTACTTAAAAAAGAGTGTGTGCGCTTATTGTGGCGATGCGCCGGTAAGCCATGCTCTTTTTTATTTTGCGAGCTTAGTCGGAACGAATTTAGACAACCATATAGTGAAGGTGACAAAATATGCTCCGAATTTCCTGAAATATTTCGTGGACTGGTTTATACTGGTTTTTTTTGAGACGTTTTTATTTTTTAAGTTAGCCCATCTTTCTTCCGATATCAATCAGGCCAAGACCTTTCGTTCCAGAGTCGTCTGGGAAGAAGCAAAAAGGCGGGGCATAGAGATGCAACAGCTAATAATCTTCGGCAAACCAACTGACCAGTATCGCGCCAAGATAAAAGGCAAGACCGTTTATTTTCACAGCTTACCCATTCCTCCCCAGTTTTTAAGTATGAAAAAGAACTGGGATGATAAATTTGTGTTAAAAAAAGAGCTGGCTAAAAAAAATATTCCCATTCCGTATTATTTTCAATTTCCTGTATTTTACCCACAAAATATTGAAAAAATATTCTCTAAATTTGAAAAACCGATAATCATCAAACCGCGAACGGGCTCGCGCGGTCGGCACACCCTAACCAATATTCATACCTTAGAACAATTTCAGGCCGGTATTAATGTCGCTAAAAAAATTTCCGCTTATATTGTGGCGGAAGAACACCTAGAAGGAGATGTTTGTCGAGCCACTTTCGTGCGGGGAAACCTGGTGGGGTTTTATAGAGGGGCAGCGCCTTTTGTGGTGGGCGATGGGGTAAAAACAATCCATCAGCTTGTCGTAGAAAAAGATAAAAAACGTCCCAAGCGAGTAGAGCGTATATCGCTTGGTGCCGAAGTAGCAGAGCACATTTCGCGATCTGGTTTTAAGGTGGGCGATGTTTTGCCCGACGGAATGCGCTTATCCTTGACGCACCGCACTGGCCGGCTTTTCGGCGGAGTAACGAAAGAAATGCTCGATGAATTACATCCAAGTTTTATTCCTGTCTTAAAACAAGCCGCAACCATAGTGGATTTAGCCGTAGTGGGATTTGATGCTATCATTCCAGACCCCACTAAACCGGCTCACTCCCAACGCTGGGGGATTATTGAATGCAACTCACTGCCTTTTATTGATTTACATTATTATGCGCTCGCAGGCAAACCCAAAAATATCGCTGGCATGATCTGGGATTTGTGGAAATAAAATATCATGATATATATCATGATTTAAATACTGGTATTGACAAAATGGGCACAACTGTTAGTGTAATTTTGGAGTAGTAGAAAGGGTTTGTATGGCAAAGAGGCGAATGAACTCAACCGTGGCGGAGCGGTCTTTCCACTCCGCCGTCGAGGCGGAGATCTCAAACATGCATGAAGGGGAGCGACGTGTTCTTGCCCGTCTCCTTGGGAAGGTCAGAATCCCAGGTAATCACGACACGCTCAGCGCAGCGTGGATCAAACGTTGCGAGGAGGAAGGGGGGATGATCTCGGGGTGCCGTTGGTTCTTCTACAGAAGAAGGGAAGGGCGAAACTTGAGACCAAGCTTGTTCTATTTGGAGAACTAAAGGTCGGCGACGAGTACTTCATCGAGCACGATCATGAACGCCGGACTCTGTATCAGAAAATAGGGCCCGAAACGTGCCAAGCACTGATACGTTCGGTGCTCCACAAGCAAGACCCTGATCAGCTGGTTCAACGCATCATCAGGAGGGACGAATGAGCCCGTGAGAAGTTCGTGATTCATCACTACTCCTCGCGGGCTTTCTCATTTCTACACCACTATTATCAAAGTGTGAGTAATTTCCGCATATGCGGAAATTACTCACACTAGTGTGCTACCGTGAAAGCGATAATCTTTCTGGCGCCGGATTGTTTTAGAATTTTTCTGGCTTCAGAAAGAGTGGCGCCGGTGGTGGTGACATCGTCTATCAGAATTATATTTCCATTTTTTAATTTTTCAGTATTCTTTACCGCAAAAGAGCCGACGATATTTTTCAGGCGTGCCGTACGGTTTTCAATGTGCGCCTGATGCACAGTGTCTTTGGGTTTTATTAAAACATCACTCTCCAGCGTGAAATTTACATCTACGCCATGGCGTAGATTGCTTTTTTCTATTTTCATTAACTCTTTACATATTAATTCGGCCTGATTGAAGCCGCGTTCTCTGGATCTCTTACCTGAGAGCGGTATCGGGATTAAAATAGCGTCCTTAAAATTTTCTAACATTCTTAAGTCGGATAATTCTTCTAAAATCCTGCCGTACATGACTGCCGCGAAAATATTCGCCAATCGTTTTTTACCCTTATATTTAAGAAGCCACACCGCTTTTTTGATAGGCGGGTGGCGATAGTCAAAAAGAGGGAAAATCCACTTGGCGCTCTCCCGTTCGGCCGATGGACTTTCCGTTAGGCATTTCACGCAAAAATCCAAGCCACTTTTCCCGCAAGATACGCAATATGCCGGGAAGACCACCTCCAAGATAGTATTTAAAAACCCCATTATGCTATAATATTAGCACGAATGTATAATCCGTTTAAAAATATTTTTTCCAAGATAAACGTATTTAAGGGCAGTAACGAGAGTAGTGCTGTGGGGGTTGATATCGGCTCTTCGGCTATAAAAGTTATTGAAATAAAAAGGAAAAAAGGCAAAGCCGTGCTTGAGACATACGGAGCGATAGCCCTCGGCCCCTACGCTGATATGGACATCGGACGAGTTACCAATCTTCCCGTGGCGAAAATAGCGGAGGCCCTAAAGGAGGTCTTAAAACAGTCCGGCATTACGGAGAGTTCCTTGGGCCTCGCCGTGCAGGTGCAGTCCAGTTTAATTTTTTCCCTGGAGTTGCCACTTTTTCTTAAAGAAAGTGAAATGGCTTCAATCATCTCAACGGAAGCCCGCAAATATATTCCGGTACCGAGTACCGAGGTCTCTCTGGACTATTTCACTTTACCGAAAAAGGAAGCATCTTTCGAAGAAATAAATAATCCCGAGGGTAAACCCTCCGAGGCCGAGAAAACAAATGTGCTTGTTGTCGCTACCCAAAACGATGCCATCGCCCGGTATCGCTCCGTCTTGACGGCGTGCGGACTGGACGCTTCCTTTTTTGAAATTGAAGTGTTTTCTTCCATTCGGTCCAATTTTGAACACGAACTCTCTCCTGTCCTTTTGATGGATTTTGGCGCCTCGCGTACCAAGCTCTCTCTCGTTGAATTTGGCATGTTGAAAAGTTATCACACCATTGACCGGGGAGGAGCCGATATTACCGATTCTATTGCAAAGTCCCTGAGCATTCCTTTCCCTGAAGCCGAAAAAATGAAGAAAGAGTTCGGTCTTTTTGGCAACCCGGCAGAAAAAACCTTGTCTGATACCATTAAGACCCATACTGACTATATCTTTGGAGAGGCAAATAATGTATTATTAGGGTATGAAAAGAAAAATGGCCGCACCATCAACAAGGTTATTCTCTCCGGTGGCGGGTCACTAATGAAGGGCCTGAAAGAGGTTGCGGCAAGTAATTTCAGGGCGGAAATAGAAGTAGGGCATCCTTTTTCTAAAATAGGGTCACCATCATTTTTAGATAAAGTGCTGGAAACAATGGGGCCAGAGTTCGCCGTGGCCATAGGGCTTGCTTTACGAAAGTTATCATAGGTGAGATAATAAAGTAAGCACAAAATAAATGGAGCCAAATTTTCAAACATCTTTTATACCCAAGAAGCCAATGATCGAAGAGCGGCCTAGCCCGTCGCGCCCTATTGGTATACTAATGGTAGCTTCCAGTATTATTCTATTCTCTATATCTTTGGTTTCCGGCGGTCTTTATTTCTATAAAGGGATTTTGAATAAAGGCCTTGATCAAATGAAGATAGATCTGGACTTGGCCAAGAACCGGTTTGAATTCGCCAGAATAACAGAATTGCAGGTGTTAGACAGGCGCTTAAACGCGGCCACCGAAATTCTTTCCAAACATATAGCCATATCTCCTATTTTCAAAGCGCTCCAAGACATTACTCTGAAAACCGTTCGTTATACAAAATTTTCCTATACTTTTGGCGATGGCATTGATTCAAAAATAAAGGTTAACCTGACTGGAACCGCCGTGGGGTATCGTTCCGTGGCGCTCCAGTCCGACCTTTTTCCAAAAAACAAGAATCTTATTGACCCGGTTTTTTCCAACCTGGTGCTTGATGATAAGGGAAACGTTGTGTTTAATTTGGATTTTTCGGTCGATCCGGTTTTCGTTGATTACAAACAAACTCTTAAAATACAGAACGAGGCCGTTATTCCTAGCCCGATAGAGGGTTTACCCATAAACACTGAAATTTAAATTTATGTCTAGATTTATTCTGCCGATAATTTTAATAGGAATCAGCATCGCCATATTTTTTACTTTTCTTGACCCTCTTTACAGTGAAATCACCGAACGGAGGACAGAGCAGGGGTCCTATGACGAAGCGCTTAACAACTCTAAAGCCCTAGAAAACGAGCGTGACAAGTTGACTCAAAAATATAATTCTATCAGTAGTGACAATTTGGACAAACTTAACAAACTTTTACCGGAGAACGTTGACAATATTCGCCTGATTCTTGAAATTGAAAAAATGGCCTTGCCTTACGGCATGATCTTGAAAGATGTCAGATATAACGTCGTTGACACCAGCATCACTCCTCCACCAAGCGGCGCAATCCAGGGAGGATATGCCGGAACCCCGCTTAGGGATTACGGGGGATGGGACTTGGAGTTTTCCGTTGCCGGTAGCTACGATAATTTTATTAATTTTACCAAGGACTTGGAGAGCAATCTTCGCATTGTGGATATAATGTCGGTTGAATTTTCTTCTGACGTGTCAATGGACCCACTGATTTTTCCCCGGGAATCCTATCAGTATAAATTTAAAATTAAAACATATTGGTTAAAAAATTAAAATGTTTTCAAACATAAAAAACATAATAATCTTTGTAGTAATCGGCGGAATCCTCGTCTTCGTTTATATTTACTTTTTTCAAGGTAATCCCGAGGAAGACAATTTAATCTTTTCAGACCCTCTAGTGTCAGGCGAAACTGGAGCTACAGACGGCGCCAGCATCTCTGTTGGTCGGGACTTTATTTCTTTACTCTTAAATATTAAGAGCATTACTTTGAATGATTCTATTTTCACCGATCCGGCGTTTATCACTTTGCGTGATTCCAGTATTATTCTCATCCAAGATGGAACGGAGGGACGACCGAATCCTTTTGCCCCGATTGGATCTGAGGTAACGGCGCCAAGTGCGCCCACGGCCTCTTTTCCCGCGCCAGGCCCGCTTGGAGGAGGGGTAGGTGGCGGAGTGAATTAATTATGAGTTTTTTAGAGGAGTTAGCTAAAAAGGGCTTAATTCAAAAAAGCCAAATAGGTGAAATTAAAAATCGCGCCGCGGAAAAATATGCCGGCGATGTTGAAAGTGCGCTCTTTGAAATAGGAATCCCCGAAGATCAAATTCTGGCTGTCAAAGGAGAGTATTTTGCCATGCCGATAAAAAAAGTGGACTCTGAAAAAATGTCTTTTGACATTTTTAAGTACATTCCGGAAGATGCGGCGATAAATTATCATTTTGCTCCGTTTGGGCTCAATGACGGGGTGCTGGAGGTTGGTGTAACCGATCCGGAAAATATCCAAGCCATGGACGCCTTGCAATTTATTTCCGCGAAACTAGGAATGCCCTTCAAGATTTTTCTGATATCCAAAAGCGATTACGGTAAAATTATGGAGAAGTACAAAGGCATCACCAGCCAAGTGGAAGAAGCGCTTAGTGAGCTGGATAAAGCCGAGATTGCCGACACAAAAGGGATGAGCGAAGAAAGTTTGAGTAAAGAAATAAAAAATGTAAAACCCGGAGAAGAAGCAAGGATTGTAGAAGATGCTCCAGTCATAAAAATCGTGGCGGTCATCTTACGAAATGCGATAGAGTCCAACGCGTCCGACATTCACATAGAACATTCCGGAGACAAGGTCAAGGTGCGTTTCCGAGTGGACGGAGCTCTGCATACCACCTTGGTCTTACCGACCAATGTCCACAGCGGAATAGTAGCTCGCGTAAAGATTCTGGCTAAGTTGCGACTGGATGAAAAAAGAAAACCCCAAGACGGATCTTTTAGTACGGGTATTGATAACCGGAAGATCGATTTTCGCGTATCCACCATGCCGGCCTTTTACGGGGAAAAAGTGGTGATGCGTATCTTGGATGCCGAAAAAGGAGTCAAGCCGCTCAATCAGCTCGGTTTATCGGATACTAATCTTCAGTTAATAAAAGAAGCGCTAAAAAAACCATACGGCATTATCCTGATTACCGGTCCGACCGGGTCTGGAAAGTCCACTACCCTCTATTCAATGATGAACGAACTTGATAAAGAAAAAAGTAATATTGTTTCGTTAGAAGATCCGGTAGAGTATCACATGCCGAACATTAATCAATCCCAAATAATGCCGGAGATCGGTTACACTTTTGCCTCCGGACTTCGCTCCATTCTCCGTCAAGACCCGGACATCATCATGGTGGGGGAGATTCGCGACAAAGAAACAGCCCAACTGGCTATTCAAGCGGCTTTGACTGGGCACTTGGTTTTGTCTACTCTGCACACCAACAACGCTATCGGCGCCATTCCTCGTCTAGTGGATATGGGGGTGGATCCATACTTAATTGCTCCGACGCTTATCCTCTCTATCGCGCAACGTTTAGCCCGACTCACTTGTCCGTCTTCCCGCAAGCTTGTTCCCATGGACGCCAGTATAAAAATGCAAATTGAGGAACAGACGAAGGACTTGCCGGAGAAATTCAAAAAAGATATTGTGGTAAAAAAAGAAATGTATGAAACCGTTCCCTCGAGTGAGTGCCCGTCCGGCACCCGGGGGCGTATTGCCGTTTTTGAAATGTTCAAAGTGGATAAGGAAATGCAGGGGGTTATCCTAAAGAACCCAGTTAATTCCGAAATCTACAGGGTGGCCCGCAAGAATGGCATGCTCTTGATGCGGGAAGACGCGATGCTTAAGTCATTTGACGGCATTATTCCTTACACCGAGGTCTATAATTTTGCCAATGAGAGTGAATAAAGTTGTCCACAATGCCTAAACATAGAAGCTTATTTTGTAATATAATTATCAATAAAGGTTTCTGGGCATGCTTGAAAGTTTATTAGGATTAAGTAAAAAATATGGAAAAAACAAAAAGTAAAATCTTAATAGTGGATGACGATAGCTTTCTTTTAGATATGTATGCGCTCAAGTTCAGCCAGAACAACTTTGAAGTTCACACCGCCGTGGATGGGGCGCAGGCGATAGAGCAGTTAAAAAGTGGACTTGACCCGGAGATAATCCTCCTAGACATAATTATGCCCATTATGGACGGATTTGAAATGTTGGAAAAAATGAATCAGGGAAAATTGTCTCCCAATTCCACCAAAATAATTTTATCCAACAAAAGTCAGCAACAAGACATAGACAGAGGCAATGCGCTGGGAGTAGCAGGATACATTGTAAAAGCAAACTCTACTCCGGCGGAAGTCATTGACCAAGTAACAAAGATTTTAGCCAAAAAAGTCAACAAATAAAAAATTGATTTTCAAAAATAATGAATTATAAAAAAGAACTGGAAGACCTTATCTTAAACGTAATAAGGCAAAATGGATCGGATTTACATTTAGGCGCCGGCCGAGTGCCGGCTATTCGGGTATCCGGCGAACTTATTTTTTTGACAAAAAATCCAATCCTGCAGGCAAACGACATGACGAATTTCTTGAGTGAAATGCTGGACCAGAAAAAGATTGATAAATTTATGGAAAATCAAGAACTGGACTTCTCTTATGATTTTCGCGGCGAAGCGCGACTTCGAGGCAACGCTTTTTTCCAAAAAGGACTGATTTGTATCACTCTACGATTGGTGCCGAAGGTGAAGACCCTAGAAGAGCTTAATTTGCCACCAATTCTGGGTGATTTAGCTCGAAAAAAACAAGGGTTTTTTCTGGTTGTTGGCCCGGTCGGACAAGGAAAATCAACCACTCTTTCTGCGATGATTAATTTAATCAATAATGAACAAGCCCGCAATATCGTGACGATTGAAGACCCGATTGAACACGCCTATATTCCCCATAAGTCCATTATCAGTCAGCGCGAAGTCGGCATTGATACGAGGGACTTCCACACCGCCCTCAAATCCGTCTTTCGTGAAGACGTAAACGTTATCATGATAGGTGAAATGCGCACTCCGGAGACCGTTTCGGCTGCGGTGACGGCTGCCGAGACCGGGCATTTAGTTCTCTCCACACTACATACCAACAACGCTTCTCAAACCATAGACCGCATAATTGATTCCTTCCCGGGTTATCAGCAAGACCAAATTCGCTCCCAACTCTCGTCTTCACTCCTGGGCATTTTTTCCCAACGACTTATTCCCAAAATTACCGGCGGTCTTATCCCCGCTTATGAATTACTTCTCAACAACAATGCCGTATCCAACTTAATCCGTGAAAAACGTACGCATGAAATAGATGTGGTTATCGAAACAGGCACCGAATCAGGCATGGTGGACTTAAACCATTCATTGATAGACCTGGTGCGGGCCGGAGAAATTTCAATAGAAAATGCTTACCAATTTTCTCTTAATCCTAAGGGTCTGAAGCGCATGATTTAAAAATATGTTATTCACATATAAAGCAATAGATGTCGAAGGCGTAAACAAAGAAGGAGAAATTGACGCGCCAAATCACGACCTGGCTATCAGCGGACTTCAGCACCGCGGATTTATTGTTATTTCCATTAAAGATGAAGGGGAGAAAAAATCCATTTTTTCCAGGTCCCTTTTTGAACGGGTTTCCATGAAAGATGTGGTGTTGCTTTCTCGCCAAATCGCCACCCTTTTTGACGCCCAGGTCTCCGCGCTTAAGGCCTTTAGGATGCTTGCGGTAAATTCCGAAAATAAACTTCTAAGTCGCAAGCTCACGCAGGTCTGCGACGATTTGCAGGCCGGGGTCTCTATCTCCGGCTCCTTGGCCAAGCATCCCGAGATATTTTCTGACTTTTATGTAAATATGGTTAAAGTAGGCGAGGAAACGGGCAAACTCAATCAGGTCTTTTTATATTTGGCGGAATATTTGGATCGTCAATATTCCCTGACCACCAAAACCAGAAACGCGCTTATTTATCCAATATTCGTTGTCATTACTTTTATTGTAGTGATGTCTTTAATGTTCGTGGTTGTCATTCCCAAGCTCTCGGCTATTATTCTTGATTCAGGTCAAGCCGTTCCTTTTTATACTACGATAGTTATCTTCATTTCCAATCTTTTTGTTAATTACGGTGTTATTATCCTTATTTTCTTGGTTCTTTTAGGCATATGGGTTTGGCGTCTTTCTGGGACCGAAAAAGGCAAAGTGTATTTAGACGGATTACGGCTTTCTTTTCCGGCGATCGGCAATCTGTACCGGAAGCTTTATCTATCCAGGATTTCCGACAACTTGAACACCATGCTTTCCTCCGGAGTGCCCATCATCCGGGCCATAGACATCACGGCCGGAGTGGTCAATAGTCGCATCTATAAAGGGGTCTTGCTGGAAGTGGCGGACGGAGTGAAATCAGGCCTGGCTCTTTCGGCCGCGCTCGAAAAGCACAGGGAGGAAATACCAAATCTTATGGTGCAGATGGTAAAAGTGGGGGAAGAAACCGGATCCCTGGGCAATATTTTGAAAACCTTAACCGATTTCTATCGACGGGAAGTGGACGGCGCGGTGGATACCTTGGTGGGGCTCATAGAACCGGTGATGATAGTGGTCTTGGGTCTCGGGGTAGGCGTACTCCTGGTTTCCGTTTTGATGCCAATATACAATTTGGCGGGATCAATTAGTTAGATGGCTGTGGATAACTTTCTTGCATATAGTGTTATAATTAATAGATTGAAAATAAGTCGAATTATAAGTAAATATTATTAGTAGTTAAAATAAATTATGAAGAAAATGAATCTAAAAAGAGGTTTTACGTTGATTGAGCTTTTGGTGGTGGTTGCTATCATCGGCATTCTTGCATCGGTCGTTTTGGCTTCCCTAAATAGTGCTCGAACAAAGGGAACAGATGCCGCTATAAAGTCCGCAATGTCCAATTCTCGGGCACAAGCTGAGTTATTCTATGATACTGGTCAGACGTATGCCAGCGTTTGTACTGGTGCTGGCGGTGTGGGTCCGCTCATATTGAATGCGGCGCAAAAGCTTCTTTCAACAAATACCGTAGGTACTGTAGCTTTTGCCTACAGTGCTGCTGGTGCGGCGAATTCTTCCGTATGTCATGATAGTGCTGGAGGTTGGGCTGCTATTACGTCTTTAAAGAGTCCTGCTACTGTTTCCGCTGGCTGGTGTGTTGACTCCACCGGAGCTTCCAAAGAATCCACCTCTCTTGGTGCTGGTGTATTTGTTTGCCCATAACTTAGGATAAGTAATAATTCTTGTAGAACAAAAACCACCCTCTGGTTTGTCCACAGGACGGTTTTTGTTTTCTGCGGGTGTGATATAATATTAGGGTATTCATTATAAGAATTAACTTTTATTTTATATGAGAAAATTTGATTCCAAAAAAGGTTTCACGTTGATTGAACTTTTAGTGGTGGTTGCTATCATTGGAATTCTTGCATCGGTCGTTCTTGCATCGCTTAACAGTGCTCGAAACAAAGCTGCCGACGCCGCTATAAAGGCAGCGATGGCCAACGCTCGCGCGCAGGCGGCATTGTTCTATACTGATGCAGGCGAAACATATGACGGGGTCTGTGTTCTGGCTGGAGGTATAAATCCGTTAATATTAAACGCCGCCCAGAAACTCGCTTTAACCAATACCGTCTTGACTATTATCACCGATGTTTATGTTTATGATGCGGGTGGGGCATTGGGCTCTTCAGTTTGCCACGACAGTCCGACTGCTTGGGCCGCGATAACGTCGCTCAAAAATCCTAATTTACCTGTGGGCGGTCCTTTTACCGGCGGATGGTGCGTTGATTCTTCGGGTGCTTCAAAAGAGTCGCCAGCATTGGACGCGAATGAGACCGTCTGCCCATAATTATTATTAGTTTTAATATTATGGATTATAAAAAATGAATCTTCAAAGAGGTTTTACGTTGATTGAACTTTTGGTGGTGGTTGCCATAATCGGTATTTTGGCTTCGGTTGTTCTTGCGTCTCTAAACAGCGCTAGGGGTAAAGGAGGAGATGCTGCCGTTAAGGCAAACATAGCCAGCATTCGCTCGCAGGCAGAACTTATTTTTTCTTCTACTGGTTGCTATGGTGATGACTCACCGGTGGGCGATCCTACTTGCGCTTCTTTTGCTCTTGCTCAATGCGCAAATACTGCCAACACCCTTTTTGCCAACACAACCGTTTGGAATCAAATACAATCTGCCTATAATGCTGGTGCCGGAGTCGCATCTACTAGGTGTTATTCTTCAGGTAGTGCTTGGGCGGTGGCGGCGCAACTTAAAACTAGCGATGGGGCTAACCCAGCTGGTCCATTACCGGACGCATGGTGTGTAGACAGTTCTGGGGCAAGTAAATCCTTTACCTATGCTGCCGGCCAGGGTATTGGAAACGCTATAACTACTAGTTGTAATTAGTTAGTCATAAAAACTCGCTGGTAAATTAGATAAATCTGGCTTTGTCTCCCGTTTATTGATACAATAAAGCTGTGATTTCATTCATTGCCCTTATTTTTTTCGCTTTTGGTCTCATCATCGGGAGCTTCTTGAATGTCGTAATTATTCGCTATCATACCGAAAGGTCCTTCGGTGGGCGGAGCGCCTGCATGTCTTGCCAGAATACGCTCTCTTGGCACGAGCTTATCCCGCTTTTCAGTTTTGTCGCGCTGGGCGGAAGATGCAAGACCTGCCAGGTTAAAATCTCTTTTCAGTATCCACTGGTTGAGCTTATTACCGGTATTATTTTCGCTTTTCTTTTTTTGAAGTTTCAAAATATTTTCTTCTTTTATACATTCTCTTTTGTCACTATTTACGCATATTATGCGGTGATATTTTCCCTGCTCATAGTTATATCCACCTACGACTTGAAACATAAAATAATTCCCGACACCCTCTCTCTCATTTTCGGCCTATTGGCATTCGTCGGACTATTTATTTTTGATCGTTCCGGCCTGCACTTGCACCTGCTTTCTCTCTGGGATTTTCTTGCCGGGCCCTTGCTCGCTTTGCCCTTCGCGGCTATTTGGTTCCTGTCTCGTGGAACTTGGATGGGGCTCGGGGATGCCAAACTCGCGCTCGGTCTGGGCTGGCTCCTTGGGTTCTCCCAAGCGCTCTCCGGGGTAGTATTGGCGTTTTGGTCCGGGGCAGTAATCGGCCTTGTGCTTATTGCCTTTACTAAAAAATACGGGATGAAAAGCGAGATTCCCTTTGCCCCTTTTTTGGTTTTAGGGGCGACCATTGCGTTTCTTTTTGAGTTGCACCTTTTCCCTGGTCTTTAGTTTCAAATGAAAAAACCGATACTAAAAATTTTCAAGGCAAGAACAAAATCCGTCAACTTACAGGCCGGTATGTCTTATGCGGAGCTTATTGTTGTTTTGGGTATTTTCTCTGTAATGTCCGCCATTGCGATTTATAACTACGGAGCATTTCAGGCAAAAGTGGATATAAAAAATCTTGCCAACGATATTGCCTTAAAAGTTGTTCAAGCGCAGAAGGATGCCTCTTTCGGCAAATTGCCACTTTATGGTAGCTTCGGAGTAAACAAGCCATCTTATGGAGTACACTTTAATCGTGGTCTTGATACAAAAAGTTTTGTTTATTTTGCTGATCTTGATGCAAGTAAAGTTTATACGCCCGGTACTTTAACCTGTGTGCCCGGAACCACCTATGAATGTTTGGAAAAAATAGGTATTAAAAAAGGGAATTATATTTCTGATATTTCTATTTTTTATAAAGATAGTTCCGTCATTTCTTACCCCAATGGTTTTTACCTGACATTTACCAGACCGAGTTCGGAACTTACGGTAGCTGGAACCGGACCGGTGCTCAACAATGTGGACTATGCGCAAATTACCGTTCTTTCCCCCAAAGGCATTTCGGCTAAAATTAAGGTCTATGCGTCCGGCCGAATTCAAATAAATTAATATGTGGATAAATCGTTTCAAAAACAAAGCAGGATATACAATCATTGAAACCATGATTTCCGTTTCTGTTTTTTTGGTAGTCATAATGTATGGCATGGCGGCGCTTTTGAACGCAAATTTAATTCATCAAAAGTTACAAGACATGCACTCCATTCTTGATAATTTAAGTTTTATTATGGAAGATATGTCTAGAAATATGCGAACCGGGTATAATTATCAATGTTTTAGAAAGAGCACTGACCCGACGGGCTCTGACCCAACTCTCTCCCCGGCCTCTCTGGGCGCTCCGCGATCTTGCAGGGATGGCTGGGCCTTAGCTTTTGAACCAACTACTGGTAGTTCAAGCACGTCCATAGACCAATGGGTGTATTATTTTGATACATCTACCAGTATTGGCAAAATTTTAAAATCAACAGATGGTCTTACCACTTCTGCTATTCAACTTACTCCAAATGAAGTAGATATTGACTCAATTTCCAATTTCTCTGTTCTTGGTGCTCCGGCGCCGTCAGCGGGAGATACCGGGCAACCGCTTGTGATTATTAGGTTAATTGGAACCATCACTTCCAAAAATAGTATTGTTACGCCTTTTTCTATCCAAACTTCAATATCTCAAAGGGCGGTGGATGTTCAGTAGTAAGGTGCATAAAATCCAATATGAAATTTTTTTCAAGACAACAAAATAGAAAAAAAGAGAAACACCACCGAGGTTTTTCTTTAATTGAAATGCTGGTAGCTCTGGCTATTTTCAGTACCTCGGTTTTGGTTTTACTTGTTGTTTTAGGGCAGAGTATCTCGGACACGGGTTATGCTAAAAAGAAAAACACCGCTGCCTATCTGGCGCAAGAGGGCATAGAATATATGCGAAATCTGCGGGATACCTACCTCCTTTACTCCGGTACTGCCAGTGCGGGCTGGACCGCCTTTAATAATAATCTTACCGATGCTTCTGCCTGTCAACTAGCCAACGGATGCTTTTTTGACGACCGGAATGTTTCTTTTTCTGATACATCTATGCCGATGCTCGACCTGCTTCTTACCGCTTGCACTTCTTCCACTTGTCCTAATGGTGCTCTACTTTACGATTCGGCTATTGGAAAATATGGCTATGTGTCGGGGACAAGTTCTGTCTTTACTCGTCAGATTAAAATAACCCAACCCACCGCCAACGAGACCAAAGTTTCTTCCACGGTCTCTTGGACCCAAGGATCCGGCACCCGGAGTGTCACTTTTTCTGAAAATTTATTTAAGTGGATAGAATAATTATGACTATGATTAAGATAAATTTGCAAAAGAATAAGGTCTACCCGAATCGCGAAGCGAGGCGGGGCTTCGTACTGCTTTTTGCGGTTACGATTTCAAGCATTATTCTCGCGATAACCTTGGGCGTTACCGATATAGCGCTTAAAGAAATTAATTTCAGCACTTCTGCCCAAAACACCAATGATGCGTTTTTTGCCGCGGACACGGGCATTGAATGCGCGCTCGTCAATGATAAATCAACCAGCAATTCTTTTCAGAGTGGCGGTTCAGGTCAAGTCCAGTGCTTGGGTGGTAATATCAATTTAACCGGGTCTTTTCCGTCTTGGAGTTTTATTGTTTCCGGGTTAGGCAACATGGGGGTAAGTTGCGCTAAGGTTAATGTTGTTAAAGATACTACCAGCAATGCTCCCTTAACCAAAACCACTATTACCTCGGAAGGATATAATATTGGCGACTCTTCGTGCAACTCATCCAGCCAAAATCGTATTGAACGTAAACTTCAGGTTGTCTATGGCGCGCAGACAAACGTGGCCTTGGCGACCAACGGCGCTACTGCTTCGGCGTCATCAACCGGGCCGGGCACATTTCAACCAAGTTACACCATCAATGGCGAGCGTTCAGGATCTCCCTGGGGAGGGGTAGGTGGAGGGTGGAGAGATAACACTGCAAATTTTCCTCCTGATGATTGGCTACAAGTTGATTTTAATGCGTCTTATACTCTTAATGAAATAAATGTTTTTGGCGTGCAAGATAATTATACTGCCCCCAGTGCTCCCACGCTTGCTATGACCTCCACCCTGTACGGGCTTAAGGACTTTGACATCCAATATTGGAATAGTTCTAGCTGGCAGAACGTGAGCGGAGGTGTTATAACGAACAACAACCGCGTCTGGGTTCAGTTAACCGGTATTAATGTTACTACTTCTAAAATTAGATTATTGATTCATGACTCACAACCACATGACTGGAGCCGAGTGACCGAAATAGAGGCGTGGAAATAATATGTCGAAAAAACTTCAAGGCCAAATAAAACAACGCATAGACAAACTAACTAAACAGATAAATGAACTCCGATTCCGCTATCATGTTTTGGATGATCCGGCTACCACTGACGAGGTCTATGATTCCTTGACTCGCGAACTGAAAACGCTTTTAGAGGAATACCCCGAATTTGATAATCCCAAGTCCCCCCTAAATAAAGTAGCAGGTAAACCACTAGATAAATTTATAAAAGTGAAGCATCAAACCCGCATGCTTTCATTAAACGATGCCTTTTCTTACGAAGAGCTGGCGGAGTGGGAAAAAAGAATTAAAAAACTTTTACCTGCTAGCGCTAAATTTAATTATTTTTGCGAAACGAAATTCGACGGACTAGCCGTGTCGCTTATATACAAGGAAGGCAAATTTGTGCGAGGCGCTACACGTGGAGACGGATTCGTGGGCGAAGATATTACCCAGAATCTTAAAACCATAAATTCTATACCACTATTTTTGAATTCTTCCCACCCTGCTAAAGGGGGGGCAGGGAGGGTCGTGCCGGCTTACCTAGAAATTCGGGGTGAGGCCGTCATGTCTAAAAAAACCCTATTAAAACTAAATATTAAAAACGAAAAAGAAGGTAAAATTCTTTTTGCCAACACCAGAAATGCCGCCGCCGGGAGCTTGAGGCAGTTGGACCCAAAGCTCGCCGCTGAACGCGAACTTGATTTTTTTGCATATGACATTGCCTCGCCTGATGCTTTTGTTCAGTCGCTCGGTTCTGAGCTTCTCTCAGCCACTCCTTCACAAAAGCATGCAGATTCGGCAATACACACGCATTCCGAAAAGCATGCATACCTACGTAAACTCGGTTTCCCAGTAGACGCACACGAGGCCGTGTGTAAAAATCTAGAAGAAGTGGAGAATTTTATAAAAAAATTTGAGAAAATCAGGCCCAACTTCCCTTACGGCACGGACGGCATTGTGGTTTCAGTAGACAGTTTGGAATTACAGAGTGTTTTAGGAGCAGTCGGCAAGGCCCCACGATACACGGTGGCATTTAAGTATCCGGCTGAGAAAGCTACCACGGTAGTAAAAGATATAAAAATAAATGTCGGGCGCACAGGCGTGCTCACCCCACTGGCAATTTTTGAGCCCACCGTGGTTGCCGGTTCCAGAGTGTCTAAGGCCACCCTTCACAATATGGACCAGATAGAACGGCTAGACCTTAAAATAGGGGACACCGTTGTGATAGAAAAAGCAGGCGACGTGATTCCAAAGGTGGTGGAGGTGCTGGTTCGAATGCGTACTGGTAAAGAGAAGAAAATAAAAATTCCAGAACATTGTCCCGCCTGCGGAGGCAGAGTAGAGAAAAAGAAAACTTCGCCGGAGCAGAAAAATTTCGCCGCTTTACCCGCGAGCGGGCTCCGACACGGACCCAATTTTTCTGCTCCGGCTACGCAATCAGTAGCGTACTACTGTACTAATCCAAAATGCCCAGCCAAAGATGAGAGGTATCTGGAACATTTCGTATCGGTCTTTGAAATATATGAGCTGGGCCCGAAAATCTTAAGAAGATTCAAAGACGAAGGTTTAATTACTGATGCAGCGGATATTTTTACTCTCAGTAAAGAAGATATAGCGCCTCTGGAACGCTTTGGAGAAAAATCAGCGGAGAATATTGTAGCGGAGATAAAAAATAAAAGAAAAATACCGCTTGCGCGTTTCCTTTGGGCGCTTGGCATCCTGCATGTGGGAGAGGAAACGGCACGAGACCTGGCAGATAATTTTGGAAATATAGCGGGAATCATGAAAGCGAGCATCGAGGATGTTAATAGCGTAGAAAACATTGGACCAGCAGTGTCCAAAAGTGTCAGTAATTTTTTTAATAATAAAAATAATTTGAATTTTATAAAAAAATTAGAAAAAAATGGCGTAATCGTAGAAAAAGCGCCCAAAAGAAAAGCTGGCAAATTCACCAGCAAAACTTTCGTGCTGACTGGCACGCTCTCCCGGATGTCACGCAAGATAGCGAAAGAAAGAATCCTGGCTCTGGGCGGCAAGGTAGTGGGCTCTGTTTCTAAAAATACTTCTTACGTTGTAGCAGGCGCAGATCCCGGCTCTAAATTCACTACGGCTGAAAAATTGAGGGTAAAAATACTAAATGAAGAAGAATTTTTGAAACTACTTGCTTAAGTTTTCTGTCGTGAATTCTAGCATATGCTAGAATTCACGACATAGATTATTTTAGCGCTTTTTCTAACACCGGGTAAATTTTTTCGGCAATTTTTTTATAACCGGCGTCATTCGGATGAATGCTATCGTCCATAAACTCACTGTTGCCAAGGAGGCCAGCTAAAACGTTCGGCACATAGAGCGCTCCGCGGCTCTCCGCAATGTTTTCAAAGTATTCCGCGTACTGATCTCCCAAGAGGCCACCCTTGATCCCCAGAAGCACTACCACCGCGCCTTCACTTTGTAGTTTTAGCACAATGCTGTCTATATTTTTGAACGTTTCCACTATCGGAACTTTTCGCAAGAAATCGTTGCCTCCTAAAAGTACCAAGACCACCTTCGGATCTTCTTCATTCACTTGCTCTATTCGCAAGAGTCCGTCTGCGCTGGTATTTCCCGGTACGCCTAGGTTGATAATGGGCTCGCCAATTCTAAGAGAAAGAAGTGAAACGAAATCATTTCCTGCTTTCGCGCCGGCACCTTCCACTAAACTGTCCCCAAAAGCGACAATGATCTTACCTTGTGGCGGATAATTAGTTATTTTGGGAGATTCTTTTAATATAAAAATTAAAACGGTTACTATCACCGCCAGTACCAGTACAATTGTAATTATTTTTTGCATAATTTTGGCGGAGGCGGAGAGATTCGGACTCTCGAGGGCTTTCACCCTACACGCTTTCCAAGCGTGCGCACTAGACCGCTATGCGACGCCTCCTTACCCCTTAATTTACCTTATTTTTACAAAAAAGAAAGCTTTTGTGGTATAATTAGTAGATTATTAAGTTTTTTATCCTAGTAGTAGATTAAAACTTATTACGGGACAAATAAAAATATGCAAACTACAATAACTATCTGGACAGTATTAGCAGCAGCAGCGGTCAATATGATTGTCGGTTTTATTTGGTACGGGCCGCTTTTTGGGAAGATGTGGAAAAAGTTGATGGGCTTTACGGATGTCCATATGAAAAGTATGAGATTAAGCGTGGCTCAAGCCATTCTCCTCGGGTGTGTCACGGCGGTTGCTATGTCTTATGTTTTGGGGCATTTCGTAGTGTTCGAGGGAGTGACGGATGTCGGCCGGGCTTGGGAATTGGCCTTTTGGCTTTGGCTCGGCTTTTTTGCTACCACCACTGCCGGCAGTTTCATTTGGGAAGGTAAGCCCTTCAAACTATTTTTACTAAACGCCGCCGAGCAATTAGTCGCCCTATTTTTAATGACTCTTGTTTTTGCCTTGTGGAGATAAAGCATCAGAAGAATTTAATTGGAAAGTACGAACAAGTAGAGTAAAATACAATAATGCTCTGGAGTGCCATCATTACAGTCCTCGGCCTTTCGCTTTTTGAGGCAGTTTCGTCTGTTGATAACGCCATTATCAATGCCGAAGTCCTAAACACCATGGGGGCCCGCGCCCGGCGCTGGTTCCTAACCTGGGGCATGTTTATTGCGGTCTTTCTAGTGCGGGGGCTTCTTCCTTTTGGAATAATCTGGACTTTTAACCCATCCCTTTCCCCGTTTCAAATTTTTTCCGCTGCTTGGTCCAGCGATCCGATTGTCTTAGAATCTATAGAAAAATCCGCTCCCATCCTGCTTGTAGCCGGTGGAGTATTTTTACTTTTTCTTTTTTTGCATTGGCTTTTCCTGGAAGAGAAGAAACTTGGTCTGCCGAGAACGGAAAAGTTTTTTATGGCGCGTGGCGTCTGGTTTTATGCCGTGGTCTCCGTTTTACTTTCAGTTATTGCCTGGTTTGCCTTAGGGGTGAACAACCTTATGGGTTTCGGCGCGGTAGTCGGGTCTAGTTTGTTTTTCATCACCCACGGTTTCAAACAAAATGCCGAAGAACAGGAAAGGAAACTTCTCGGTAGCACGCACTCAGATTTAAGCAAACTTTTCTTTTTGGAAATAATTGACACCACTTTCTCCATTGATGGCGTACTCGGCGCTTTTGCTTTTACTCTCTCCGTGCCGCTTATTTTGCTTGGCAACGGCTTGGGCGCGTTTTTAGTCAGAGAGCTAACAATCCGCAACATTGAGCGGATTAAAAGATATGTTTATCTGAAAAATGGCGCGATGTATTCCATTTTGGTCTTAGGCGTCATTATGATTTTGCACAGTTTTGGTTGGAATATACCGGAATATCTCTCTCCACTTGCCACTTTTTTGATTATCGGTTTTTTCTTCTGGAAATCAAAAGTGGCGCTTAATTTCCAATAAAATTTATGGAAGTTGGATTCAACGAAGAGTACAAAAAATTAAACAAAGCGCAGAAAGAAGCGGTTGACACTATAGATGGGCCAGTAATGGTGGTGGCGGGTCCGGGTACGGGCAAGACCCAGATTTTGGCGCTCCGCATCGCGAACATCTTAAAAAAGACGGATATTAAGGCGGATGGAGTGCTAGGGCTCACCTTCACTAACTCTGCGGTGGAGGCCATGAAAGGGCGCCTCGTACAATACATAGGTGAGGCCGGAGAAAAAGTAAATATTTTTACCTTCCATAGTTTTGGCATGAAAATTATTGAGGAATATTACAAGGAACTAGGACTCTCTACTCCACCCGCACTTTTAGATGACGCTGATACAGCGATACTTCTTGACGATTTGCTCCGTAGTAATGATTGGGAATATTTACGGCCACGCGCAGACCGGTCCAGATATTTCTCGGACCTGCGAACACTTATCTCGCTTCTTAAGCGTGAACGTATTACCTCTAAATATTTTTTATCAGAAGTCGAGCGTGATATAAAATCCACAGAGAATGACCCGGAAAATATTTCCAGTAGGGGGGAAAGTAAAGGAAAATTTAAAAAAGAAGTATTAACTAAAGTCGAAGGGCTGAAGCGTAACCGAGAGGTAGCCAAGTTCTTCGACCTATATGAGGAAGAAAAGAAGAGCAGAAATGTGCTGGACTATGACGATGTGCTGGAGAATCTAGTGCGTATAGTAGAAACATCCACCGACGCAGTATCGGACCTACGAGAAAAGTATTTATATGTTTTAGTGGACGAACATCAGGACTCAAGTAGAGTGCAAAATGAATTTTTACAGAATGTCTGGGGTGGCGTGGAGGGCCCGAATATTTTTGTGGTTGGCGATGACCGGCAGCTCATCTATGGTTTTAGCGGCGCTTCCATTGATCACTTTCAAGGTTTTAAAAAAACTTTCAAGGACTCTAAACTAATAACTTTAGTGGATAATTACCGCTCAACCCAAGTGATTCTCGATGCCTCACACGCACTTCTTAAAAGTACTATGACTGATGAAAAATTGATAAGTCAAAGCAAGGAACATTACCCCATAACGCTTCTTGAGGCAGAGTATCCGAATGATGAGATCGTTGTCGCTGCAATTGACATAAAAGAGAAAATAAAAAAAGGAGTTAAACCGAATGCTTGCGCGATTTTAGTTCCCAAAAATGCCCAAGTACGCAATGCGTTAAAAATATTACACGAAGAAGGCCTAACTGTATCATCGCTTGATGCCTTAAATCTTTTTGATCAAGAAGAAGCGCAAGCATTTCTACGGGTCTTGAAAATAATTAGCGACCCGAAGGACACACCTTCTCTGGCGCATTCCTTTTTTGATGAACTCGCAGGCATTGCTCCACTCAAAGCGCATACATATCTTGCGAGCCAGAATATGCGTGAATTTTCTCTCGATACCATAACAGGTGGTAAAGCGCAAAAACTTTGGGGCGATGGTAATGCCGCAGAGAAATGGATCGGGAAGCTTTCTAAATGGTGTAAGGACGCTCAAGATAATAGTGTATTGGAACTTATCCAAATCGTCGGTAAAGAACTATTCTCGGATGAAAAAAATAGCGATAAATTAGTTTCTGGGAAGGAAATTGTTGACACCATACTTGCTTTAACGGCAAAAGAAGTAGAGAAAAATAAAGAGTTTACTCTTACGGGGCTTGTTTCGTTTCTGGATCGCTTAAAATCATATGGCGAACAGATACCACTTGTTATGGGCGAGAAGAAAGGAGTAAAAGTCCTGACTCTCCACTCTTCGAAGGGGTTGGAATTTGATTATGTATGGATTGCCCACATGGATGAGCGCTCTCTTAACTCTGGTAAAAAGATGGCTTTTGTTCTGCCGGAGGCAATTGCCGGGAAGGTTCTGGAGCGGGATATAGATGCCGTAAAGCGCAAACTCTATGTAGCCATAACTCGCGCCAAGAGGTTCTGCACACTCTCCTATGCGCGCTTCTCTTCCCGCGAATCCGAGCAAGAACTCGCGCGAGCTATAGCGGATTTACCACCCGAAGTCCTTGAGAAACGGAAGGTGGGACATATGGATAAAAAAGTCGGAAAAGTAAAAAACTCCAAAATGCCAGAGCTCGCCAAACTTGTAAAGGAGAAATATAAAGATAGATATATTTCTGTCTCACTCCTCAATAATTTTTTTGAATGTCCCTGGAAATGGTATTTCAGAAATTTGCTTCAGTTGCCGGAAGCGAAAAGTGAGAGCTTGAAGTTTGGAGGTGCGGTGCACGAGGCCATAGACAAGATCTTAAAATTAAAAAAAGTGATTTTACCGAAAGACGCTGAAGTAGGGAGGATAGTTTCAAACTGGGCAAAGCGCCGACTCAAAGATATAGCGGAGAAGCGTGAGAATGAAAAGAGTGTTTCAGTGAAGGATAGTAAATTCCCACACCTAAATATTTACGGTAAGATTGATCTAGTGGAATATTTATCTGCCAATGAGTTGCGGGTGACTGATTTTAAAACCGGAAGTGTTAGGAAAAAGAGCGATATAGAGAAAATTGACGAAGAAAGCAGGATGAGTAGTTATTTGCGTCAGCTTGCGATGTATTCTTATTTGTTGGAAAATAATTCCAAGTCCAAGGTTGATGTGCGCGAGAGCCGGCTGGAGTTCCTGGAAGCGAAAAACGAGAAAGAGACAATCTACGACAGAACCATAACTCCAGAAGAAATTAAGCTGCTGGTTAAAGATATTATGGATTATGATGAATTAGTAAAAAGCGGGGAGTGGGTATCGCGCCCCTGCAATTATAATTCATATGGCAAAAACACAGAATGCGAGTATTGCAAAATGGCGGAAATTTTTACATAAAATTAAATGGAGAAACAGAGTACCCGGTCAACGGAGATCTACGTTGTTGGTTTCTAAACACATCCGTCTTTCAAACGAAAATCGTCTGGAGGGCGGTTTTCTACTTCTAGGATAGTTAAGTCTATTAATTTATATTGTTAGATTTTCTGCGATAGCAGAATTTATAACAATTTGCTATACTCTTTATGTGACAATTATATATGATATCTTGAAAGAGCTCAACAGTAAATCTTTTAATTATAAGGGTAGCCGTGTAAATTTTTTAGGCCTGCCGAAGTTTAAAAGTTATCCGTCCAATTCTTTACGGGGAACGATGTCCTCTTTAGTAAGAGAAGGGTTTATAGAAGATTGTGATGGACTTTATATTACCCCAAAAGGCATAAATTATATCAAGAAGAAAATTGATTCACTAAAACAATTTGATTTTAAGTTTGACAAAAATGCACCAAGAGATTTAATAGTTATGTTCGATATTCCGGAGCCCAAGAAGGCGGAAAGGGAATGGTTACGTTGGCATCTAAAAAAGTTTAATTATTTAATGATACAGAAAAGTGTCTGGGTCGGCCCATCACCTCTTCCGAAAGAATTTTTAGATTATATAAAAAGTATCGGTCTAAAGGAAGACCTCAAGACATTTAAGCTTGTAAAAGGGTATGATTTCAAAAACAAAAAACTGTAGATTTGTTATACTTTCTGCTATCGCAGGGTTTCTAACAAAGAGTGTTTTACTTAAACGAAATCTTGTAATTTTGTTTTTTTGTATTAAGATGATAAGTAATGAATAATACGGAGGAGGAAAGGCCTTCTGCCCCGGTGGCTGTGTTCTTTCTCGCCACGGCAGACGAATTAGCCCAGTTGAGGCGAATTTGGTATAATTCATAATTATTAGATTAACTAACTTATTTTATGGCTATACACACAATTAATGGACATGACGTTGACTTTCATAGTGACACTCACCACGCCGAGAGTTTTCTGAGGCATAGCAATAATTTTCATGCGGCAAAAACTTATTTAGATGAAGCCAAAGAGCATGGTAAAACTTTTATCTATGCTAATAACTATAGGTATGAGATAAGGCATGAAAAAGGAGAGGGAGATAGGGATAAATTTTCTATCCATTATGCCGGTCATTAAAGAAGCTGAAAGAAATTAACGTACTACTGCCTCAAAAATTTTAGCGGTCTCGGTTTCTAGTTTTTTATGCAGCGTATCTACCTCTTGAGAGATTAGGGTTCGTTCTAGCGATCGATAGGTGATTCTGTAAGCGTAACTTATTTTCCCAATGCCGAATTTTTCCGTATTTTTATATTTATCCAAAAGCTCTACCTGTTCCACAATGCCAGGAGCGGTTTCTCTCACAAAATCAAAATAATCATTTGGCACGAAATCGTTTTTTACTACGAAAGAAATATCTCGGACAATTGGTGGGTACTTACTCACCTCTACAAATTTCTGCCCGAGCTTTAACTGTTTTTTTACTCTAGGGTCTTCACTCCAGAGTAAACGAATATCCGGGAGAGACATAGAAGCTATGGCCAAACGTTCTAAACCAAAACCAAACGCCCAGCCGTGGTAGCCGGTTAGACCTAAATTAGTCAAGACACTTTTTCTTACCATCCCAGAGCCCAACATCTCCATCCACTCCCTATTAATTTCCGCTTCCATTTCGAAAGAGGGGTCTGTATAAGGAAAATTATGGTCATAGAAACGAAAATTAATATTTCCAAATATACTTATGGCTATTTCTGAGAGGGTATTTTTTAGGTCTTCCGGTGTAATCTTTTTTTTATCGTCCGGCGCTATTAACCACCCACCAAATTGATGGAAAACATTCATGTGCCGACGGTCAATTTCATCCTTGCGGTAAACCTTACCATAACAAATGGCTCCGAGAGTTTCCTTATTTTCAATCCGTTTTTTGATTTCTGGATGATTTAAATAATAATACCAGAACACTGTATCGTGGGTTCGCAGGACGTTATTTTCATCAACATAGTAAGTGTCGGATTTACTTCGAGCTCCATGTCCTGGGGGCATGTTAAATAAGTCAAAGAGAATTTTTGTCGGGACGACTTCTGGAATTTTTATGTCGTCAAAATTTTTAAGTGATGGAACTTCCTTTGCCCTCCTTACAACTTCTTCCAGTGGACTGCCCGGGGTGCGGGAGAGGTCAGGCATGGCTAGATAACGCTTTAGGCGGATACTTTGGGCATCGTTTTTTGACTCAAGGATCTTCTTTATGGTTTGTTCTTCCGGGGAACTTATATCGAAATTTAACATTCTCTCAGTTTATATAAAAAGGGCGTAAAAGTAAAGGTTTTTTGGGGAAATCGGGACTAGTATTTGGTATAGTTTTTTGCTACAATACACCTATATGGCAGATGATAAAAACAAAGAAAAACCCAAAGGTAATGGGCACCACTACGATGCCTCCGATATCTCCGTTTTAGAGGGCTTAGAGCCCGTCAGGCGTCGTCCTGGTATGTATATTGGCACCACAGGCCCGGAAGGGCTTCATCACTTGGTGTGGGAGATTTTTGACAATTCGCGCGACGAAGCCATGGGCGGGTTCTGTGATGATATTGAGGTAGTTTTATTGCCCGGGAACCGAGTACGCATCGCGGACAACGGCCGAGGCATACCGGTGGATATTCACAAAAAAACCAAGGTCTCAGCGCTCGAGACCGTTATGACCACGCTTCACGCTGGAGGAAAATTTGGTGGAGAAAATAGCGGTTACAAGGTCTCCGGCGGACTCCACGGGGTGGGCGCGTCGGTGGTTAACGCGCTTTCAATTTATTGCAGAGCGGAAATTTACCGCGACGGTGGCAAGTATGTGCAGGAATATTCTCAAGGCAAAAAAAAGGCAGCGGTGAAAAAAGTGGCTGTCTCCCAACTGCATGGCACCATCATTACTTTTGAACCCGACCAAGAAGTTTTCAAAGATATTAAATTTGATTGGAATACAGTCGTCTCTCATATTCGCCAGCAGGCATATTTGGTAAAAAAATTAAAAATTTTAATTATTGACGCGCGGGACGATGAGAATTTGAAGAACAAAAAGGGGATGGATGACAGCGATGTTTTTTATTTTCGAGATCTCGGGCTAGAGCTTCCGTCCGTCTCTTTTTATTTTGAAGGCGGACTCATCTCGCTTGTAAAATACTACAACAAGTTCCAGAAGCCAATCCAAAATAATATTTTCTATATTGAAAAAGAATTGGACGGCGTAGGGGTAGAGATTGCTCTACAGTATGTGGATGATATCGTTGACCGCATTTTCCCTTTTGCCAACAATATTTACACGGGGGAAGGCGGAACGCATATAACTGGATTTAAGACCGCGCTTACGAGGACGCTCAATACTTACTGCAAGAAAAATGAAATGATGAAAGAGTCCGAAGGCGGGTTTACCGGCGAAGATGTGCTGGAAGGATTGACGGCGGTGATTTCCGTAAAACTTCGCGAAATACAATTTGAAGGACAGACCAAAGCCAAGTTGGGAAGCGTGGAGGCCCAAGGAGCCGTGGCCACCGTCTTCGGTGAGGCCTTTGCCGCCTTTCTGGAAGAAAATCCCGATGATGCCAAGACCATAATAAACAAGTCCATTCTGGCGTTAAAGGCGCGTAAAGCGGCCAAAGCGGCCAAGGATTCAGTGCTTCGTAAAGGCGCGCTTGAGGGCATGACCTTGCCGGGGAAACTGGCGGACTGCCAGAGTAAAGATGCATCAGAGTCCGAGCTATTTCTAGTAGAGGGGGACTCAGCAGGGGGCTCGGCTAAACAGGGGCGCGACCGTCGTACGCAGGCCATATTGCCACTGCGCGGTAAAATACTGAACGTTGAACGTGCGCGTATAGACAAAATGCTTGCTTCCAAAGAAGTGAAGTCGCTCGTGATTGCGCTCGGCACTTCTATTGGGGACACTTTTGATTTAGAAAAAATTCGCTATCATAAAATAATCATTGCGACTGATGCGGACGTGGATGGATCGCACATTCGCACACTTCTCCTCACTCTTTTCTACCGCTACTTCCGACACGTTATTGAAGCCGGGTATATTTATATCGCTCAGCCGCCACTTTACAAAATAAAAAAAGGGAAAGAAATATCTTATGCGTACAATGATGCTGACAAAATGAAAATTGTCGGCAAAAATGCGGATGTGAGTGAGATACAGGAGGTAGAAGAAGCACCCGAAGAGGAGGGAGAGGTCCGACCAGAGTCGGACTCCGACAGCGGGTCGGAGAAGAAATCCACAAAAATACACATTCAGCGCTTCAAAGGTCTCGGAGAAATGAATCCGGAAGAACTCTGGGAGACGACTATGGATCCAAAAAATCGCGTGCTTAAAAAAGTAGATATCGAAGACGCCGAAGAAGCAAATAAAATCTTTGACATCCTCATGGGCTCCGAAGTTCCTCCGCGCAAGTCATTCATCCAGTCCAATGCCAAGTTAGCGGAGATTGATATCTAATTCATGGAAGATACGCCTGGACAAAATATTGAGCACAAAGATTGGGAAAAATTTATTCCGCTAGATAAATCTTGGATTATTCGCATGGGCGTGTTAGATTTGGTCAATGGCCGCAACGACATTAAAGATTTCTTAGACCAACAAACTGACCTCGGGGACGATCTTCTAGCTTTGAAAAGGGTCGTGGCCGTATGGAATACAGATGAACCGATAGACGTTGGTGAGTCCGGAACCCTATATAGAATTTTGCAATTCATATCCTGGAAAATGGGTCGTGATAAAAAATTCATAACAAGAGGCACTCTTACAGAAAGAGTAAAAAATATGCCCAATAACCCTAATATAGTTAATTTGAATTTACGAGAATTACGGGCATTACCTGATGACACCTCCCAACGAGTGACCGCCGCGTTACTTTCAGGAAGCGAAGAACCAATTCCAGAAAATATTGATTACGAAGTAAAAATAACTACCGTAGAGGCATTAAAACATTGGAAAAAACAGAGAGAAGGTGGGCTAGTATGGCAAGCCAAGTATGATGAGACGTTACAAAATCAAGCCAAGGCCTTTTTAGAACTTCAAAGCGGAATAAAAGCATCTTTTATTCCTGTACACTCAGAAGATTATTGTTTCGCTAGAGTATTTGGCTATATGACTAAAGAAGAAGGAAAAGTGAAATGGTCTAAACTTCAAGGACACGAAACTCCCCGTTTAGACGAGATGGAAAAAGTAATAGTTCAAGCGGAAGCTGACGAACCGATTGATTCTAGAGATCATCGAGTGGTACAGGCAATGGCCATGTGGGGAGTGGTGAATAAAAAGGAATTAAATTTTACCCCAGACGCTCGGAAAGCCGTAAATAAAAGCTGGCCACAATTTTGGGAATTTTTAAAAGAACAAACAAAAGTGATTTGATTTATAAGTTAACATATGTTAACCTATATATATGTTGAAAAATAAGCCTATTTTAGAAAAAGACAACAAAAGATATTTTTCTGCCCCAGAAATAGCCAAATTGCTCGGCGTTTCGCGTACCGCTATTTTTAAGAAGATTAAGTCCGGCCAAATACATGCCGAAAAGATTGGCAGAAACTATATAATTCCCAGAGAAGAATATGCAACTATCTTGGGTATTTTTGTTCCCGACAGAAGAAAGAAAGACATAGAAAATACAGTTGACCGTGTTGTAAAGAAATATGGCGATGCATTACGTAAACTTGGTAAGGAATAATAAAATTATATGGCGCGTCAAACCATTAAACGCATTGGTCTTGCAGATGTAGAATATATTGCCTTTCAACTTGCTAAAAAGTTCATGGAATGGAATGAACCGATCCCGGATTTTGAAACACGCTTCCCAGATAAATTAGAAAGTTGCATTGAAACACCATTCCAAACTTTTGACAGGAGGAGTTTATACCAAGGGCTTATACAGAAGTCAGCAATACTTTTTTATTTAATGGTAAAAAACCATCCATTCCAGAATGGTAATAAAAGAATAGCAGTTACAACCCTCATATTCTTTCTTGTGCAAAATGGCAAGTGGCTGTCTATATCTAATCAAGATATTTACGAATTTGCCTGTGAAGTTACTGAAAGCAAGCCAGAAGAAATGGCTAATATTATGAAAGCAATCAATTTATTTATTGAAAATAATATAGAAGATTATGATCCAGACAAATAATAAAAAATGAAACCAAAACTTTTTATTGTTACGGGGGCGGATTTTAAGTTTAAGGATTTATCCTATAAACTCAGTGAATTTTTTAATTGCGAGCGGAAAAATTGGGATGAACCGGAAATTCAGGGGAGCCCGGAAGAGATAATAAAGCACAAGCTTAAAAGCGCTTACGATAAATTCAAATATCCAGTGCTGGTAGATGATGTCTCAGTATCCTTCGAAGCGCTAAATGGCTTCCCGGGCCCATACATGAAGGATTTTTTTAATGTTATGACTCCGTACGAGATGGGAAATAAATTTGCTGGCTCGCGCATAAGCGCTACCTGCCGGCTTGGACTCTGCCATGGGGAGGGAGATATTACTCTCGCGGAGGGTACTTATTATGGAAATATTTTTGCTCCAAAAGATAACAAGCATAAAGGTAGATGGTTTGAATTATTTGTGGAGCTGGATGGCACAAACAAACCCATGCTCGAACTCTCAGACGAAGAGAGAAATAAGTTTTCACATCGTGGCAAAGCAATAAGAAATCTCTTAGAGATACTGAAAAAAGAAAGTAAATAAATTATTATTTAATTACTTTTCCCCCACATCACGTCCTCTTAACCTATCATATATGATAACTTAAGAAAATAGGAGTACGAATATGGTTTATTTATATAAAAATTTCCACCTACCTCTTCCGGCGCGGGGAGGCAATCTTGCCCTTAAAATTTTCTCTAAAATTCTCCAGATATCTTTGTTTTCTTCCCTGATTGCCTTTAGAAGTGAGGAGTACTTACCAATATCGTATTTGAGTGACATTCTAAAAATAGTAGCTGGGCTCATATAAAGAGCCTCGGCAATATACGAGGCGGGAACGTCTTTTGATAAAAGATAGATGACTGCGAATCTTTTCGCGAGCATTATTTTCTCAGTGCGAGTTAGAAAGTCATTTAAGAAAATTTTTACCCAAGATTTCCTAGCTGACTTCTCAAGGGCAACACTAAATTCATTATAAAGTTTTTGCAAATGTTCTTTTTTAAGCTTTTTGGACGATATGTGTGGCATTTAATTTTTATTTATTAGTATATCATATATGATAGTGTAATGAAAATGAAAATGGGGAGAGTAAACTATTTATTTTCCAGTTCTTTAGGCCTGCTTGGCACTACTAAGCCGGCGACTAAGTACGCTATGACAGCTGGGACAAAAGCTGTGAGGATAGCGAGCAGAAGGTAAGCCAATCGGAGCAGGGTAGGGTCCATGTTAAAATATTCTCCTACTCCGCCGATAACCCCGAAGAAAATTTTATTTGTATTACTTTTATATAATCTTTTCATGGGTTTATTTTTTATTCTTTATTTCCTCCAAGAGTTTTTTCAGTAACTCTTCTTTTGACATTTGGCCGAGCTGGCCAGAGTCGCGGGATTCTAGGGTAACGTTTTTTGCTTCCACTTCTTTGTCGCCGATTACGACCCAGTAAAATGTTTTATTTGTTTTAGCGTCGCGAACTTTTTTGCCAAGGTTTTCATCACTGTCGTCCAATTCCACCCGAATATTATTTTCCATCAGCATTTCAAAAACTTCCTTGGCGTATGCATTATGATTCGTGCGGACCGGTATGATTTTCACCTGTATTGGAGAGAGCCACAGAGGGAAGGCGCCAACGTATTTCTCTATTAGGAGGGCCACGATGCGTTCTATGGCGCCGATGGAGGAACGGTGTACCACAAAGGCCAAGTGTTCTTTGCTGTCTTCTCCGATATAATTTAAATTAAATTTTCCCGGCATGCAGAAGTCGTACTGCACGGTGAAAGCGGTATCTTCTTTGCCATTGGCATTTTTCATTTGGATATCTATCTTTGGTCCGTAGAAAGCCGCTTCGTCTTTAGCTTCCTCGAATTTAGAACCTCTTTTTTTCATCAGTTTACGCAAGAGGTCTTCACCCTTTTCCCACGCTCCATCGTTCTTAAAATATTTTTCTGTATTTTTTCTGTCACCCAAAGAGAGGCGGTATCGGTAATCCACGTCAAGCTTTAAGTTAAACACGGAAGTTACATACTCAATGAGGTCGAGAGCTTTACCGATTTCTTCAACTGCTTGTTCCTCAGTGGCACAAATTATATGAGCGTCTGACAGACAGAAAGTGCGAACCCGTTGCAGACCCATGAGTTCTCCGGACTGTTCATAACGGTAAAGTTGAGCAAGCTCAGCGATGCGAATGGGAAGTTCTCTATAACTATGTGGTTTTGAAAGGTAGAGTTCAAAGTGGTGTGGACAGGTCATTGGGCGCAACATAAACTCCTCGTCCTCAACAATAATCGGGGCATACATGGAGTCCTTGTAATGCGGGTAATGCCCGGACTTTTTGTATAAATCAAGCTTGGCGATATCGGGCGTACGAACATGCAGGTATCCCCGGCGAATCTCTTCATCCACGATAAAACGCTCAAGTTCTCGGCGGATAGTTGCACCCTTGGGAAGCCAAAGAGGCAGACCCTTGCCCACCACATCGCTAAAGGTAAAAAGCTCCAATTCTCTACCGATTCTCTTATGGTCTCGAGCATCGTCTTTTTTGTCGTCTTTTTCCATGTGTCAATGATAACATTTTTTATATTTTTTGCCAGCCGTTATTTTCTTTTTGTTTGCTTTTCGGCCTTAATGTGTTAGGATAGACCACATTATGGTAGTACGAATGAGGAGCACAAAATCGCATACGAAAAACAGACGCTCACACCACGCGCTCGCTAGCACCAATTTCGTTAAGTGCGAAAACTGCAAGGAATTAAAGAGGAATCACACAGTGTGCGCTTCCTGCGGATTTTATCGCGGGATGAAGGTAGTGGATTTAGTGAAGAAAGCCGAAAAGAAGCAAAAGAAAGAGAAGGCAAAGCAGGCCCAGGCAAAATAGTTCTTGTTTTTTGAAACTTATGGCAAACAGGCACCTTTCCAGATCAATAGTACTTCAGACCCTTTTTGAGTGGGACTTCTTGTCCCCTGAAAAATCCGAAAATGATTCCGTGGATGAAAAAATTAAAGAGATTCTCTCTAGAAATCTTAAAGAATTTGCCCCCGGACTAGAGGACGACAATTTTGTATTTTTGCTCACCGAGCAGATATTAAAGAAACGAAGCGTGGTGGATGAAATCATAGAAAAAGCCGCGCCGGACTGGCCCTTAGATAAAATTTCTGTAGTAGATAGAAATATTTTGCGCATAGGGCTGACCGAGCTCCTCTTCGGCGACAGGACCCAAGTACCTCCGAAAGTGGCTATCAATGAAGCCATAGAGTTGGCCAAAACATTTGGCGGGGAAAACTCCGGCAAATTTGTGAACGGCGTATTGGGCGCGGTTTATAAAGAAATTGGCGAGCCCGGCAAAGACGAAGTAAGCAAGAAGAAAAAAGAAAAGAGAGACGAGGGACCAGTGGATACCAGTAAATTACCAGTGGAGAAAAAGGGCGGGGCATTGGTTTATGCCAGAGTAGACAATGATGTTTACTTTGCCTTAGTGCATGATGTGTTCGGATACTGGACGTTATCAAAAGGTAGTATTGAAAACGGGGAAGAAGAAGAAGCAACAATAAGAGAGATAAAAGAAGAAATAGGTCTAGATATAAAAATAAAAGAAAAACTGGGAGAGAATCAATACGTGGCTTCGCATCCAGAGAAGGGTAAAATTTTGAAAAAGGTCTCGTATTTTCTGGCCGAGACCGAATACCAAAAGTTAAATCTTGAGGTCTCAGGCGGCTTGGACGACGCTAGGTGGTTTAAATTGAAAGAAATTCCGGACTTACATATTTACAATGACATTATTCCGCTTATTACTAAAGCTATTGAAATTATTAGTTCCGACCAAAGTCGAAATCCCGACATAGGTCGGGACAAAAAATAAATATATGATCAACTTTGCGGACTTTGAGAAAAAGACCAAAATAATTTTTAAGGACAAGAACTTGCTCCGACAGGCCTTTATTCATCGTTCTTATATAAATGAAAATCCTAGTGAAGGGCTGTCACACAACGAGCGCTTGGAATTCTTGGGTGATGCGGTGCTGGAACTCATCGTTACTGATTTCCTTTATAAAAAATATCCTAATTATACAGAGGGAGACCTGACGGCTGTCCGGAGCGCCCTAGTGAACGCGGTGATAATTTCTGAAATTGCTTCCAAAATAGGCCTAAATGACTATTTATTATTATCCAAGGGCGAGGCCAAGGACAACGGTAAAGCGCGGCAATATATTCTGGCCAACACCTACGAAGCATATGTGGGAGCTATTTATTTAGATCAGAGTTACGAAGTGGCGAATAAATTTGTTACGGCGTCATTGCTCGGAGAGACCGAAGAGATAGTGAATAAGAAACTCTGGCGCGACGCGAAAAGTTTGGTACAGGAAAAAGCGCAAGAATTCGCCCTGGTTACACCCGCTTATAAGGTCTTAAATGAATCGGGCCCGGACCATGATAAGCATTTTACGGTTGGAATTTTATTTGGAAATACAATGATTGCTGAAGGTAAAGGTAAAAGCAAGCAGGAGGCCGAGCAGAAAGCAGCGGAGGCGGCATTAAAAGTAAAAAACTGGCTGGAATAATTAAACAATATGCGACTGAAAAGCATCGAACTCAATGGTTTTAAGTCCTTTTCTAAAAAAACGGTTCTGGAATTCACTCATCCCATCGTCTGCATTGTGGGGCCCAATGGTTCCGGGAAATCAAACGTAGTGGAGGCGATCCGTTATGTTTTAGGTGAGCAGTCCATGAAGTCCATGCGTGGAAAGGCCGGAACCGATTTAATTTTCAAAGGATCTAAGCAATTGCCGAAAGGAAACAGAGCAAGTGTGGCAATTTATTTTGATAACTCGGATAAAATTTTCAAACTAACGAACGATGGGGGAGAAGACATAAATTTAAATTACGATACCATTTCAATTGCTCGAGAGGTTTATACCGATGGGCTCAATAAATATATCTTAAACGGTTCGGAAGTACGACTCAAAGACATAAACAACCTTTTGGCCTCAGTAAACGTGGGCTCTTCCGGGCACCACATCATCTCTCAGGGCGAAGCGGATAGAATCTTAAATGCATCGCCCAAGGATAGAAAAGAAATGATAGAAGACGCGCTCGGACTCAAAATTTATCAATATAAAATAAAGGAGTCCGAGCGTAAGCTGGAGCGAACCCGCGAAAACATGAAAGAAGTTGTGCTCTTGCGCAGGGAGAATGCCCCACACCTTAAATTCCTAGAGAGGCAAGTAGAAAAATTTGAAAAGGCCAAGAAGATGAGCGCCGAGCTCGCTATTTTATACCGCGAGTATTTGAAAAAAGAAAGCATATTTCTTGAAAATGAAAAAAGTCATTTAGCCAAAGAAAAAAGCAAAATACTAAATGAGCTAAAAGGTATTGATGCCAAAATTTCCGATATTCCGGATGAAACCTCCAGGACAGGCAATAAAAAAATCGAGGAGCTTCGTGAGGTGGAAGAAAAAGTAAATGAAATTCGAAATGAAAAGAACGAGAAGGGACGCCAACTAGGGCGGATTGAAGGCATACTGGAAGCGAAAGAAAATAAGGTTAAAATTGCCGGCCGCTGTCCGCTCTGCGGGAATGAAATAAAAGAGATGCATCCGGAACAGATAGAAAAAAGGCAGAATGAAGAAAAAGAACTACAGGCACTAAAGAATTCGCACACCAGTATTTTAGCTGAAATGAAAAATTTGGAAGCTGCCGAGAAAAAGGGGGTTCAGTCAATTGAAACACTCAAGCAGGCAATCAATAAAGAAATGGAGTCGCTTCGTGATAAAGAGCGGGAGAAATTTGCCTGGAAGGTGAAATACCAGGAACTCTCTTCAAATTTAGAGCTCATAAATATTAAAGAAGCCAACGTGTCAAAAGGGGAGGAAACATTTCAAAATGAAGTCCGAGAAGGACGAGCACTTATTGGCGAGGAAATTCTTTCTTATAAAACTTTTTCCGCCCAAGACGGATCCGTCCCTGGCGGGCAGGTATTGATCAATCCAGAAGAACAAGAGGAATTAAGGAAAAAAATAGAACGCATTAAAATAAAATTAGAAGATGCGGGGGTAGGCGGGGGAAGCGAAATATTAAAAGAATTCAATGAGGTCTCGGAGCGGGATAAATTTTTAACCAAAGAAATGGAAGATCTGGCGGAGAGCGTCAAATCGCTGGAAAAAATCATGGCTGACTTGAAAGAGAAAGTAGATGTTGAATTCAAGGAAGGTATTAAGAAAATAAATATAGAGTTTAAGGAATTTTTCACCCTAATGTTCGGAGGAGGTTCAGGATCCCTCTCGGTAATAGTTGAAAATAAAAAGAAAAAAAGAGATGAAGCTATGGAAGAAGAGGGCGAAGTGCCTTTTGAAGAAGATGAAACCACTCCAGAGCAGGGGATAGATATAAATGTTTCGCTTCCGCACAAAAAAGTTAAAGAATTGCAGGCGCTATCCGGCGGGGAGCGGTCGCTTACTTCTATCGCGCTCCTCTTTGCCATGTCGCAGGTAAACCCGCCGCCGTTTTTGGTGCTCGACGAGACGGATGCGGCGCTGGACGAAGCCAACTCGCGCAAATACGGCGATATGCTAGAAAAACTCTCCAAACATTCACAGCTCGTTGTGGTGACGCATAACCGCGAGACCATGTCTCGCGCAAGCATGCTCTATGGTGTTACTATCGGTTTCGACTCTGCCTCCAAACTTCTCTCCGTAAAATTCGACGAAGCCGTCGCTATTGCGAAATAAGGAATTATATACGCTATCCACAGTTATTATTTATACATAATCTATGTTGTTAAATTTAGCATATGCACAAAATAACAACACTGGTCATAGGCCGAAGTGGTATCTTATTTTTCTATCGTCAGAAAGTTCATTCACTCCTAATATCTCTACATACTTACGAACTCCGAAAAAGTCAGCAACAAACACCACTTCTCCTTCACAGGGATAAGGATAAATCCAAACACTTTTTTGAAATTGAAAAAATCCCAAATCCTTAAGCTTCCACCTGAAAGCATTTCTAGCTTTTTTGAATCTTATAGGAAGATCATACATCACTAAACGCCACTTACCATCCCAGTTTCTAGCTTTCTTTATTTCAATATCGTCTATGACAATATGACGCAATCGATTCTCGCCTTTAGTAGTGAGCGAGTAAATGTCACGGTTTTTATTCTTTTTTATGAACTTGTAACGTCTAAGACCACTAAACGCTTGTGTCACCTTTCTTTTATTATAGAGGTCAGGCGATAGTTTTTCACCCAAGGCGACAGAGAATAGGAGAGTTTTTGTTAAATCTAAACCTTTACTTCCTGAATCAATAAATCTTTTGAATTTTACTATATGCTTTCTTTCAACCATATGTTGTTAATTCTAGCATATGCATAATTTAACAACAAATTTTTTATTCTACAATCTATCCTTAAACGAGTTTGCCGGCGGACACGCCCCTACGGAATCAATGTCTCTGCGAATTTTAGTTTCTCCTCCTTGCCTTTAATTATTGTATCTGGCTGGAAGACCCTATTTAACTTTAAAATATTTTTTGTGACGGAAATACTGCCATCCCTCCATAACTTCAACCCCAGCATTAGCCCCTGCATGGTGTCCTCGCTAAATCCTTGATCAAAAATAAAATTACCAAGCGAATAAATGATATAGCCCACGCACGAACTTTGAGTGCAATCTTTTGAGCTATAGACCTCGGTATCCTGCATCACATGCGGGTGATGGCCCACTACAATTTTCGCGCCGTTGTCTATGGCCCGATGAGCCAAAGATTCCTGTCTATCATCATGTTCGGTCTGATATTCTTCGCCAAAATGAAACGATACCACTAAATAGTCCACTTGCCGTGAAGCATTTTGAATTATTTCTTCAAAACGCGGATTGCTGGCAAGCAGGATTCCCGCCTGACCCTCTTTGGCTCTCATCCAGTCCGGCCCTTGGTCGGAAAATCCAATGAAGCCGATTTTCATTCCATACTTTTCAATAATCTGTGGCCTTTCTGCCTCATCGCTAGTTATTCCTCCACCCGTATAGAGTATTTCATTTTCCTGCAAACGCGCCAGAGTATCAACATAGGCCTCATGACCGAAATCGCCAATGTGGTTGTTGGCAACGGATAAAATACTTATCCCTGCACCCCTGAGCGCGGGTAAGATAGAAGGGTCCATTCTAAAAGAATATAAATTTCTGCTGTCTTTACCCTTGTCGGACGCGGTGCCTTCTAAGTTGGCGAAAACAATGTCGGACTTTTTCAATGTTTCTAATCTTTCAAACAAAGCCGAATAGTCGCCAGCGAAATTTTTTATTACCGAATTTTTTACTCCCCGGTCAAGCATGATGTCTCCCAAGAAGGTGAAGGTCACAAAATCCGGATCTTTAATTTCTGGTATGCCGTTTTGTTGTTTAACCCAGGCGTTGTTAGCCCCCACTTCTCCGCCGTAATATATATATTTCTGCAAATATTTTACGATATTTTCCACATCTTTATAGCGATCTTTGCTCCCTAGAAGGGTAATAGCGAGCGATCTGTTTCCATTTTCGCCCAAGGGTAGTGAGAAAAGAGAGACGACGGTTTGTTTGGCGGGGTCGGTGTAGCCACTTTTTCCGCCCAAGTATCCTATTTCACGCAAAAATTGGTTGTTGCTTGACCAGTTATGACTTTTACTTGAATAACTTCTTGCGGTGGTAATTTGCAATAAGTCCCGTTTTTCTTTTTTTATGTATCCTACTAGTTTGAAAATATCGTAAACAGTTGACTGATTGTTCACGGATAATCCGCTGGGATCTTCATAGGAAGTCGCGGACATCCGCAATATTTCTGCTTCCCGGTTCATTTTTTCAATAAAAATGTCTCGTCCGAAATGTTCCGCCAATATTTCCGCGGCGTCGTTACTTGACTCTAACAGTAGGGGATAAAAGAGATCGCTTATTTTTACTTTTTCTCCCACACTAAAACTACCATTTCCGCCATAAGTGGAAAGCGCCTTTTTACTTACTAAAGCGACGTCTTCCGCATCGCTTATCTCCCGAGCCACCAACGCCGTCATGAGTTTGGTAACTGAAGCGATGGACATTCTTTGGTCTTTATTTTTTACTAGCACAATTTCTCCTGTATCCAGGTCGCCGACCAGGTACGAGAGCGCCGAGACATTTGGCCCGACATTTGAACCCTTATTGAAATAAAAATATTTAGGAGCTACTTCCGCTGCTACTCCAAGCGGCGCTTCACTCACGCTCGCCAACTGAAGAACTCCTTCTTCGTTATAGGCAATATTTTTTAATACAGAAGACCCCAGAAAAATGATAAAAACCAAGCTGGCAATAGTGAATATCGCCCCAACCGCCCATTTCATCTTAGTGCTTAAAGTGGATCTCATACTAAAACATAATCAATCGTTTTCCGTTCCAAATCAACTCCTTTTACTTTTATTTTAACACGATCGCCCAGACGATACCTCTTTTTCTTCTTTTGTCCGACCAACTCAAATTTCTTTTCATTGAAAATATAAAAATCATCATTCATATCGCGCACTCGCACCAGGCCCTCGCACTTCGTCTCCTTTTCTTCAACATACAGCCCCCATTCGGTTATGCCGCTGATAACCCCTGCGAAAGATGAACCCAAGCGTTTACTCATGTATTCTACTTGTTTATATTTTATCGAGGCCCGTTCTGCATCCGAGGCGCGCTTTTCCTGGTCTGATGCGCGCAAAGACATTTCTTCGTAAAGGTGAAACTTTTCCTGACTAATTTTTTTACCTTTTAAGTAATCATCTAGTAGACGGTGTACTATTATGTCCGGGTACCGTCTAATCGGGGAAGTGAAGTGGGTGTAATATGAAAAGGCGAGCCCATAGTGCCCGATATTTTTAGTAGAATAAATCGCTTTGGCCATGGAGCGGATGACGGCGCGATGCACTGTATCTTTCTCATCTTTGCCCTCCAGGCCCTCTAGCAGTTTGTTTATTTCATGAGATGGGATAAGTCCGTCTCTAAGAGTAATCTTGTATCCTAGCCCTCGCAAGAAAAAAGCCAGATCAGCCATTTTTTCTTTACTCGGCAAATCATGCACTCTATATATTGATACCCCTTCACTTTTCATTCCGCTTTTTACCCCCTTGATATTTTTCGGTGAAATTACTTCTGCTACTTTTTTATTCGCCAAAAGCATAAATTCCTCAATTAATCTATTTGAATCGCCTCGTTCTTTCTTGATTACTTTTAGCGGTGTTCCGTCGGAGTCCAATACAAATTGCACTTCTTCCTGATCCAGCGATATTGCGCCTTGAGCAAATCTCTCCTTGGTTAATTTCTTCGCTAAATTATTCAAAACCACAAGCTCTTTATGGAAGGGCGCGTTTGCTTTTTTTATTGAGTTCTCGGCCCCTTCATAAGTGAGTCGTTTTCGTGAATGGATTACTGTCTTCCCGAACCATTCACTTTTCACCTGTGCATTTTTATCTATAACAAAAACAGCGCTCATGGTGAGGCGATCTTGGTCGGGCATTAAGCTGCACAAATCGTTCGATAAAATTTCCGGCAACATGGGGATGGTTCGGTCCACCAAATATACCGAAGTTCCTCGCTCGCGCGCCTCCACGTCAATTCCACTGCCTATTTTCACATAGTGCGATACGTCCGCAATGTGAATTCCTATTTCGTAAAGTTCCCCTCCTTTTGAAGGAGGGGTGCCGTAGGCGGGGTGGTGCTTTTTACCACTCCCAGCCCCCTCCTTATTTAAGGAGGGGAGCTCACAGAAAGATATTGCGTCGTCAAAGTCCTTGGCGGTATCGGGATCAATAGTAAAAGTAAGAGTGCCTCTGAAATCCCGCCGACCCGCATAGTCCGACTCTTCAATTCCCAACGCTTTTATTTTTATCGCTTCTTCTTCTACTTGGGTGGGAAGTTTCGCGCCAAAACCCTTCTCGAGCGCGATGGACTCCATCTCTACGTTGTTGTCGCCGGGTCGGCCCAGGACCTTTTCTACTTTTCCTTCAGGCGCTTTGCGGGGATCTTTCCAGGAAACAATTTTTACAAAGACCTTGTCTCCGGCATTTGCTCCATTTAGCGCACTTTCCGGCACGATGATATCGGTGTACATTTTCGTATCATCTGGTTTGAAGAAAAATATATTATTTTCGAGCTCCAGGATCCCAACGAAGCTATCTTTAACCCTATTGATTATTCTTGAAACCTCAGCCGTTTGCCGCCCCTTTCCTTTTGGGTGTAGAACTATTTCTACCATGTCTCCGTGTAGAGCTGTATTCAAGTGCTTGAAATCAACTTCCGGATCCTGACCCTTGTTTTTATCCGCTCCGACTGCGACGTATCCTGTGCCTTTGGAGGAGATGGAGATAATGCCCGTTAATTTATTAGTTTGTTTGTCGGCTTTTTTCATTACTTTATAACTATAACATTTAATTTGCCTTTTTAATTTTTTATGTTAAACTCTTTTTACAATGTTAAAAATACGACTGCAAAGAATTGGCAGGAAAAACGACCCCTCATTTAGAGCCGTTTTGACTGATTCTAAAAACAGCACCAAGAGCGGCAAGTTTTTAGAAATACTCGGCACCTATAATCCAAAAGCGAAAGAGAAAGATAGGGAAACGCATTTTGAGACGGAGCGAATGAAATACTGGATGTCAAAAGGCGCTAAACTTTCCGATACCATGCACAATTTCCTGGTACGCCAGAAGGCCATAGAAGGGAAGTATATAAACGTCTTGCCAAAGAAAAAGCCGACCAAGAAAAGAAAGGAGTTGAAGGCGAAAAAATAACTTGCCCCGCCCCGGCGGGGTGAAGTATAATTCCCATAGGCAGTTATGTCGTGATACTGCAACGCTTAGAAGATTAAAAGATTAACAACGAAAATATATGCAAGACGCTGATAAGGTATTTCTAGAATATGTAGTGAAGGCCTTGGTGGACAGTCCGAATGATGTAAAGATTGATCGCACTGTCGACGAAATGGGGGTGCTTATTACGCTCACCGTGAATCCAGCCGATATGGGTAAGATTATCGGAAGAATGGGCAATACGGCGAAGGCCATCCGCACCCTGTTGCGCATTATTGGCATGAAGAACAGTGCCCGCGTGAATTTGAAAATAAACGAACCAGAAGGAAGCATGCGCCCGGAGAGAGTGGAGGGAGACAGATCAGCATCCTCTGCCCCCAGCTCGCTGAAGACCGTAGACCAAGCAATGGAGGACTTGAAAGGGATCTAAGTGCGTTTTCATATAATTACAATTTTCCCAGACATTTTTGATTCATACTTAAATGAGTCCATTATCGGGCGGGCGATAAAGAATAAACATATTTCTATAAAATTTTACAATCCACGGGATTTTATTAAAACACCCCAAAATAACTACAGACCCGTGGATGACAAACCCTATGGTGGTGGTCCGGGCATGGTAATGCGAGCCGAACCTATTTTGAAAGCAGTTGAATCTGTTCTATCAAAGCTAAAAGCTAAAAAGCTAGTTAAGCTAAAAACTATCATCTTTTCTCCCTCCGGCAAAAAGTTCACAACTCTTTACGCTAAACAAGCTGCAAAAAAATATACCGATATCATTCTAATTTCCGGACGATATGAAGGCATAGACGCCAGGGTGAAAAAAATATTTAAAGCGGAAGACATTTCAATAGGGGATTATGTGCTCACAGGCGGAGAACTTCCGGCTATGGTTCTCCTCGACTCTATTTCTCGCCAAATCCCAGGCGTCTTGGGGAAATATGAGTCCTTGGAAGAAGAAAGAGTGTCCTCTAGCGAGGTCTATACTAGGCCAGAAATTCTAAAATACACCCCTAGAGGACGGGGCAAGAAAACAAAAAATTATAAAGTTCCGAAAGTTTTGCTTTCCGGGAATCATAAAAAGATAGAGGAGTGGAAGCAGAGAAAATAAAAAATAATTTTGCTATAATTATATAAGGCAGGAGCGTGTTGGCCAATCGATCGGCCGGAGGACGTGCCAACGCTCTCCGGCCGTTTCTCTTTTTAATCCCCAGGAATACATTTATCACATTACCCAAGATTGACTACCAAAAGAGCGTTGTGTATTGTGAAAGACGGAGTGCCCCGATGCAATTCAACGACAGAGAAGCGACTGAAATGAGGGCGGCAATAGATGCTGCTCTTTCCAGGGTTGGAAAGAAGGTACCCTACCAAGGGTTCCTAAGAGCCAACCTTTTCATCGAAGCTACGCGCTACGCTCGCGATGGATCTCAAAATCAAGAGATCAGGAGTGGGCTTACTCAGTGCGTTCGTCGCGCTGCATCTAACGCAGGGTTCACGAACAGCGAATGTGCAGCGCTGATCGAAGAATGTATCGTGGCGGTTGTTTCGTATCGCGATACGTGCAAGATTGCGATGGACAAGAGGGAAGTCGAGGAAGAACGGCTGTCTCCTGAAAAAGAGTTCGAAGTCAGCCTTTTCGTTAGAAATCTGGTAGGGTGGTGAAGTGAGGGGCCAATCGATCGGCCGGAGGACGTGCCAACGCTCTCCGGCCGTTTCTCTTTCTTTTTAGTTTATTTTTTCTCTTGTGAGTAATTTACGCATATGCTAGAATTACTAGTAATATGAGTAACGAGAATAAATATTTTTCTAGATTAAAAGAATTTTTGGACTCCGGAACACCAAAAGCGAAAATCACAAAAGTCGCACTTTGTGTATTAGCCGTTGCTTCGGCACCAGCTCTTATTTTTATAGCGGCTTCTATGGGCAATGCCGTGCAAGTTTTTAAGCAGTTTAAGACCTCCAAACGATTTAGTGATAGACAGATTAAAGATTCAATCAACTATCTCCGCCATCAAAAACTTATTGAATACATATCCGACAAAAATGGCAAAACAATAGTAAAAATTACCACAAAGGGGGAAACAAGATTACGAGCTTTTTCTATTGATCTTATGGAAATAAAGAAACCCAAAAAATGGGACGGGAAGTGGCGACTGGTAATGTTTGACATACCCATGAGATTTACCAAAGGCAGAGAGGCCTTGCGGTATCACTTGAAAGAACTAGATTTTTTCCAATTCCAAAAATCCGCCTGGATTTATCCTTATCCCTGTGAGGATGAAATTATTTTCATCGCTGACTTCTTTGGAGTAGGGAAGTATGTAGAAATTTTAACAGTAGAAAGTATTTCAAGAGAAGAAAAAGTTGAAAGACATTTTAGATTGATGGGGTACTGTTAATCTGAACTTTACCAAATTTATGTGAGTAAAATCCGCATATGCTAGAATTACTCATATAAATAAGTCAAAGACGTTAAAAGTTATATTCATTACAGACGTTTTAATCCCCAAAATACATTTGACAAAAAATCGGATATGAGTATACTAGCACCACGATTGAGTAATGACGCATTTCTCCAATTATTAGGCCTGTTCTAGGCGTTTTTTAATTCCGACGTAAAGTCGGAGCCCCGACCCTTTTTCTTTTTTAGTGTCGGGGTTTACTTGAATGTAATCATGCAAACAGAACTTAAGCGCCCGAAAAAGTATTTTTCCAGGTATAAAAAGCCCCTGGTGGACTTCCCTAATTTAATAGAAGCCCAAGTAAAAAGTTTTAAGTGGTTGGTAGAGCAGGGCATTAAAGAGGTCTTCAGGGAATTCTCTCCCATTGCGGATTATTCCGGGAAAAAGTTTCAGCTAGAATTTACCTCCTTTTCGTTAGGTGAGTCAAAGAGCGATGAAAGTGATGCTAAAGTAAACAAGCTCTCCTATCAGGGAGCGCTAAAAGCGCGCGTGAAGCTGACCAATAAAATTCTGGGAATCGTAAAGGAGCAAGAGATTTTCATGTCGGACCTTCCGCTAATGACTTCCCACGGAACTTTTATTATCAATGGCGTAGAGCGTGTCATTGTGCCACAGCTCGCTAGGAGCTTTGGGGTTTTCTTTACGGAAGCGGAAAATAAAGGTAAAAAATATTTTGGCGCGAAAATTATTCCGGCACGAGGAGTCTGGATTGAAATAGAATCAGAACCAGACGGGGTGATTTACATAAGAATAGACAAGAAAAGAAAATTTCCCGCTACCTCTTTGCTCCGGGTTATGGGTTATGAGACCAACGAAATGATTATTAAGGCCTTCGCCAAAAATCCTCTGGGTGAGGAAGTAATAAAAGTGTGTTTAGCCAAAGACGGAGTCAAAACCCTGGCCGATACCTATATTGAAATTTATAAACGTCTGCGGGACGGCGACATGGCTACTCCAGAAAATGCCAAAGAATTTATTAATTCTCTATTTACCGCGGAGCGCTACGACCTTTCTCCAGTCGGCCGATTCCGGTTTAATCAAAGATTTAACAAAGCCATGACGGAAGAAGAACTGGCGCGCCGAACCATTTCTAAGGAGGACTTACTGACCGTAATTACAAATATTATTCTTCTGAACAATACATTCGGAGCCAAGAGCGACGACATAGACCACTTGGGTCAGAGGCGAGTGCGTTTTGTGGGGGAAATTCTCCAGCAAAAAATTCGTACCGGCATGATGCAAATAAAAAGAAATATTCAGGACCGAATGTCTATCATTGATGTTCAGACCGCCATGCCGATCCAGATTATCAACCAGCGGCCACTGCAAGCGCGCATTAAAGAATTTTTCACTACCAACCAACTCTCGCAATTTATGGCGCAAGAAAACGTGCTTTACGAAATAGAGCACTTGCGTACGCTCTCGGCGCTCGGTCCCGGCGGGCTTACTCGTGAGAGAGCGGGCTTGGAAGTGCGCGACGTGCATCCATCGCATTACGGCAGAGTGTGTCCGATTCATACCCCGGAAGGTCCGAACATTGGACTCATTTTACACCTTTCTACTTACGCCAAAATAAATGAATTTGGTATTATTGAAACGCCCTATGTAAAAGTTACCAAAGGCAAGATTACCGGTGAAGTGGTTTATCTAAATGCTCTTGAAGAAGAGAAATATAACATTGCGCACGCCGGTATTCCTTATGACGAAAACGGTAAAATCACGGAAGAGCGAGTAGAGGCCAGAATAAAAACAGAACCAGGCACGGTATCTCGTGAGGCCGTTGACTTCATTGACGTCGCGGCGAATCAGGCCTTCTCTGTCGCCACTTCTCTGATTCCATTTTTGGAACACAACGACGCCAATCGCGCGCTGATGGGCTCGAACATGCAGAAACAGGCAGTGCCTTGCGTTTTGCCGGAGGCGCCACTGGTGGCTACCGGAGTGGAAGAATTGGCCTCTCGCGACTCGGGCCGTCTAGTCGTAGCTTTCGAGGAGGGGGTTGTCTCGTATCTTGATTCAAAAAAAGTAGTGGTAAAAGGAAAAAATGAAAAGACCTATTCCCTGGTTAATTTTTTAAGAAATAATAATTTCTCTGTATTTCACCAACGTCCAGCGGTAAATGTGGGCGACAAGGTGAAGAAGGGCGGAGTATTGGCTGACACCTCCAGCACCGTGGGTGGACAAATCTCCATCGGGCAGAATATCTTAGTGGCATTTTTATCCTGGTCCGGGTCAACTTATGAAGACGCCATAATTATTTCCGAACGCTTGGTGAAAAATAGTAAATTTACCTCTGTTTACGTTGAAGAGTTTATCTGTACGGTTCGGGATACGAAACTCGGTCCGGAAATCACCACTCGAGACATCCCGAATGTCGGGGAACTTAAGCTGAAGGACTTGGACGAGGACGGGATCGTGCGTATCGGAGCGGAGGTTCGCGAGAATGATATTCTAGTCGGGAAAATTACACCCAAAGGTGAAACCGAACTTACGCCGGAAGAGCGATTACTCCGCTCAATCTTCGCGGAAAAGGCGCGCGATGTTAAGGACACCTCGCTTCGTATGGAACACGGTAAGCGCGGACGCATCATCGGGGTTAAAATCTTTTCTCGCGACTTGGGGCACTCGCTCGAGGCCGGTATTATTAAGAAAATAGTTATTGAAGTGGCTCAAATCCGCAATATTTCGGTTGGAGACAAATTATCAGGTCGCCATGGAAACAAGGGTGTCATTTCTACCATCTTGCCGGAAGAAGATATGCCCTACATGGCGGATGGTACCCCGATTGATATTATTCTCTCACCCTTGGGCGTGCCGTCGCGTATGAACTTGGGGCAAATTTTTGAAATTCATCTCGGCATGGCGGCCAATACCCTTGGCTATCAGGCCATCGTTCCGCCGTTTTTAGGCGCTCGCCACGAAGAAATAAAAGAAGAGTTGAAGAAAGCCGGATTGCCGGAGAGTGGCAAAATGAAACTTTTTGATGGACGTACCGGGGAGAGCTTTGAGCAGGATATTTCCGTTGGCTATATGTACATCTTGAAACTGCATCACATGGTGGAGGATAAAATTCACATGCGTTCAATCGGCCCATACTCGCTTATTACACAGCAACCTCTCGGCGGTAAGGCCCAGGGCGGGGGACAGAGATTCGGTGAAATGGAGGTCTGGGCGCTCGAGGGCTATGGCGCGTCTTATACCCTGCGCGAAATGCTTACTATTAAGTCCGACGATATTTTGGGTCGGTCGGCTACCTTTGACTCAATAATTAAAAATGAAAAGATTCGGTCGCCGAATTCTCCCGCATCGTTTAACGTGCTCCTCAATTATCTTCGAGGACTGGCGCTTGATGTGAACTTGAAAAAATATTCGGCTAAAGAGTTAGAAGAAAATTAACTATATTACAAAAAACATTATGAAAACTCTAAATATAACTGAATTTGACCACATCACTCTCTGCCTGGCCTCTCCAGAGCAGATAAAGGAGTGGTCCTATGGGGAAGTGACCAAGCCGGAAACGATAAATTATCGTACTGGCCGAAGCGAACGCGGAGGACTTTTTGACGAAAAAATATTCGGACCGGAAAAGGATTATGAATGTTATTGCGGTAAATATCGCCGCATCCGCTACAAAGATATCATTTGCGAAAAATGTGGCGTGGAAGTGACCCGTTCGATCGTGCGTCGGGAGCGGATGGGGCATATTGAACTCTCTACTCCCGTTTCGCATATTTGGTTCTTGCGCGGGGTGCCTTCTCGTATGAGCATTCTCTTGAATATCTCTGTATCGGACCTAGAAAAGGTGATATACTTCGCCGGCTATATCATCACTAAAGTGCACGAAGACGAAAAAGAAAATGTTATAACTAATTTGGACAAAGAGTATAAAGCCAAACTTAAAAATGTACCGGACGAAGAGACGCGAGAAAAATTAAAAATTTTACTTTCCGTCACCAAGAAAGAAATTGGAGAAATTTATGAAGGCAAAGTACTGAATGAAATTTCTTTTCATCACTACTCGCTCAAATACGGCACTTGTTTTGAGGCGAACATTGGAGCCGAGGCCATTTATTCCATTTTCAAAAATCTGGACCTAAATAAGTTAAAGACCCTTACCGAAGCAATGCTCGTAAAGTCGAGCGCGGTAGAAAGAGAAAAACTACAGAAACGCCTCTCCCTCATTCGGGCGATGACTTACGCTGGGATCCGGCCGGAATGGATGTTTCTCACAGTTATTCCAGTTATTCCGCCAGTGCTTCGTCCGATGGTGGCGCTTGATGGCGGACGTCACGCCACTTCAGACCTGAACGATTTGTACCGCCGCGTCATAAATCGCAATAATCGTCTTAAAAAATTGAAGGAAATCAATGCACCGGATGTGATTCTGCGAAATGAAAAAAGAATTATTCAAGAAGCGGTGGACGCGCTGATTGATAACTCCATTGCCAAGCAAAACGATTCCGCGGCCATGAGCCAGTCGCAAAAACGCCCGCTTAAATCACTTTCGGACAATTTGAAATCAAAACAAGGACTTTTCCGCCAGAACTTGCTCGGTAAGCGCGTGGATTATTCCGGCCGCAGTGTTATCGTGGTTGGGCCTCAGCTTAAACTCAATCAGTGCGGACTTCCGAAGCACATGGCTCTGGAACTTTTCCGGCCGTTTGTGATTTCAAAAATTCTGCAAGCAGAACTCGCCTTTAATATTCGCGGAGCCAATAAATTGATTGAAGAGCGAACCAGCGAGGTTTGGGCCATGCTGGAAGAAGTGATTGAAGGGAAGTACGTACTCTTAAATCGGGCGCCGACTCTGCACCGTTTGGGTATTCAGGCCTTTAATCCTATCTTGGTTGAGGGCAATGCCGTTCAGGTACACCCGCTAGTATGCCAGGCCTTTAACGCCGACTTTGACGGAGACCAGATGGCCGTGTATGTTCCGCTTTTGGAAGAGGCCCAGGCAGAGGCCAAGGAGTTAATGGCTTCAAACAAAAATCTTCTAAAACCGCAAAATGGCGAGCCCATTGTGAATCCTCGCATGGACATGGTGCTCGGTGCTTACTGGATGACCAAAGCAGTTGACGGAGAATTAGGCGAGGGAAAATATTTTTCTAGTCCGAACACGGCCATTACAGCTTATGATTATGGGGTTGTATCTCTTCGCGCGAAAATAAAAGTTCTTGCAACCGATTCATCTAAATATAAAAAGTTTAAAGAAAATGTTTTTGATACTTCTGTTGGCAAACTTCTTTTCAACAGTATTCTGCCCCACGATTTTTCTTACGTGAATGATGAGATGAACCAAAAAAGAATGTCTGCCCTGGTTGATGAACTTATCATGTCTTATGGCATTGACCACACTCCTCCCATCTTAGATAAAATAAAAGAATTCGGTTTCAAATATTCTACGGTCTCCGGTACGACTTGGGGACTGGACAACGTGTCGGTGCCGGCAGAAAAACCAAAAATTATCAGTCAAGCCAGAAAACTAGAAGCCCAAGTAATATCGGAATGGCGCGATGGTTTACTTTCGCTGGAGGAAAGGTACCAAAAAATTATTGAGATATGGACCCACGCCAAGAAAGATCTGGAAAAAGTTTTACCCGGCGCGCTTGATAAAAATGGTTCCACCTATGATTTGTTTACCTCCGGTGCCCGCGGCACGATGACCTCCCTGATTCAGATGATAGGAATGAAAGGACTAATCCAGAATAACCAAGGTAGGACTTTGGAATTTCCCATCATATCTTCTTACCAAGAAGGTTTTTCGCCGATTGAGTATTTTATTTCTACTCACGGTGCCCGTAAAGGCGCCTCAGACACGGCGCTTAATACCGCTAAGGCCGGTTATCTAACCCGTAGATTGGTGGATGTGGCTCAAGACGTGGTGGTCACCGAGGAAGATTGCGGTACGAAAGAAGGCAAGATGGTAAAACACGAAAATATTTCTGGCATAGAAATCTCGCTTTCAAAAAATATCCGCGGGAGAGTACTGGCCGCCGATCTTAAAGATAAAGACAGTAAAGTTGCTTACAAAAAAGGATTTTTAGTTACTAAAGAAGAAGCGATTAATATTGAAAAAAATGGCTTTACCGAGGTCTTTGTACGCTCCCCTTTAACCTGTCACACTGTTCATGGTATCTGCGTGATGTGCTATGGTCTTGACCTTGGGCGTAATCACTTAGTAAAACAGGGAGAAGCAGTCGGAATCATCGCCGCTCAAGCGATCGGAGAACCGGGTACTCAACTTACGCTTCGTACTTTCCACTCGGGCGGAGTTGCCGGTACCGACATTACCACAGGCTTGCCTCGAGTTGAAGAAATATTTGAAAGGAGAATTCCTAAAAATCCGGCTATTGTATCTGAAACAGAGGGCGTTATCACAGAAGTTAAAGACAGAGACGGCAAAGAAAAAATACTTAAAGTGCTTTCTGACACGAAGCTGGACGGCAAGCCAAATGAAATAGAATATGTTGTGGCCTTTCGTCGTATGCCGCTGGTCAAAACCGGGGACAAAGTAAAATCCGGGCAACTCTTAACCGACGGTTCAGCCGACATTGCGCTTATTTTCAAGTTTGGCGGCAAGGAATTAGTTGAAGAATATATAATTGGGGAAATCAACAAGGTCTACGAACTGCAAAGCGCTTCAATTTCCAGAAAACACATAGAAATAATTGTTCGTCAAATGTTTTCCCGAAGGAAAATTAAAGATGCGGGCGAAACAAACTTTTCCATCGGGGACATTGTTGAAAACACTGCGTTCATAGAAGAGAACCAAAGAGTGGCTAAAATTGACGGCAAAGAGGCCAAAGCGGAAACAGTAGTGCTCGGCATTACGGAAGTATCACTGCGAACCAAAAGCTGGCTCTCTGCGGCCTCGTTCCAAAATACCAACCGAATTTTGATTGAAAACGCCATCAAGGGCGGAGTGGACAATCTTCGCGGATTGAAGGAAAATGTCATTATCGGCCGCCTGATCCCCGCCGGAACTGGGTTCAAAAGTAAAATTGTTCCTGAAGTAGAAGAAAAATAAAATTTATAAACAAAAGGGGTCTAGGATTTACGCTATGTTTTGACGATACGCAATAGCAACCTATCTTGGACTATCGCATCCTCACCCCCTTTTATTTACAAATCAATACCTGTATTGTAGTAAAAATATGAAAAATAATCAAACAAACTTCGCTTTCATAGATAGCCAAAACCTTAATTTAAGCATTCGTCAATTAGGCTGGGTTTTGAATTTCAAGCATTTTCGCGTATATCTCAAAGATAAATATAATATCACAAAAGCTTTTCTTTTCATAGGTTTTATAGAAGGAAATAACGATCTTTATAAATCTCTACAAGAAGCTGGTTTTATTTGCATTTTTAAACCTACGCTGAAATATAAAGATGGAACCACTAAAGGCAACTGTGATACGGAGTTGGTTTTGCAGGTAATGATAGAGTATATAAATTATGAAAAAGCTGTTATTGTAACAGGCGACGGAGATTTTTATTGTTTGGTTAAGTATCTGATTGAACAGAAAAAATTAGAAGCAATTATTATTCCGAATCGTCTTAAATTTTCAGCTTTACTTAAATTCAGAATTTGTCGTCCATATTTACGATTTCTGAATGAGCTAGAAGGAAAATTAGCCTATAAAAAAGAAAAGACCCCATAAGGACGAAACCTTAAGGGGTGGTCTCTTCTGTTGGTGATATACTAAACATGATAGCAAACACAAAAAATATGTCAAGCAGAAAATTGTCCTTAATTTATAAGCTTATTATTAATCATTTAACTAAAAATAATATGAAATTCTCCCCAAAGCCGAAAATGCAATATATACTTGATAAAAAGCAAGACCAATGTATTTTTGCAAAGTTAGCGCAATTTCAGAAACAAAAACTTTCAAAGGAAAAAGAAAAATTGGTAAAATTTCTCTACACTCAACTTGAAACAGACTGGCGCACACCGCTTGAAAAATTTATAGATAAGCTCTTAAAACAAGTCTAAATTGATATTATATATAATTTATGAATTCTCCCGTTGCCAAAATAAAGGAGAGATTATCCATTGAAGACGTGGTTTCTTCTTACATAAAGCTAGAAAGAGCAGGGGCAAACTTGAAAGCCAAATGCCCATTTCACAACGAAAAAACGCCCTCGTTTTTCGTTTCTCCTTCGAGGGAGAGTTATTATTGCTTTGGCTGTGGGGCTTCCGGAGACATTTTTACTTTTGTAGAAGAGTTTGAAGGGCTTGATTTTAAGGGAGCGCTTAAACTCTTGGCCGCGCGAGCCGGCATTGTTTTAGAGTACCAGAATAAAGAGGAGGAAAGTGAAAAAGAAAAATTATACAAAGCGCTGGAAGAGTCGACGTTATATTTTTCAAATAATCTGAAAGAAAATAAAAAAGTGCTGGAATATTTGAAGTCCCGCGGATTGTCCGAGGATACCATTAAGGATTTTAGGGTCGGTTTTGCGAAAGATGACTGGCGGGAGTTATATAATTATTTGAAAAAAGAGGGCTATAGCGATCCTGAACTTGAACGCGCAGGACTTGTTATAAAAAGTGAAAAGGGGTTTTATGACCGTTTTCGCGGGCGTATTATGTTCCCAATATCGGACTCAAGCGGAAGAATAATCGCTTTCTCGGGGAGGGTGTTTAATGGTGATAAAAAATCAGCTAAATATATAAACAGCCCCGAAACACCTATCTTTAGCAAGTCTTCGGTGCTTTACGGACTCGACCGCGCCAAGGAGTCAATTCGCAAAAATAACTTTTCTATTTTAGTTGAAGGCCAAATGGACCTTCTTTTATCACATCAGGCGGGTTACCGGAATACCGTGGCGACTTCTGGCACTGCTTTATCTGAGTCCACCGAGACCAAAGAAAACGTGGTAAGTAATCTGGGGCTCATCCGTCGCCTTTCGGAGAACTTGGTGCTGGCTTTTGACGGAGACAAGGCCGGGCTCCATGCGTCCGAGCGAGCTGGAAGAATTGCTCTTTCCTTAGGCATGGATGTGAAAGTGGCGGACATGCCCCCGAGAGTTGACCCGGCGGACTTGATTTCAAAGCAGGGTGTCCCGGCGTGGAAGGAAGCAGTGCGTAAATCTAAACACATTATAGAATTTCTTCTAGATAAAGTTCTAAAAAGTACTGGGAGTGACCAGAGAAAAGCCGGTCGGGAAGTTAGAGAAAAAATCCTGCCTTACGTGGACGCGCTTTCAAGCTCTATTGAGAAAATGCACTTCTTAAAAAAAATAAGCCAATTGTCGTCCATTCCGGAGAGTGCCCTGCAAGACGATTTGAAAAAAGTGGAACAAGAGTTAAAATTTAAAAAGAAGGAAATTAAAATTACGGCCGATGTAGAAAACAGTATGCATCGAAAGGATTACATCGAGCGCAGATTGGCTGGTATTGCTTTTTGGAAAAAGGATAAAGAATTAGAAAATATATTAGGGGAAGTACTAAATAAATATAAAGACACGAAAGAAGATTTAATTTTTGAAGCCGAGGTGTTCTATGGAGAAGGAGGGAATTTAGACAAAGATGTGGAGGAGCTCCTGCTTAACTTGAAAGAAGAATCCCTGCGAGAAGAATTAGGGCGCAAGATGCGGGAATTATATTTAGCGGAAGAGAATAAGAATCAAACAAAGCCATCGCAGATTTTGAAAGAGATAAAAGAAATAAATGATTTGATCCAGAATATTAAAAATAACCGCATAAAAAAATAATATGGCCAAAAAACCAAAGACCCACAAGAAGCACCGAAAGCTAAAGAAGAAAATCAAAAAAATAAAAAAGTCCCGACGCCCAAAGAGATCTGGGAAAATAAAGAAATTAACTTCGACTGAAAGAAAAAAAGAAAACTTAGATCAGCTCTCCAGCGGACTTATAGAAAAGGGGCGCAAAAGACGTTTTGTCACTTATGACGAGATATTGAAAACCTTCCCGGACATTGAAAATAATATTTTTTTTCTGGACGAACTTTATGAAAAGTTGGCCGCGGCGGGGATAGATGTGCTGGAGGGCGGGAATTTACTGAACCTTGATATTGATTCCGCGGATAAGGACTTAAACAAATCAGGGCTTTATGATTCTATCCAAATGTATCTAAAAGAAATAGGACAGTATCCGCTGATTCGAGCGACTGATGAGAAAGATCTTGCCAAGCGGATAGAAAAGGGCGACCTAGAAGCGAAAAATCTGCTAGCCCGGGCTAACCTGCGCCTAGTTGTTTCCATTGCCAAGAAATATGTAGGGAGGTCCGCCAACTTGACTCTACTCGACCTGATTCAGGAAGGAAATTTGGGATTATTCAAAGCCGTTGAAAAGTTTGATTGGAATAGGGGATTTAAGTTTTCTACTTACGCTACCTGGTGGATACGTCAGTCCATTACGCGCGCCCTGGCTGACCAGTCCCGTACTATCCGCATACCGGTGCACATGGTAGAAACGATTTCAAAATATAAGCAGACCCACCGAAGATTGAGTCAGGACTTGGGTCGGGAACCGCTAGCAGAGGAAATCGCCACTGAAATGGGTATTCCGGTTGAAAAAATTCACGTGATTGAAAATATCTCGCAGGAAACAGTGTCGCTCGAACAGCCGGTAGGGGACGATGACGATAAGTCAACGCTGGAGAACTTTATTCCGGATGATAAAATTTTGCGTCCAGACCAAGAGTCGTCTCGCCGCATTCTCTCTGATCAGATTCGCGAAGTGCTAAATGAACTTAGTCCGAAAGAACGTAAAATCCTAGAAATGCGCTATGGACTTCTAGACGGTATCCAGCACACGCTAGAGCGAGTAGGGGAGGAATTCGGAGTTACCCGCGAACGTATCCGCCAAATAGAAGCGAAGGTACACGAAAAACTCCGCCAGCACGATAAAATTTCTCGTCTAAAAAATTATTTTGATTAACCTCACCCCCAGCCCCTCCTTCGGAAGGAGGGGAAGAATCATGAATCCTCTCCTCCTAATTTAGGAGGAGTACCGTCCTTATCGGGGAGGTGGTTATTTTATCGCATTTAGCTTTTGTATTACCGTCTCGTAGGGTTGAGCGCCGGGAATAGTGCCTACCACTTTACCATTCACTAGTATGAAAGAGGAAGGAGTTCCGTTTACGCCCATGGTGACTCCGTCATCAACGTCCGCTTGAACTTTTGCTTTATATTTTCCACTCGCTAGGCAGGTATTGAAAGACGCAACATTGAGTCCTACATACTCCGCAATTTTTGGCAGTTCCGATGAATCCAGCCGATCGTTGGACGTTGTTACTTCAAAGACCCTGTCTGTATATTTCCAGAAAGCATCATTGCCCCCTTGTTCCCAAGCGCACTCGGTGGCTTCCGCTTCGTGAGGGGCCTTGGAGTGAAGCTGTGGAATCGGATAATGTCTGTAAACCCAAGCAACATTTTTATTATTTTCTATTACCCGATGCATCGTAGCGTGGAATACTTTACAATAAGGGCATTCAAGATCCGAGTATTCTAGTATGACTATCTTCGCGTTAGTGTTGCCTGTTATATGGTCCTCTTTAGAAATTGGCCTAGCTTCTAGAGCCACAGGCGTCGTTCCGGTGTTGTCGGCTTGCGGGGCGGCGGGCGGCGGGGTGCCTCCTTTAAGTAAAATTGCTCCCGCCACAATTAGCCCAGTCAGGACTATGGCGCCGGCTATCTGGAGTTGGTTATTATTTTGCTTAACGCTGTCGCCAATTTCATCCTTGTTTTCTTGCATGTTCTCTTCCACTTCTCGATTATAGCATTTTTTTAGAATATGGTATACTAATAACATTAGCGTTAAAACTGTCAGGGCTTGGTCGTTCCGGCAGAATTATTTATAAACTAACCCAATTAAAAACAATATGTGTGGATCAAATTGCGGTTGTTGTCATGAAGGTGGATGTAATACGTCTCTGGTTATAAAGATTTTATTAATCGTAGGAGCAGTCAACTGGGGTCTGGTGGGCCTGGGGATGCTTTTAGGCGACATGGACTGGAATGTCATTTATATGTTTCTAGGAGGAGTGCCGGTGGTTGAAGCGACGGTATATATCCTAGTAGGTGTGGCGGGCGTTATGAAACTATTTGGTTGTAAATGCAAAAAATGCAGAGAGGGTGTTTGTTCGGCTTGTGCGCCGGATGGCAGTAAGACGGAAGGAAATATGTAATTTGATGGCTTTTATTTCAAGTACCGTGTTTTATATGTTAATCTTTTTGTCTGTTTACGTGCAGATATTTTTTCTCGTTACCTTTCTGGAAAATAGGAAAAAAATAATTATTCGAAGCGAAAAAATGAAACTCGCTAAATATCCTGCCGTAACTATTGTGGTACCGTGTTGGAATGAAGAAAGAACTGTTTACAAGACAGTCCGTTCGCTACTTGATTTGAATTACCCGAAAGATAAATTAAAAATTTTCCTGGTGGACGACGGCTCGACTGACAGCACTTGGAGTATTATAAATAAATTTACCAAGTATCCGAACATCCAAATTTTCCGCAAAGAAAATGGTGGTAAATACACTGCGCTCAATCTAGGGTTGCAATACTTAGAAACGGATTTTTTTGGCGGGCTGGACGCTGACTCTTTTGTCGCTCCGGAGTCGCTTATCCGCATCATGAGTTATTATGAGAAGGACCCTGGGATTATGGCCGTAGTTCCTTCTGTCGCTGTGCATAGTCCCCAAAATATCCTTCAAAATGCCCAAACAGCCGAATATCATATGGGTATTTATTTTAAAAAAATGCTTAGTTTTTTAGGAGCGATCAATGTTACTCCCGGGCCTTTTACGATTTTTCGCAAGAAGGTCTTTGACGACTTAGGCCCATATAGACACGGGCACAATACGGAAGACATGGAGATTGCTTATCGCATGCAGAAAAATGATTATAAAATAGAACATTGCAATGATGCCTATGTTTATACTAACACCCCAACCACCATTAGAAAGCTTTACCGACAACGCTTACGCTGGATTTATGGTTTTATTAATAATACTATTGATTATCGCGGTGTTTTGTTTAGAAAAAAATATGGGAACTTTTCCCTTTTTACTTTACCCACCGGTATTATTTCTATCCTGACCGTCAGTTATCTTTTTTTTCGGGTAGCTTATAGTTTATTTAATTTTTTGTCCTCGAAAATCTTGGTTTTGCAGACCGTGGGATGGGGCCTTACGCCTTCGTTTTCTAATTTTGATTCATTTTTTATAAATGTACAATCCTCGCTACTTTTAGTTGTTTTTGTTTACTCTTTAGTTATTTTTGCCATAATTTTTGGGCAGAGAATGGCCGAAGGGAAATGGACATTCTCCCTTAACATGTTTTACTTTCTGTTCGTTTTTCGTATTCTCGCACCCTTTTGGCTTCTGAAGGCGATTTACAACACTATTATATCCAGAAGGCCGGCCTGGCGGTAAATACTAGATTATGAACAACAACATTGATTGGAAAAAATATTTGATTGTTTTTTTGATTACTATCAGCTTATTCCTTACCGCGAGCTATGTGAGTAATTATTTCGGTAACCGAAAAATTGATCAATTAAAATCAATTCAGGACAAAATATCCATTGACATCCTTTCCTCGGAAACACAATTCTCTCTGCTTTCCGAGCTTTCTTGTAAAAATATTTCTGATTCTGCGCTCTCGGGGGAGCTTGGTGAACTTGGGAGCAAACTAGAGTGGGGGCAGGAAAATTTAGGGGCCACGGAAGAGGTTTCCTATTTAAGGAAATACTATTCTCTGCTTCAAATCAAGGATTATCTTTTAATGAAGAAAATATCCGACCGCTGTAAAGTAAAATCCGCTTTTATTCTTTATTTTTATACCACGGCGGAGAATTGTAGCGAATGCGAAAGGGAAGAACTGGTGCTCACCGCGCTCCGGGAAAAATACCCGGAACTGCGGGTCTACTCATTTGATTACAGTACGGACCTCTCGGCGGTGAAAGCCATGCTTCAGATTTATAAAATAAAGGACACTTTATTGCCGGCCTTAGTGGTGGCTGACGACGTATTAACCGGATTTCATTCCCTGGAAGAACTAGAAGAGCGCATAAAAGAATCTTTCAAGCTTCAAGAAAAAGTGCCGGAGAAGGATAGCGAAAAGAATTCTTAAACTGGAGTCCTTATTAAAATCAGCTAGAACCTATTTTATCAGAAATTTGTGAGAAGGGGAAGCGTCACTTGCGCGGCAATCAACCAAAGTTCTTCATCTTGCATTATGCAACTTCTCGATCTATAATTAAAATATGATTTCCGAAGGTCAAAAAGTCTGTTTTTAGAAAAACTTTAAACAATGAATACTCAAAGAAAAAAAATAGTCAAATTAAATCTGGTTACCGTCAGTATATTATTCATCGCAGTTGGTATGGCAGTTTATTTTACTTTAATTCTGCCAAAGCCAGTGTTGGGCAGTCTCAGTTGGCCTCTAGCAAAACCTGTTGTTCCGGTTCTCAATGATTGGAATATTGACAGTCCATTGCCCGGCTACAATGTCATCTATTGTCCTTCTCCGCCAAAAGGTGATTGCCGCGGCACGGCTGACAATGACTGGATTGTGGGAACCAACAACAATGATAGGATTTACGCAGGTAGCGGCGATGATTTTGTTTGGGGCAAAGCTGGAGACGACAAGATATATTTAGGAAGTGGAGATGATGTTGGAATTGGCGGGGAAGGTAATGACGAAATAAGCGGAGGCGCAGGTAATGATATATTAATCGGTGGGAACCTGATAGTTTCAGAAGGCACAGGTTCTTTAACGGGTGTTGTAATAGCTCTTGACTGGGCAGAGTCGTTTAGCGGTAATGATCGCTTAAATGGCGAACAGGGCAATGATAATCTACAAGGTCAGGACGGCAATGATGTTATTTACGGAAAAAAGGGCAATGACCTTTTAATCGCTGGTTCGGGCAATGACTATGATGTGAGCGGGGGAGATGGTGATGATTTTATAGATGGGGGTCCTGGCGACGATCGTGTTGACGGTCGTAGCGGAAGCGACACTGTTCTTGGCGGGGAAGGTAATGACGCAGTGTATGATTATGGCTCAATATTTGAAGGTAACTGCGTGAATGGTGGCCCCGGTTATGATACTTATGTCAAGGCCGAAGGCGTTGGTAATAATTTAATCATTAGCGGCGAGGATGGCGCCAAAGCAGTTTACAGCGGGAACGGCAGCGATATCTTAAATATTTTTAATGGCGCGGCTGATTCTGATGTTTCTGCTCGTCTCGGTAACGACACTGTCTATCGCGATATTGGTCTTGACGTGAAGATCCGCGGCGCCGAGGTAATTTTAGACGGGCCGGCTCCCATAGAATTTACATCCTGTCCAGCAGAAGGGATAGAAGAAGAAATAATGCCACTATAGTATTAATTGTTCAATGTCATTTATTGAGCTGGTGGTTGCTTTTGATCCTCGCTGGTGCGGTTTTACAACCACACCTGAATTTTTTTGAGTAGAACTCTGATTGATTGCCACGCTTTGCGCGACACTGTGTTCAATCGTCGAAATTTTTGATAAAATAGGTTCTAGCTGATTTTAATTGCGGAGCCGGAAGAGGGACTCGAACCCACGACCCGCTCTTTACAAAAGAGCCGCTCTACCAACTGAGCTATTCCGGCAACACTAACCAATCTACCATATTTACGAATTTTTTTCCTCTTCTCGTATCTTGTGTTTTATTTCCCGTATCTTGTGTTTATAGTCCGAGATCATTTTCAGGAATTTGGAAACCTCGCCTGTCTCCGCCATTGTTCCATTTCCGTTTTTGTTCTGTAACTCCTTAATTTTGGCCTTCAATTTACCGTATTGATCTTTGGCAAAATTGAGGGATTTTACATAGGAACGGACAACAGCTACCAGGGCCGCATGCTCTAATCTTTTTGCATTGGCTATCGCTGTCTGTCTTATTTTCTGTAAATCCGGCACAAAAACATGTCTATGCTCTTGGGGCACTGTTTGCCCGTTTTTCACCAGTGCCAGTTTTCGTCCAATCATAAAAATAATGGAGGCCAGAGAGATAAAAAACAATGTTAAAAAGATATACATCCCGTTAGAAATAGGAAATGCTCCGCATTTCCGTAGTTATATAATTTTTAATTGAAAGTTTTAACATATATGATTTCTAACGGGATACATATTTATATTAGATAGAATAGCGTTTTACTTCTTTTATTTTTGCTTTGTTTTTTGCCAAAAGCACGGCGATGGTTTCGTCGGCATTTTTTATGAATGGCTGTTCTAGCAACGTCTTTTCTTTGAAATAGGTGTTTATTTTACCATGGAGCATTTTCTTTTTTATTTCAGGCGGTTTATCTCCATTCTCCACTTCTTTTTTGAAAATCTCGTACATAGTAGTTCTGACATCCTCAGTGATCTCTTCAGGGGACATGTATTCCGGTTTCATGGCCGTGATGTGCATGGCAATGTCCTTTGCCAGCTCTGTATTCCCGCCATCCAAGGATACAATAACACCTATTTTATTATTATGCACATAAGTGCCCAAAATTTCTCCTTCTACTTCATATACTTCACCCAGTGCGATGTTTTCTCCGGTCTTCTGGATTATAGGATCAATCATATCTTTAGCACTTTTTTTCATACTCTCTGCGCCCTCTTTTAGAATCTTATCGGTCAAGGCCGAAAGTAGCTTAACAAAATCCTCGTTTCTAGAAACGAAATCGGTCTCACAATGAAGAGATACCAGTACTGATTTATTAGTATTTCCCTTAATCATAACCGCGCCATCCTTGACTTCGCGCCCCGCTTTTTTCATAGCAATATCCGAACTCGTCTTTTTCAAGATAGCCAGCGCTTTTTTCATATCACCCTCGGCCTCTTCGAGCGCGCGCTTGCACTGCATTACCGAAATACCTGTGCCATCGCGGAGCTCTTTTATTTGCTCTGTAGTAATGATTGAGGACATATTTTTTATTCTTTTTTGGTTTCTTTTTGAAGAGGTACCGATGCCTGGCCCTCTTTATATGCTTTAACAATGGATGCGGTAAATAGGTTGATAGATGGAATAGAGGCATCGTTGCCGAGTATGGGGTAGTCAATGCTTTTAATATTTGAGTCGGAATTGACCAAGGCCACTACCGGCACACCCCCATTCACGCCTTCAGTCAGGGCGATATATTCGCTCTTCGCATCTACAATAAACAACGCGTCCGGGGTCTTTTTCAGGCCAATCAGACCGCCATAATACTTGGCGAGTTTTTCCATTTTTTTAGCCATAACCACTCGTTCTTTTTTTGTATACTTGTCCAAGCCGCCTTCCGCATTTTCTTTTCTATAATTTTCAAGTTCGTTAATTCTTTTTTTAATTTCAGAGAAGTTAGAAATCGTGCCTCCAATCCAACGTTCAATCACATAAGGCATGCCCAAGGCCTCCGCTCCATTTTTTACTGCAGTTCTCGCTTCGGGTTTAGTGCCGACGAAAAGAACGGTCTTTCCTTTTGCCCCCAGACCTTTTACAAACTCTGCAGCATTATCGAGCATCACTATTGTTTTTTCAAGGTTGATGATGTCTCCTTTATTTTTGGTGGCATATATATATGGGGAAACAGAAGGATGTCTCCTTTGCTTTCCATAGCCGTAATGCACCCCAGCACCAAACATCTGTTCTATCCGAGCCTGCCCGAATGAGTCGTTCAGGCGGGTATCGGCGCTCTTTTCGGTATTTTTTGCTTTTTGCATCCCGTTAGAAATATATATATTAAGCTTATAAATAATACATCCCGATAGTGAATTTCTAACGGGATTGCATAAGGATTATCCTAGCAGAAAGTTTAACCTTTTGCAACCTTGATTTTACTGTGGTTTTTTTGTTTGACTTTTTGCATCGGGGGGTATTATTATAGATATTATTAAATAATTTTACTATTCAGTATTTCTTTGTATATTCCTAAATATCATCAAGACGCGGAAGGAGAAATAGATATTAACTTTAATTAAAAATGTTAGGCAAGATCTGAGTGTATAAAAATTCAGCATATGCTATAATTCTGTACATATGCACAAAAAAGGGTACATAGAAAGATTGAAGGACTTTTTGAATTCTGACACCAAAGAAGCAAAAATCGCCACCGTTGCTCTTTGCGTACTTGCATTAGCTTCAATCCCCGTGCTTGTAGTGGGAGCAGGAGCGATGGGCAATGCAGTGCAGATCTTCAAGATATTTAAGGGTTCAAAAAAATATTCCAAAACACAAATCAGAAGCGCGGTGAATAGTATAAAGAGCCAAAAACTTATAGAATACATAATAGACAAAAATGGCAAAACAGTTGTAAAAATTACCAAAAAAGGAAAAACTAAACTAAGAGCTTTCTCTATTGATCTTATGGAAATAAAAAAACCAAAAAAATGGGACGGGAAATGGCGACTGGCAATGTTTGATATTCCCATGAGATTTACAAAAGGCAGAGAGGCCTTGAGGTATCACCTGAAAGACCTAAATTTTTTCCAATTCCAAAAATCCGCTTGGATTTATCCTTATCCCTGTGAGGATGAAATTATTTTCATCGCTGACTTCTTTGGAGTAGGGAAGTATGTAGAAATTTTAACGGTAGAAAGTATTTTGAGAGAAGAAAGAATAAAGAAGTATTTTTCTCTTCTACATGTATAAGATTCTAGCATATGCGGAAAAGTTATACTGATATTAAGGGGGTCATCCTAGTAGAAAGTTTAACCTTTTGCAACTTTTAATTTTTTTAGATTTCCTTTTGACCAAAAGGGTTTTTTCGGGTAAGATGCAAGTATGACTAACAGCATGAAACAATCGCATCTTTTTACTAAAACTAAAAAAGAAGCCCCGACGGACGAAGTATCAAAAAATGCCGAATTACTAATACGCGGCGGCTTTATCCATAAGGAAATGGCCGGGATTTATAGTTATTTGCCTTTAGGCCTTCGGGTATTAAAAAAGATTGAAAATATCATCCGGGAAGAGGTGAATACAGTCGGCGGGCAGGAGGTCTCAATGACCACCCTGCAAAACCCGGAACTTTGGGAAAAAACAAATCGCTGGTCTGATGAAGCCGTGGATTGTTGGTTTAAGACAAAATTAAAAAACGATGCAGAACTCGGACTTGGCTTTTCCCACGAAGAGCCGTTAGTAAACATCCTTACTAATTTTATTTCTTCATATAAGGACTTGCCAATATCCATCTATCAATTTCAAACAAAATTTAGAAATGAGCTTCGGGCAAAATCAGGGCTCCTGCGGGGTAGAGAATTTTTTATGAAAGACATGTATTCTTTTCATACTGACCCAAAGGACTTTAATAATTTCTACGAGAAGATGAAAAATGTCTACAAAAATATTTTTCAAAGAGTCGGCATTGGGCATATTACTTACCTTACTTTTGCTTCCGGCGGTATTTTCTCAAAATATTCGCATGAATTTCAGACCATCACTCCGGCCGGGGAAGATACAATTTATATAAATGAACAAAATGGTATTGCCGTGAATAAAGAGGTCTTGAATGACGAGGTGTTGAAAAACTTAGGGCTCGAGAAGGATAAGTTGGTTGAGCGCCGAGCCATAGAGGTGGGTAATATTTTTGAGTTGAAAGATAAATTTTCCAAACCTTTGGACCTATCTTTTAAGGACCTTAAGGGCCAAAAACACGATGTTTTAATGGGGTGCTATGGTATAGGCCTAGGACGGCTTATGGGCGCGGTGGTGGAGGCCCTGGCTGACGAGAGGGGTATAATTTGGCCGGAAACGATTGCGCCTTTTTCTCTTCATTTACTTTCTCTCGGGGAGGGTTCGGCTGTCTTGCAAGAGGCAGATAAGGTCTATAAGAATTTATCAAAAAATGGCCTTGAGGTTTTATTTGATGACCGACTGGAGGTATCGGCGGGAGAAAAATTTGCGGACTCTGATTTGCTGGGAATTCCCTGGCGGGCGGTGGTTTCCGAACGTAGCTTAAAAGAGGGCGGAGTAGAAATTAAAAAACGTACCGAAGAAAAAGGAAAGATTGTGTCGGTGAACAAATTACTAAAACTGCTAGCGCCTAGGGTCTAACGCCTGTATTTTTCATGTTCAACAAACTTTATAAATTAATTTCAAACGACATCGGTATTGACTTGGGTACTTCCAACACCCTGGTGTATTTGAAAGGGCATGGCATTGTCATCAACGAGCCGTCGGTGGTGGCGGTGAACATGAAGACCAACCAAGTGCTGGCCGTGGGCACGCAGGCCAAAGAAATGTTGGGTCGCACACCGGGACATATCAAGGCGATTCGCCCCTTGGTGGATGGCGTTATTTCTGATTTTGAAGTTACGGAAGAAATGCTTTCTTACTTAATCAGCAAAGCGGACAAAATGTCAAAAAAACTGGGTAAACCGAGAGTAGTAGTCGGCGTGCCGTCCGGCACGACCAATGTGGAAACGCGCGCTGTCTATGATGCGGCTCGTTCGGCCGGGGCGAGAAAGGTTTTCCTGGTGGAAGAACCGATGGCCGCCGCTATCGGCATTCGCCTACCCATTAAAGAGCCAGTGGGTTCCATGATTATAGACATTGGAGGGGGAACGACAGATATTGCCGTGATTTCGCTCGGCGGGATTGTTAAATCAAAAAATCTGAAAATAGCCGGAGATCGCTTGAACAACGATATTATAAGCTACATGCGCGATGAGTTTAAGATATTGATCGGCGAGCGAACGGCTGAGATGGTAAAAATCGCTATTGGTTCGGCCCTCCCTGGGGAATATATGGAGACAGAGGTCCATGGGCGCGACCTTCTAACCGGGCTTCCCCGAGAAGTAGTGGTAACGGATTCGGATGTTCGCGAGGCGATAGCATTGTCCATCCGAGAGCTGGTAGATGGGGTCAAAGATATGCTGGAGACAACCCCGCCGGAAATTCTCTCCGACATTATGCAGAGGGGGATAACGCTCTCCGGCGGCGGCGCCCTGCTTCCGGGACTTGACCAGCTCCTCCAGGGCGTTCTGAAAATCTCGGTTTACGTAGTGGATGATCCGCTTTCCTCCGTGGCGCGGGGTACCGGAATAATTCTGGACGATCTAGAATCCTACCGCGACCTTTTGATAAAGAACCAAGATGAGTTACCTCCAAGATAGAAAAACAAAAAGAAAAAAAACGTTAAACATAATACTGGGCGTTTTGTTTTTACTTATCCTGTTTTATTTTAGAACCAGTATCTTTTTTGGCCTTTCTTACTTCTCCAGTACCGTTTTCCGTCCTGTTTTAGGCCTGGGCAACAATGTTGGCAGTAAATTTTCCGGTCTATCTTCCTTTTTTATTTCTAAAAATTCTCTACTAAAAGAAAATGAAGACCTAAAATCACAACTTCTTGAAAAAGATGCATCAACGTCAAATTATAATGCTCTTCTAGATGAGAATGAAAAAATGAAAGAAATTTTAGGCAGAAAAAAAGATAATACTTCTATGATTTTGTCCGCTATACTCGAGAAGCCCAATCAAAGTCCCTATGACACCCTTATTATTGACGTTGGGGCAAATAAAAATATTAAACAGGGTAAGGTGGTTTTTGCGCTTGGTAATATTCCCATCGGCCATGTGAGTGCAGTATATCCTTACTCCTCAAAAGTGACTTTATTTTCAACTTGGGGAGAGAAAACAGAAGTAGTAGTTGAAGGCCGGAATGTTTTTATGTCCATCACGGGAAGAGGGGGAGGAAATTTTGAAATGATTGTGCCCAGGGACTTTGTTTTAGGAAAAGGAACTACGGTGATCTTGCCGGGGATTATACCTTACGTCGTTGGAATAGTTGAAACAATTATTTCCGACCCGCGCGACGCTTTTACCAAGGCGCTACTGGTGAGTCCGGTAAATATCCAAGAGCTTAAATTTGTGCAAGTGCAGATGTAAGTTTTGAGTATTATCACTTTAAGACGGCCGTCAAATTTGATAACAAAAAGTTATGGAATTTAGAATTGAGAAAAAATTAAAGGGAGCACTGGGAAGGGCAGGGGTTCTTACCACGGCGCACGGGATTACACATACTCCCGCTTTTGTGCCGGTGGCGACCAAGGCGTCGGTGAAGGCACTTACACCCGAACAGGTGGCGGATTTGGGCGCGGAAGTGGTGCTCGGCAACACTTACCATTTATATTTACAGCCCGGGGATGAATTAGTAGCGAAGGCTGGGGGCATAGGTAAATTTATGAATTGGCCGGGCGTTACCATGACGGACTCTGGCGGTTTCCAAGTTTTCTCGCTCGGCGCGGCTTTTTGGAAGAATGTTTCGAAAATCGCAAATTCAATATCCTCTCGCCCTGCGAAGGGGGAGCAAGAGGGGGTTGGGGCTCTCGCTAAAATTGATGAGGATGGAGTTTCCTTCAAGTCGCACCTCGACGGTTCTATCCACTACATTACTCCGGAGAAATCAATCCAAATTCAGCACAACCTGGGCGCGGATATAATTTTTGCCTTTGATGAATGCACTTCGCCCATGGAGGATTTGCGTTATCAAGAAGAAGCGCTAGCGCGTACGCACCGATGGGCAGAGCGGAGCTTGGAAGAACATAAAAAACTTAGCATCGCTTCTTCCGATTTTTCTTCGCTCCTCCCTCGCGAGAGTACTCGCGGGGTCCCACACTCAGAAAAGCTCGAAAGAAGCTCGACTAAGCATGCGGGCTCGGTCCCAAGAGCTCCCGCCCTCTTCGGCATCGTACAGGGTGGACGAGATGAAAATTTGCGAAAAAAATCTGCCAAATTTATCGGGGATCTGGATTTTGACGGCTTTGGCATTGGTGGTTCGTTCATGAAAGAAGATATTCATAGCGCTGTTAGATGGGTGAATGAAATTCTACCGGAAGGAAAGCCCCGGCACCTACTCGGCATTGGTGAACCAGAAGACCTTTTTCTCGGAGTAGAGAATGGGGTGGACCTTTTTGACTGCGTGGCTCCCACCCGGAATGCCCGAAACGGCGCGCTTTACACTAGAGAAGGGAGAATAAATATAAACAATGCCAAATATAAAAATGACTTTTCCCCGATTGAAAAGGATTGTCAGTGTTATACTTGTAGCGGGAAAAGGCAAGACCTTAAGGGAGCCCAAGGTCTTGCCTTGAGGAGCTACGGTTATTCTCGCGCCTATCTTTCGCATCTTTTTCACGGGAAAGAAATGCTGGCCGGCACGCTGGCCTCAATCCACAACTTGTATTTCATAATCAATCTAGTTAAAAAAATCCGCCAGTCCATTCTACTTGACCACTTTTTCGAATTCAAAAAAGAGTTTTTGGAAGAGTACTTGAAATAACTTACTACGGTTTTAACGCTTTCTCTTTTTTCTTGTCGCCTCCTATCTGCACGGGCAAATCTTTTTCTAGGGCTTTAAGATCAATCTTTTTTAATTCTTTTTCTTTGGCGTCTTTCTGGCTTCCCAATACTTTATGTTCTTCCGTATTTAATACTCCACAGTCCTTGAATTTCTTGCCAGAGTCGCAAGGGCAGGGGTCCTGCGGAACATATTTGTTTATCGCAATAACTTTCGTCGGCTTGAAACCGTTAAAGAAAGAAGAGGAAGCAGTGGTGTAAGCCCCCATGTTTTCCGCATAGAGCATATCGCCGATTTCCAAGTCCTCCGGGAGCTCGTCCGCCAGGGAAATAGTGTCAAAAGCATCACAAGTCGGGCCGAAAGTGGCGCAGACCTTATTTTCCCCGTCCTTAAAAGAATGCAGAGGATAATTTTGATGATCATAAATTTGTCCGGAGAAAGTATTATACACCCCGTCGTCTAGGTAGTAGCAGGTTTTGCCGTCGCGGACGGATTTGCCGATAATCTTCGTTACCAAGGTACAGGCGGTGGCTACCATCAAGCGGCCGGGTTCGGCAATTACGTCCACATCACCGTTGAAGAGTCGTTTTATTTCTGAATTTAATTTTCTGGCTAGCATCGGGAAGGACTTTGACTCCGAATTGTATTTCACCGGGAAACCGCCACCAATGTCCAAGACCTTCATTTTTTGCCCGTCTTTATCTATGAAACCGATATCAAGATTTCTCAACTTTGCTTCCTTAAAAATTGAAGAGGAAAGCATCAAGGCCTGAGTGTAATTTTCAAAATTACTACACTGACTGCCGACGTGAAAACTGATGCCTTCCACGCCGAGTCCCATACTTATCGCGTCTGCCATCAGATCCACGGCCTCTCCGGGGTCAACGCCGAATTTACTAGAGAGCTCTACCATGGAGCCGGTATTCGGCACGCGAATGCGGAGTACTAGACGCACATCCGGAGCATGTTTCTTTATTTTTTTTAATTCTTCAATGTTGTCGAAAGTGACCAGCGGTTTATAGACATTTAGTTTAGAGAGTACGGACGCCGGCTTGATAGTATTGGCGTAAATAATATTGTCCCAGATATATTGCTGGCGTTCTTTCTCCGGCAAGTGCTTAATATTGTTATAAACCATCATAAACTCTCTAAAAGAGGCCACGTCAAAACTAGCCCCCATATCGTACATGGTTTTCACGATATCCGAGTCCGAATTTGCCTTCACGGCAAAGTACGCTTGCACATCCGGCAACCTCTCCCGGAAGTCCAAGTAATTTTGCCTTAACTTTTCGTGGTCCACGACCAAAAGCGGCGTGCCACACTTCCCGGCGAGTTCCTGTAATTGTTTTTTTTGCTGTACGTTCATTTCTTTATCTTATAATTTTTTTGTTGCTAATAATTCTTAATTGACCCATTGCACTAAAACGACGAATGTGTTGCCAACTAAAATAATTGTAGCAACTACATTTTCAATGTCAATACTTTTTAGTAAAAACTCTACGGCAAAAATAGAAAGTTTTCAAATTGCCAAGGATCCGGGTTGGGAACGCTGGCGGGATTTTCTTTGAAGTAGACCGTGCGGTTTTTAAGCGGGGTCCAGTCAGAAGGGGTGGAAATAAAATTCCCAAGATAAGGCTTGGCAATGTCTAAAACAAAATCGTGCGGCAAATCGTCCGGTAAGTTTATGCCTTTTTTCGGATTCTCCATCATCCAGAGCACTGCCGCAAGCATGCCAGCAGCCACCTGGAGCGTAGTAGCATTTTGTTCCGGCACAAGCCGGCGGGCTTCTTCAATAGATAGGTCGCTACCAGTCCACCAGGAACCGTACGGATGTCCCATTAGTAATGCCCCCAAAATATCCGCGCCGGAAGTTATTTCACTTCCCATAATGCGGAGCTTTGGCGGTAGTACATAATTGCGCCCGCGCAATTCATGGAGCGATGAGATGGTCTCGTGACAGGGCATATAGGCATAGTGGACGGTTGGACGAAAAACTGCTTTTTTATTTTCCTCATTGCCTTCCCAGACAGTTAAACGGTCGGAAATACCGAAGGCCTCACCATGACGGATGACCATCCCGACGATTTCCTGATCCGGGATCCAGGACCGGACCCAGGTATTCATTCCCATCTGCCCCAAAAAGATTTGATTTCGGGGACCGCTCCTCGGAACATGCGCTAAGTTCGGAAGTTTTTTCTCGTGTGTACCCCAGCCCATTTCCGCCGGCGCAGTGCCTTCCTCTCGGAGTCCTTCAATGCTCCAAGTGCCGACGAATTCATCCACTTCTTTTGGCCTGTTTGTTATTTGAGTATCGCGTTCGCTACAATGGATTACTTTTACTTCCATTTTTTTTGCCAGCTTAGCGAAGTCCCTATTTTTTATATAAAGTTTGATTTCTTTTTCATCCTCCGGCGTTACTTTTTTATCTTTGATTAATTTCTCTCCTATGTCCATCAGACCTTGCTTTACGAAATGGGAAATGAGCCCCGGGTTGGCGCCATGGTCCACTACCGCGGACGGCCCGTTTTGCCAGTCCTTAGACAATTCTTTTATTTGCATCTGTCTGAAATAGAGTGATTTCTCCAGTGGGCTTTTACTTTTCAAGCCGGCAAAAGGATTCCATTCTTCCACCGAAGTATTGGCGTATAAAACACTATGATTATGGCACCAAGTCAGTATCTCATTACAGCCGATATTCCAGGCCAAATCAATAATCAGGCCTCCGTCGTCCACATAATTCCCCAGAACAGTATCCATGTTTTTTTCCGTGATTTTCTCCCGCACAAAATTAATTCCTTTATCGGTGAATTTCTTTAAGGCCTTGGCCTTGTCTTCAAAATCAAGCACGGTAATATTTTTGAGCGAAACATCAATTTTATCCAAAAGAATCGGTAAAGTGCACTGCGCGACCGAACCGTAGCCGATGATTAGAATTTTGTGATTAAATTTTTTCTTCACAATTTAATTGTAGAGCAATTGAAACTGTTGTCAAGTAAAAATGTGCTATAATTTATAAAATTCGCAAAATAAAAAATGCAAACCAAAAATAATTTTTCTATTCCCGTTGTGCTCGCTTTTCTGATTTTCGGATTCTTTTTTATTAATTATGTTCCCAAGAACTTCAATCCTGGAAAAATTAAATATGTAAATATTGCTGGCCAAAAGTTGGAAGTTGAGTTGGCTTTAACTCCCGAAGAGCAGGCGCAGGGACTCGGGGGCAAAACGGGATTGGGGGGGAATGAAGGCATGCTTTTTGTTTTTGAGCGACCAGAGAAGCATTACTTCTGGATGAAAGGTATGAACTTTGCGATTGATATAATTTGGCTTAATGAGGACCTACGCGTGATTTATATAAAAAAAGACGCAAAACCGGATAATTTCTTAGAGACCTATGGCCCGGATGAAAATTCCAAATATGTTCTGGAGGTGAATGCCGGATTTTCCGACAAACACAATCTGAAAGTTGGGAACGAGGTTCGATTTTCATATTGATAATAATATTAGCAATAAGAAGCGGTCGCGTACTAATGCTAAATTTAATTTTGTAAAAGAAAATCCCCCGCTTTTGGCGGGGGACTCTCATTTTTTTGCAGGTGTCTATAAGCCGAATTCTGTTTTCTAGCCGAAGCTAGAATGATGCAATTTATCTAGGTCCGAGGTTGCCCCAGGACTCAAGCGATTCTCCCTGACCGAAGTCAGGACACGATCTTGCACAGAAGTAAGTATTTAGCTTCGACGCCTCAAGTAAACCTAAAGGTCGGAGTCCCGACTTTTTACGTCGGGACCGTTTCAGCCGGACTTAACCGGGTCGTTTCTGTTCGCAACTCCATATCACTATGGAAGGGCATTACCCTTTACTTTTCCAGAATAAACTGGTCTGTGTTCGGACTTTCCTCTCCGACCTAAATCGGAGTAGCTATCCAACACCTGCCGGAGCAGTATAACACGCTTGCTTTTTTATTTCAAATATGCTATACTTCTAGGGTGAGTGTGAGGTTAAACTCACATTTATCGTAGCAATGTATGTGCCGCAAAAGGCGCCGCTAGATTTATCTTGAGGCGCTTTTTGTTTTAATTATCTTATTTATACTTTTTATTCTTTATGGGTTTCCGGACTTGCGAAACAGCAATCAATTGCTTTTTTGCCGTTTCCACAGGGGCACATTTCGCCTTTACCGCAACACTCCACGTATGATTTGCCAGAACCACATGGGCATTTTGCCTTTAATTTTTCATACATTGTTTGATCAGCCATATTATTTTAAGAAGTTATTTATAAGCCAACACGCGACCTTTGTTTCCAATTATAATATTATTTTAATTTTTAAGCCAGAGATGATATAATTTTCTTATGTACATAATTTATGCTCTACCGGTTTCGGGCTCCTGCTTGTATTCATCGGTACGCTCCTCGTGGCTGTGCCCTGGGAAAAGATTCAGAAGTTGCTCTCTTAATATTTTTTGTTTTGTGTGTATACTAGCAAGAGAAAGGAGGGGCCATGGCTGAAACCAAGGACAAGTTCATGTCGGACAAGCCCCCGTGGTTCTTGTTAATACTCATCATTGTGGCAATCTGCGCGCTTGAGTATTTTTTCCCGTGGTACACAGTCACCACTTTGAAATGGGCCATCATCATAATCGGTGGCGGCGTTGTTCTATCAATCCCGTCGCTGATCGTGACAGGTCTTCTCACGAATTTCTTCGAGAGGCCTTTGGTCGGAAAGGTGGGTGGCCTTGCTGTCGGACTGGTCATTGCCGCTTGCCTCTGGTGGCTCTGGCATCAAAGTCAATAGTGCACACAGACCCCCGGACGCGTTTCGCGTTCGGGTGGCTGTGATTAAATTATATTAAATTTCGACGCTCAGTTTAGTTAGAAAACTTTAAGTAAAAAACATTGCTCCGGGGGTAGGGATCGAACCTACGACCAATCGCTTACACTTTATCTTCTATTACTAGAAGTGTGGACTATATCATCTCCATGTTTTTAGATTTTTCTAAAAAGTTAGGAGCAAGGCGCTTCCATCGATGCTACATCGATGTACTCCAATAAATGGATAGTCTCTACACCTTCCCCAACTTTATGTCGGGGCTTGGCTCGGGATTACCCTGCACTAGGGCTTCCCCGAATTCACCTCGTTTTTCAACCTATTTTTCAATAGGAAGCTGCGTAATACCGTCGTGTACTTCCATGTGGCAGTTGGCACATATGAGAACACATTTATCAATTTCTTTTTTAATGCGTTCCCAAGATCGTGTTAACCCCCTAGAAGAAAGATCAAATTCTTTATTCTTTGGATTGACGTGATGAAAACTTAATGCTCTCTGGCACCTTTTATAGCCACACAAAATACACTTACCGCCTTTATATTCTCTGGCCATTTCACGAAGTTTCTTTCTTCGTCTACTTACAGCCAGAACCATATATTCTCGGCGATCGGCATATGTTCGTTTTTCTACTCTTTTCTTCTTGGTATATACAAGTAGATTATACCACGAACTTCCGACACAGGCGACCGCTCTACCGCTGAGCTACCCCGGAACGGTATTTTTTACTCTTTAAATTTCTAAAGAACTTTTATCATCTTAACAGAAATTAGCCAAAAAACAACAGTAGAATTTGCATTCTTGGGAAAATAAGATAGAATGTCGGGGTAGTTATAAAGTAATAAAAACGATTTTTAAAACATAACTTGATTGATGTGGTGGGCCCTTAGCTCATCTGGTAGAGCGCCTCTTTTGCAAAGAGGAGGTAAGGAGTTCGAGTCTCCTAGGGTCCACCACAGAAATTGATCAATATAGACGATAAAATATTGAGCAAGGGGAGTCCTTGCTCGATTTGTATGCATGGCGAGAACTGTCCTTGTAGGACTTTAAGCCATACTTCCAAGTGAATGAGATTATTATATCAAGAAGGATTATTTAGTTAACACCATTCGAACATCGTCCTTCCAGCCGTAGCTACGAGCGAGGTCAAGTTCGGAGCTAGTTAAGTTTTTTTTTGCTATAATAAACCCAATGGATAAAGTAAAATTTACCGAGAATCCGTGGTCTTTAGAGCCAAAGAATATTTTTGCTAAACTTGAGACATCTCCACAAGGATTATCGGAACAAGAAGCTCTGCGTCGGTTGAAAATTTACGGGAAGAATATTTTTCATAAACAAGAGAGACAAAGCACAGTCGCCATTTTTCTAAAACAGCTTACAAACCCCCTCATTTTTATTTTAATTGCAGCGGGAATCATCACGATGGTGCTTCAAGAGTGGATCGAGGTTGTTGTGATTACACTAGCAGTGCTTGTAAATACGGGTTTGGGATTTTACCGCGAGTATCATGCGGAAAACACTCTTGAAAAATTAAGTAGCTTTATTAAGGACCGCTCGCGAGTTATTCGCGACAATCACGAAGCAGAAATTGACTCAGAAATGCTGGCGCCGGGGGATGTGATAAAGCTTTCTTATGGTAGCCGAGTATCCGCGGATGCGAGAATCATCAATGCCAACAATATAAGTACTGACGAGTCCATCTTGACCGGGGAATCGACCCCGGTACAAAAGTCCGGAGAAGCTAATCCTGTTTCGGCTTCCGTTTCTGAACGCACCAACATGGTGCATGCAGGCACTCTAACCATCGACGGTTTTGCCACTGCTGTCGTTATTTCAACCGGCGATAGAACAGAAATAGGAAAAATTGCCGGGTTGGTTTCCGGTATTCATAGAGTTAAGACCCCGATTCAGAAAGGTTTGTCCCGACTGGCATGGATTATTTTTGCGATTGTTATCATGATAGTTGTCGGTATTTTTATCCTTGGTATTTACCGTGGAGAATCAATTTCTGGCATGTTGGTGCTCTCTGTCGCCGTAGCTGTCGGTGCAGTGCCCGAGGCGCTTCCGATTGCCCTTACGGTAATCCTTTCTATAGGAGCGGAACGTATTGCCAAAAAACGCGGGATTACTCGCACTCTTATCGCGGCGGAAACACTTGGCTCAACGAGTGTAATTATGACGGACAAAACCGGCACTCTGACTGAAGCAAATATGCGTTTGGTCGGGATCTATACCGTAGACGAACTTGTGTCCGGGGATACCGGGGGAGTGGCCTATAATGAAAGCGATCAGAAAGTTCTCGAAATGGCGCTTGCCAATGTGGATGTCTTGATTGAAAATCCAGAAAGCGAAATATCAGCATGGACTTTTAAGGGAAAACCTTTTGAGGTTAATATCGTTAAAACCGCAAGAGACAACGGGCTTGATGTTTCCCGTTTTAGTATCAATGGAAATTCACAAATTTTAATTCCCTTTAATTCTTCACACAAATTTTCTGTTTCAATGCTTGGTGACCTTTTTATAATTATGGGAGCGCCGGATATCTTGCTTTCAAGATCAAAAATAGACCCTCCAACATATAATAAAATTGAATCATGGATAACCAAAGCGAGCGAAGAAGGAAAAAGGTTAATTGCGATTGGCCAAAAATCATCCGTGATTACCTTGGTCTCCGAGGTGGAAAACATTGAGTTTATCGGTATCTTGGCTTTTCATGATCCGGTGCGTAAAGAGGTGCCAGCGGCGATAAGGAGCATTGAATCACTCGGCACGCGTATTGTCATGGTTACTGGTGACTTGAAAGGCACCGCTATCTCTGTTGCGCGCGAGATTGGCTGGAATGTAGCCCCACACGAAGTGCTTACGGGGCACGACTTACAAACCATTTCCGACGAGGTCTTGCTTGATACTATTCCATCAATTAAAATTTTTGCCCGAGTGACACCGGAAGACAAATTGCGTATTGGCCTTTTGTACCGCAAGCTCGGCGAAGTCGTGGCTATGACAGGGGACGGAGTAAACGACGCACCGTCGCTCAAAGCCATGGACATAGGGGTAGCGCTTGGTTCCGGTAGCGATGTGGCAAAAAGCGCGGCGGACCTTGTACTACTAGATGATAATTTTAAAACCATCAGCATGGCTATACACGAAGGCCGCAGAATTTTAGTGAATATCCGTAAGACATTTGTTTACCTAATGTCCAATTCACTCGATGAAGTATTTGTTATCGGCGGGAGTTTGCTAGTGGGTATTGCATTACCGCTCTCCGCGCTCCAAATTATTTGGGTCAATTTATTTACCGGCAGTTTACCGGCGCTTGCCTTTGCCTATGATGAGGACTTTAACCATGAAATGTCAAAGAGGCATACTCTAAAATCAATTTTTACCCGTGAAGTGAATATCCTTACATTTGGCATAGGCATATTCAGTTCGTTGCTGTTATTTATTATGTATTATGCTCTGCTACACTTTGGGGTCGAGCTTTCCTTAGCGCGATCGGTATTTTTTGTTTGCTTTGCATCATATATTCTGGTTATTGCTTTTTCATTTCGCAGTTTACACAAACCACTTTTTTCTTACCCCGTATTTTCAAACAAAAAACTGAACCAAAGCGTCCTTCTCGCTATCCTAGTATTGGTTGCAACAATAACGATACCGTCCCTGCGTGAACTATTTGAACTGGCGCCACTCCCTCCTGTTTGGCTGTGGTTTATTGCCCTATGGCTTGTACTCAATGTGTTGTTGGTTGAATTTGCGAAATATCTATTTAGGACGAAGAGAAGTTAAGATTTTCTGACTTTATTACAAGCCACTAAAATATCTCCAACTTCGTCCCATACAGGGAGCTGGCGATTTTCCCCACATTGCGCTACTAGATTTTTCACAGCGGTAGTATAATTAACTTATTACTATTTAGTATTTTTATATTTTTATGACAAATGAAAAAAAGCTTGAATGGATTTTAAGAGTTGGTGTAGCGGGGGAGTTCCTCGGCCACGGGGTCTTTGCTGTTTTGGGGAAAGCGGACTGGGTAAAGTGGACCGAACAGCTAACAGGGTTTGATACGGCAACCGCCGCCATGTTTATGACGGTGGTGGGGGTGGTGGATATTTTATTAGCACTTCTTGTGCTCTGGAAACCGATCCGACCAGTATTACTGTGGATGGCGTTTTGGGGTTTTTGGACTGCGCTCGTTCGTCCACTGGTGGGTTTGCCAATATGGGATTTCATAGAAAGATTTGCCAACTGGGCTGCGCCTCTTGCGCTTTACTTCTTTTACCGAAGTAGAAACTAGTAAGTAAAAATTAGGCGAAGCCAGGGAAGAAGTCAATTCTTATATTTTTTCTCCGAATCCCCATGGATTTTAGCGTTTTTTCAAATTTATTATACCACATTCAATGCGTGAAATACCGTAAAAATTCTAAAATATTGAACAAGTAAAAAAACTACACCAAACTCCTGTTTACATATTTAGGATAAACAACTATACTAAATTTGGGTACACAGCACACAAAAGGAGGACCATATGAATATGGACACCCGCGACTGGCTCGGTGTCACGAATCAACAGGCGCTACGGTTCTTCTTCGAGCACCTGCGGGACGTCTGAAAAAAATAATATTTTTAATAGTGGTATTAGTGGGAATAACTTTCATTCTTAAAATGAGTAATAAAGAAAATAATAATAATAATCTGGCAAATGTGGGAAATGATCCAAGTATCGTTGAAGTGGATCCGATTGCTCATGCTAGCATGGTCTTAAACTGGGACGGGATGGCAATATATACGGATCCGGTGGGGAAAGCGGCTATGTTTCTGGGCAAGCCGGACGCGGATATAATTTTACTTACCGATATCCATGGAGACCATTTGGATGTTGATACTCTTAAGAGAGTTGTCGTAGAGAAAACCATTATCGTAGCGCCCCAGGCCGTAGCGGATAAAATGCCTGAAGAGATGAAAGCGCAGGTGTCCGTGATGAATAACGGCGAGGTAGCAGACAAACTAGGATTTAAGATAGAGGCCGTGCCGATGTATAACTTGCCGGAGTCCACGGAGAGTTACCATACTAAAGGCCGTGGCAACGGATACGTTGTTGAAAAAGGCGGCACGCGTGTTTATATCTCTGGAGACACGGCTGGAGTTCCAGAAATGATAAATTTGCAAGACATTGATATGGCATTTGTAGCTATGAATCTGCCTTATACCATGAGCGTGGAGAATGCAGCGGACGCAGTGCTCGCCTTCAAACCAAAAAAGGTATATCCATATCACTACCGCACACCCGAGGGCTTTAGCGACGTCGCAAAATTCAAAACACTAGTAAATGCCGGGAATCCGGAAATTGAGGTCGTGCAACTAGAGTGGTACGGAACCCCCTAAACACTAGGTAATTTTTATAAAAAGTATGCTAGAATAAACATATGGCAAAACGAGGCACGACCCTTAGTCCAAAGAAAAAATCAAGACGTTCAAAAAAGACCAAAAAGCGCTTGGCAATAAAACGAGCGATGCTAGCGCAAAAAGTGAAACGTAGAAAATTTAAATAGTCGTAGTGTTGTATTTTTTATTAGTAGTATTAAAATATAGGTATGACAAAAAATAATTTTGTGTCCGTCGCCTCGTTTATATTTTTAATAGTAGGTGTGATGCACGCGCTTAGATTATTTAACGGCTGGGAAGTACAACTGGGAGGCCTCCTGGTTCCAATGTGGGCCTCTTGGGTGGCGGTACTTCTGGCCGCTTACCTCACTTTCCAAGGGTTCCACTTGTCCAAGAAGCCGTAAATTAAAAATAATAATTACGGATTATTTTTCACACTTTCATCCATAACTTCGTATTATCATAGCGATGTGGAGTCGCTGGCCTTCTGCGATATTTTAGACGAACCGGACAAGACCGTCTGCCTCAATACCACGCACTCGTATTATAGTAATTTTTAAAATAATAATTTTTTTATATTCTATTATCTACGCTATCGCGTAGATGTAATTAAGTGGACAAGACCTAGGCCTTTTTCGTTTTCAGATATTTTAATATACTAAAAATGGTAGTAGGCGAGTATGAAAGAGATCAAGGTTTCTTTCTGCCGAATCCAGTATCCACTCTTCATCAACCCCATAGGCAAGGCCTCTGCGGTAAGTCCAATCTACGCTATAGCGGAGATGAGAAAAGGCCTACCGCTCGGCAATATTTTAGACAAACCAAATAAGGATGTTTGTACCGCGATCACCTACTCTTACTACAGTAATTTCTAAAATATGATATATTAACTATATGAAAATTTTAGTATCTAAATTAGAGCAAAAAATTACTATTTTTCTAAGCCATCGGCCACGACTTTACGCGTTGATTGTGGGAGTGGGAATCGTTCTCTTTTGGCGTGGCATATGGCACAGCGCCGACCAACTGCATTCATATTTAGTGTATCATCCTGAATATTTAACTATAGATTCTTCAATGTCACCTTGGTGGGATGGGCCGGTCTCACTTTTAGTTGGAGGCACAATCTTGTATTTTACCGGCGCTTTTATTTCTAGTTTCATAGGGAATGAACTCATTCTCTCTGGGCTTCGCGGGGAAAAACGATTAAGTGAAAAGACCGAAGGGGAAGTGCAAAATGAAGTTCGCGCTATCTCCGATATTAAGGATACATTGAAGGCGGTTGAAGAAAAACTGGGGGACTTAGAGAAAAATATGCACAACAAAAATCACAGATGATTTTGGTCTTATGATTTTTTCTCTTCCACTAGATTGTCGTTCCAGACAATCAATTCCCACTCATCTTTCCCAAACCAGTGCGAGGTGTGTTTCACGATTGCTATTCCAGCGTTGTCTATCGGATTAAAATAACTAATTTTGTTATACTCCGAAGCATTTAATTTCTCTCCGTAAAACATATAACATACCACCATTTTCAGGAAAATTCCGTGTGTAACCATAATAATCCGTTCTTCGGAACGTGAACGAATATAAGACAGTAATTTTTTTACTCTTTCTTTAAGGTCAATAAAATTTTCTTCATCGGAGTATCGCAAGTTGTCGGCGTGGAAACTTTTATCAATCCGGTCCACGATAGTTCTCACATTCCTTTCGTCGCCCGACCGTTCCACTATTTCTGACGGATTTTTTCTCTCTACCAAGAGGTCGGAATATTCAACGTCTATATTTAGTTCCTTAGCGATTATAGTGGCTGTTTCGCGGGTGCGTTCATAAGGGCTCGAGATGATGATTTGCGGCCTGCCTTTATGTTTGGGGAATTTTTTGGCTGTTTCGGTCGCCTGGGCTCGCCCTTGCGCGCTCAGTGGCCCTTCGGGGCCTTGCCTTATGCCCTTCGCATTCCGCTCGGTCTCTCCATGCCGGACAAAATAAATTAACTTTTTCGCCATGTGTACAATTTTACCATGGTTCGATTTTACTCACCATGGCCCTGAGGTTGTCGAATGGGCCATAAATTTGGTATAATTGAGGTATTAAAATAATTCACCACTTCATGAAGAAAAAGCAAAACTCAAAGAAAAATAAAGTAGTAGCGGTCTCCGGGGGCTTCGACCCAGTGCACATAGGGCATATACGGCTCTTCGAGGAGGCGAGAGGGTTTGGCGATGAACTGGTGGTAATACTAAACAACGATAATTGGTTACGGCTCAAAAAAGGGTTTGCTTTTATGTCCGAGGATGATCGCAAAGAAATCATTGAGTCATTTAAGTTTGTAGATCACGTACTGATTACCACTCACGAACAGAATACAAAGGACATCTCTGTATGCCGCGAGCTGGAATTGATTCGGCCAGACATTTTTGCAAACGGAGGGGATCGGCAACACGATAACATTCCGGAATACCTGCTTTGCAAGCGTTTGGGCATCGAAATGGTTTTCAATGTAGGTCAGGGTGGAAAAATCAGGAGTTCGTCTGAGTTAGTAAAAAAAGCGAAAAAGGTAATTAAAAAATAAAATGAAACCCATAAGCGAATTCTCCAAAAAAGATCTGCAAAAAATAAAAATGATTGTTTTTGATGTTGATGGGGTGATCGTTCCCCGCGGAACAAAAATAAAACAAGTAGGCAATACTACCACCCTAAACACCAAAGTAATCGCCGAGAAACAAATAAAACAAATTGAACGATTACACAGAAAAGGATTTTTAATAAACATTAGTTCGGGGCGCGGACTTTACATGTTGCAAGAGATGTTTAGAGAAGTTTTGTCTTTTGTCAGCATTACTTTTGAAAATGGTAGTGCCACTTGGTATCGAGGGAAGATTTACCAACACATCAACAGCTTTGAACATTTACGAGAAGTACTGCCAAAACTAAAAAAAATCACAAGTAGAAACAAGAACGTAAAGGGATTTGAGCCAAAGGAATTTATAATAACTATACATTGCACTAAAAGGATTCCAGGGATTGAAAAAGTAGTAAAAAGAGAAAAAGGTCTTTACACTATTTGGAACGGCGAGGCGTATGATATAGGTATAAAGAAAAATCAAACCAAGGCCCTGGGTTTCAGGCGGGTGATGAAGATTTTCAAACTAAAGAAAGAAAATGTAATGGCCGTCGGGGACAACTACAACGACCACGAATTATTGGAAGAAAGCGGCATGCCCATATCAGCTGATAAAAGTAGGGTTAAGGGAAGGTTTTTTATTCCCCTTAAAGGCAAGTTTCTTCCGGCGGATGTTTTAATGCAGAAAATTTTGTCTTGAGCTATAATTACAATATGTCGGACTTCAAACCATTCACCATAGAGCGTCCTTGGGGGAACTTTAGGCAGTTTACTCATAATGAACCCTCAACGGTGAAAATAATTATAGTAAATTCCGAAGAAGAACTAAGCTTGCAAAGTCACCAGAAGCGCTCTGAATTCTGGAAAGTTTTAGGCGGTAGTGGTATGATGGAAATAGGGAATAAAAAATATGAGGCAAAAGTTGGCGATGAACACAAAGTTCCGGTTGGCGCTAAGCACCGTATAAAGGCGGGGTCCTCTGGCGTGGTGGTCCTTGAAGTTTCTACCGGGGACTTTGATGAAAGTGATATAATTCGTTATGAAGACAAATATGGCCGCACTTAAAGAGAAAAAAACAACAAAAAAGGTCGCAGTAAAAAAGCCCCGAGCAACGGTGGCGAGAAAGAAAAAGTTAGGTGTTCTCTTAAAGCGAGCTATTCATAATCCTATCATTGAACCGGGGCTATACGCTTGGGAATCAAAAGCTACTTTTAACCCGGCGGCGATTCTGGCTCACGGTAAAGTGCATATCGTTTATCGGGCCATCGGGAACGACGATTCTTCCGCGCTTGGTTACGCGGCCAGTTACGATGGGATTAGTTTTAATGAAAGATTGCCTTACGCTATTTACCGAAGATCAAATAATTTTTCTAGACCTGACTTATCTATCTCCCCGATTGATTATATTTCCGGAGGCGGATGGAACGGCGGGTGCGAAGACCCGCGGCTGACGCTCCTGGGCGACACGGTTTATATGCTTTATACCGCTTTTGACGGCTGGGGGTCGCTCCGGATAGCGCTCACTTCCATTGCGCTTGATGATTTTGAAAATAAAAAATGGAAGTGGAAAAGTCCGGTTTTAATTTCTCCGCCCGGAGAAATTCATAAGAATTGGGTACTTTTTCCGGAAAAAATAAACGGTAAATTTGCAATCCTGCACAGTTTTTATCCAAACGTTCTCATCGACTATTTTAACAGTTTAAGCGAACTTGATGGTAAAAATAAGTTTGTCAGAAGCAATAATACAAGGCCGATAAACCTCACCCGGACTTGGGACAGTTGGTTTCGCGGGGTTGGGCCTTCCCCAATTAAGACCAATCTCGGCTGGCTTATTTTATATCATGCGATGGACCACCGTAATCCTGATAGATACAGGATAGGTGCGCTGATTCTTGACTTGAAAGATCCAGCCAAGATTCTTTATCGTTCGGCTAACCCCATTTTAGAGCCGGAAGAATATTATGAAAACACTGGTTACAAATGGGGCGTAGTGTATTCTTGTGGAGCTGTAGTAAAGGACGGTACGCTTTTTGCCTACTACGGTGGAGCCGATAAGGTAATCTGTGTTGGCTCCATCGGGCTTGCGGACTTATTGGAAGATCTCAAAAAGCACAAAGCAGTAAAGTTAAAAAAACAAGTCACGCCAATATAAAATATGTTTGTTGCCAGAAGATCGCACCACAATCCAATTCTTGTTCCCGATAAAAATCATTACTGGGAGGCCTTTGCGACTTTTAACATGAGCGTGGTCAAAAAAGGCAAAACATTTTACGGTATTTATCGCGCTATTTCCATGATGGATGTTCTAAGGAGTCCGCAACAGGTTTCTACTATCGGTATAGGCAAGAGTATGGACGGTACGCATTTTGAAAACCGGGTGCCATTTATTACTCCAGACCTACCCTGGGAGCAATATGGTTGTGAAGACCCCCGGGTTACTTTCTTTGAAGGTAAGTACTACATATTTTATACGGCTCTTTCCAAGTATCCATTTGAAGCGAGCGGCATTAAAGTAGCGGTAGCGGTATCAAAAAATTTGAAAAAAGTTGATGAAAAACATTTAGTTACGCCTTTTAACGGCAAAGCGATGACCCTATTCCCTGAGAGGATAAATGGAAAAGTGGTGGTGATTTTTTCAGCGCATACCGACTCCCCTCCGGCCAAAATGGCAATTGCGGAAGTTGACGAGATAGCAGAACTCTGGAATCCCGCCTTTTGGGATAGTTGGGAGAAAAAAATTGACAAGCAGGTGATTGATCTCCGACGCAATGAGTTTGACCATGTAGAAGTAGGCGCTCCGCCCATTAAAACCAAAGATGGCTGGCTCGTTATTTATTTGCATATTCAAAACTACTTTAGTAACCCGGATAATTTTAACAGAATTTTTGGCATTGAAGCTGTTTTACTTGATCTAAATAATCCTAGAAAAATAATCGGTCGCACTCGTGGCCCAATACTCGCGCCCAGAGAATCATATGAAATGACCGGTTTTGTCGACAACGTGGTCTTTCCAAGCGGCACCATGCTCGTCAAAGATATGCTTACCATCTACTATGGTGCCGCCGATACGACCGTGTGTTCCGTACATATTAATCTGGACGATCTTATCGGAAGCATGCATCCGAAATCTATGGACCGTTTTCATTTTAAGCGGTTTTTAGGCAACCCGATTATTTCTCCCAAAATAGAAAATCCCTGGGAAGCGCAAGCAACTTTTAACCCAGCGGCCATCTATCTAGAAGGCAAGACACACATTCTTTACCGCGCTTTGTCGGGAGACCATACATCTACCTTTGGCTATGCTGCATTAGAAAATGGCACGGATGTAGTGGAGCGCCTAGCCGAGCCCGTGTATGTTCCGCGTGAGGACTTTGAAAATAAAAAAATAGATAACGCAAATTCGGGCTGCGAAGACCCGCGACTGACTCAAATTAGGAAAAATATTTACGTATGTTATACGGCTTTTGACAGCGTGGGTCCTCCCAGAGTAGCTATTTCTTCCATTACGGAAAAGGATTTTTTGGCGCACAAATGGAATTGGGAAAAGCCATTTCTGATTACTCCGCAGGATTTTGACGATAAAGACACCTGCCTTTTTCCGGAACATTTTCCCGAGGGCTATTTAATTTTACACCGGGTCGGGGGTGAAATCTGCGGGGACTATTTACAGACACTTGATTTTAAGAACGAGACCGTTAAAAAATGTATTAGAATCATTGGGTCCCGCATAAATATGTGGGACAATGAAAAAGTCGGCATTACCGCTCCGCCAGTCAAAACCAAATATGGCTGGCTCCTTTTATATCACGGGATTTCAAAAAGTCACCACACTTATCGCGTTGGCGCATTGCTGCTTGACCTCAAAGATCCGGCCATAGTGTTGGCGCGCAGTACTGATCCTATCTTTGAACCAGAAGAACAATATGAAAAAGTTGGCATCGTGAACAATGTGGTATTTCCTTGCGGGATGGTTGTACGGGATGGTTTGATTTATATATATTACGGCGGAGCAGATAAAGTGGTCGGGGTGGCGACCATGGAGCTCGATGTTGTTGTAAACGCGCTTTTGAATGGCGTCAGACATTGATTCAATAATGGTATAATGGAAAAATGCTAATAAATCTTAAAAGTACCAATATGGAGCTTACTCCGGCGATACATGACTATGTAATCAAGCGAGTTACCAACTTAGAAAAATTGCTTTCTAAAATTGAGGAGAAAGGCGGGGAAGTAAATGTGAATTTTGAAGTTGCCAAAAGCACCAATCATCATAAATCCGGGGAGGTTTTTCACGCTGATTGCTTGATCAACATAAGAGGGGAGAAATTTTACTCTAGCGCGGACGAAGAAGACATGTATGCCGCAATAGACAGAGTGAAAGAAAACCTTTTTAGAGAAATTAGTAAAAACAAAGATCGCAAGCAAACGCTCTTCCGCCGCGGCGCCCAGAGCGTCAAAAAAATGCTCAAAGGCCTTTCCAAGCGAAATCCTTTTACGTCGAAATACTGATATAAATACTTATATCTATAATAATAGATTATGGTGAAAAATTTCTCCAATTTTACCTAACTCTAGCGGTCGCAAAAGTTAGGTAATTTTAGTTTTTCCAATCTGTTTCTTTTCCCCCCTCAGGGATTACTCTTTTGATTACGAATTTTCCGTTTTCTAATACAGCGTCGGTGATGATTATTCTCTTTGTTTGAAACCCACCTTCGCCAAGGCTTCGGCGGGCAAGGAAGAAAATACGGGGCCAGGTGGCGTAGGCGCGGAATTTGTTGTAGAGGGTAGCCGGCGACTCTTTTTCTAAGTCCACCAGTCCATCTTCTTTTTTAATTTTTTTACAGAAAGTCGCTTCGGTTTCATTCTGCGAAACTGCTTTTATTTTTCCCTCTACTAAATCCGGCAGTGTTTTTACCAGAAGATCACCCCCGATTTTAATCAAGCGCCTTCTTAACTCAGTAGTTAACTCAGTAGTTATGATTTCCACTTTTTCTTGCGCCAAGATATCACCCGCATCCATTTCATACTTCATTTGCTGAATAGTTACGCCGGTTTCTGTTTCCCCATTCAAAATCGCGCTCTCCACCGGAGACGCTCCGCGATACTTTGGCAACAGTGAATAGTGAATGTTAATGGAGCCCAATTTCGGCATATTTAAAATACTTTCCGGTATTATTTTTCCATAAGCGACGACCAAGAAGAAATGCATATTACTTTTTTCACCACGCATATTTTCCTGCTGGAAAATTGCTCTTCTCGGCTCGCCATCCTGCGAAAGGGTTCTAAAAGCAATATCCATTTCTTCTTCCGTGATTTTTTCCGGCTGAATATATGGAATATTATTCTTTTCTGCCCAGACCTTCACCGGCGGGGGAGTTACGAGCATTTTCCGTCCTTGCGGCTTATCGGGAGAAGTAACAATAAGCGACGGCAAAAAACCCGCTTTTTTAAGGATTTTCAACGTTCCAGAGGCCACCTCCGGTGTGCCGAAAAATACGAAATTACTATTTTCTATTTTCATTTTGGTTTTTCTTCTTTTATCTCTTTAGCATGGTCAATAAAAAGTATGCCGTCTAGATGGTCTGTCTCGTGCTGGAAAATCTGGGCTAGAAGTCCTGAGGCGCCACGGGTAAACTTTTTACCATTCCCGTCATAAGCAACTATAGTTGCCTTGGTGGACCGAAGGGTCTTGCCGTATAGCCATCTGACGGAAAGACATCCTTCCGACAGCCACTCTTTCTCCCGGGATAGTTTTGAAATTTTTGGGTTGATAAATATTAGATCTTTAACGGCAGGGTCTTTCCCGACCTCCGTCGGGATCCCGACTTGGGTCGGGACCTCTCTATTTTTGGCAAAGTTTTTGGCAAATATTTTTCCCGAAACCACAAAAATTCGGAACGGATAACCAATTTGCGGCGCCGCTATGGCTACGCCATCACCTTGGCTATTAAGCGCGCCCAGCATTTCTTTCAAAATCCTCTTAATTTTAGTTGTTTTTATATCTCCAGTTGGTACTTCTTTGGCAATTTGACGCAGAATTTTTTCCCCGCCCGACTGAACAGTCGTTCGGACGGGTTTTTTTTGATTGGCTTGCAAAATTCTCTTCATTTTGATTTTTATTTAAGTTCTTTCAAATACTCCACCAGTTTGCTCAATTTTATCGTATCTTGAGACCTGCTTCCCATATCCCGCACGATAACGGAGTTGTCCAACGCCTCTTTCACTCCGAAAATAAGCGCATAGGGTATGGCTAATTTTTCTGCTATTACCAATTGGGAGCCCAAGCTATCTTTAGAAATTGATTGCGCTATCGGGATATGGGCCTTGCGTAATATTTCGATTATATTCAAACTTTTTAACTTCGCCTCTCCGCCCAGCTGAATGAAATAAATTTTCGGCTTCTTCAATATACGAGGGGAAAGCTTTTTATACCAAGGTGATGCAACTATTCTATCTACGCCAATAGAAAATCCTACTGCCGGAACATCTTTTTTCCCACCGACTTGTTTTGCTAGATAGTCATAGCGTCCACCACCTGCGAGGGTAAGCGGTGTTTCATCCTCAGCCCTGCCTTGTTCTATAATTTCAAAAACAGTACGAGTGTAGTAGGAAAGTCCACGAACCAAGTTCTTATTTATGTTGTAATTAATTCCCAGTTCTTCCAAGTACTCCAGTACTTCCTTGAAATGTTTTTTACAAGTCGCGCACAGGAAACTTACGCTATCGGGAGCTTCCACGTTTATTTCTTTTGTTTTTTCTTCTTTAGAGTCCAAAATGCGTAGGGGATTGGTTTTCAACCGTTCACGGTCTAAAGGGGCCAAACCACTGACATGTTTACGGTAATAACTAGTAAGTTCTCTTATATATCCACCCCGGCATTCCTTGTCGCCGATAGAATTTATATCTACCGATAAGTTCGTCGCCCCAGCTTCTTCCAAGATACTTACGCAAGTTTTAATCACTAGCGCATCCATAATGCTTTTATCACTACCCAGCACATCCGCATCAAATTGCCAGAACTGTCTATAACGTCCGCGTTGTGGCTTGTCATGTCTAAAAATCTGACCATAGTGATAAAACATTACTGGCTGGGGGAGCGTTTGCATTCCGTGTTCAATGTAGGCGCGCATAAGCGGGGCGGTATGTTCTGGACGCAATGCTAAATGTTCACCACCTTTTGTTCTTAATGTGTACATTTCTTTATCCACAATGTCTGTGCCTTCACCTATCGCTCCAGTAAATACTTCTTCATGTTCCAGTATAGGAGTATCAATGGGCTTAAATCCATAATACACGGCCACTTCTTGCGCTTTTTCAAAGAAACCCTGGAAACTATAATACTGCTCGCTCATGATATCTCGCATACCCTTGGGCGCAGAGATCTCTCCATTTTTACTTTTCGCCCCCTTGCTAGTTTTTTTTATTTTACTCATATTTTCCTGGCCAGAACCCGATATCTTTTAGTGGCCACAAACGAACGAAAGCTCTTCCGATTATTAATTTTTTTGATACCGCACCCCAATACCTGGAGTCGGAACTCGCGTTGCGGTTGTCACCCATCACAAAATATTCATTAGCTTTCAACTCAAAATGCATTTTATTTTCTGATTCATTTTTCACGTACGACTGATTCAGCTTAAATCCGTCTTTATTTTCCGCATTTTTTATTGTGATTACGCTACCCTCTATGTCTATTGTTTCGTTCGGCAGGCCAATGATTCTTTTTATGAAAAATTTTTTCGGATCGTTCGGATAGCGAAAAATAATTACGTCATTCCTCTTAGGGTCGCTTATCCTATAGGATAGTTCATCCACTATTAAATAATTTTTATCCTCAAAGGTTGGAACCATGGACGAGCCGGAAACCACAAACGGTTGAGCGATGAAGATCCGAATAGGAATTACGACAATAAGTGCTATAATCGCGAAACGGAGCAGTTCCCACCCCGATTTCTCTTCCCTCATTTCTTCAACTTTCCCCATTTCCATTGGTATAATATAGCATATAAAAGAATTGACATGGTAGCCCATTCTGTTATCATATAAAAATGAAGTTAATCGTGGGGTTAGGCAATCCCGGGGAAGAATACAAAAACACCAGGCATAATACCGGGCGGATTATGGTTGGTTTGATTGAAAAAAAAATAAATAACCAGAAAATCAAGTTTCTTCTGCCGGACACTTTTATGAATAAATCAGGCAAGGCAGTAGCGCCTTTGGTTAAAGCAAAGAAAGACCTGAAGGACTTGATCGTGATTTACGATGACATTGATTTACCATTGGGAAAAATGAAAATTTCTTTTAACCGCTCCTCCGGCGGACACAATGGCTTAGGCTCCGTTATCAAGGCCCTCAAGAGCGAAGAATTTTTACGTATTAGAGTTGGAATTTCGCCTGCCACACCCAAAGGTCTAGTAAAAAAACCGCACGGAGAGAAAGCCGTTATTAATTTTATTCTCGGCGAATTTAAAAAGTCAGAACTAGAAACACTGAAAAAACTTTCCAAAAAAGTTGCCGAAGCGGTCGAAGTGATTTTTATTGAAGGAGTGCCAAAAGCCATGTCTCTTTACAATTAAAAGCAATACCTGTCCGTCTTTGACAGGAGCTTGTATAACTAAATTTATGTAATACAAAAAAATCTTCTAAAATTTGGTTTCTCCGATATCCACATATCAGCCATGGCGTATATACTAGAAAAGTATACAATAAAAGAATATGAGCAGTAAGATATTTCATTACAAAGGCATGCGAGTAAACGCTTTTGGATTGCCTCTTTTAACGAAAGAGCAGAAAAAAGACCCTAAAAAATATTTTACAAGAAAAAGAAGTTTCTATAATGCAAGTTTTGTTTCACCATTCAAAAAACACTCACCGAAGAACCTTATTGTTATGTATGATATTCCCCATAACCTAAAGAAAGAGCGAGATTGGTTTCGTAGGCACTTAGTAAAATTTGAATATATTATGATCCAGAAAAGTGTCTGGGTCGGGCCTTCGCCCTTACCGAAACATTTTTTGAGTTATCTAAAAGAAATAAAAATAGGGGATAAGTTTAAAACTTTCAAACTTACTAAACCATACAACTCATCAATATCAGCCATGGCGTAAATGAGAGAAGTGAAGAAATTACTTAATGGAGACTTTGACCATACAGGCCACCTGCCCGGTCTCCTCTATCTTCATCTTGCTGCTCCTGATATATTTTACTCTCTTCTTCATCGAATCTTTCTCCAGTTTCCCGCTTCCTTCTAATATCATTTATAATCTGCGCTCTTGTTCTTACTCCTGGTAGGACTTGGGGTTGAGGTTCCTTATTATTTTTTATATTTTCTCTCATATTATTTATACTTCTTTCACTCCCTCTATTATAATACTTTTCTCGCCCGAGCGCAAAGAAACCTTACCGGAGAGAGCGATGCATTTTTCCGGTATCAATATATCCATTGATGCTTTGAAGATGGAAGGAAAAGCCACTGCCTCAATGGAGCCAGTCAGGTCCGAAATTTTCAGAAAGGTCATACGCTCATTGTTCTTAGTTATTACCGGCCTGGAGGTTTCTATTATCCCGGCGATAGTCACTTGCATGCCGTTACCTATTTCTTCTTTTATTTTTTTAATATTTACGTCTCGATTTTCCAATTTCTCGCGGATACGATCCAGCGGATGGCCGGAAATATAAAGCCCCAACAGCTCTTTTTCCCATAATAATTTTTCTGCCTGAGTTGACTCGGGGGCTCCCTTTAGTTTGAATTCCGGAGATAATATTTCTGTATTTCCACCAAAAAGGGAAGTTTGATTTTTACCTTGTTTTCCGGCTTCGTGATTGTACTCCAGCATGTCTTCTAAGTTTCCAAGCAATACTCCGCGTTCCGCTAGCTCATCAAAGCTACCGGACTTGATCAAGGCCTCCATGGATTTCTTATTTAAGTTTTTATGCTTGATTCTATCTAGGAAATCTGTGATTGATTTAAATTTACCGTTTGTTTTCCGTTCGCTAATGATGGCGTCCGATATGTCCGTACCTAAATTTTTTATAGTATAAAATCCGAATCTTATTTTTTCACTGGTATTTTTTTCTTGATTTCTGATAACAGTAAAGCCACCATAGCTTTCATTAATATTCGGCGGCAATACCGGAATTTTCATATTTTTACACTCGTTAATGATTTCGGAAATTTTTTCCACATCGCCGGATTCGGCAGTCAAGATGGCGCTCATGTATTCCACCGGGTAATGCGCTTTCATGTAGGCCGTTTGATAAGCGACCTTACCATAAGAGGCCGCGTGCGCCTTGTTAAATCCGTAGGCCTGAAACGGCTCAAAGAGCTTCCAGAGTTTCTCGGCGAATTCCGGTGTCTGGCCATTTTTTATTATGCCCTCGGTAAATTTTTCCCTCTGAGCGGCCATTTCGGCCGGAATTTTTTTACCTACAGCGTAGCGGAATTTATCTACTTCTTCCCAGTTGTAGCCGGCGAGTTCAAGGGCGCAAAAAAGAAGGTCGTCTTGATATACGATCAGCCCATATGATTCACCCAAGAATTTTTTCATTCGAGGGTCTAGATATTTTACCAGCTGTGGATTGTGTTTGCGTTTAATATATTCTGGAATTGTTTCCATCGGGCCGGGACGGTAGAGGGCGACCATAGCATTGATATCGTGAATGGATGTCGGCTTCAGCTCTTTTAAGTACCTGGTCATGCCAGCACCGTTAAGCTGGAAAAGTCCCTCGGTCTGACCCTTGGCTAAAAGAGAAAAAGTTTTTTTATCATCAAGCGGGATGTGCTCAATGTCTATGTCCACATTGTAAAACTTTTTTACCAGGCCGACAGCATCGGCTAAAATTGCTAAATTCCTAATTCCCAGAAAATCAAATTTAAGCAATCCAGCATCTTCAGCGCTATACATATCGTATTGGGTAATTATTTTTCCACCTTTCGGGTCAAACTGTGTGGGCATATAGTCCGAAATCGGTCCGGGGGCAATAACTACCCCAGCGGCGTGCACTGAAACATGCCTGACGCAACCTTCCAACTTCTTGGCAATGTCAATTATTTCTTTTGTGTCTTTTTCTTTTTCATATGCTTCACGGAGTTCGGGTACTATTTCCATGGCGTGGTCTATGGTCATGGGCATGCCCTGCGAGCCCATTGGAATCATTTTAGAAATTCGGTCGCCAACGGCGTAAGGGTGGGCGAGCGCGCGAGCCACATCGCGTACTGCGCCACGGGCCATCATGGTGCCGAAAGTTCCGATTTGCGCCACTCGGTCCTCGCCGTATTTTTTCTTGGCGTATTCAATCATTTCGTCGCGACGATTATCGGCAAAGTCCATATCAATATCTGGCGCCGAGGGTCGGCGTGAGTGCAAAAATCTTTCAAACGGCAATTTGTACTCGATTGGATCTATATTCGTAATTCCCAAAAGATAAGTGACCATTGAACCGGCAACCGAACCGCGAATCGTCGTTAGAATCCCGTTTTCTTTGGCGTAGCGCAAAAGATCGCCCACTACTAGGAAATATGGCGAGTAACCTTTATCAAAAATAATTTTAAGTTCGTATTCTACCCGCTCTTTTATTTCCGGAGTTTCTTTAATTTCGAGTCGCTGAAAACCGGCATAAGCTAGCTCGCGCAATGTTTGGTCATAGGTTTTACCCTTTGCAATCTCAAAAAGCGGAAAAACCCATTTACCAAGCTCAAGCTCTAGGTTGCACATGTCCGCTACCTTCATGGTATTACTAATAGCTTCCGGTGTATCCTTGAAAAGTTCTACCGCCTGCTCGCTACTTATGAAAGAATAATCGTCCTCGCCGAATGAAAATTTATTTTCATCTTTGATGTCCGAGTTGGTTTGGATGGAGAGCAGGGTATCGTGCGCTTTACGGTCGTCCTCACAGGGGTAATGGGAGTCAACCGTAGCCACCAGCGGAATATTCAATTTTTTACCTAATGCGATTATGCCCTCGCGAACTTTCTCATCATCTGGCATTTTTGAGTGTTTCTGAATTTCCAGAAAATAATTTTCTGAGCCGAAGATTTCTTGATGTTCCTTAATAATTTTTTCGGCTTTCTCAAGGTCGTGATTTGCGAGCGCGCGAGCAAGCTCTCCGCCGAGACACCCAGAAAGAGCGATAAGCCCGTCCGCATATTTCCGCAAGATTTCTTTATCCATGCGCGGTTTGTAATAATACCCTTCCAAGTGAGAAATAGTGACCAACTTTATTAAATTTTTATAACCCCGCAAATTTTTCGCCAGCAGAGTCAAGTGATATCTTTTATTGTCTATGTTTGGATCTTTGTCGAGGCGTCCGCGATTGGCCACATAGGCCTCCACCCCGATAATCGGCTTGATACCGGCCTTCTTGGCGAGTTTGTAGAATTCAATCGCGCCGTACATGTTACCGTGGTCAGTGAGCGCCATGGCCGGCATTTTCCACTTTTTTGCCAAGTCAACCAAACCCTCCGGCTTAGAAAGCCCGTCTAAGAGGGAATAGTGCGAGTGGGTATGCAGATGTACGAATTGCGCAGTTTTTTCCATTGTTTTCATACTACCACCCCAACCCCTCCTTCACAAAGGAGGGGAGGATTCAGCCTTGTTTTATAAGGGTTTTTAGCTTGACTTTTAACCCACTAAACATCACGTTGGCCCTTTTTTCGTTTTATCCTTGAACATCCGATGTCCAAGTTGTCCACCAATTTTAGTATATGCGGAAATAGTGGACATTTTGTTGATATTGACAAAGTTATGACAAAGTATATACTTAAAATATGACCACACAAATCATGTTTAAAATAGAAAATAAGCTGAAAAAAGCGGCTCAAAAAAGAGCCAAGAAGGAGGGGATTACTCTTAGCGATTTTTATCAGTCCGCCACCAAGTCATTCGTGGCAGGGCGTCTGAATGTCGGCCTTACCATAGAAGATGATAGTTGGGATAATTATACTAAAAGAAGTAAAATTAATTTTAAAAGAGGTTTGGCTGATTTGAAAGCTGGTAGAATTAAGCTAGTGAGATGAAAATACTTCATACCAACACCTTTTCAAGCGGACTAAAGGAGTTGCCACTCGGAGTAAAGAAGCTATATAAAAAGCAAGAAGATTTGTTTGTCATTGATTGGAAAGACCCCAGGTTGCATACAAAAAAATTACAAGGTGGAGACCCTCTTTTTTCGTTTAGAATTACTAGACGATATAGGGTATTATTTGTGTTTCTGGATAAAGAAATGGCGTTATTCACCTCCATAGGGCACAGGAAAGATATTTACGAATAATTAGGTTGTGATACAATATACCCATGAAAAAAATCAAAGTTGGCATTAATGGTTTTGGCAGAATCGGAAGGGCTTTTCTAAAAGTGGCATGGGATCGTCCTGAAATCGAAATTGTGGCGGTAAATGATTTAGGCGACATCAACAACATGTCATATCTCTTGAAGTATGACACTGTTTATAAAGAATGGAAACATTCCATTAGAACTGAAACTTCTAACGGGACAAGCGAAATAATTATTGACGAGAAGAAAGTGAGATTTCTTTCCCAAAAGGATGCAACGTTGCTTCCCTGGAAGGACTTAGGTATTGATGTGGTAGTAGAGTCCACCGGATTTTATACAAGTTTTGAGAAAGCAAAGGTGCACATAGATGCCGGAGCAAAAAAAGTTGTGATTTCTGCACCGGAAAAAGGTGATGGCACCGTGCCGGGCGAGACGATTTTAATGGGAGTAAATGAAGATAAATTTGGCACTTGTGATATTACTTCCAATGCTTCCTGCACCACCAATGCCGCTTCGCCCTTGATCGCTATTTTAGATGAAGCGCTGGGGATTGAAAAAGCGATATTAAATACTGTTCATGGCTACACTGCTTCGCAGGCATTGGTGGACAGGCCGAGCAAAAAGGATTTGCGCGAAGGTAGAGCGGCGGCGGAAAACATCGTGCCGTCTTCCACTGGCGCGGCAATCGCGGTGACCAAAGCATTCACCAAACTTACTGGGCTCTTTGACGGAATTTCTATTCGGGTGCCTGTACCCGCCGGATCAATTGTGGATATTACTTTTATTTCTAAAAAAGCGACTAACGCGAAGGAGGTAAATGAAATTCTTAAAAAAGCAGCCAAAGACAAAAGATGGGAAGGAATCTTTAGTGTAACAGAAGAAGAGCTTGTATCATCTGATATTTTGGGAAGCCATTATGGCTCTATTGCGGATCTCAAAATGACCCGCGTGGTCGGGGGTAATCTGGTGAAAGTGATGGGTTGGTATGATAACGAAATGGGGTACACTTATACGCTTGTGGATCATGTTATAAAAACAGGGAATACGATATAATAAATTGTTAATTGAAGATTGTAAAAAACCACCAATTTTGTTATAATGAACCTATGTTAAAAAACAATTTATCTTTTAATCTTCCCGTTTTAATCACCAAGCAAAATAAGCGTTTTGTGGCGTATACTCCTGCGCTTGACGTATCTACCTCCGGGAAATCTGTGAAAGAAGCAAAGAAAAGATTTGTTGAGTTAGCCAATATTTTTTTGGAAGAAATTTTTGAAGCTAAAACAGGGAATGACGTTTTATCTGAACTAGGTTGGAAAAAAGTACAAAAGAAATGGAATCCGCCGGAAATAATTTCTTCCCAATCTATCGGCTTACGAATGCCAGTTTTTGCCTAGCATCTTATGCCCAGAATTGCGTCCATTCACTGGAAAGAATTTGAAAAGTTTTTATTCAAGATCGGTTGCGAATTCAAAAGAGAAAAAGGTGATCATCGCGTTTATTGGAAACAGGGTATAAAAAGACCAATAGTGATTCCGCGAGACACATCGCTTCCAGCTTTTATAATCTTGAATAATCTAAGAGTGCTTGGTATTTCAAGAGAGGAGTATTTAAAAATTGTATCTTAATAACTAAGTGATATAATACTATCTATAATGAAAATCTTTATCGGCACAGATCATGCGGGATATGTACTTAAGGAAAAACTTGTGGCTACTCTTAAAGCGCAAGGGCATGAAGTTATTGATAAAGGTGCATATAAGTATGATGAGAAGGATGATTATCCTGACTTCGTTGTGCCGGTAGCGCGGGAGGTTTCTAAAGATTCCAACAACACTCGAGGAATTATCCTCGGTGCTACCGGGCAAGGTGAAGCAGTAGCGGCGAATAAATTTCCATACGTGCGGACAGTGGTCTACTATGGCGAGGCCCCGACGGTGGTGGACGACGAGGCGGATGTAATCGTGCGTTCTCGTGAGCATAATAACTCCAACGTTCTTTCCCTGGCGGCGAGATATCTGACGGAAGAAATGGCACTCAAAGCGGTAGACCTCTGGCTCAAGACGCCCTTTAGTCAGGGCGAGAGACACATTCGTCGTTTGGGAAAAATAGATCAAATTAAGATTTAATGATTGAAGTAATTCCGGCAATTCTGCCGAAAAGTTATGAAGATCTGAAAAACGAAATTGCCCTGGTGCGTGGCGTGGTGCCCGTGGTGCAAGTGGACATTTGCGACGGGGTCTTTGTAAAAAGCGTAACTTGGCCGTTTTTGTCCAAGGCCAAGATGGACGACGGTGAATTTTTGGCAAACAATCTTGACCAGCATTTTAGGGGGATTCTAAATGAACAAGAGGGAATGCCATTTTGGGAAGATGTTGATTTTGAGTTGGACCTAATGGTGAGAGATAGCGTAGAGAACTTTGATATTTATATCAAGCTTGGTGCTAGAAGAATAATTTTTCACATTGAAGCGGTTGGCGACCTCGAGGACTTTAGAAACTTTTTAGAGGGAATAGATACCTATGTTCGAGACAGCATAGAAATAGGTTTGGCGATAAATCCGGCGACACCACTTTCCGAGCTTTTACCCTTAGTTCCTTCCCTGGACTTCGTGCAATGCATGGGTAACGATAAAATCGGATATCACGGCGTGGAACTAGACGAACAAATTTATGAGAAGATAAAAACTTTAAGGAAAAAATATCCTGACTTACCCATAGCTGTTGATATCGGGGTAAGTGAAGATACAGTACCTCTACTGGTAGCAGCCGGGGCGACAAAACTCGTTGCCGGCTCGGCTATTTTCAATACGGATGATATAATTGGTACCATAGAGAAGTTAAAAAATCTTTAATATGTTAACTGAACAAAAAATTAAAGAACTCGAAGTGAAAGCAAATAATATTCGTAAGAGTATTATTGAAATGCTACTGGAAGCAGGGAGTGGGCATACAGCGGGGCCACTTGGCATGGCGGATATTTTTACCCTTTTTTACTTCCATATTCTAAAACACGATCCCAAAAATCCAGATTGGGAGGAACGCGACAGGTTAGTGCTTTCGAATGGTCATATTTGTCCAGTACTTTACGCCACCATGGCGCACGCGGGGTATTTTCCAATTTCCGAATTGAAAACCTTGCGCAAATTCGGTACTCGGCTCCAAGGACACCCCCATCGAGAGTACTTGCCGTTTGTTGAAAACTCTTCCGGACCCTTGGGTGCCGGACTTTCGCAAGCGGTGGGCATGGCTCTAGCCGAGAAAATTGACCACGGTATGAGCGCAGACCGATACATATATTGTTTCATGTCCGATGGTGAGCTCGATGAAGGAAATTCTTGGGAGGGAATAATGCTCGCGGGGAAAAACCGATTGCGAAATTTAATTGCGGTAGTGGACAGAAATAATATTCAGATAGATGGTTTCACGGAAAATATTATGCCGCTAGAACCCCTAGCCGATAAGTGGCGGGCTTTTAATTGGCATGTAATCGAGGTCTCCGGACATGATTTTCAAGCGCTCAACGAGGCGATTCAGGAAGCCAAAGGAGTCTTTGAAAAACCGACGGTAATTATTGCGCATACTATTCCCGGGAAGGGGGTACGTGAATTTGAAAGGGACTACCGATGGCACGGCAAATCACCGAATAAAGAAGAAGCAAAAATAGCACTTCAGGAACTGCGCACCCTAGGTGGGAAAATAAAATCTGAACATGAATAAATTTTATGCTTAATCCGGAATTAAAATTAAATCCAAAAATTTTCAATGATGATGTGGAGCAAGTGCCGATTCGGAAAGGCTTCGGACAAGGATTAGTGCTGGCGGGGGAGGAAAATAAAAATGTGGTAGCGCTTTGCGCGGACTTGACGGAATCAACCCAGATGAGTGTATTTGCCGAAAAATTTCCTGAACGATTTGTAGAAGTGGGAGTGGCCGAACAAAATTTAGCGACCGTGGCTTCCGGCATGGCGGCGATGGGGAAAATTCCATTTATCTCAAGTTATGCCATGTTCTCTCCGGGACGCAATTGGGAACAGATAAGAACGACCATCGCTTATAACGACAGACCAGTAAAAGTAGTCGGTTCGCACGGAGGTATTTCAGTTGGGGCTGATGGCGGTACGCATCAAGCGCTTGAAGACATTGCTCTTATGAGAATAATGCCGAATATGGATGTGGTCTCACCATGCGATAGTATAGAAGCGAAGAAAGCTACTTTAGCTATTGCAAAGACAAAAAAGCCAGCTTATTTGCGTTTGGCTCGGGAAAAAACACCAATTATTACGACCGAGGAAACGCCTTTTGGCCTAGGAAAGACAGAGGTTTTCTGGATGCCGGAAGTGGGACTTGCGCAAGTAGGAATTATTGCCACCGGAGGACTCTTGTATAAAGCGCTTTTGGCCGCGAAGGAACTTGAAGTCGAAGGAATAAAGACCAAAGTAATGAATCTGGCGACCATCAAGCCGATAGACAAAGAGGGAGTGGTGGCTTTAGCCAAAGAGGCGGGGGCCATAGTGACAGTGGAAGAGCATCAAGTGATGGGGGGCATGGGTTCGGCGGTGGCAGAAGTTTTGGCGCAAAATTATCCTGCACCGATAGAATTTATTGGGGTGCAAGATAAATTTGGCCAGAGCGGAACGCCCGAAGAGCTCATAGAGTATTACGGTATGGGGAAAAATTCTATCGTTGAGGCGGTGAAAAAGATATTGCGTCGCAAATAATTTGTATACTATACTCACGGCCGTGAAGATAGTATACTCATGGTAATGAAAGGAGAAATACTACTTAAAGCACTAGAAATACTTGAAAAGGGCCTACAAACCCAAGCTGATTTTTTTGAAGCTGTTTTAACTAGCGGTTACGGAGCGAGCATGGGGAAAATTGATTATGAGTACCAGAAAATTAAAAAAAATCAGGAAAGATCAGCATTTTCTCAAGAAGAATTAAAAAAGAGGAAAAGAAGAGTACAAATTTATATATCAAAAATGAAACAAGATGGTTTGATTCGGGAAGCGGGGAAAAATAAGAAGATTAAACTTGCTCCTAAAGGATTTGAAAAAATTGAAGAACTAAAAAACAAACTCCCAGGCAGTCGTTATAAAACGGAAGATCAGGACGGTTTAATTATTATCAGTTTTGATATTCCAGAAAAATTTAGGCGAAAACGCGATTGGTTTAGAGAAGTTGTAAAAAAGTTAGGGTTCAATATAATACATCAAAGTGTCTGGGCGGGGGAGGCAGTTGTTCCCCGGGAGCTAATAGAAGATTTGGAGGATTTAAAAATTCTTGAATATGTAGAGATATTTAAAATCAATAAAGAAGGGACTCTTAAAAAACAATGAATTATGTATACTATACTCACGGCCGTGAGTATAGTATACATTCTGTCAGTTTGTTCAAAATCAGTTAATCTTAGTAGGTTTGTATTCAACTGGGGCTTTCTTCAAATATTCTTCTAATTTTTCTCGAGAGAGCAATCCTTTCTGCGCGCCGATTTCTTGCACCACGGACATTGAATTTATCGGTCCCCAAGCGAAGGCCTCAAGCGGAGAGAGGCCGAGAGCCAGCCCGGCCGTGAAAGTGGAAGAAAAAGCGTCTCCAGCGCCGGTCCGCTCGAGTGGTGGCGCGATATCCGGATATATCGGAAGTTGCCAAAGCTCGTCATTCAAACCGTTTTTTTGGTAAAAATATGCGCCGTTAGAACCATCACTGATTGAAACCATTTTCGGCCCCAAAGCATGAATACCTTTAGACAACGCAAGTAGGTCCTTAGTTTCTATTCCCAGAATTTTCTCCGCTTCTTCAACATTGCAGAAAAATATTTCAGTATGAGCATAAAGCTCTTTTAATTTTTTAGTACCGAATTTTATTTGAAAAGTTCCCGGCTGGAAGGCGAGCTTGGTTTCCGGGTTGTTTTTCAAAAATTCTGCTATTTCTGCATGATACGATAGGGAATTTTCAGCGGTGGAACTCAAATACATCCAGGATATTTCAGGTAATTTAGGAAATTTATAGGTAAATTCTTCATGTTTTATTAAAATTGTGCGGTCAACGTCGTACGAAAGAACGTAGTGGTAATTGGTCATTTTACCCGTCTCTTTTGTAACATAGTCGGTCAACACTTTGTCCTTTTTCAAACTATCCAGACATTCTTTACCGTGATCGTCGTTGCCAATATTTGTGACTAGGCCGGAAACAAGTCCAAGGCGCGCGGCAGAGACAGCGGCGTTCGGACTATTACCGACGGCAGGTACTACGATAACTGATTCGTAAGGCACTTTGTCGCCAAAACGCAGGCAAAGCTCGCAAGCATCGGTGTCTATTTTACAATACACATGAGCATCTTTTAATTTTATGAATGCGTCTAAAACAATATCCCCAACCGCTAAAAAGTCAATTTTTTCCATGGTAATATTATAGCATGAGAAAAATAATTGTCATTCTGGCTGTAATTTTCTTTTCCACACCTTGTTTCGTGTTAGCGTCTCTTGAAATCAGCGAAATAATGTACGACTTAAAAACAGGCAGCGACGATGGTAGGGAATGGGTTGAGATTTTTAATAATTCTGACAGCTCGGTGGATTTTTCCACTTTTAAGTTTTTTGAAGGAGACACTAACCACAAACTTACGTTAATCCAGGGCGATATAAAAGTGGGGACAGCTGGTTACGCCATAATAGTAGCTGATAACATAAAGTTCAAAACCGACTGGCCAAATTTTTCCGGCAATATTTTTGACTCCAGTTTTTCTTTGAGCAATACTGGTGAAATCTTGGCGATAAAAAATGCGGATTTGGTGGTTAATGAATTTTTTTACCAGTCAAGTTCAGGGGGAGCGGGGGACGGAAAATCATTGCAGAAGATAAACGGCGCCTGGGTGGGAGCCGCACCCACACCCGGAGCGGAGAATAAAATTATTTTTACGCCTCCGCCCGCTCCTAAAATAGTCCCAGCCCTTTCGCAAGTATCTGCCAAACCGGAACAAAGTCCGGAAAAAATTGAAATACCGGCTAAAATAGAAGTGATAGCGCCTATTCTTCCGGAAGATAACTCTTCCCCAAATTCCAAAGCATTGCTTTTTCTCACCATTTTTAGCATTTTTCTCGGCGGCAGCGCCGGAGGGGTCTATTTTATGCGCCGAAAAGCCATTATTCCTAAAATTGGCGAGGATTTTGAGATTTTGGACTGATATTCAGGATTATCCACAAAAGCTCTTTAATTAACGGCTTTTTTCTTTTTAATGTAGTATAATTAGCATGATCCAAAGTTAAAGACATGAAAGTTGCAATGAAGAAAATAACCCTTCTTATCATTAATACCACTACCGTGCTTTTGTTTGCGATTTTAATTCTCGGTTTAGTATTTTCTTTTTCGGTTACAAAAGCAGACCCAATAGCTCCGGTAGAAGAACTAGTGGAAGCTCCTACGGAAAATGTTTTGAGTCCAGAACAAGAAGTTATTTCTGACGAAAATAATGATACCGAAACATCTCCGACGAGTGAAGTTGTCGGAGTCCCGACTGAAAGCGTCGGGACAGAGGAAATTGCTCCGCCCGAAGCTCCACCAGAAATTCTGGAAACTCTACTAGACACTTTACCAGAAATTCTGCCGGAAGAAATTGTTCCACCAGAAACTCCACCCGAAGCTCCACCAGAAACTCTGGAAACTCTACTAGACACTTTACCAGAAATTCTGCCGGAAGAAATTGTTTCACCAGAAACTCCACCAGAACCCATCATTCTTCCAGACACAGAAATTTCTATTCAAAACACTCTGCTCACTTTACCCGGAAATCTATCCGAACCTCTCACTATTAGTTCTAAAAATAGAATCAGTGAAATACCTCTAGAGATGACAGTAGAGAACGGCAATATCGAGAGCGCTCTCACCGAAGAAGATTCAAGTTATTTTTATCGAGACGTGTTTATAAATACGGATTTGAAATATGAAATTACCGAAAATGGAATTAAAGAGTTTATTATTCTCAAAGATAAAGTTCACCCTGCCCTGTTTCAATATCAGTTAAATCTAGACCAATTTGACCCTGTGCAAACATCACCTAGCACTGTCGTCTTATATAAAAAAGGAGAATCAGGCAACAATCTTTTTAAGCTCTACACTCTCTCGGCTCCTCTCATGTCTGACAACGAAGGCAGAGAGAGTACAGAACTAGTTTTTACTATCAAGGACAATATTTTAACTTTAACTCCGGATACCATGTGGCTAGCACAAGCTACCTATCCCGTCACTATTGATCCAACTATTGAAGTTACTGTTTTAAACATTCATTCACATCCAGTAGCGGGAGAAAATTGGAAGGTGGACTTTATTACCGTGGGTGTAGCCGATCTCTATATCTCTCCAGCTGACCAGGCGACTATCGACGAAGACGAATTCACTACACTAACTTGTGGTAGTGAAGACCGCACTCTAAATGCTCAAATCCTTGCCGGAGATGTTATTTTTTACCCTGCTTGGCAATGCGACGGCGTAGCCACCCTCTCTCATCTTACTTTAGTTACCGGCAATCACCACTTATTGTTTGAATTTGCCGGAGCGGAAGAGATGGCTACAGCCGAGGCATTTAATGCTGTCATCAATCTCTCCGGTACTACCAACGCCGCCGACAGTTTAACGGTGCGAGTAGCGGTTAATGGGTCGCTTGCAGCGGAGACCGGCACTACTGCCACTTCGGCCTGGTCCATCAGCAATGTGACAGTTAATTCAGGAGAAGTCGTTGTGGTTTGGCTAGATGGGGTGGCTGACTCTGCCGAATCCACCGCGGTCGCCAAATACGACGGCACTGGGGATATGACGGGGATTGTTTTGAATACAAATGTTTTATCTATTGGTTCAGTGGACGATCAGTCCCTGACCGTCGCCGACCTTGATACCTCCGGCACAGGTTACGAATGTACTGATGACGAAGACGTGATGTATGATGCCACCACTACAGCTCTCAATGTTGATGGCAGTTGCAGCACCTACACAGATGAAACCATCCAGATCGAATCAGGCGACACCCTGACCGTCGACTCAGATGAAACATTAACTACTGACAACCTAACTATCACCGGAACGCTTACCCAGACTACAACTGGTGTTATCACAGCTACCGGCAACATTGCTTCTTCCGGAACATTCAATGGAGGTTCTGGAGCAATCAGTACGGTAGACCTTACCATATCCGGCGGGACATTCAACAGCACCAGCGGCACCATGACTCTTACCAGGGACTGGACTCACACCGCCGGCGGTACATTTAACCATAACACTGGGACAGTGAAGTTTGCTCTCGATAATTATACCTCCGGTACGGTTAATGTATCTACCAATGAAACGTTTAATAACCTAAAAGTAGAGGGAGGTCCACAATCTTATACCCTTACCATTACCTCAGGAGACACTTTAATAGTTTTGGGAACTTTTACACACGCGACTAGCGAGATAGATACCGGCACAATTGAGGCGCGGGGTAATGTTATTATTGGCAGTGATGCAAATGGCGGTTCCTCGGCAACCATTTCTTTTCTGGTAGCCGGAGATCAAACAATTACCAGCAGTGGAGGTAGTACAGGTTCGCTTAATATCAGCAAACCCTCCGATACAGTAAGCGTGACAGGAAATTTAAACATTTACGATTTTATTCTTTCCTCAGGTATTTTTACTTCAACAACAGATACTTTAACAATTAGGAGGGACTGGACTCACACCGCCGGCGGTACATTTAACCATAACACTGGGACAGTGAAGTTTGCTCTCGATAATTATACCTCCGGTACGGTTAATGTATCTACCAATGAAACGTTT